>ERZ761580.29-NODE-29-length-47635-cov-18.068684_pt1 | contig 47635 bp, 51 predicted proteins | sample MGYA00433097_ERZ761580 | MGnify/ENA primary metagenome ERZ761580 (study PRJEB28899, sample SAMN03785562) | bioreactor sludge metagenome | biome: EBPR Sludge; feature: EBPR Bioreactor; material: 0.22µm filtered reactor supernatant | place: Saint Lucia: Queensland... | reverse complement strand
GGTACACGTGTCCCTTGCGCAGGTTTCGCACAGGGCCTCCCGAATTGTGTAGGTGTTGGTTTGGGCAGAAGTCTCTGCTTGCCTTCAACATACGTCAGCCAGCTGCGAAAAGCAATAGTATTTTTAGCATTTGCTCAGAATTTGTTTACGTTGTATAGTGTTAGACCTGTTCGCAGATGTGTGTCTGCGCTGATGAGTCGGAAACGACGAAACAGACAGCGTTTCATGGAAGGAATTTTCATGGGAAGTACCTTGGACACAACCTGGAAGGGCTGGATGGTCTGCGGAGAGCAGGTCACCATCTCGCCGACGGCGGACATCCCATCGCCGTATCGGCCTCGCCAAACCCGCGAGGGCTTGGTCAAGCAGGCGCTCGCAAGCGTCAGGCCCTGGGCAGGGAGTGAGGGCGTCACTCACACCGTTCACCTAGCAGGGAAGCGATTCCCGCTGGCAGTCGTGCCACTCGAAGGCAGGATGCCGTTCTGGTTCAAGCACATCGGGCACCACGCCCGTCACGTACAGCTGTCGCCGTTCGTGAAGCTGGTGCGACCAGTTCTGACGTCGAAGCTGACGGTCGAGCTGGTCGGCACGGTTGGTCGGCCGAAGCTCGTCCGGGCCTACCCTGGTGAGTACACGCCGCCGCTTCCGTGGATGGGATCGGCCGAGTTCGCTCCAGGTGGCGTGGAGCAATCGATCGAGTTCTGGCGAGAGCACGCCTACGTTCTGACCGACACCAACACCGTGCCGGGAAGTGCGACCGGTCGCCGCGCACCGTCGTGGTTCACCACCGACTGAACCGCCCCTACTAGCGTCTTGCCGCCCTGACGTAAAATGGGCGGTGTTTGATTTGTTATACTTTAAGATAATGACAAAACACGCAAACTTATTGTGGATGGACCTTGAAATGACTGGTCTGGACCCTAAGGAAGACCGGATTCTTGAGGTTGCCGTCATCGCAACCGACTGGGAATTCAACGAGATCGCAACGTACTCAGCCGTCAAAAAAGTCGGTCCTAGCTTGATGAAGCAGCGCATGGTTGGCGAGTTTTGGGAAAAGTTTCCCCATGTGCGCGACGCATTGGTCGCTCAGAACCTTGATGGCAAGCATGGTCGTTCGGTTGAAAATGAACTACTTGAGTTTATTGATAAGCATTTCGCAAAAGATGAAAGGGTACTGCTGGCGGGTAATTCAATCCACCAAGACCGTAAGTTCATTGAGAACGAATGGCCGCGGCTCGATGCACGGCTGCATTACCGCATGCTTGACGTCAGCGCCTGGAAAGTCGTGTTTGCCGGTAAGTACAAGGCTAAATACGCAAAGCCCGAAGCCCACCGTGCACTCGAAGATATTCGTGGCAGCATTGAGGAACTTAAATACTATCTTAGTAAAGTCAACGCATGACCCACAAAGAGCTTGAAGATTATTTACTTGAATTCCCGAACGCTTGGTTGGATTTTCCATTTGGAGAAGGAACGAGTGTATATAAGGTTGGCCACAAAGAGACGGGGCAGGGCAAATTGTTCGCGATTATTGCGGATGGCTCAAAGCCGCTTCGTGTCAGCCTGAAGTGTGATCCGCTGCTTGCAGAGAACCTGCGGGAAAAATACGAGAGTGTGGTTCCGGGTTACCACCTGAACAAAAAGCACTGGAACACGATAATCTGCACTGGCCAACTGACCGACGACGAAATTAAAGACCTCGCCCGGTTAAGCTACAACCTTGTAAGCGGTAGCGCCTAACTACGACGCGTTAAAGCGTGAAAAACTGTCGACGAGCGGCTCGAGGTTGGTGTCGGTGGTATTAAGAATGTTTTTTAGCTCGCTGCTACTAGATGACTTATACAACTGGCCCATGTCGTTATGGAGTGTCTTTAAGGCATATGTCATTTCACGGGCGTAGGTTCGGTCGTACACGGCGTTCAGGCGTGCGTCTTCAAGGCGAGTGCCTAGTGCTTCAAAATCACTCGTTACTTTTGCGATCACATTATTTTTCTTGTCGGTCAGTTTTATTTTCTTGGCCTTTAGAGGCTCGGCTAAATCGCGGTCAGCGTTAGTGAGTACAAGGGTAAGGTTGCCGTTTAAGGAACGAAGCTCGCCGCTTTGGATGTTCTTTTGGGCGGCTTCTGAAACTGTCTTTAGGTTGTTGATTTTCGCAGCGACACCAGCAAGCGACGACATAGAGCCGCCGCCGGCTGCAGAAGATACAAATACGACGACAAGAATGACCAATACAAGCAGTCCACCGATCAACCCCCATAACACCATTGGGTTCATGGTTTTTACCGGCGCCGGCGTGGCAATTTGGTTTAGGTAGTCAGATGAGAACTGAGAGTTGTCTGGTTGCATACTACATTTAGTGTACCATAAGCGGTAACAGAGGTAAGAGTGATACAATGAAACCATGCAGGACGCCAAGGAAGAGGTACGGGCACGGCTGAATATCGAGGACGTGATAGGTGAGTACGTCCAGCTCAAGCGTGCCGGCCGTAACTTCAAGGGCTTAAGTCCGTTCACATCTGAAAAAACCCCGAGCTTTACGGTCAGTCCCGAAAAGCACATTTGGCACGACTTCAGTAGCGGGAAAGGCGGCGACGTGTTCAGTTTCGTCATGGAAGTCGAAGGACTCGACTTTCGTGCGGCTTTGGAACAACTCGCGCGTAAGGCGGGTGTCGACCTGAGCTTGTACGACTCAAAACAGTCAGGTGAGATTGCCAAGAAGAAGAAACGCCTTATCGAAGCCACCGAACTTGCCTGTCGTTATTACCAACAGAGCCTCTTAAAGAACCAGCACGCGCTTGAATACGTATTCAAAAAACGTGGCCTGAGCAAAGAAATTGTCCAAGAATTTCGCATCGGTTATGCGCCGGATGACGGTGAAGCCGCTGTGCGGTTTTTAATCAAGAAAGGTTTTTCAAAGAAGGAGCTGAGTGAGGCCGGACTCACCAATAGGTTTGGCGGCGATATCTTCCGCGGTCGCATGACCGTGCCTTTGATGGACGCCAGTGGCCAGGTCATTGGGTTCACCGGCCGAATATTAAAAGATGACCCGAAGGCTCCGAAATATTTAAATACGCCGCAAACACTGGTGTATGACAAATCGCGCCACGTGTTCGGGTTGAGCCAGGCAAAAGAGGCAATCCGCAAGCAGGAATACTCGGTTATCGTAGAAGGGAACTTAGATGTCGTTAGTTCACATCAGGCGGGTGTCAAGAACGTGGTGGCAAGCGCCGGGACGGCACTAACGGAATGGCATTTGAAAGCGCTGGCACGGTTGTCGCACGACGTGCGACTGGCGTTCGACGCCGACAAAGCCGGGCTTGCCGCAACCGAACGTGCGATTCCGATTGCGGGTACGGTAGGAGTCGAACTTTCCATCATCAGTCTACCTGAGGGCGCGAAAGACCCCGATGAGCTGATTCAGCGCGACGGCAATACTGCCTGGAAGAAGGTGACTGAAGCGGCCGAACCGGTCGTTGATTGGGTGTTAAAGCAATATTCTGCGCGGGTCGACATGACATCCGCCGCTGGTAAACGCCGCTTTACCACCGAAGGGTTGACAGTTGTTTCCAAACTGACCGATTCGGTGGAGCAGGAGCATTACTTGAACCAGATCGCACGTATGACCGATACTTCGCTTGATGCCGTCAAGGCAAAGCTGGCGGGCGGTGAAGGGCGGATGGAAACACTAAAGCCGATTAAACGATCTGGGCCGGTTGAAGAACCAGGGGCGAACCAACCGGAAGCTGCCTACCAAGACAACTTGCTGGCCGTACTGGTGGCATACCCCGGCACGCGTCATCATTTGGGCGGATTCGACACCGGTATGTTCGTCGGTGGGGAGCGCCAGAAGCTGGCCGAATGGCTGAAGCGCCATGACAAACCGCTCACCGATGTTCCGGCCGCGTTGCTGCCTCTTGAAACCTATGTTAAAATAGTCCAATTGAAGGCCGAGACCAGATACGATGGCTGGAGCGAACAAGACAGTTCGCTCGAAGTAGCCAAACTGCTCCGCCAGACTGAAGTCGAACACAAGAAACAAACCAAGCAACGACTAATCAATGAGCTGCGTGATGCGGAAGCGAATGGTGACGACAAAGTTGCCGAACGCTTACGCTCAGAACTCCACGCACTAATCAAGGAGACTGCCTAATGGGCGATAACGACGACGATTTAACTAAAGCAGCACTAGCCGAAGAGGAAGAGACTCTTGACCCCCTGCAGGGGGTTGACGAGCCAGACGTAGCCGAACTCGAAGACGAAGTCGAGGACGACGAAGATACGCTGAACTCGAACCAATACTTTGACGACGTGTCAGACGACTCCGTTCGCTTGTACCTGCGTGAAATCGGTAAGATTCCACTGCTTAACGCCGAAGAAGAGCTAGCACTGGCTAAAAAAGTCGTGGCTGGTGACAAGCGGGCTAAGGACAAAATGGCCGAAGCAAACATGCGTCTAGTGGTGAGTATCGCCAAGCGCTATTCGGGTCGTGGACTCGACTTTTTGGACCTAATCCAGGAAGGGAATACCGGCTTGCTCCGTGCCGTTGAAAAGTTTGACCCCGACAAGGGATTTAAGTTCAGTACCTACGCGACCTGGTGGATTCGCCAGGCAATCACTCGTGCTATTGCCGACCAGGCACGTGTTATTCGTATTCCGGTGCACATGGTCGAAACCATTAACAAGCTGCTTCGTACGCAGCGCCGCATGACGCAGGAACTGAACCGCGAACCGACCATCGAAGAACTTGCCAAAGAGCTTGAAATGGAACCGGAAAAGGTTGAATACGTTATTAAGATCAAGCAGGACATTCAGTCACTCGATGCCGGTGTTGGCCGCGACGGCGAAGACGAAGACAGTGTGTTGCAGGACTTTATTGAAGACGAAGAATCCGCCACGCCCGAAGAATCAGCCACAACGCAGCTGCTGAAAGAGCAGGTGCAGTCTGTACTGTCGACGCTTAGCGACCGTGAACAAAAAATCGTCCGTATGCGGTTTGGTCTTGATAACGGCAAAAGCCATACCCTGGAAGAAGTCGGGCAAGAATTTGCCGTCACCCGCGAACGTATTCGTCAGATCGAAGCTAAAGCGCTCGCCAAGCTTCGTAAGCACAAAGATGCAAAGAAGCTACACGAATACCTGAAGTAGAGCTTAGTAAATAAAAAAGAGCGCCATAATGGCGCTCTTTTTAATCTAAGAATTTTGCGTGTCGAAGGGCCTCGTCGAGCTGCTGGTGCAGCCAGTCGAGGTCTTTGTCGTTATGCACGAAGTAGTCAGCAATGGCGATTGGACCGCCTTTTTCCAGGTTCTCAATCTCAGCCCAGTCACGCTCGTCGATTTCTTTGGCGGTCATTGGTCGTTCGGCGCGCGTGGCCATGCGCTGGTAGCGAAGGTGCTTTGGGGTCACGACGGCAATGACGGTCATTTCACCAGGGAACTCATGCTTCAAAATCTTGTATTCGCTCCAGGTGTATAGCCCATCTAGCACTATTCGGTGCTGGCCAGCCGCGATAAGGTCGCGGACTTCTTTAATGATTCGCTTGACGACAAAATCGTTGCCTTCTTTTTTGCGGATTTCTTCGCGGAAGTTCTTTTGGCTTTCCCAGGTAATTTCAATACCAGCCTCGTTCATGGCTTTATAAATCACGCCGCCAAAGTAAGCCTTTGGAATGCCTTTACCCGTCAGGTGTTCGACCGCGACGCTTTTGCCGCTACCGGCCAGGCCGACGAACGCGACTACTTTTACATTTTCGTGTGAACTCATTAGGAACCAGTATAACAAACTGTTTTGCTGGGTTTGCTTATGCTTGCAGAGCTGCCTAATTCTGCCACAATTTATTCAATGGAACGAAACAATAGACATACCCAAAAAGACAGATATGTTCAGCTGATTGAGACAAAACGCGATGTGCTTTCAGATGATGACATGGAACTTTTGTTTACCATGCATGAACAATCTTCGAAAGTCCGAGCGGCCAGAGAGCTAGGCATCAGCATTGAGGAGCTGGAGCAGCGACTTACTGTGCTATTTCCACCAAGGCAAGCTGTCGAGAGGCGAACCAAAACCGGTGAAATGTATGCCAAGCGCCTTACTAATACGGCTATCAAGGCAATATTGCTTGAGCATGAAGACCTGAATGACGACGAACGCAGGTTACTTGCCACTCTTATGGAATCACGCAACCAGGTCATCGCAGCCACGGCGCTTGGAATGACCTATTCGGATTTTATGAGTACCTACAAAGCAATACGGCAAAAACACGGATTTTAATTGTGCCTGGTGAGGTTTAGGTTTACAATCATCAAAAATAAGGGAGAACAAACATGGCTGAAATGGCGCCGATTCCTCTTGTGGACCATGAACCGACCGATGACCTAATGCCTCATGATGACCGTCCGCACCTCGAATTGGTAGAAGTTCAGGTAGAACGCCCACCTAAACTGACAGCAGAGGAGGCGGAATATCTATTAGCCCGCGGTCCGTACGTGGCTAGACTCCGCGCTGCGCAGCGCATTTTGTCGGCGGCGGCCGCATTCGCAAACGATGAACAGACGGAATCAGTCATCAGTCAATCGTATATGGAAAAATTACGTGCCGACGTTTTTGAACGGGTGTCAGAATTGAAAGCGTTTGAGGCGACATACGAATGGCCTGTCGAAGACACTGCTAACGAAGTCGAGTCTACCAGTCTACCTGAAGTGCAACTAGATGTTGCCGATGCACCAGTTCGGCGCGTTGGCCGTAGTGCCGTAAAGTCTGCTGCCGGTAGGGAAGTCGAAGGTCGGGACAGCGTGGGGTTATACCTTGAAGAAATCGCCCGCACACCACTGCTCGATGCGGAACTAGAAGTAGAGCTGAGTAAAACGATTGAAGCTGGTTTAATGGCAGAGCATTTACTTAAAGAAGGCCGTTTTACTGAAAACGGTAGAGGTTCAGGTGAACCTACCCGTGAAGAACTTGAATGGTTGGCCGAGCAAGGCAAGCAAGCAGTCGACCGCTTTCTTACATCAAATCTGCGTCTTGTCGTTTCGATCGCTCGAAAATACGGACGGTCACAGATGCCAATGCTCGACTTGATTCAAGAAGGAAACATAGGTCTTATACGAGCAGTCGAAAAGTTCGATTACACCAAAGGCTATAAGTTTTCGACCTATGCGACATGGTGGGTGCGCCAAGCCATAACGCGTGGAATCGCACAGCAAGCCCGTGTAGTCAGGCTACCTGTCCACGTCGTTGAGGAATTGAATCAAGTTGGCAGTGTCCGCCGCACCATCGAGCGTCAACTCGGCAGAGAAGCCGAACCAGACGAAATCGCTGTCGAATTGAACATGGACGTAGATCGGGTAATTGAGCTCATGGCATGGGGACGAGAGCATGTCAGTCTTGATGCACCAGTTGACGAAGATGGAGAAACGACGATCGGTGATTTGTATAACAACGAAGCAGCACCAAGCCTTGACGCGGATTTGCTCGACAGCGAATCGCGCGACCGCCTGAACGACCTCGTTAATCACCTAGATGAGCGTAGCGCTGATATTATTCGGCGACGCTTCGGACTCATTGACGGTAGGCAGCAAAAACTAGCCGATATCGGACTGATTCACGGCATTTCAGCCGAACGGGTGCGTCAGCTGGAGCGTGAAGCGCTAGGAAGGCTCCGCCGCATCGCCGACCCCGACCTTGGTGAAGCGTAAGCTGTTTTTTGTTATTTCTTCGCAGGGTATACTTAATACATGACAAAGCGCCTGGCGGTTATAGATGGGAAATCAGTGTTTTACCGCGGGTATTATGCCATGCCCGGCCTTTCGACCAAAGATGGCACGCCTACCGGGGGCGTGTTCGGCTTCGCCAGTCTTGCTATCGAATTGATTAAGAAACTTGAACCGGACTACGTGGCGGTTGCATGGGACAAGCCCAAAACCAATATTCGTAAACGCACCGAAATTTACCCAGGCTACAAAGCTGGCCGTAAACCTGCTCCGCCTGACTTTTATGAACAAATTCCGATTCTGCACCGCCTACTCGACGCCTTCGGCTGGCCGCTGTATGAACTCGATGATTACGAAGCCGACGACATTATGGGTACGTTCGCCGTGCAGGCGGAAAAGAAGGGTGTTGAAGCATGTCTGCTTACCAGTGACCTTGATATGCTGCAGGTCGTTGGGCCGCTTGCGCATGTGTACGCTATGAAGTCAGGCCTAGCCAATATTGAGCTGTATAACCCCGAAAACTTTGAACAAAAATACGGCCTGAAGGTCGAGCAGTTCTTGGACTTAAAGGCGCTTAAGGGTGACTCAAGCGACAATATTCCAGGTGTTCCTGGCATTGGCGAAAAGGGTGCGATTGCATTACTGCAGGAATGGGATACGCTCGATAACGTTTATAAGCACTTAGCCGATATTAAACCGACACTCGCTAAAAAACTTGAAGCCGGTAAAGAGTCAGCTTACATGAGCAAGGAGCTGGCACGCATTTGGACCGACGCACCGGTCGAATTGGAATGGGACATCGCCGATGTAAATGACTGCGACCTACAAAAGGTCGCCGACATTCTAAGAGAGCTCGAATTCCATTCGCTCATCAAGCGGCTGCCAAAAAACATGCAGCAAACGCAGGATACGCAGCTATACTTTCACGAGTCGGACGAAGTGAACTTAAAAGAGGTCGAGTGGCCGAAAGACGTTACGATTGATGGACCGTTCGTGCTGCATTTAGCAGGCGACGAACTATGGGCATCGTTCACTCCGACGACAATTTCGCACACTCCACCTTCAAACGTCGATAAATCATTCTGGCGGGCTGTCGAGTTTGGCACGGTCATAAGTTATGACGTGAAAGATTTATACCACGCGTTGGCGAACCACGGTATTGACGTGCGTTTCAGTGACATTCACGACATTCGCCAGGCCGCATACTTGCTTGATCCGCTGCGCCGCGACCGTTCGCTCGCCGGACTGATCGGTGGGGAACTTGCAACACCAATCGAAGAAGCAGCTGCTATGCGACAGATTTACGGATGGCAGTGCCAGGCATTCGAAGAAAAACCGAAAGTCAAAGACATTGCTCACCGGTTTGATTTCCCGTTAATTTACCATTTGTTCAAAATGGAACGCACTGGAATCATTCTCGACACCTCGATTTTGAAGAAAATGAGCAAAGAGCTTGGCGACAAGCACGCCGAACTTGAACAAGAAATGTATAAACTCGCTGGATACGAATTTAACATTGGTTCACCAACGCAACTCTCAGAAGTGTTGTTCACCAAGTTGCAGTTGCCAACGACCGGCATTAAAAAGGGCAAAACAGGTTACTCAACAGGGCAGAAAGAGCTCGATAAGCTGCGCGGACAGAACCCGATTATTGAGCTGATCGAACAAACCCGGGAACTGAGCAAATTAAAGAATACTTATGTCGACACGCTGCCCGAGCTTGTCGACAAAGATTCGCGGCTACATACCACCTTCAACCAAGATTCGGCGCCGACCGGACGGCTTTCAAGTGTTAATCCAAATCTGCAGAACATTCCAGTAAGAAGTGAAGCAGGCAAAAAAATCCGTGAAGCCTTTATTCCTGCTAAGGGCAACGTATTCGTCAGCGCCGATTACTCGCAGTTTGAACTGCGCCTTGCGGCTGTTTTGGCAGGCGACAAAGAACTCATCGAAGACTTTAACGGCGACCTAGACATTCATACCAAGACCGCAAGCGATGTCTACGGCATTCCGCTGAACGAAGTTACAAAAAACCAGCGCCGCGACGCCAAGGTTATTAACTTCGGGGTGCTATACGGCATGAGTCCGCACGGACTTTCAGCTGCGACAGGTATGGACTTTACTGCAGCCAAAAAATTCATTGACCAATACTTTGAACTGCGAAAACCTATACGTGAATTTATTGATAAGACGCTTAAACAGGCAAGCGAAGAAGGTTACGTCGAAACGTTCCATGGTCGCCGCCGCCCAACGCCAGACGTAAACAGTAGCAACTTCATGGTTCGAGAAGCCGGCAAGCGCGCCGCCGCTAATATGCCAATTCAGGGTACCGAAGCCGACCTTATGAAGCTCGCTATGATAAAAGTCGACGAAAAAATCGACGGCCTTGGCACGCAGGTACTACAGATTCACGACAGTATTTTGGTGGAATGTCCTGAAAAGAACGCCACGAAAGTCGGTGAAATTTTAAAAGAAACTATGGAATCGATTGCGCCTGAACTGCCAATCAAGCTGAAGGTCGACGTAAGCGTGGGCAAGAACTGGGGCGAAGTGTAAGTGAGTAATGTCTGGGAAGATCTACACAAAGATTACAGTGGTAAGGACTGGCTAAATAAGCCATCACTTTTTGCTGAAGAAGTAATTCAATATTTTCCTGCTCACGGTACAGTGGTGGACTTAGGAGCTGGCCAAGGTCAGGATAGTGTTTATTTTGCAGACAAAGGCTATGAAGTCATAAGTAGTGATCGCGAACTCAGTATTATCCAACAAGCCGATGAACGAGCGAGAACATTTTTTGAAGAAAAAGATGAGCCTATGAAAGCAATGCGGTTCCAACTTATCGATCTTTCGAAGCTGATACCTATGGATGATGATAGAATCAGCGTCGTTTATGCTCACTTATCCCTGCATTATTTTGATAAATCTACAACCGAACAATTGTTTAGCGAAATTTATAGAATCTTAAAACCTGGTGGCACTCTAGCATTTCTCGTTAATTCTACATCTGATCCTGAGTACGGTACGGGTGAAAAAATAGAAGACGACGTGTTCTTTGTAGAGGGCAAAACAAAACGCTACTTTAACGTTGAAAGCGCAAAAGCATTTGCGCACCAGTTTGAAACGATCCTTTGCGACGAAGAGGGTAAAACGTATAAAGATATTGATAAAGGTGTTCATAATTTAATTCGGTACGTGGGTAAAAAAGCATGAACGAAGAAATTTTCGCCAAAGGAAAATTGTTTGAACTTGTTCACGTGAAACAGGACGACGGACGCGTGTTCGAAATTGCCAGGCGGGCACCGGGTGTACGGCTAATCATTGCCGACGAAACTGAACAAAAAGTTTTACTGACCCGCGAATATCGCCAGGAACTAGGCGAGTGGGATTACCGATTGCCGGGCGGGAAGGTCTTCGACAGCCTGGACGATTTCGAAGCGTTTCGTTCCGGCGACGATGATATTGTCGAAGCCGCTAAAACACAGGCTATCAACGAAGCCCAGCAAGAAGCCGGCGTCGAAGTCGCGGAACTCGAACTGTACAAAAAATCGGTGCTCGGTGCGACGGTGGAATGGGACCTATATGTATTTTTAGCAACCGACTGGCGCTTAAGTGTTCATGGCCAAGAGCTTGAAGTCGGCGAAAAAATCGAAGCCGACAACTGGGTAAGCTACGACGACGTGAGGGCCATGATTTTAAACGGTCAAATGCAAGAAGAGCGTATAGCGTTAGTACTACTTCAATGGCTCAGTGAACAGTAGGGGAAGGGTAATGACAGACGAAGATTACTTACGGCGAGCGGTCGAAGTTGGCAACCAAAAAGCCAAGCCTTATAACTACGGAGCCGTGGTCGTTGACCCGGACGGCAACATTGTGTCCGAAGCAGTGAACCAGGTACACGAAACGAACGACCCGAGCGCGCACGCAGAGCTGCTGGCCATACGTTTAGCTGCGCAAAAAGTCGGGTCATATAATTTGGATCACTACGTGCTGTATGGCAGCCATGAACCCTGCGCGATGTGTTTTATGGCAGCGGCATGGGCGCAGTTTAGCCAGGTAATTTATGCTACCAGCGCTATTAAACAAGAAAAACGCTACGAGCTAAAAAACATTACGCTGGATGACTTGGCGGCTAACCTACAAAACCGCACAATCTTAGCGCAGCATATGCCATTGGAGGATTAAATATCATTATGAAAGGGAAGGGGGCTGGATTGACGAATCATTGGCGAAGGTTCTTACCGAAGCGACGTTTGGGCGGGATGGCGCTGGCCGACGGCACGCAGCTTTCTACCGTGCGGTCGGTTGATGACGCCGGGGTGTTCGCCGATATTTTAAAGGGTGTTGAAAAGCCCGCAGAACAAACCGAGCGAACAGAACACCTGCGGACCTTACTGCTCGCACAGACGCCACGAGCGGTGCTGGCGCAGATTCAAATGGACAAGCACAAACATGGCTACCATAACCGTGAAAAGCGACTGTACGAGCTAATCGATTTTAATGATATGTTCGTGAACCTTGTGTTGGCGACGCCGCACGGCGAGTTAAAGGGTTTTGCCGAGCGGCTGTATGCCGACATGAATTCATTTTGCCGCCGGCTCGAGACGCCGATGTTTACACCCGAACAATTTGACGCGATCGTCCGTGGCCTGTCGATTGAAATCGCAGTGTATAGGGCAGCGCGGTACACGGGATTCGGCGCGCACATGACATCGCGCGTAGAAGACGCCTTTGGCATGGACATGGTCATTACCAATCCTGACACCAAACAAACGCTTAATATTGACTGTAAAGCCTTGCCGGCGTTCCGCCATAGGCTGGAAGATATGGTAAAGCACGGCCGTATTAGCGAAGCGCAGCTGATAAAAGCCGACAGCGACCAATATATTACAACCACGCAGCACCAGGGCAGCGAGTCCGTACCGGTGACACTACTTTGTATTGAACCAGACAGCGTAGGCGACATTCACGACTTTACGCTTGACCACCCGGAAAAGCTGCGAGACTTGCTGAACAAGATATTCTTGAATACGCGTTAAAAACGCTCTTGTTTTTTCGCGCGAGCAGGCGCATGATGTTTTTACAACTAGGCGAATACAAAAAATGAGGTGACAAATGGCACGATTTGAAACTCCTATCGAAGACCCGCATACAGCCGAGGCGCTAAAGGGACTGGACCTCCAATCGGTATTATTAGCCCGAGACTTCGACCAATCATCACGTCTGCATGCCTTCGTAGATCAATACGTCGACCCTGAGGTACTGCAGTATGAGATGCCGGATGGGGAGATGCACAACTATAGTCATACGCGTGTCAGTGCCATCGGTGATGACGGTAGCTTGCTTCATATCCGGCTGCACGAACAGGTGATTGGGCAGTTAATCGATCCCGCCATACGTAACATTGCGGTTATAAGCCATGTCGATGACCCTAACCCTGCCACCATCATGTTTGCCACGTCTGAAGACACTGTGCGATTTGATGGCACTCGCCAGACTACGTTTACCGTGGGTCAACCAGACACACAAAGTCTAAGAGTCGTTGAGGAGCCCATGAATCAACTACAGTGGGACGTGGAGACAGTACTTGTCCGTGAGTTAGCCCTGGCTTCACGGCCTCTCGTGAAACTAACCGGTAATGGCTGGGAGTATCGACGAAGCGATAGGCACTGGGAAAAGCTTCACGATATCAATCAAGTACGCGAGCGAGTGGCTCGAGCATTGTCGAAGGGATTAGGATATGCGGCGCTCCCTGACGTTCGGCCTGCCCTACAGGAAGACCCTGGACAATTAGACGAAAAGATGGTAGGGTAGTATCATGCAACGAAACAGCCGTGCCAGATTCTTTCCGTTAATCATCAGCCTTATCGTTATCGCGCTTATCATCGCCGCCGTCGTGAGTATCGGCCGTGCCGTGTTCAACAGTGGAGGTAATTCATCGGACGACCAGTCGTCCCAGACCGACCAGGGCAGGGACGCGCTGCTCGACACCAGTACTGGCCGTAGTGTCGAAATGACAGTACGTGGGCCGATCGTCGCCGACGAGAACTTTACGTCGTACCGTATAGCCGTATCCAACTCAGAACGTTCCATGAACGTGTACAAGGGCTACGTCGAAGAACAAACCAACGGCAAGACCCTTGAAAACAACACGCAGGCGTACGAACAACTGGTATATGCGCTCGACAAAGCCAATATGATGAAAGGCAATTCTGCCGCCGACGACGAAAGCAAGCAAGACATTCGTGGTATCTGCGCCCGGGGCTACGTATACGAATTCGCCGTTCTTTCCGGTGGTAACGAAGTGAAAAAACTTTGGACATCTACCTGTAGCGGCTCGAAGGGAACATTGAACGCGTCGAAAGATCAGTTGAGTCAATTATTCCTGGCTCAGATTCCTGGCTCGAACGAACTGATACCGTTCCGCCAAGCACAAGACCTCAGCTTTTAGTAACACACCTGACGACTATCGGTAATCAGGCTATAATGAGGGTATGATTAAAGCCCTCATTTTTGATTGTTTCGGCGTACTGTACTGGGATGACTTGAACCGGCTGTACAACTTAGTGCACCCAGACCAGTTTCAGGATTTGAAAGACCTTATGCATGCCTGCGACCATGGGTACATGGGCCGACAGGATTTTCTTGAATCGGTCGCTGAGCTGGCTGGTATTAGCGTCGACGCCGTGGCTGCCGTTATGCACGACAAGCATCGCCGCAATGAACCGCTGATAGCGCGGGCTAAAGAACTGAAAGCGAAATATAAAATTGGCATGATCAGCAACATGGGGTACGACATGCTCAAAGACCTGTTTAACGAGCAGGAGCGCGACGAATTGTTTGATGACATGGTGGTATCCAGCGAAGTCGGGCTTATCAAGCCATCATGGGACATATTTGAGTTGGCGCTGGAGCGGTTAGGCGTGGCTGCCGACGAAGCCGTGTTCATTGACGACCAGCCCGCCAATGTCGACGGTGCCGAACGCGTGGGCATGAGAACGATTTTATTCACCACGAATGCCCAGTTCGAAACCGAACTGGCGGCTATCGAGACCGCGGTAAATGCCTGAACTGCCCGAAGTTGAAACCGTCCGGCGCGGACTGGCCGAACTGCTACCAGGCCGCACCATACGTTCCGCTGGCCACATAGATTCGCCGAAAAGCTTCCCAAATGCCGATGCCGACGTGCGGCAATTTTTGATTGGAGCGAAGGTACTGTATGTAAAGCGCCGTGCCAAAGTGCTGCTGATTGAACTCGATACCAAGCACACGTTAGTTATTCATTTGAAGATGACCGGGCAGTTAGTATTTCGTGGTGAAATGGCGTTTGGGGCGGGCCACCCGAACGAGTCTCTTGTTGGGGAGCTGCCGGACCGTTCGACGCGAGTTGTGATTGAATTTGCCGACGGTAGCCATCTGTATTTTAATGACCAGCGCAAATTCGGATGGGTCAAACTTATGCCAACACTTGAAGTCCCGAATATCGATTTCATGAAGAAGGTTGGCCCGGAACCGCTTGAAGCCGACTTTACCGCGCGGCAGTTTACGGAGCGGTTTAAGCGCCGCAGCCGCACTAGCATTAAAGCGGCATTGCTCGACCAGACTGTCGTCGCGGGCGTGGGTAATATTTACGCCGACGAAAGTTTATGGGGGGCCAAGATAGACCCGCGCAGGCTAGTGAGTGGCGTGACAGACAACGAATTCAGGTTACTCTACGAAGAACTGCGTGCGGTTATGAATCTAGCGATTGAAAAAGGCGGTTCAACCGATAAGAATTATGTGAACACCGAAGGCAAACGTGGAAGTTACCTCGACTTTGCCCGGGTCTTCCGGCGTGAAGGCCAGGTGTGTCCGCGCTGCGGCCATACTATTGAAAAAATACGTCATGCTGGCCGCGGTACGCATTTTTGTCCGGTATGCCAAAAATAGGGCAGGTGTGAAAAAATTGACATAAGCATAAGCAGGTGGTATCCTGGCAGCAAACCGCATATAAAATAGAAAGGTTAATAACACATGGCAAACTCTGTCAAGCAAAAAGCGAAAATCGCCGCTTGGGCCGTGCTTGCGGCAGCAGTCGCAACCGCTCCGGTTACCGTGTCGGCAGCGTCACAGACGGCCAACACTACCATTAACGCGACGGTCAATGCCGTCATTAGCATGACGACCGCTTCGCCGGTAGCTCTTAGCTTGACTCCGTCGGGAAGCGGCGTAGTCACAAGCAACAGCGACACCGTAACGGTAAGCACCAACAACTCGGCAGGCTACAACCTAACGGTCGCCGACAACGACGCTACGACGAACCTGGTAAGTGGATCGGACACCTTCACTGCATCGTCCGGTACTAAAACCACGCCTGTCACATTAGTAAATGGCACTTGGGGATTTGCAGTAGCCAGTGGCACTACCGGAATTGGCACCAATGGGTTTGACGCCAGCTACTCTGTAGAAAACAACAATACGTCAAGCACCAGTAAGTGGGCCGGAATGCCTGCTAGTGGTTCGCCGATGCTCTTAAAGAGTACTACCACAACGGCTGCCAACGACACGACGACCGTTTGGTACGCCGCGAAAGCTGCCGTCACACAGCCAACAGGTACATACACCGACACCGTTACCTACACGGCAACGACTAATTAAGGCGTTTTTACATTATCGTGAGAGTGAGTAGGGGAAGAATATTTCGTATGCAGTTGGGCCTGGTCGCAGGCCTGACTGCATTTTCGTTGGCATTTACAGGCACGCCAGCGCGCGCTGTCGAGCCAAACGACACAATTATTGAAAGTATCGTCTTGTCACCGGTAAGTAAGCACTATGAAGTAAATGCCGGTGCGAGCACGTCCGATACGTTCAAGGTTATTAATGATGGCAAGGTTGCGTATGACTTTGTGGTGTATGCCCGGCCGTATTCGGTCAGCGACGAATCGTACCAACCTGACTTCATATCAAAACCGCAGAACGCCGACGCATACAAGTGGGTGCAATTTGACAAACCGTCGTACCACATAGAGCCGGGACAGACGATAGAAGTGTCATATACCATACGCGTGCCCAAAGGTTCTACGCCTGGGGGTCATTATGGGGTATTGTTCGCCGAAACGCAGTCATCTGGCGAGACTCAGGGGAATGTCGTTAAGCGAACCAAGCGCGTCGGGGCTATTCTTTACATGACCGTAAAAGGCGATGTCCGTACCGGCGGGTCACTTGTAGGCGTGGATGTTCCGTTCTTTCAGTTCAACCGACCGCTGACGACAGCTCAGCGCGTAAAGAATACCGGTAATGTCGATTTTGCCGCCAAGACAAGCATGAGAGTATATGACTTGTTTGGGGGTCAGAAGTTCGCAACTACCCGTGAGTACCCTGTGCTTCCACAAACGACCCGCCGCGCAGTAGTCGAATGGCCGAATGCTTCTTGGCTAGGATTATATAGGGTGGAACTTACTACCACCTTTTTGGACACGAAATCATCTTCAACGCACTATATACTGCTCGTACCAGTATGGGTGTACCTGACGCTAGGGTTATTAATTGGAGCGCGGGTGCTGTATGCAGTGGCACAGCGTAAGAAATCAAAAAAGAAATAACGTCTTCGGGCGTAGCGTATTCACCGGACTCGCGGGAATATTGTTAAGCGCTGCGTTCGCGTTGCCGGTATATGCTGTCGACAACCAGATCGGTGCCGTCGTATGTGGTGCTGGATCCCCGGGAGCTTCAATCGATATTACGCAACCGACGGACGACAGTGTAGTCAACCAAGCGGTCACAACATTTCGCGGTACCCTGAATAATACGTCGCAAATCGTCGTTGAAATAGATGGGGATTACGTCAGTACCGTCGCAATAGGAAGTAATCAAACTGATTTTGCGACCGATATATCACTTAGCGAGGGTACGCATACTATTGTCATGACGGCCAACGACATCTGTGGTGTCCAGGACGCGTCGGACAGTGTTGTCATTACGTACCAGCCTGCTGTCGAACCGAGTAGCGGCGGTATAACACCGACCGAAGTCGACAACCCCGACCAGGCGGTGACGACATGGGAGGCTATTCCGCCGAACGACGTGTTCCACCAGATTCAACAATTGCCGGTCATCGGGTCTGCTGTAAGTGTAGTAGCAGATTTTGCGGCAGCAACAGGACTAGAATCGACAGTATCAGCTGGTAATGCGGTCGTTGGTGTTTCACGAGTCGGGCTAACGGTAGTTGCCCTCACCTCAGTGGTTATGGCAAGCACACTCGCGCCAGTCGCCGCGCAAACGATCCCCGGCATCAGTGAGATGTTCAACGTAGCGAGCACTCGTTCAATGCTGTACCTCGGCTGGGTTATCCGGGGGGCCGGTGTGCTTGTCATGGCCTTTGCGTACTTCTTATAGTCCAGAGGTAGACTAAGCCTGTATAATAGCAACATGAAACGGGTCATGCTTTGGACGTTGTTCCTAAGCTTTGCAGGGGTTACCGGCGTTTGGTCAGCACACGCGACCTCTTTTAGTAGTACGAATTATTCAATTAACGGTAGTCTTGGTGACAGTTCGGCTGGCGGTCAGACTTCAACCAATTACTCGCTTACGTCTTCTGCAGGCGAATCGATAGCAGGCAATACCTCAAGCACCAGTTACAAACTTGGCCAAGGGTATATTTCGACACTTGAAAATTCGCTCGAGCTCCGCGTTCAACCGAACGGGTTAATTGGGCATTATTCATTCGACCAAGGAGCAGGAGGGACTATCGTTGATGACAGCTCGAACTCGAACACGGCTACGTTTACCGGTGCCCCGACATGGACGACCGGAAAAGTAAACGGGGGCCTGACCGGCTTCTCTGCGACCGACTATGCTAGTGTCAACGCCAACTCAACCTACAATGTGTCGGCCATTACGGCTTGTGTATGGATGAACCTGGCGACTTCAACCACTAACCCAGTGGCGCTTAGCAGATCACTTGGTTCACCAGACACCACCGGCATGTGGTCAATCGGGTATAACTCCGGTACGACACCTCGAGTTAGGATGTACGCGAACGGAACCACCAATACACTCCTGAATCCGTCAGCGGTGGGTACGGGGACATGGAACCATGTCTGCCTTACCTATGGCGGCAGCGACTTTATAATGTACACCAATGGCGTCGAGGCCGACAGAGTAACCCTGAACGACCCTATAGTGCCTTTTTCGTACCCACTTCGTATTGGTAGTATCTCCTCTGGTTCCCAGCCGTTCTCAGGTACCGTTGACGAGGTAAAAGTGTATTCGCGAGTGTTGAACGCACAGGAAATCAAAGCCGAGTACGACGCTCAAAGCGCAGGGTTCGGTAGCGGATTGGCTTTTCAAAGTTCCGTCACGCCTGGTCAGTCGCAAACGAGCAGCTTTGACACGATAGTGCAGACAAGTTCGCCTGGCTACACACTCGCTATTAACCAAAACAACAACTTGACCAATGGCGCGTTTACGATTCCTGCGGTCAGCGGTTCGATTGCCAGCCCTGTCGCATGGAGCGAGGGGTCGACCAAGGGGCTTGGATTTACGCTTTATGGTACGAACGCAACGGCCTTACCTGGCACATGGAATTCTGGCAACAGCTACGCCGCGATTCCGGGTGCGGGTACGACGTTTTATACTCGGACCGGTTATAACGGCGGAGCCAAAGACGTAGTCAACATGCGTCTTCGACTGGATACCACAACCAGTCAGGTGGCGGGGAACTACACTAACCGAATGACAATTACAGGGACTATGACTCCATGAAGCTAAAAATGTTGTTATTTGGCTTTACGTTAGCGATAGGCATGGCATTCTCATGGGCACCGACGAGTAGCGCATTGGGTCTAAAAGTAGCTCCACTCGAATATAAGACGACATTGAAAGAGAACGAGCAGAAAACCGGTGTCATAGACGTATCGAACCCGACAGGTCAGACAGTCCACGTCAAGACGTCAGTACAGGCATTCAAACAGATAGACAATAACGGCGGCCTGCAGTTTTACGACGATGAACGAACGGCTATTGGTATTCGAAGTGACCTTAGTGAATTCGACTTAGGTCCGCGTGAAGCGCTTCGCATGTCGTTTACCATCGACGGTAAGCTCTTGCCCGAAGGCGATGTCTACGCTGCAATCTTTTTTACAACCGACCTCGCCAAGCCGCGCAACGGGGTGGGGCAGTTAGTGAGGGTCGGGACGATTCTGTCGATCGTGAACAAGACTCCAGGCTCACGGTCGGCCGCCATTACCGATGTTAGCATGCCATTCCTGCAATTCACAGATACCGTTAGTGGAGCATACAAAGTAAGGAATACTGGCGCGGCTAGCGGTGGATTTTACCCTACGGTTACACTTTCGGACTGGCCTACGGGTAAGAAAAAAGACGTAGAAAGCTCGCTGGTGTTCGGAGGCCGCGAGCGTCAAAATGATTTTCGTCTACCGACCGGGTTTGGCTTTCACTATGTAAAAGTCGGCTATAAGGGGAGTGAAAAGGGGCAGTGGGTGGTCACGATAGCCCCATGGATGCTCATTGCTCTAGTCATGGTCCTGCTCATCATTGGAATTGAACTTTTGTTGTATAAAAGACGTCATAAATCACATCGTAAAAAAACAGCTTCTACCTCTTAAGGAAGTTTGCTTTCATTTGGAAGCGTAAGTATAATACAAGGTGTGCCGTCTACCCTAAAAAAGGTAGGCAAAAAACGGCAGATAAAAACATGCAAAATTCGAGGGTTTTACAGGGATGGAGGAGTCGTATCCTCCTATGGGGTGTCATAATTGCCGCCAGCTTATTTGCGGTGCTCTTTGCTGTCGTCGAACCTGATTCAGCCCAAGCTGCTACGACCGTTCCGACCAAAATGAATTTCCAGGGTCGTATTACGAACAGCGCTGGGAATATTCTTGCGAACGGCACGTACAACATGCGTTTCAAAATTTATAACGCGCTCACCAGCGGTACGCTGCAGTGGAGCGAGGACCGGCTTGTGTCGGCAGCGCAGGGCGTGACTGTCACGAACGGTCAATTCAGTGTTCAGCTGGGTGATGTTTCAAGCCTACCCGCTTCAATCTTTAGTAGTAATAGTCTTTATTTCGAGGTCGAGCTGCCAACTCCGGCGACCGCAACCAGCTCTAGCCCAACCTGGACAGAAGGCCCAATGTCGCCGCGTAACCAACTGGCTACCAGTGCCTATGCCTATAACGCCGAAACACTCGATGGGATCGACGGCGCATCGTTCGCACAGCTTGGTACGTCAAATGCCTTTACCGGCACGAATTCAATCAATGTCGCGAACGCCAACGCCTTCCAAACTAAAAACGGCACGACCAATCTGTTCAATGTCGACACGACAAACAGTATTTTGACCGTCGGTGCGAATGACACGACTGGTGCGGTGCTCGTACTCGACGTGAAGTCCGGGGCGGGTGACCCGACCGGTGGTTCGGCTACCAACGGTGCCATGTATTACAACGCGAACGCCAATAAGTTCCGCTGTTATGAAAACGGGTGGACCGATTGTATCACCGCGCCAGCAACGCTACAGGGCGCTTACGACAATTCGGGAACGCCAGCAACAATTACGACGACGGCAGCCAAGGGAGTAAGTATCGTCGCCGGGGCAGCGCCAACCGCTGACTTGTTTACCGTTGACAACAGCAGCCAGCCTACTACGACCGCCGGCGTAAGTGGTATCGAAGTCAATTACGCTGGTGGCGCAGCCGCCGTTGAGGGGTCAGGCATACAAGTCGATTACGCACCGGGCGGCACGACTGGTGGCACATGGAACGGTATGAAGATCATCGCTAATGCCACGGGTGCGGCCAGCGGTGTCGAGGCGAACGGTTTGCTGCTTGAAGGACCGACTTCAGGCGGCGCTGGAACAGACACGGCACTAAAGGTTGCGACTGGCTGGGACATAGGCCTGGATATCGCGTCCGGTGGTATGCAGCTTGCAGACGAGGCCGAACCGAGCACCCCAGGGAGCGGTAAGCTCAGAATTTACGCGAAATCACTAGCCGGACGTGTGTTGCTCCGGCAAAAAGGTCCGTCCGGAGTCGCGACACCGCTGCAGCCGAGCCTGTTCCAGAACCAGATTTGCATGGTCAGCGCAAGCACCGGTACGACCCTGTCATCATTCGGCTGTGGAACTACCAACAGTACCACCCTCTCACACCCCGCCCCGACAGAAGCGACGGGGTATATGACGAACTTTGCAACCAGTACTTCGTCTGGTAACGAATCGGGCTTCATGACATCAGTATCCCAGTTCTTCCGAGGCTCTACGGCTGGGTCGAACGGCTACTTCTTCAGTGCGCGTACCTACACCGTCGATACGACGTCGCTAAGAATCTTCGTAGGTTTGCATAGCCAGACGACGCTTGCGAACATGATGGCAAGCGACGACCCAACGGGAAGCCGCTCTGGATTCGCATTCTCAACCGTACGAGGTGATACGAACTGGCAGTTCTCGGTCAAGGACGGTACGACCCAGAACCTAATCAACACAGGAATGGCCTATGCGGGAAGCAAGGTATACGATATGTACTTCTTCGTCCCTCCTTATCCAGGAAACGGCACCATGTATTGGCGGATTGATAATTTGACCGACAATACGTCGCAGGAAGGCTCTACCACGTCAAACCTACCCGCTGGCAACACGGCATTACGTGTGGGACTCGGGGTAGAAACACAGACGACGGCCGCAAGGAACTTCCGTATGCAGCGGGTGTACGTGGAAACGGACAGGTAATGAAAAAGAGAATCGTAATCATAGCAGGTATTACCGTGCTTCTTCTGGCCGCATGGGCAGGCTATACGTACGTGAATCTAAATACGAACAAAAGTATCCCAACGGCTTTGATTCAAAAAATAGGGCGGCACTACCTACTTCCACCTAACGAAGAGCCGGTAATCGCAACCGTAACCGACAGGACTAAGTTAACAACTGAGTTTCTAAAAGCCGCTAAGAACGGGGATAAGCTATTGGTGTACGAAAAATCGGGCATCGCAATAATTTACCGTCCGAGCATCGACAAGCTTGTTAGGGTGGGGCCAGTTAACATTGCGCCGACAGACGAGTCACCAGTCACTGGTAGTTTGCAAGAGTAATCACATGCGAAGTCGGTGGTATTATTAGAATCATGGAATCAGCCAAAAAAGAAATGAAGAACTCACCGCTCCGTCTATACAAACAACCAGGCGCAGTTATGATTACCGCTGCCATCGTCCTCGTAGGGGCACTACTTGGGCTCATGTTGCTTGTACCAAAGGGCGAACGAATCAAGGCGGATCAGTACCAGGTCGTGTATACCACGAGCGGTCAGGCTTACTTTGGCAAGCTACAAAACACAGGAGGTGATTACTTGGTGCTTAAGTCACCGTTCACGGCCCAAGATGTTAAGTCTACTGACGATAAGTCCCAACCGCAAACCACGCTAGTTAAAGTGTCGCAGCAAACCTACGGCCCCGAAGACGTCATGTCGCTTAGGAGCGACCAAGTGCTATTCTGGCAAAATCTTCGCCCCGATAGCAAGGTGGCAAAAGCAATCGAAAGTAAACAGTAGCAGTACTGTTCGGGCTCAAGCTTCGTTACAATAGTACGAGTGATTACGCTGCTGACTGGTGAGAACGATTTTGAGCTGACGAAAAAAGTAGCTCAGTTAAAGACGGATTTTGCCGGCACGGCAGAACGGTACGATGCAGCTGAACTTTCGAACGAGCAACTGGCCGACATATTCGCCGGTCAAACCCTGTTTACTATGAAGCGCCTTGTCATTATTGACCAGCCAAGCGCTAACAGTGAACTATGGCAAAGCCTGCCTGCTTGGAATGATAGGTTGAGCGGTGACACGCAGCTTGTACTTATCGAACCAAAGCCCGACAAACGTACCGCGACATACAAGTGGTTGAACAAGAATGCCGACGTAGTGGCGTTTGAACCAATTGATTCGCGCGACATAAGCAAAACGGCCAAATGGGTTGAAGCATACGCGAAGCAGCACGGCGTCGCCCTGACGGCGCACCAAGCTAGGCGGCTTGCTACCAGGGCGGGGGGAAGTCAATGGGAACTAGCGCATGCCATAGATAAACTCTCACTATTACCAAGCGTGACCGACGAATGGATTGACGACGTGGTCGACGAACACCCGTCTGAAAGCGTGTTCGCGCTATTCGAAACAGCGCTTAGCGGCGACGGCCAGCGCCTAGCGGAGTCACTCATGCGTCTTCGCCAAACCGAAGAGCCGTACCGGTTGTTCGGCCTTATGGTGTCGCAGGGACTGCAGCTCGCTACGTTGGTATATGGTGACGGCAACGCGCAGAAGGTAGCAAGTGACACCGGTGCGAAAAGCAGCTATCCGTTCCAAAAACTAGGGCCGTATGCCAATCGTATGACCAAGCGGCAGGCCAGAGAACTTATTAAACTGCTGGCGCGTGCTGATACGCGCCTAAAAAGCAGCGACGCCGACCCGTGGATAATTCTAGAGAATTGTCTGGTGGGTGTGGCGTCGCTGGAAACGTCGTAGAAAGACTATTTTTTAGCGGCTGGCTTTTTAGCAGCAGGTTTCTTGGCGGCTGGCTTCTTAGCTGCTGGAGCAGCCTTGGCTGGAGCTTTCTTAGCAGCGGCCGGCTTGGCAGCAGCTTTTTTGGCAGCGCCTAGTTTGACGTTGGCGGCCTTAGCAGCCTTTGCTAGGTTGGCCTTGCGGCGGGCGGCGGTGTTCTTGTGAATCAGGTTCTTCTTAACAGCCTTGTCGATCTCACTCTGGGCCTTCGAAAGGGTAGCGGCAGACGGCTTGGCTTCGAATGCTTTAACAGCTGCCTTAATGGCACGCTTAGTGGCTACGTTTCGCTCGTTGCGAACGGCAGCTTGTTTTACACGCTTGATAGCGGATTTGATAATCGGCATGGACTAAGAACTTCCTTTAATACGTATTAGATTTATATTGCTAGTCAAGGGCAGATTATAGTGCAAATTCCCTCTGTTGTAAAGGGGTAAGGCATTTTGGTATGAATTTGTTGACGGCTTTAAGATACTTATGGTAATGTAATTGCAAAGTCCCATAAAAATACAAAAACAGGTAAAAAACAGATGAACGACGGCCAGAATGCTCGCCAACAAATCGTCGAAAAGATAAAGAATTCGACGAATATTTTGGTGACGGTCAGTAATAACCCGTCGGTTGACGAACTTTCGTCGGCACTTGGCCTGACCAGTATGCTTAATGGCATGAAAAAACATGCCACCGCCGTGGTATCGGGTGATATTCCACCGGCCATTACGTTTTTGGAACCCAACAAGACCTTCGAAAACACCGTCGATAGCTTGCGTGATTTCATTATCGCCCTCGACAAAGAAAAAGCCGACCATCTGCGCTACAAGGTAGAAGGCGACGTCGTTAAGATCTTTATCACCCCGTATCGCACCACCATTACGCAGGACGACCTGGACTTCTCGCAGGGCGATTACAACGTCGAACTGGTACTTGCCCTAGGGGTAAAAGACCAAGACAACTTGGATAAGGCGCTGGCAGCACACGGCAAAATTCTGCATGACGCTACGGTCGCGACGCTCAGCTGCGGTGAAAACTCCAGTGAACTCGGCCAGATTGACTGGAACGAGCCGAACGCCAGCAGCTTGGCTGAAATGCTCGTGTCCATCTCTGAAGCTCTGAAAACCGACAAACCGGTACTGGACGAACAGATAGCGACGGCGTTTTTGACCGGTATCGTGGCCGCAACCGACCGGTTCTCTAACAACAAGACCAGTAGCAAGGTCATGACTATGGCCGCCCAACTTATGGCAGCCGGCGCCAATCAGCAGCTTATCGCGGCCAAACTTGAAGAAGCTCACGAAATCGGTCCAGACAAACCCGAAGACGACAGCTCCACCTCGTCTGACGGTGGGGAGAACTCCGACGGCACGGTAGACCTGAACGAAGGCGAATCAACCCAAGTTTCCAAACAGGAATCAAAGAAGAAAAAGAAGGCCGCCGCCGATGGTGAGCTGGCCATCAACCACGAAAAAGAAGGCTCGCTCGAAGAAGTCGCTGCCCAAACAGCCGCCGAACAGCAACAAGAAGCCGCCAAAACGGCCGAAGAAGAACTAGCAGAGCAGTTGTCGCAGGTCGCGCCAGCCGCAAACACTCCGTCAGTGAGCGATTTGCAAACAGATTTGGCATCGGCCAACGCCGAACTTGACCAAGCAGCCGAGAACGTTTTGCCACCGGTTGCTGAAGCCCAGGCGCCAGACGATCAAGAGCCTTCCATGGGCGGTACGCTAAACGCCACTACAGAACAGGCGCAGCACGACAAAGAACTCGAACTTGAAGGTGACCGCAACAAAACCATTCTTAGTCATGGCAGTAAATATATCGGCGACAACCAGCCGAGTTTCCAGGCGCCGTTCAATGCGGCCGCCGCCGAATCCACCGAACCAGAAAGCGTTGATATTTTCAAAGATGAAAAGCCTGCGGAACCGGTAGAAGCACCAGCTGAAGCACCGGCCGCAGCTTCTGCACCCGGCTCAGAAGCCGTGCCACCACTTGAGACGCTTGAAGATATTGACCGCAAGAACCGTCACGAAGATCACGCCGCAGCCCGTTCAGCCGTAGAATTGGCCTACGAAGCAACGCCGCTCCCAACTGCGCAGCCGCCAGTGCCAGCGCCTGAGCAAGCTCCTGCAGCGCAGCAGGCGGTCGTAGAACAAGCCGAACCAGTCGTTCCGTCGCCGCTCACTAGCGAGCCGCAGCCAGCGCCTGCACCGGTCGACTTTTCACAGCTCCCACCACCGCCACCGCTGCCAACGTTCCCAGCTCCGCAGGGACCACTTCCGCCAGAGCAACTAGGGCAAATCTTCGGTGGAGGATTGCCGCCGGTACCACCGGAACCGCCAAAGCCAGCGGCTCCAAAAGACCCGAACCAGTTCAATATCCCTGGTCAGTAACCCTAAGAAACGACGTGGAAATGTTCTTCAGAAAGCAGCTTGTCACCAAGCTGCTTTAAGGTTTCAGCATCCGCAATTTGGCTGACATGCGCGTCAATTACCGCATATTTTCGTTCTAAAACGCCCGAGACATCGACTATGCGGTTGATATACGACTTGTCGCGCCCAATAGGCATGTAATAGTCGGTCCATTCAGTGTTGGGAGCCTGCTCTTGGCTAAGGCAGAAGTACCATAGTTCTCCCATAGTTACATTATTCGGCGTGTCATTCTTCAGGCTGTAAAACTGGTGGGTCGCAAGGTAACTGGCAGCAATGTGGTCCAGGTGACCGGTGAGGCCAAGTAAATCAAACGTCATGACTGATAGCTCAATCGGCTCGGCGTAGTCGTTAATAACCCGGTGCACTTCGGCATGCAGCGCCGCACCAATGGCAATGTGCATACTATGGCTCAGTTCGCCGTCCGGAAAGTGCAGGGCGGCCGTGCTTTTTGCGCCAATCAGTTCGGCCGAACGTGACCATTCATCGAGCCGGATCTTACCAAGGTCAGGTGCATCAGTCGGGTTAGTGCCGGCCTCGCCGTCGGTCAGCAGTAGCAGGTGAACGTCGGTGCCGTCCTGTACCATCTTAAGGAGCGTGCCGCTAGGTCCGTTACTTTCGTCGTCGGGGTGGGCAAATATACCAATGGTCACTTGTTTCATAGTTTCAGTATACTATGGTGTACTTCTCCGCTTTTCGGAAGAAAGTATATATTCTTTCTTCACTCAAATGCTCAAAGTATACTAGAGACCTATGGACCTTACGAAGGACGGTATTCTACTGATTGATAAACCAGCAGGCTGGACGAGTTTTGACGTCGTTGCCAAGCTTCGTGGTGCTAGAAAGGCACAGTTTAAGGCCGCCAGCGTCACGCCGACAAAACGACAACTTCGGGTTGGCCACGCGGGTACGCTCGACCCCTTTGCGACGGGGCTGCTTATTATTCTGCTCGGCGATGCCACTAAACGCTCCGATGAGTTTTTAAAGCAGGATAAAACGTACGAAGCGACAATTCAGCTCGGTACCGTAAGCACAACAGGGGACCCGGAAGGCGAACTTACATCACAAAGCGACAAAGAGCCGTCTGAAAACGAAGTACATGCTGTTCTTAAGCAATTCTTAGGGCAAATCACGCAAATCCCGCCGATCTACAGTGCTATCAAAATCGGTGGCCAGCGGGCGTACAAATTGGCACGCAAAGGAAAAGAAGTCGAGATTCCGAGCCGCCAGGTGACGATTCATTCCATCGAAGTCACTAATTACGCCTATCCGGAATTAAGAATCCGTACCCGCGTCAGTTCAGGCACATATATCCGTAGCCTAGCGCAGGACATAGGCGATGCACTAGCAACCGGTGCGTACTGCAAAGAGCTGCGGCGCACGTCGATTGGTGATTTAGATATTCGCGACTCCAACGAGCTGTCAACCCTCTAGGCTATTGACTAAAATAAGAATAAGTGCTATAATTAACAAATTATGGCTCATGAATCTTTTGAAGCTTCTGAAAAGGCGAAACAAGACGCCCGTGAAGCGCACCGCCGCGCCGCGCTGGCTATGGTGCGTTTGATCGCGCTGCGCGAACCGCACGAACATCGCAACCTCAATCTTGACCCCAATTCGTACGAAGGTTCACTGCGTCTCGAAGTATTTCGGACCCAGCACAACATGTTGCAACAAGACCCTGATGCGCACGAAATTATATCAACCGAACAAACACTGGCGGAAACGCTACTGCATCCACACTTAAATGAGCTTGCCCAGCCCGGTCGCCCACTAACGAAAGACAGGCTTCAGCGCATCGATCCAGCGTTGCTTGTCGCCGCCGAATCTATGGAGGCTAAGGGTGTTGGCTGGCCCGACGACAATACCGTCTTCCATGATGTCCTGCCTGAAGATTTTGACGACAAAGCTTTCGGGCGGCGGTTATTCGATGCGGGAAGTGCCTACAATAACTTTCCGGCCATTCTGTCGGCCGCTCCGTCCCTCCCCGAAGAAGGCGAGGACGGATTGGAATTCATGAATCGGACACGGCTGTACCAGTATGCGACCAAGCCCTACCTCATACGGGCGCATGAGCTGCTTCCGGATTTCATGGGGACGCTTCAGCGTACTATGGAACAGAAGTACCCTATGGTTGAATGGGTGGGGAGTTTACAGCGCGCCATGCTCGACGAACACCCTGACCCGGAAGACGAACTGCTGCTCCGTGCCTCAAGGCTAGCGTACCAACTGCTTATCAACCTTATGCGTAAAGACGACCTGCAGATTCAGGCCCATTTAATGACAATGACCTTGCACCGCGAAATTGACGATCCGGTCGTCGAACTGTGGACCTAAGCTAAGGGATTGCTTAATCCGTTTAACCCTGGTACAATATACCCTTGATGATTACAAAAGAAGATAAGGCCAAAGCAATCGACCTGACCCGTACCCACAAGACGGATGTCGGTAGCCCACAGGCGCAGGTATCAGTCCTGACCAGCCGTATCCGCGAGATTACTGAGCACCTGAAGGGTAACAAAGGTGATCACATGGCTCGCCGCGGTCTGATTCAGATGGTCGGACGCCGCAAGCGGTTGCTGAAATACCTGGAACGACGCGACTTCGAAGCCTACAAGGCAGTTGTTGCCAAACTAAAACTCCGCAAATAACAGCGGAGTTTTTCTTTTGCAGATACCTTTTTCACACGGTGCTACAATGTAAGCATGAGTGATACTACGCCGGTTATTGAGCTGGTTGATGTAACCAAGCGGTTTGGTTCGTTCAAAGCGGTTTCAAAGGCTAGTGTGGCAATTTCTAAGGGTGAAGTCGTCGGGTTCGTTGGGGCGAACGGCGCAGGGAAGACCACAGCAATTAGTATGCTAATGGGGTTTATTAAGCCGACCGAGGGCACGGTACGCCTGTTTGGCAAGGACGTGACGCCGCAGAATGCGCATCGGTCGCACGAACGGATTGGCTATGCTGCCGGCGACATGGAGTTACCAGCGACGCTTACCGGCCGTCAGTACCTAGACTTTTTGCTGCGTCAGTCGGGCACGAAAGACCGCAGCTGGTTGCAGGCACTTACGGAACGGTTTTCACCTGACCTTAACAAGAAATTTAAGAACCTGTCGCGCGGCAACAAGCAAAAAATAGCGCTAATAGCCGCCTTCGCGACAGACCCCGACGTCGTTATTTTGGACGAACCAAGCAGTGGCCTTGACCCGGCCATGCAAGAAGCGTTCTTAGAGCTAATTAAAGAAGTGCAGGCCCGCGGCACGACCGTGTTCATGTCCAGCCATTACTTGCAGGAAGTTATGAGTGCTTGCAGCCGCGTCATTCTTATGAAAAACGGACAGTTCATTGAAGATGTCGACACCCAGCAACTAATGGCCATGGGCGGCAAGCGCATTACCATAAAAAGCGGGTACCGACCGACCAAACCACCCAAAAAAGCTGAAGATGTTGAAACGACGTTCGAAAACGATCTTTTAACACTATCATTCGTTTACAAGGGCGACGTTTCCGAGCTGCAAAGCTGGCTAGCTGCGGTCAAACAGCTCAAAGACATCGAAGTGAGCGAATACAACCTAGAAGAAACGTTCCATTCGCTCTATGAAACGGAAGGAAACACACCATGATGCGCTCGGTGTACCTGAAAACTTTGTACGATAAACGGTTCTTTCTATTGGGCTGGACGTTGGGATTTATGGCAATTTCGGCGCTGATGGCCAGTTTTTACCCGGCCATGCACCAGGAAGGGTCGATCAGTTCGCTGCTCGAAGGCATGCCAGCTGCGTTCAAAGGCTTGGTGGGTAGTCTTGCCGACCTGACGCGTTTTGACACCTATATCGCATCGCAGCTATTTGATATCCGCATGCCGATTATTGCCGGTATTATGTCGATTATATTGGGAATCGGTATTTCGGTTGCCGACGAAGAAAAAGGTGAGCTTCGGACAATTCTAAGCCTTCCGGTATCGCGAACTAAATTGCTTATTGAGCGCTGGTTAGCCATGCTGACCATTATGGTCGTCATTGGGTTTGGCATGGTGGCGGGTATTTACGCGGTGCTGCCGTTCATCGACATTGCGAGTATCGAGCCGGACATCTCGGCACGGCTAAGCGCCATGACCCTGCTTATCATGGTGACGTTTGGCACCATTCCGTTTGCAATTGGTCTTGCGACCGGCAAGCGTTCGGTGGCGACTGGAATCAGTATTCTTATCGTTATCGGTAGCTTTTTGTTGAGTACGTTCAGCCAAGCCGTTGACTGGCTTCAAGACTATGAGCCTCTGTCACTGCTACATTATTTCCCGGCAGCTGACATTGTAAAGAACGGTATCGACCTTAAAGACGTCGCCGTGTTTGGTGCGGTCACAATCGTGCTACTGGCACTGTCAATCGTATCCTTCCGCTCCCGAGACGTCGCGTAGTAGCGCTGTCACTGACGCCTCATCTGTTGTATACTAAAGGGGTATTAAACGCGGACGGTGATAGATACGAGCGCTCCCATGAGCCTTCATACCTGTTACTCTCCGCACCACAAGAAGGAGGACATGCCTATGTCTACTATCAACCCGAACGGGAAAGAGATCGTCTCGGTTTCGACTGATTTCTTAGGAAAACCACTGACGCTCGAAGTCAACCGTGTCGGTTTTAGGACCACCGCCAGTGTGCTGGTGCGCTACGGTGACACTGTGATTCTGGGTACGGCCATGGTTGGAACGCGACCGGTCGTGCTGGATTATTTCCCATTATCAATCGACTATGAAGAAAAAATGTATGCAGCCGGCAAGATTTCGGGTAGCCGGTTCATCAAGCGTGAAGGACGTCCTTCTGACGAGGCCATCCTGATCGGCCGTCTGATCGACCGCCCGATCCGACCACTGTTCCCGAAGGGGTATCGTCAAGAAGTTCAGGTCGTTTCAAGCGTCCTTTCCATGGACCCAAGCTTCCGACCTGACTCAATCGCTATGATTGCCGCCTCAACAGCACTTTGCCTTAGCGGCGCACCATTCGACGGCCCAGTCGCAGGCCTGCGCGTCGGCCGGGTAAATGGTGAATTCAAAGCTTTCTTAACGCCCGAAGAACGCGAACAGAGCGACCTTGACCTCGTTGTCGCTGGCATCGAAAGCGGTATTACTATGGTTGAGGCCGGCGCCAACGAAGTGTCGGAAGCCGATTTGGCCGCGGCGCTCGCCTGGGCATTCGACGCCTACCAGCCGGCTATTGCGCTGCAAAAAGAACTTACTGCCAAGCTGGCACCGAAAGCTCTTGATTACACGTTGGTGCTTCCGAACGAAGATATCCAGAAAGAAGTCGACGAGTGGGTACACGGCAAACTCGGCGAAAAGCTGCGCCACCCGTACCCGGAACGCAACGAACAGGTGAACGACCTACGCTGGGCGTTTCATGAACACATGGCCGAACAGCACACCGAAGCCTACGAAGACCTGCGTGACGAGTACGACGAAGCATTCACCAGCGCTTTGCACAAAGATGTTCGCCGCGGTATCGTCGAAGAACAGACCCGCCCCGACGGCCGTGCGCTCGACGAAATCCGCCCCCTAAGCTCCGAAGTCGGTATTCTGCCGCGCGCTCACGGCTCAAGTTTGTTTACTCGGGGCGTTACCCAGGGTATGAACATCGTCACACTGGCACCGCTTAGCTACGCGCAGATGGTCGACACCATGGAAGTCACGGACGGTGAACGCCGTTACATGCATCACTACAACGCACCTGGTTACACCGTCGGCGAAGTCCGCCGCCTCGGCAGCCCGGGCCGCCGCGAAATCGGCCATGGATACCTAGCGGAACGCGCAGTGCTTCCAATGCTGCCAAGCGAAGAAGAATTCCCGTACGCAATCCGTTCGGTCACCGAAATCATGAGCCAGAACGGTTCGACCAGCATGGCCGCCACCTGTTCAAGCGTACTAGCGCTTATGGACGCCGGTGTGCCGCTTAAGCGCCCGGTTAGCGGTATTGCCATGGGACTCATGTTAGACGGCGATACACCATATGTGCTTAGCGACATTGCTGACGCCGAAGATTTTGCTGGTGACATGGACTTCAAGGTTACTGGAACCGAAAAGGGAATCACGGCTGTCCAAATGGATATGAAGGTCCACGGTTTGCCAGTTGAGATCTTGCAACAAGCGATCGAAAAGGCCAAAGCCGGCCGTTTGCACATTCTTGAGCACATGCTGTCGACCATCGCCGCTCCACGCGTATCACTCAGCCCGCACGCACCGCGAATTGAAAAGATTAAGATTAACCCCGACAAAATCGGCGCCGTTATTGGTAAGGGCGGGGAAGTCATTAACAAGATTACCGCCGAAACTGGTGCCGAAATCGACATCAAGGACGACGGTCTGATTACCGTCGCCAGCCCGAACGGTGAGAACATCCAAAAAGCAATCGATTGGATTAAGAGCCTGACAGAAGAGCCAGAAGTTGGCCGTATTTACGAAGGCACGGTCGTTTCAATCAAGGACTTCGGCGCATTCGTGAACATCATGCCGGGAATCGACGGTATGGTCCACATTTCGCAACTTAGTGACAAGCGAATCGAGAATGTGACCGACGTACTGCACGAAGGCCAGGTAGTTAAGGTTAAGCTGACTGCCATCGATGAACGCGGACGGCTCAGTCTGACAATGAAAGACGTCGAACAGTAAACGGCGCGAACGAAATTATACCCCGCTAAGCGGGGTATAATTATAAGGTAAGCCAAATAAAGGAGGAGCGGTGCAACGACGAACCAAGCTGATCATTGCCGGAACGGTCACCGTTTTCATCGCGCTCATAGCCACACTGACGCTCCTCTACGTAAACATCTGGGCAGCACCAACCAAGCAAGATTTTGAAAAGGCGAAGGCCGCCGTAAGTGACCTACGCACTTCGTTCGATGAAGTCAGCTCGGCATCGACGGCATATACTGCCACCTTTTCGAGTGGGTCAAGCGCAAAACCCGACTCAGAAAAAACATTGAAGAAGCGGTACGAATCATCAGTTAATGACCTCCAAAAAAGCCTCGATGAAATTGGGGACATGAAGGCGCTCCGGGACCAAGAGGTCCGGTCAGCGAATAGCGCGCTTCAAAAAAAGGCCGATGCGTTTATCGGCTACAGCAATGGGTTTGTCGCCATGAAGCGATCGTTCGCCGAATGTAATGACATTTTGCAAGTTACCAGACAAACAAATGCTGCCAAGGCGCACCGAGAGGCATCAAAAGACTGCCTGGCAACACTGGACGCACTGGCAAAATCGAATGTCACGGTCTTTGCCGAATACGCACGGAAATTCGCAGGTGGTGTTCGGGAGCGCCAAAAGGTATTCGATAGTTACGAAACAACCAACCAGCCAACCGAAAAGTCGGTCAGTGACCTTAAAAAGGCCAATGCTTCGCTGGTAGGCTCGCTGGACCTTGAAGCACTTCAAAAGGCGAGCCAAGACGCATCGGGTGCGCGAGAACTTCAAAAACTAGAGCAAGTACTTAGTCAAAAAATCAAGCAATCATAACCAATGGATAAACAAGCCGAACTCGACAAAATCAAGCAGGCGATTCTTGATGCGAATGTCACGCCGGAACTTTCGACACAAGCGTTGAACCTAGTCATGGGCGATGGCAATCCAAATGCCGACATCGTGTTTATCGGCGAAGCGCCGGGCAAGAACGAAGATGAGCAGGGACTGCCGTTTGTTGGTGCTGCCGGCAAGTTTTTGAACGAGATGTTAGCCGCGGCCGGCTTAGACCGTTCCGACGTTTTCATCACGAACATCGTGAAATACCGCCCGCCGAACAACCGCGACCCACTGCCCGAAGAAAAGCAGGCGTTCTGGCCCTATTTGGCCCGTCAGCTCGAAATCATTGATCCCAAGGCGATCGTAACGCTTGGTCGCCACAGCATGGAATTCTTTCTGTCTGATGCGCGTATAAGCCAGATTCATGGCCATGCTGTTCGAAAAAAGGTGAAATACCACGATGGTAAAAAACACGACTGGCTTATCGTACCGCTCTACCACCCCGCGGCGGCGTTGTACAACGGGGGTTTGCGCCAAACGCTCATCGACGATTTTCTGAAAGTACCAGAATTTATAAAAGGACTTAAATAACTTGTCAAACCGTGCGTTATTTGCTATACTAAGGGCTACTACAACCGAGGGAACTGACCGAATTTACCCAAGCCTCATCTGTATACTTAAATAATTTTCGAAATTAAAAATAAATTCTTTTACCAAAGGAGAAATAACAATTTATGGGTCAACGCCGACTCGCGAAGCCGCAAGCTGATGATATGTCTAAGCGGCCTAACCAACAAAAGCGAAAATCCGACAATACCGTACTGAACAACACCAGTACCCGCCGTGGAGAAGTCTTCCGCGCCCAACGCCGCACGTCCGAAGACGTCAATTTGCGTGCCAGCCAGCACATCATTAACGTGCCGGTGAACAAAAGCATTTATAACGGCTACGACGGCAAGCAGTTTAGTCTGGCCGACCAAAAACGCGCCAAACAAACCCGTGGACCTAAGCTTAAGATCATGCCAATTGGTGGTCTTGGCGAAATGGGCATCGGCAAGAACATGATGGCAATCGAATACGAGAACGACATCATTGTTATCGACATGGGCTTTTTGTTCCCAGGCGCAGACTACCCGGGTATTAACTACATTACCCCTGACATTAGCTACCTTGAAGCCAACAAGCACAAGATTCGCGGCGCCGTGTTCACGCACGGACACTTAGACCACATTGGTGCGTTCCGTCACTTAATTCACCGTATTCCAGCTCCTGTGTATGGTTCAAAATTCACCATCGGTATGCTCAAGCGCACCATGGAAGAAAGCTCCAGTGGCTACGAACCGGAATACTACGAACTGAACCCTGAGTTACACGAACGCGTTCAGCTTGGTGATAGTTTTTCAATTGAACTCGTGCGGGTGAACCACTCGATTCCTGACGCCACGGCCGTGGTTGTCCGTACTCCGCTTGGCGTACTGGTGGACACCGGTGACTGGCGTTTTGAAGAAAACCCGGTCGATGGCCGCAAGTTCGATCTTGAGCGCCTGACCGAAATCGCCACCAAAGAAGGCATTCTGATGCTTATGAACGAATCGACCAACTGTGAGTCCGAAGGCACGCACACCCACGGCGAATTCGACATTCAGGTTTCTATGGGCCAAGCGATGGACAAATACCCGAACTCTCGGCTGATTCTGAGCTGTTTCTCGTCACAAATTCACCGTATGCAGGTGATTCTGGACGAAGCCAAAAAGCACGACCGCAAGGTAGCATTCGCTGGTTACAGCATGATTCAGAACATGGAAGTGGCGCTACGCGCCGGTGCCATTAAGGTGCCAAAAGACGTCGTCATGAAAATGGAAGACATCGTCAAACTGCCAGACGGCAAGGTAACGATTGTCTGTACTGGTTCACAGGGCGAATTCAATGCCGTTCTAAATCGTATGGCGTCGGGTGCGCACAAGCACATCAAGATCAAGAACAGCGACGTCGTCGTGTTCAGCTCCAACCCGATTCCAGGCAACGAAAAGTATGTCGTCCGTACGGTCGACGGCCTTATGCGAGAGGGAAGCGAAGTCGTCCAGAACGGTAAAACGCACCTGACCGGTATTGGTCCGCTACACCTTTCTGGCCACGGGTACTACGAAGACCACGTTAAGTTAATTAACGCCCTTAACCCGACCTACTACCTGCCGATTCACGGTGAATTCCACATGCTTGTCCACAACGCCCGCCTGGCCGAAAAAGAGGCTGGTATTCCGCGTCAAAACATCTTTGTCTGTGACTCCGGTGACGTCATTGAAATCACTACCGAAGGCGCCCGCAAGAACGGCCGAATTCCAGTCGGTGGTACCATGTACGACGATTCCGGCGCTGTTGTGAGCGAAGTGGTTCTAAAAGACCGCATTCACATGGCGAACGAAGGCATGTTCGTCGTCGTCCTGACGCTGCAGCGAGGTACCGGTCGGCTTCTCACGAGCCCCGACATCATTTCGCGTGGGTTCATTTACCTACGTGATAGTGAAGAACTAATGGGGCTGATTCGCCAATACCTCAAGCAAAAGGTCGCCCGTGGCTTTGGTGGCAAAAAGGTCGACCTTGACCAAATGAAGAAGGAAATTAAAGACGAGATCACGCACATTCTGTACGACCAAACGCGTCGTACACCGATTGTCATTCCGGTCATTAACGAAATTGGCGGCGCCGGCCAGCCGCAACAGCAAAATGGCCGCCAGAACGGGGCAGCGAAAGCCGCGCCGGCTGCCAAGCCGTTCGTCCGTCCAATTGCCAAAAAGCTTCCGCCTAAGCAGGTACCTGACACCGAAGCAGCCGAGCCTAAGCCACACTTCGATACTCGCGGGTATTGATTTAGAAGGGGCTCACCCCTCCGCTTCATCTTTGGAGTGAATCCAAAGATTCGCTCCTCCCCCTGAAGCTCGGCTGGCGCCTCGTATTTGTATCGAATCGCCCTGCTTGATAAAAATATAGATTTATGCTAAAATATACTTTTAGCTATGAAATTCGCGAACCGAGAACTTATTGACGAAGTGGCAGCCCTTGGCATGCCATACCCTGAAGAAATCGTCATTAACCATGGTGCCGCCTTGGTCATTCGCGGTATCCGCCCGGAACACGAAAACGGTGACATCGACATGGCCACCAACCTTGAAAATAACTTGTACCTAGAACACGAACTAGGCTTTAGAGCTGTCCGTATGCTGGTCGGTATTAGTAAGGAAGGCAAGGAGCGTACGGTTATTTCGCGCCGTGACGATAAGGACCGGTTCGACGTCCACCGTTGGGACTTTTCAATGTACCGATATAACCGTACCGGTAAGGGTCGTATGTATTTGCCCGAGCTTGGCACTATGAGTGACCAAGACCCTGACACGGGAATCTGGGTGGCAAAACCTGAACTCGTAGCACTGACTAAACGTGAAACCGGCCGGCCGCAGGACGAAGAAGACCTGCGCCGAATCGAACAATACCTGGAACTCGGTTACTAAAATAGTCAAAAATACGAAAGCCCCGTCGTTTTACCGGCGGAGCTTCGTATTTTTGAGGCTCGACGCTCGGCAGACGGGGCGGGTACGTCAGTGCATGAGCACTGTCTCGTCCATAATCCTGTCCGTGAACAGCACCTCGCCATCTGGCAGGTGAACGCTGAACGTTCCCGGTACGACGTGGCCTTCGGTCGGTTCGATTTTGACGAACGTTCGCTGGGCAAGCAGGTGGCTGAGCTTCTGCTCGGGAAGGGTGCCAGCCAGCGGATACTCGGCGATCAAGGCGTTCACGAAGTCCGCCTTGGTGTCGATGCCGGTGACGGCAACGTGCTCGATTCCCACGCGCCACAGGTCGAACGCGAGCGGGCCACCGTTCACACCGACCAACCACAACGGGTGGGAAGGTGTCCTGGAGTCGTAGGTGATCTTGACTGGGTGGTCAGGCTGCGATGCGAGTTTGAGCTCGATGATGAGGCGGGGCATTGCATGAATCCCTTCGGTGGACGGATGTAGAAGTACGTGAGCGTTACTATAAAAGCCAAACATATCATGGGCAAGCATAAGCATTGACTTTTTGGCAATAACATGCTAAATTATATGTAAGCATAAGCTATAAACTGAAATAAACATATGTTCATCATTCAAACCGTTTACATCATAGGTGCCATCGTCGCAATCGCGGCGTGTTTGCCTCAGATTAACCAACTGCGAATTTCAAAAGCGTCCGATGAATTGAGTCTTCCCACCTGGAGCGTCTGGCTTATAACGCAGGCTACTAGTCTTCTATACGTTACTTCGCTGGGTAACGCGCTACTTATCGTCGTAAACAGTATATGGGTAACGTTCTACCTGGTAATGGTCTTGATGATCGTTCATTACCGTCATATACGGCCATTGGTGCTTAAGCGACAAGCACTTACCAGTGACGACGCATAGCATAAGCATTGATTTTTGTTGCGAATTATGCTACAATAAACAAGAATCTTCCCTCGACAGAGGTGAAGGCGCGCCGTATAATACCAACCAGTTAGAATAAGCACTATGGCGAAAAGAAAAAGGCGAACAAGCAAGAAACCAGTCAAGCAGGTTCCGCAGCACACGCTGCCAACCGGCTTTTGGAACCAGGTCGGCGCGGTCGGCCTACTTGCTATTAGTGTGCTTTTAATCGTCGCTTGGTTCGGTGTCGGGGGACCAGTGCTGGAATGGCTGCAGTCAGCCAGCCTGGCAACCATCGGCTACGCGGTGTACATACTTCCGCTACTGTTCATTTACGTCGCGATTGAAATATTCAGGGCCGAAGAAAACCGTCTGCCAATCGTGCTCTATATATCCGCCTTCGGGTTGGTGCTATGGTTTGCTGGCCTGTTCGGGCTACTCGGCACAGCCGGCAACCAAACAGGTGGCTTTTTGGGCAAGACCCTGAACGACGGCGTGCTGGCGCTGGTTGATTCTGGGGTGGCGATATTCATTTACATCCTGCTTATCTTGCTGACAAGCCTGTTTATTATTCGTGTTTCGCCATTCGTACTGATCCGCAAGTTGTGGGAACTTATCCGCACACGTAGCGAGGAGGGCGAGCAAAAAGAAAACGTGAAGGTCATGCGTAAAGCCGCCGAACTTGATGTACGTGGCGAAACGGCCGAGTTTAAGATGAACGCCGGTGTTCCAGTAGCCGACCCAACCGACAAAAAATCTTCACGCCTGAGCAGTCTGAAGGGCAGCGTACAACAAGACAAAGTGGCCGAAAGCCAGGCGGCGCTCGTTAGCGTGCGCGACCCGAATTGGCAGGCACCAAGCTTAGACCTGCTTGAAAAAAAGCAAAACCCGGCCGACGCCGGCGATGTACAGCATAATGCCAAGATTATTAAGGATACGCTGGCCGAATTCGCCATTGACGTCGAAATGGAAGGCGCCAACATTGGTCCAAAGGTGACTCAGTACACTTTAAAACCACCACAGGGTGTCAAGCTGACACGTATTACCCAGCTCGAAACCAACATCGCCCTTAACTTGGCGGCTCAAACGCTTCGTATTGAAGCGCCGATTCCTGGCATGCGCGCCGTTGGTATTGAAGTACCGAACCGCCGCGCCGCCGACGTACGCCTGCGCGGCATTCTTGAAAGCAAGCAGTGGCAAGCCACGCACGAACCGCTTGGCTTTGCAATCGGTAAGGACATTTCCGGTGACGCCGTGGTAGGGCAGCTGAACAAAATGCCGCACCTTCTAGTCGCTGGTCAAACCGGGTCTGGTAAGTCTGTCATGATTAACACGCTGCTTACCAGCCTGCTGTACCGCAATTCTCCAAGTGAAATGAAGCTGATTTTGGTCGACCCGAAGCAAGTCGAAATGGCGCCGTATGAAGACATTCCACACCTATTAACACCGGTTATTACCGAACCTGAAAAGACGATTAGCGCACTTAAGTGGGCCGTGAACGAAATGGAGCGCCGTTACCGCTTGCTGGCCGAAGCTAAGATGCGCGACATTAAGTCGTACAACCAGTCGCTTGGCAGCCGCGGTCGTAAGATTGCTGTAGCTGACGAAGAAGGCCCAAGCGACACTGCCGACGGCGCCATGCCGTACATCGTCATCGTCATCGATGAGTTGGCCGACCTAATGATGGTCGCTGCCCGCGACGTCGAAGCGTTGATCGTCCGTTTGGCACAGAAGGCCCGTGCCGTGGGAATCCACCTGGTACTTGCCACGCAGCGCCCAAGCGTCGATGTCATTACCGGGCTTATCAAAGCCAATATTCCGGCCCGCATCGCCTTTACCGTGGCCTCGCAAATCGACAGCCGTACCATTCTAGACCAGATCGGTGCCGAAAAATTGCTTGGCCAAGGTGACATGCTTATGAAGACCGCCGAAATGCCAAAACCAAAGCGTATCCAGGGTGCCTGGGTAATGGACCAAGAAGTCATGAAGATTACCGACCACTTGCGTATGCAGTCGGCGCCGCAGTACAACGACGAAATCGTGTCGCAGCCGGTACACCTGAACGGCAAGGGCGGCGTGGTCATGGACTACGGCGGCGAAGGCGGTGATGACATGTACCAAGACGCGCTGCGTGTTGTGATTGAAAGCCGCAAGGCTTCGACCAGCTTGCTCCAACGACGCCTACGCATAGGGTATGCCCGCGCAGCCCGAATCATTGAAGAAATGGAAGAGCAGGGCGTTATTGGTGCCGCCGACGGCTCCCGCCCACGCGAAGTACTTATTTCGAGTATGGACGACCTGGCTGGCGCAGAGTAGACATACCTCTGTAAACCTGCTATAATTACACTCGTTATCAACCTAGGCTTGTCTGCGATAGGACAAGCATCCTAAATAAGGATTCCAGAGGAGGAACACTATGCAGGAATACGAACTGACCGTGTTAGTTCACCCAGACCGCGAAAGCGAGCTGGAAAAAGCACTGACCACCGTGCGTGATTTGGTCACGACCAGCGGCGGTAAGATAGTAAAAGAAGACAACTGGGGCAAGAAAAAGCTTGCGTACCGGATTGTCAAGCAAGACTTCGCCATCTACGTACTGATGGACGTCGAACTACCGGCAGCCGCACCGCTGAAAATCAGCAACGCCCTAAATATTTCGGACGATGTTATCCGTTATCTTCTAGTCAAGGTCGACGCCCGTGAGCGCGCTAAACTGGAAGCCGCAAAGAAGAATCAGCCTGAAGAAGGCGAGGAGGAGTAGGAACCATGGCTCGCAGTATCAACCAAGTGATCCTGATGGGCCGGCTAACGCGCGACCCTGAAATGCGCACCACCACTACCGGCAAAAGCATCGCTAGCTTCAGTCTAGCGGTCGACCGTCAGACCCAAGACGACCAAGCCGACTTCTTTGACATTACCGCCTGGGAAAAACTCGGCGAACTAGCTAACCAGTATCTGTCTAAAGGCCGCCGCTGCTTAGTGCAGGGTCGCCTGCGCCAGGACAGCTGGGACGACAAAGAAACCGGCAAGAAGCGCAGCAAGATCGAAGTCGTGGCGACTGATATTACCTTCCTTGACGGTCCGAACGGCAGCGAAGGCGGCAGCTCTGCTCCTCGCAGCGCCGACAACGGTTCTTCAAACAAGAAGAGCAAAGACGTCGTTATCGACGACATTGACGACAAACCAATTGATTTAAGTGAAATTCCATTCTAGGAGATAAATTTTAATGGCACCAAAACGATTCAAAAAAGACGTTACGACGTACTTTGACTACAAAGATGTAAAGACCCTCGGTCGCTACGTTAACGCCTACGGCCAGATTGAGCCGATTGGCAAGACCGGCCTGAGCCTCAAGCAACAGCGCCAACTGGCAACCGCGATTAAGCGCGCCCGTCACCTGGCCCTACTTCCATTCGTTAGCCAAGGGTAATAACCCATGGGAAGTGCTGAATTTGACCGCACGCACGGCGTCGACCCTGAGGGTGAAGACCGTGACGTTCCAATGACTCCAGACCAAACAGGAGACTGGTTCGACGAGGACTTTGACTCTAAGACTGTCAAGATTGCTCTTGGTGGGATTGCGGCAGGCGGTCTGTTAGTAGGCATTTACGCGATAGCTCATCGCCGACTAAATAAGAAGGAACAATAACATGTACCAACCAACCGATCTTAAAAAAGGTACCGTCATTCAAATTGACGGCACGCCGTACCGTGTGACCGACTATGCCCAAAAGGTAATGGGTCGCGGCGGCAGTATCGTGAATGTCCGCCTGAAGAACCTGCTTGACGGCAGTGTGATTCCAAAGACCTTCAAGGGAGCCGACAAGATTGAACCGGCCGAAGTTACCACCAAAAGTGTTCAGTATTTGTATAATGACGGTGCGAACTACTTTTTTATGGACCCTGAAACGTTCGAGCAGTTTGAACTGCCGGCCGATACTGTTGATTCAGCCAAGGACTACTTAAAGGAAGGCGATAATTTGAGCCTACAGTTCTTTGGCAGCCGCGTAATAAACGTCGAACTTCCGAAGAACCTGTACCTAGAGGTCACGTATACTGAAGACGTCGTAAAGGGTGATACCTCGGGCGCTGTTCAAAAGGACGCTACGCTTGAAACGGGTCTTTCCATCCGTGTACCGGCGTTCATTAAGGTTGGCGACATTGTTTCAGTCGACACCAGCACCGGTGAATACCGCGAACGCAAGAAGTAAGTTATGAAATACCGGCTTGACGCTTATTTGACCTCGAAGCGCTTGGCGCCAACCCGGTCGCAAGCCGAATCAATGATCCGCCTAGGCGATGTGTCCGTGAATGGGCACATTGTAACCAAGGCGGGTCATTTTGTGTCTGAAACCGACACCGTGTTCGTAAAAGACAAAACCCGTTACGTGTCACGTGCCGGCTTAAAATTGGCCAGCGTCGCGCAAAAATTATCACTCGATTTTACGAACGCGACGGTACTCGACGTTGGTTCTAGTACCGGCGGGTTTACCGATTATGCGCTGCAACATGGTGCTAAAAAGGTGATTGCCGTCGATGTTGGAACCGATCAGCTTCACCCATCACTACATGGCGACAAACGGATTGAGCTTCATGAAAAGACCGATATTCGTGACTTTTCTACCGAAGACCAGATTGATATCGTCGTCATTGACGTGAGTTTTATCAGCCTGCAAGACATTCTGCCCGATGTCGCTCGTATCGCCCCAACCGCGAAAGTCGCCGCCATGGTAAAGCCACAGTTCGAAGCTGGCAAGGGGCAGGCGAACAAGGGCGTTATAAAGAATGACAGTATTCGTCGACAAATTTTGAAGGACTTTGAAGGCTGGGCCAAGCAGTATTTCGTGATCATCGACAAAGCCGACAGCGACATAGCGGGTGCAAAAGGCAACCGCGAGCGGTTCTACCTCTTAAAATCGCTAGCGTAACCATTTACTTTTTTACATAAGTATGATATAATCATGTAATCTGACCCCAGCCATGGGTTGTCGGAGTCGCTGAGGTGTGACTGCTTGAGTTTGATTGCTCGCTGCCACGCCGTGGCAGTTAACAATTCGGTTCTAGCAAAATACCTTTGTGACACCGATCGCGCATGCGTGGTCGGTTCATCTATCCAAGACCCCCACAACAAGAGAGAGTGGTTCAAGTGAGTGGTAAGCGAAAGAAGGACGAGTCGCTGATCAAGCGGCTCTTCCAGAAGCGCATCAAGCCGCGTGGTCTCCACAAGGCTGCCAGCGCCATGATCGCGGTCCTCGGGGCCGTTCTGCTGACTCTCGGTCTCTCGGGCGCCCCCGCGCTCGCGACCGGGAATGGCAACAACGGCACCCTCAAGATCCACGAGCAGGGCACGCCTTCCGGCACGGAAGACAACGACCCCAAGGTCTGCGTCTTCAACGTCGAGGGCTTCGGCTTCGACGCTGGCCAGTCCGGCTACCTGTACTTCGACGTGCAGGGTGGTGACGGTCCGACCGGTACGCCGGCTGGTCCGTTCGACTTCGGCCCGACCAACGGCGACGGCTACTACGCGACCCAGTACTTCAACCTCGACCCCGGCCACTACAAGGCGACCCTGTACGGGAAGCCCGGTCGGGAAGACGAGAAGGCGAAGTCCAAGGTCTTCAAGGTCGAGTGCGAGGAGCCTCCGACGGAGGTGCCCGTTCCCAGCCAGGAGACGGTCGATCCCTGCAACCCGCAGGGCGTGACCAACAACGTCGCCTGGAAGGACCCGCTGCCCACGGACACGGCCAACGTCGAGTGGTCCGAGAGTAACGGCGGCGCGACCCGCACCGCTACCCTGGTCGGCGACAACGTCGAGTGGAGTGACGGCACGACGGCTCCCAAGGTGTTCAACCTTCCCGCCGATTCCGGCGAGGAGTGCGAAGCGCCTGAGCCCGAGGGCGAGCTCCATGTTTCCAAGGCATGTGAGTCGATCACCATCGGCATGCCCACTGGCGTCAAGCCTGAGGGCGCGCAGGTAGTCATCAAGCTCGACAACGTGAGCGTGGTGCCTGACACCTACCCGGCGACGCCGGGTTCGCACACCGTCGAGCTGTTCGTCAACGGTGAGAAGGTGGACTCTGAGACCTTCGTGGTCGAGGAGTGCCCCGAGGAGCCGGTGCCAGCCAAGCCCACGGTGAGCGCATCGTCTGACGCATGCGTGAAGCCGGGCGAGGCCACCGGAGTCGTGGACGTCATGGTGACCAACACCGACGACGAGACCGATGACACGGTGATCTACGACGTGACCCTCGACGGGACCACGAAGCAGGTCACCATCGCCGACGGCCAGTCCGGTTCGGTACAGTTCACTGGCCTCGCGTCGGGGACCTACACCGTCTCGGTCACCGGTGACGACGACACGAGCGCTTCGACGACCGTCAAGGTCAAGGAGTGCGAGGTGCCGCCATCGCCGGCCGAGCCGACCGTTCAGGCGGCTGCTCAGGGATGTGTCGACCAGGGCTCCTCTAACGGAGTCGTGGACGTCATGGTGGCCAACACCGACGACGAGACCGATGAGACCGTCACCTACCAGGTGACCCTCAACGGGCGGACGCAGTCGGTCACCATCGCCGACGGCCAGTCCGGTTCGGTACAGTTCACTGGCCTCGCGTCAGGGACCTACACCGTCTCGGTGGTCGGTGATGACGAGACCTCCGCCTCTACGACCGTGACGGTCAAGGAGTGCGAGGTGTCGCCGGTCTACAACCCGAGTGGACACGTCGAGACCGGATGCGCCGGCAACGCCCGGTTCGTCATGGACAACCGCGAGTCGAACCAGCCAGTCTGGTTCGAGGTCGTGGTCGTGGAGCAGCAGACCAGCTCGATCAACTTGGTCGAGGTCAAGGCAGGTGACCGGGAGGTCACTCGTCTGCACAGTCTCAAGCCAGGGACCGTACTGACCCTCCGCGCCCTCGATGTTCAGCTCGACCGTGAGGTCGTTCCGGGCAAGTGTGGAGGGGACAACCCGCCTCCCGACAACCCGGACACGCCTGATGCGCCCGACGCTCCGGACAACCCGACCTTCGACACTGGCCTGAGCGGCCAGTCGCCGGACGAGGGTGACTACCGTGCGTCGTTCAGGCTGGTCGGCCTGCTGATGCTCGGCCTTGCGGCCGGCATGATGCTCATCGGCTCCCCGACGCTCGCGAGGGTGCGGCGGCGCTGATGAAGTTCAGGCAGTGGGTTGGCGTTGTCATGGTGGTAGCGTGTTCAGTAGGGCTTGTGTTCCTGCTGGCACACTTTCGCCAGGCAGCGCCACCCGCTGCCGAGACAACGCCTGTGTCACCGATAGTCACGTCGTCGGAGCCGAGCGCAAGCTCGTCGCCGACGTCTAGCGTCCCAACGCCAAGCCAAACGGCCGAGCCCATCGACCGCGTGGCAAAATCTGAAGCAGTTCAGCTCGTCATACCAGGCGTGCTGACTGCCCAGTTTGGTGGGGCTATCTTGCCGAATTCCCAGAATGCACTGGTGCCGCCCACTTCCACGGAAGTGTTCAGGTGGGCGGACCGGGGGCTGCCTGGGTGTCCGGCCGATGACACTGTTTTTCTGCTCGGCCACACGGTTCGGGCAGGGGGCGGCGTCTTCGATCATCTGCAGTCGGTTCAACCGGGCCAGGAGATTGTGCTCAAGACCAAGGCCGGCACCATTCGGTACGAAGTCGAGAGTACGCAGCTGTACGACAAGGAAACGATCGCTGATCGCGACCACGTCTATGCGGCTGTTCCAGGACGTCTCGTTCTCGTCGGGTGTTTTCTCAATCCTGACGGGTCAGTCCAGACCAAGAATTTCGTGGTCATGGCAAGGGAGACAAGCTGCTAGAACCGAGGGACATTCCCAGGTGGGAGGGGAATGATCGGCCCGTTCTCTGTACACGAATCCACGTGTGCAGAGGGCGGGCCTCTTCAATTGGGGATTATTTCGAAACGTTGAACCGGAACTCAACAATGTCGCCCGGCCTCATAACGTAGTCTTTACCTTCGGTGCGAACCTTACCGGCGGCTTTGGCGGCTTGCTCGGAACCAGCCGCGACCAAGTCGTCGTAGTCAATTATTTGCGCAGCAATAAAGCCGCGTTCAAAGTCACCATGAATCACACCGGCAGCTTTTGGCGCCGTGTCACCGCGCCGAATTGTCCAGGCGCGGACTTCTTTTTGGCCGGCGGTTAAGTAACTTTGTAATCCCAGCGTGTCGTAGGCAGCGTGAATAAGTTGGCTTAAACCGCGCTCTTTAACGCCGTAGCTTTCAAGTAGTTCACCGGCCTCGGTGTCGTCTAGGCTACGCAGTTCTTCTTCGAGTTTGGCGCAGATGAACACCGATTTAGCGGGGGCAACAAGCTTTGCAAGGTCGGCTTGTTTGGACTCGTCTGCAATCGTGGCTTCATCTACGTTAAATGCATAAATTACCGGTTTAGCGGTCAGTAGGTGCAAGTCCGAAATCGCTTCAATATCGAGAGAGGGTAGGGCGCTTAACGGGTTGCCTTCGTTCAGGTGGCGCATGAGGCTTTCTAGATAACCAAGTTGTTCACGTGCGGCCGGGTTGGCTTTTGATTCTTTTTGAACTTTGGGTAGACGACCTTCGATGGTTTGCAGGTCGGCCAGAATCAGCTCGGTGTTAATGACTTCGATGTCGCGCTTCGGGTCGGTCGGGGATTCGTCGTGGCGCAGCACACTCGAATCTTCGAACGCCCGCACGACATGAATAATCGCGTCGCAGCTACGGATGTTCGCGAGGAACTGGTTGCCCAGGCCTTCACCCTTAGACGCACCGGCTACCAGCCCAGCGATATCAACGAAGGTAACGGTGGCAGGGATGACTTTTTCGGCTGAATACATTTTTTGTAACACGTCCAGGCGTTTGTCCGGAACTGGTACGATTCCGGTGTTTGGTTCAATTGTCGCAAACGGATAATTGGCAGCTAAAATCTCGCTGTCGGTGAGCGCATTGAACAAGGTTGATTTGCCGACGTTTGGCAGGCCGACGATTCCTATACTTAACATTTAACCCAATGTCCGACTGGTTAGAGCTAATATTCGATTG
>ERZ761580.27-NODE-27-length-55790-cov-67.214838_pt1 | contig 55790 bp, 83 predicted proteins | sample MGYA00433097_ERZ761580 | MGnify/ENA primary metagenome ERZ761580 (study PRJEB28899, sample SAMN03785562) | bioreactor sludge metagenome | biome: EBPR Sludge; feature: EBPR Bioreactor; material: 0.22µm filtered reactor supernatant | place: Saint Lucia: Queensland... | reverse complement strand
TCCGGACGATCGTCCGGTAACGTTCTACCTGTCAGGCCAACCGGGGTCTGGCGGAACCGAAGGAACCTACCATGATGGAAACCACTGTCGGCATCAACGCCGGAAGCGTCGAGTACGGCGCCAACGAAGCAGCCGTGAGCATCGACGAGATGATCGCCGCACTTCAGGCCGCCAAGGAGGACGGTGCCGAGTACGTCGTCGGCTTCTCGGGCAACTACCGTGGCGCGAAGTACGTCCGCCTCTCCACCGACTACGAGTGGCTGGAGGTCTGACATGGCTGTCACAAAGTACGAGAGCAAGAACGTCTCGGCCGAACGCAAGGCCGTCATGGCCCAGGCGAACGCGATCTGCGAGCAGTACGCTCAGCAGGGTCTCGTCCTGACCCTGCGGCAGTTGTACTACCAGTTCGTGGCGCGGGGCCTCGTCCCGAACGAGCAGCGGGAGTACGACCGGCTCGGGGACATCTGCCGGGACGCCCGCATGCTGGGGTTGATGGACTGGGACTACCTGATCGACCGGACCCGGAACCTGACCTCCTGGAAGTCCTACCGTGGGCCCCAGGAGGCCGTCAAGGAACTCGCCGCGAGGTACCACCGGGACATGTGGGCTCCCCAGCACCAGCGCATCGAGGTCTGGGTGGAGAAGGACGCCGCGATCGGTGTCGTGGAGGGAGTCTGCTCCGCCAACTCCGTCCCGTACTTCTCGTGCCGGGGCTACACGTCCATGTCCGAGATGCACGAGGCTGCGCAGCGGATCCGCTGGCACATCGAGGCCGGGAGCCAGGTCACGATCCTTCACGTCGGGGACCACGACCCGAGCGGCCTGGACATGACCCGCGACATCGAGGACCGGCTCCGGATGTTCATCTCCCGGGACTGGGCCGGACTGCACATGGGCAAGGGTTCCTGGACCCGAGGCGACATCCGGTACTCGATGCTGGAGCACATGGAAGAGAAGGGGAACGACTCGGAGGGGATCGGTCGAGGGACGATGCTCCCCTGGCGCGTCAAGCGGGTGGCTCTGAACCTGGACCAGATCCAGCAGTACGCTCCCCCGCCGAACCCGGCCAAGCAGACGGACGCCCGGTTCGCCCGGTACGTGGAGGAGACCGGACTGGACGAGTCGTGGGAGTTGGACGCGCTCGAGCCGACCGTCCTCCAGGGCATCGTGCAGGACGAGATCGACCTCCTCCGGGACGACGAGAAGTGGGCTGACGAGGAGTACACCTTGGCGACGGAGAAGCACATCCTCGCAGGCATCCAGAACTGGTGGGACGACGTCGCGACGTTCGTCTCCGGCAAGAAGGGAACCGAGCAGTGAGCAAGATGGTGGACCGGATCAGCAAGATCCTGAACCAGGCAGAGAACGCGCCGGAGGGATCCCCCGAGCGGGAGACCTTCATGGAGAAGGCGATGACGCTATCCCAGGCGTACTCGATCGACCTTGCGGTGGCGCGGGCTCACACCACCAAGCGGGAGCGCGTAGAGGAGCCGGAGCGCCGGTCGTTCAAGGTCGGGCAGCAGGGTCTCAGCAAGTCCAAGAACGCCCACTTCGTCGACCTGATGATCGCCATCTGCGACGCCAACGACATCGAGGTCGTGATCTCCGGCTCCAACACCTACGTGTTCGGCACCGGGATGCCCTCCGACCTGGACATGGCCGAGCGGTTCTACGCCCTTCTCGCACCCCAGATGGTCGCCGAGGCTGACCGGGGCCTGAAGAACGGTGACAACGGCGAGAAGAGGCTGCAGCCGCTCCGGAAGCGGGTGGAGATCCCGGACGACGAGCGGGCCTGGGGTCAGCACGACGGCTCGGACTCCTGGGCGCAGTCGTGTTACTACGACGAGCGGGACGATGAACTCGAGACCCTCGGGTCCGACCCTCAGGTCTACCGGACGAGGTACAGCGACCGAACCGGGTACACCGAGTGGGTCAAGTCGTACCCTCCGCCCAAGTACCGGAACGAGATCGTCCGGGACGATGACGGCAACCCGGTCATGGAGGAGAAGTGGGTCTCGGTGGAGGACGCCCGTCTGTGGCGGGTGAACTTCTACCAAGGTTTTGTGAACCGTGCCCGTGCCCGTCTCCGGGAAGCGAAGAACGCCGCGCTGAAGGAAGCCGGGATCGAGATTCAGGACGACAGCGACAGCCGGGCCTTGGCTCTCCGGGACAAGAAGAAGGAAGTCCGGGAAGCGTTCGAGGAGAACGAGAAGTTCGTACTATCCACGGGCCGGACCTACGGCGGGGCCGAAGTCTCTCGGTACTCGCACGGAGGTCAACTCGCTGGAGATCAGGCTGGGCAGCGTGCGGTTCTCGGGAACGAGAAGGACCTGGGGCAGTAACCCAGAAAAAGTTTTTCTGCCGATCGCTAGTATTCTAGATCTCGGTACCCTATCGTTGTACGTGTAGCCCCGACCGCCGGGGTCGCGAACCGGAAGGAACCGACATGAGCAAGTACGCAGTCTCCTCAAACCACCTCTCCCCCATCGACCTGCTCGGCGAGCGCGTCGAGGGAACCTTCACCGCCGAAGAGGCGATGGAGAAGGGGCACCTGGGTGGCTGGAACATCCGCAAGACCCCGTCCTTCGCCTTCGTCGACGGCAAGAAGATCGCCCGTCCGGGCATGTTCGACGTCATTCGGGACAACCCGGAGAACGGCCAGCCGCAGGTCATGGGCAAGTACCCGGTGTCGGAGTCCTACTCGATCATCCAGAACGAGGACCACGCGGCGTTCCTCAACACCCTGGTCGAGGAGTCCGGTGCGAACTTCGAACTCGCCGGGTCGATCAAGAACGGTGAGGTCGTCTTCCTCTCCATGAAGATGCCCGGCCACATCCAGATCGGTGGGGTCGACCCGATCGACCTCTCGCTGCTCGCCATCAACGGCCACGGCGGCTCGATGTCCTTCACCGTTGCCGCGATGCCGATCCGGTACGCCTGCTCCAACGTCCTCAACTCGGTCCACTCCGGGATGAGTGGCCTGGTCCGCATCCGTCACACCAGCGGCGCGCAGAAGCAGATGGTGGCCCAGGCTCGCGAGGCCCTGGACATCTCCTTCAAGTACCTGGAGACGTTCCAGGAGGAGGCCAACCGGCTCATCAACACCACGATGACCCAGTCTCGCTTCGAGGAGATCATCGAGGCCGAGTTCGGTGCGGACGAGGACGCTGGCAAGGCCGCGATCACTCGCTCCGAGAAGCGGCTCGATGAGCTGAACGGTCTGTTCGCCGACGCTCTGACGCAGGAGGGAATCCGCGAGACCGCTTGGGCCGGGTACAACGCCCTGACCGAGTGGGCCGACCACTACTCCCCGGCCCGTGGCGCGGACCAGGACCTGAGCCGGGCTCAGCGCTCGATCCTGGACCCGTCGTTCAAGACTCGGGCACTCGAGTTGATGCTCGCGGAGGTCTGAGAAAGCAGCCCCGAGAGGAGGACTTCCATCCCTCCTCTCGGGGCTTCTTCGTTCCCCGAAAAAGTTTTTCTGGAGATCGCTAGTAATCCGGACGATCGTCCGGTAACGTTCTACCTGTCAGGCCAACCGGGGTCTGGCGGAACCGAAGGAACCGAAATGAAGATCAAGGTCAAGATGGAATCGTGCATCACCGAAGCCACCGAGGAGGCGACGGCCCGCGCCATCGCCGAGCGGTTCGGCGTCATCGTCTCGTTGACGAAGGGGCACTCCCCCGCCGGGATGGAGATGGAGATCATCTGCACACCGGCCCAGTTGGTCGAGATGCTCACCACCGACAACGGCGGTTGGTCCACCGGCGATGACGCCGAAGACGCCGAGGCGATCTTCTGGCACATGAGGGAAGCCGTCGAAGTCTTCGGCTGAGTCGCCCATCTGCCGGGGAGGGACCTCCCCCTCCCTCCCCGGCAGTACCATTCAGGGGAAGCGAACCGGAAGAAGGAACCGTCATGAGTATTGCGCGTGTATACACCAAGGGTCCCGTCCGAAAGGGCGGCCTCAATTGCGGGAAGTGCGGAGACCCGATCGTCAAGGGTCAGGACCGTCGCCGCACCTTCGCTGTCGGCTTCAGGGGATACGAGCAGACCCGTTGCATGAAGGACGCTTGCACCCCGACTCGCAGCGAACTCGAGTCTTCCGCTGTCGCCACGATCTACGGCGTCATCGACGACATCGACTTCTCGGCCTTGGGGTCCCGCGAAGACCTGGAGACTGCTCGGGACGACGTCGTCTCCGCGTGCGAGGAGGTCGCCGACGAGTACGAGTCCAACGAGATGTACGAGGTCAACTACGACCTCCAGGAGCGCGCTGAGAGGATCCGCTCGGCTGGAGAAGAACTCGCCGACTGGGAGCCGGAGGACGAGGAGCCCGAGGAGGACGAGTGTGAGGGTCACGAGTCTCTGGCTGGCGAGCACATGGGGGAGACCGTCTACTGCGACGGCTCTTGCAACGGCTCTGAGGATCTCGAAGGCCCGGAGTGGTTGGAGTGGTTGGCCAACGCGCAGCGGTCCCTCGAGGACGCTGTCAACGAGATGGACCTGCCGTGAGCGCCGAGAGGTACGCCGAGGTCCAGGAGGGTGACGCCGTCGTCCTCCGGGCCAAGGTGGCCAGGGCCAACAACGAGCAGGCGTTCATCGAGTTCGAGTCCATGGAGGGCATGTTCTCGGTCCGGGTCCCGCTCTCCGAGATCCTCCGGGTCGGGCCGTGACCCCGTCCTGGCCCCGGTACGACGTCGAAGACATCCCGTGCTCCGAACCGGAGTGCGCGGAGACCGTGAAGAACCATTACTGGGGTCGGACCAAGTCCGGCTGGTTCTTCCAGAAGACGGGCGAAGCCTGGTGCCCGGCCCACTTCCCCGACTGGGTGGAATCGTGGAGGGCTCGCAAGGCGGAGAAACTTTCTTCGGAGAGATGCAGAAAAGACTAGCGTCCGGCGGAATCGTCCGCTATGCTCATTCTGTTGGGTCCGCCGGACTCACGGAACCGGAAGAAGGAACCATGTTCAAGACGAAGCAGCCCCAGACCTTCAAGCAGCACCTGGTCGGCTCCCTCACGAAGACGATCGCGATGGTCGTCGGATTCATGACCTCCTTCCTGGTGGTCTCCGCTCTCACCCAGCAGACAGTGGAGATGGAGTACGTCGACCCGCCGGAGACCCCGGCCATCACCGTGAATGGTTCTGTCGGCGATCTGGTCGCCAAGCACGACTGCTGGACCGGCGCAGCCCCGGCCGACATGGAGGGTAAGATGCCCGGCCACGTCGTCGTCACGAAGGCAGGAGCCTTCTCCCCGACCTACGGCGGGCCTCGGCTCGTCGGCAAGGCTCTCGAGCAGATCTTCGAGGGCAAGAACCACAACCTCACCGTCCACGGCTTCTGCCGCTGACGACCATCAAGAGAACCGGAAGGAACACCACCATGGCCAGCAAGTCCTACACCCTTGTCGTCGACGGCGAGGAGACCGTCTACGGCAGCAAGAAGACCGCCGTCAAGTACGGCGACGAGTCGGGACGGTCGTACCACGTCCTCTCGCCGAGCGGGCAGATCGTTCACCAGGTGAGCGCCAGCCCCGAGGAGGCCCCGGTCGAGGAGAAGGAGGACGAGGTCGCGGACGACACCGTCTACTACGAGTTCCTCGAGTTCCCGGGCAACTACTCCATCGTCACGGCTCCCGGAGCCCTGGAGATCGCCCAGGCTGCCGGAGTCCCGGCCAAGTCCGAGAACATCCCCGGGAAGTTGACCCGCCGGGTCCACTTCGGCGGGAACGACATGGACCTCACGAGCCGGACGACCTCCCTCGTCCAGGAAGCCGTCGCCGAGGCCCTCACGGACCTCCGGGAGTGGCAGAAGAAGAACATCGAGCGTCGTCGTGGGCTGACCGACATGCAGCGCTATGTCGAGCACCGCGACTTCATCGCCGCGCAGTTGCACAAGACCGCGCTGGCCGTCAAGAAGCAGGGAGTCTGACATGGCTATCGGACAGAGCGGAGGCCGCTCGGCCCGCAATAAGCAGACCGGCTCGCGCCGGGCCACCCAGCGCGAGCGGGACGCGATCGACCCTCCCGGACACAGCGACTGGGAGAAGGCCCAGAAGGAAGAGAAGTGGGTGCTCACCGTTCGGGGCGAACGGCTCGCCAACTTCTTCGCCTGGACGTGCTGGTTCATCTTCTGCGTGATGTTCTCGCTCGTCATCTGCGCCTGGTGGGGTCTCGTCTGATGGCCCGCCGTCCCGTGGAGTCCCGCACCAATGCCTCCGAACAGAAGGCGTTGGAGCGCGTGATCCGCCGCGCTGTTGCGCACAAGAACTGGACCCTCGTCGAGGGCCTGTTCCAGGAACTCGGGGTGCTCCTCTCGGAGCAGACCAACGAGGCTCAGCCGACCGGCTGACCTCCTCATCAAGGAAGAAGGAACCGAAGTGAAGATCAAGATGATGGTTGCCGCTCTGGCGACCACGGCTCTGGCAGCAGGTGGCCTCTCGGCCGCTCACGCCGAACCGGGACCGGGCACCAGCCCGCAGAACCCGATCGTTGTCGACTCGCCGGAGGACGTTCCGTCCGGTGCGATCCAGACCGGCCAGACGACCGGCGAGGACTGCTCGACGACCACGACCTGGACGCTCACCGTCCCGGCCACCGAGGAGACTTCCCACCAGGAGTTCCGTTACCTGCGGGACATCCCGGCGGTGGACGAGGTCTCGCACCAGGAGTGGGGTCAGGAGGAGCGCACCCGCACCTTCACCCCGGCGGTGGACGAGGTCTCGCACCAGGAGTTCCGGTACGAGCGGACGGTCAAGAAGTACAAGACCGAGAACAAGTACATGTACCGGAAGTACGTGAAGGGTGTCACCCAGAAGAAGGACAGCCGGGGCAACTGGCAGGACACCGGCACCTTCCCCTTCGAGATCTACAACTCGTCGAACGGCTGGGGTGGCTCCAACAGCCACGCCGGTGCCTGGGGCCAGGAGAGCGCCACGGACGGTTCGGGTGGTCACAGCGACTACTCCTCGACCGTCAGCGGTGTTCGCAAGCACTCGACGCACTACGAGTACCGGAAGTCGGAGTTGATCGACACCCGGCAGGTGCTGGACGGAACCGCCAAGGAGACGAGCGACTGGCGCACCTCTCCCCCGGCTGGTGACGGCTGGGTCAAGATCGACGAGCGCAAGGTCGTTGACACGGAGGCCGTCCCCGCTTCGTACGGTCCGTGGACCGAGTGGACTTCGACGGCCAGCAGCCTTCTGTCCGAGCCGGTTCTCCCGGCCGACACGGACGTGCACCAGTACCGTCCGACCGGCCCGGTGAAGATCGTCGAAACCGAGGCCAAGCCGGGGTACACGGAGTTCTACGTCAAGGGTGGCGAGCCGTCCCGTGACCGTGAGGCCGCTTCGTGGATCCTCGCCGAGGAGGCTCCCGAGGGCTGGACGCAGTTCGACGAGCAGACTGTCTGGCACGAGGACGGCACTCCGGAGGTAGTGACGTACTACGCCTTCAACGACGGCAAGGAGTGCCCGCCGGAGGAGCCGCCGGTCGAGGAGCCTCCCACGGAGGAGCCGCCGGTCGACAACCCGCCGACCGAGGAGCCTCCCACGGAGGAGCCGCCGGTGAAGAAGACCCCGCCGGTCCGGACGCCTGACGTCCCGACCATCGTCAAAGCGGGTCTGTGATGAAGAGGCTCCTGGTCTGCATCGTTGCCCTGGCGGCGACCGGCTGCACTTCGCAGACGGTGGTCCAGGAGCCTCTCCCCACCCAGGAGACGTCCTCCGTGGCGACGGCCGAGCCGACCCTCCCTCGACCGGCTCCCGTCGTCCCGGAGGACTTCCGCCTCTGGAAGTTCCGCGCTCCCATCGTCAAGATCTCCCTGGACGGGAACGCGCTGGTCCCGCCGGACGACCCGTCTATCGTCGGGTGGTGGGGGAAGCGGGCCGGGGCTCGGAAGGGTGTGACCCTTCTCACCGGGCACACGGTGCACTCCGGCGGGGGAGAACTCGACGACTTGGAGCACACCCCGGTAGGCTCGCTGGCCGTGGTTTCGGGGGTCCGGTATCGGGTGACTTCCGTGCGGGTGATCAGCAAGCCCCGGCTGGCCGAGGAGGCCCCGCGTCTGTTCTCCCAGACCGGGAAGCACCGCCTGGTCGTAGTGACTTGCGAGGGGTACAACCCGGCCACTGGCCAGCACGACGACAACGTGGTGGTCGTGGCGGAGCCCGAGAAGCCGTTCTGAGAGCCTCGATCCCGTTGGACGGTCACTCGGACGTGACGTCGACGACCGAGGCCGTCGGCTCCTCGCCGCCGAGGTTGACCAGGAGGCCCTTCAGCAGCGAGGTGGCTGCCGGGATGCCGACCAGGACCCACCAGGCCCGCTGCGAGTAGTCCGCGACTCCCGCAGCGTCGGCAGTGACCATGGTCAGGGCTCCACCCACGGCCGAGGCGCCAACGCGCTCGCCGAGGTCGGTCCAATACTTGCGTCCCCACTTCTTCATGTCTGTCCTCCTCTCCTACTTCTTCGCCAGGATCTGGTTGACCTTGGTCTGAACCTTCTTGGGATCGTACCCGGCCTTCTTCAACTTCTTGATCCGGGTGTCTCCGTTGCCCCACTTGCCGTCGATGACCTCCTTGGCGACCTGGGCGATCGTCTTCTTGGTCGGCTTCGGCTTGGGCTTGGGTGCGGGCTTCGGCTTGACCTTGGCCCGCTGAGCCACGTAGGCATCCAGGTCGAAGATCGTCGCCTTGATGTCCTTGGGGAACCACGTCTTGTCGCTCCCCGGACGGTGCTGGTAGGACAGGCCGAAGGCGTGGTTGTAGTAGTCCGCGATCTGGGACGTCGTGACGAGAGCACCTCGAGTCGACCAGCCTCCGTCGACGTAGATCCCGACCCGGAAGCCGTGGACCTGGAAGTCGTCGGAGATGGACTTGCCCTCCCGAGGAGGGAGGGTGAAGCCGTGGTAGTGCCAGCCGAACAGCGGAGGCTTCCGCATCCAACCACCGAGCCCGTTGGCCCGGAAGAACTTCTGCTGCTCCCACGGGTTGACGCCGGGGATCCAGAGGTCCCAGGTTGCGTCGTAGTCGTGCGTGCCGGCAGAGGCCTTGACCCAGGTGTTCCAGTCCGGCTGGATCACCTGGATCTCCACGCCGTACTTGCTCACGGCGAGGTTGTTGAGCCGGTTCATGTGGCAGAGGGTCCGGAACGAACCGATGATGGTTCGCCCGCCGGTCGTCTTCTTGGACCACGAGCAGATGGTCGTCGGCTTCGGAGGCTTGGTCCAGTCGATGGCTCGACCGTTCCGGAGGCGGACTTCGTGCTTCTGCTTGATAGCCATCAGTCGTCCTCCTCTTCCTCGTCGTCGTTGACCTCCGTGGGGAAGTCCTGATCCGCGTCATCGTCCGGCGCGTCGTCGAAGTCGCCCTGGACGCCGAGGTCCAGGTTCGAGACGGTTCCGGGCTCGGGCGGAGGAGTGGTGTATACCATGGTCATCCTTCCTCTGTAATGCACGGCTCGGCGGGCGCCAAGCACGTGACGGTGAAAGTTCGGTCCGGGTCGACCAGGTCTCCCGGGATCGTGAAGACGAACGTGAACGGGTAGGCCGACGGCCCCGCCGGTCCTTCGGGGCCTCGTTCGCCAGCCGGACCCTGAGGTCCTTGCGGGCCGGTCTCGCCGGGAGCGCCGCGCTCGCCCTGGGGTCCTTGCGGGCCGGTCTCGCCGGGAGCGCCGTTGGAACCGCTCTGACCGGGCTCTCCAGCGCTTCCAGCGGCCCCAGGCTCCCCGGTGTCCCCCTTGGCGCCCGCAGGCCCTCGAGGCCCCGGAGAACCGTCCTCCCCATCGTCGCCCGGCAACCCCGGCTGGCCGGACACTCCAGGAAGACCGGGAGGACCCTGGGGACCCTCCTCCGTGATCTTCTCGACCTGCTTGGCCTTCTCACACAACTGCCGGACGTCTTCGGTGTTGACCGTCTGGTCCTGGCAGGCCTGCTGCACCTGGACGGCTAGGCTCTTGCCGGCATTGACCTGCTCCTGCTTATCCCCCCAGGCGATGTACCCGGCCACACCCGCCGTCACGAACCCGACGAGGGCCAGGATGGACAGCACGATGATGATCTTGCGGGATCGGTGGTCCTTGCCGTCCAGGGTGGCTTCCCTCACGATCTCGTCTCCGCTGGTCATAGCCGTCCCTCCTTGAGGAGTCGGAGTTCCTCTGCCTGCTGCTCGATGACCCGGTCCCGTTCGGCAAGGTCGGCCTTCAGGTCTGCGATCTGCTCATCTCGCAAGATGATCCGTTCCCTTAGTGTACGCTCCATCGCACTCTCAGCGGCCTGGCCGCGCTCCTTGCGGTTGTTGATGATCGCGACGACGATGACGCCTGTTGTAGTCAGCAAGGTCGTGAAGATGCCAACGAACGCGACTTGCACCGTTGCGTCCATGGCTATCCCCGATCACGGTCTACGATCCTTGCGGTCAGAAGTGCGGCGTCGATGAGGGCGAACCCTCCATAGGCTACGGCAGCCGTCGCTCCTGCCGCAGGGTACTTGACAACGGCGACGGCGAAAGCCGCACACCACATGATCTGCCAAGTCATTCCGAGCCAGAGCCCGGCGATCTGGGGCCATCTGGCCGGGATCATCATAAGACCTGCAGAGGCCATGATCCAGACTCCCCAGATCCACACCCTCCCGTCGACAATCTCCACGAGCGGCTGATAGGTGGGATAGGGGAACCTACCCGCACCTCCGGCCAGCACAGCCGTGCCGAGGCCAACGTGCACCGCCAGCATGATGTTCGAGATCCATTGCACGGCCATGCGGTTCCCCCAGTTGGAGGTTACGAACCGCACGATCTGCTTCACGTGATTCACCAGGTACCTTCCCGTTACCGGAGGATGACTTCCATGTAACTGTTCGAGATGAGGTGCCCCGAACCTGCAGTTTGATAGTACATCGTCCTTGCATGGTACGTCTGCCCCGGAGTCAGCCCTTCGATGAAGTCGTGGGAGATCACACGGATGAAGTTGACGTTGTAGTTGCCGACAGAAGTCCAGATGTTCGGGCTGCGCACCACGGTGCCTGCACCCCACGACCCCCCAGTCCGGACCTCTGCATCCATCAAGCATCCGTTACCGTCGGCGTTGGGGCGGATGTACGCCCCGATCTTGACTTCCACCTTGCCGCTCGGAGGAGCCACGAAGGCCACCCACGCCCCGGACGTCGAGTTGGTAGGCTGCCACGTACCCGTGGTGGAGTTCCCGGTGTGGTTTACTGAAGCCACCGCGGAGAGCCTTGCCGGAAGACCCCCAGCGGGGATGCCCTGGGTTCCCCAGATGTACGGACCCACCCGGCCTGAGCCGTCGCCCTTCAGCGTGATGAGAGGTCCGTCTCCGTCCGACTCGACGGACGTGATGTCACCGACGGCTCCCAGCCGGGTGGAGAACTCGTTCACGACCTTGGGAGCGTCCCCAGACGTCGCCATCGCAGTGTAGGTGGCAGACAGAACACCTTCCGCCAAGGTGGTCTGGCAGACGAGCGCGGAGCCGCTCGGCGCGGCGTAGATCTTGGCAGTGTTGGCTCCGTCCGTCGTTCCGTCGTCCGGGGGAGCCGAGGGGAGTGACACGACCCACTGAGCGTACTTCGTAGGTGCGATCGTTCGCTTCGGACCAGGCTTCGTCTCCGCAATGCCCGTCCCTCCGGAGTCACTGTCGAACCACGAGTACGCGAAGTCCCACGTCCCGGAGTTGTTGGTGTAGTACCAGAAGCCCGAAGCGTTCGCCATCATCGTGAAGGTCGTACCGTCGTGGAAGAGTCCACTCACGCCGGAAGAAGCACGGGGCCACTCCTGAGCCGTCTGACGTACAAGGTTGGTTCCCGAGATGCTGAACACGTAGTGTGCACTGTCCCAGGAAGCGACGATTCGAGTAGACCCTCCAAGGACGACTTCTTGGATAGAAGCGATATTGATGGTGGAACTCCATGCTCCATGCAGGTAGGTCGCCCCAACCACTGCAAACGTCGAAGGGTTCAACCGACGGACGTTCAGTCCTGACGTATTCGTGTACGCCATCAACAGGTTCCCGGACAGGTCCGTACCGATCATCGGGTAGGAAGTCGGACCAGTGAGAACTACTCCAGAGGCTCCGAGGTACGGATATTTCCCGCCAACGAGCGCGGAGGCGTCATACCGGAAGATCTTGTAGGAATTCGTGTTCTTGGCACGAGCCAGCGCATAGAAGACATTCCCAATCCGCGTTACTCCGCCCACAGGAACGTTGCCTGTGGGGAGGTCCGCTCCTACGAACACAGGGTTGCCGTCAAACGTCCACCCCTGGATGTTCCCGTTGTCCACCACGGAATCCGTGGTGATCCACACATTGTTGATGGCCTTGCACAACCCGCGCCGGAGGAACCCCGCAGCAAACGGACCCCTCTCGTACCGGGAAGTGAGTATCGGCATTGAAGCCGGGTCCGTGACGCCCTTGTTGATGGACAACTTGCCAGCCAAGAAGTTCGTGATTCCGTAGATGCCGAGGTTCCCGAGGACGTTGATCGCATCGAAGACTCCCTGCCCCGCGAACTGGTTGCCTGATCCGTCGGCCGCCAACTTGGTGTGGCCTGCCGGGGACTCGATGACGATCCCGTCCTCCGGGTTGATGGTGATGTCTCCCACCTGGATCGACCCGGCCAACACGAATCCAGCAACGACCTGCGCAGCGACGATCTGGGAGACGTTGGAGGGGTCCAACATGCCCGCGGTCTGCGTGGACTGGACCGCCGTCCCGGCCTCGTTATGGGCGACCGTGCGGACGTAATACGTCGTGTCGAGCACAAGCGGAGACCCGTCCGTCAGAGTGTTGACGACTACCACGGTCTGCTTGGTCGACAGGACCAGGGTCGTCATGTCTGCGTTGAAGTCTTCTGCGGTCGAGATGTGGTAGTCGACCGTCGTGCCCGGCTCCACAACCTGGTTGTCCACCGTGATGACGAGAGAATCAACCGTCCCGTACACCGTGGGGGCCGGGCTGATCAATGGAGGGAAGACCGGGACAGGGTTGGGGAGGCCCACCGGATTGATCCGGTCTCCCCGGAGGGCCTTCTCGTCTGCGACCTCCACCACCCGCCACTCGCCGGTCTCGTCGTCAACCGTGACAGCCTCTCGGTCCTGGCCGTCCCGGATACCCTCTTCGAAGTAACCCTGCAACTCGAGAGGGACGACAGCCTGGAGACCCTCGTCGTTGTCGTCTTCGAAGACCACGACCGCCTTCATCTCCGTGGAACCGGGGTACACGGAGATGAAGTAGTCGTTGTCTCCGTCCGGATCGCCGGTGACCCACACGTCAACAGCGAGAGGGGCAGCGAGAGTCAGGGTGTCCTCTTCGGTGTCGGCCTCGGTATAGGTCAGGACGGTGCTGTCCTCCAGGAGGATGGATCCGCCCTCCTCGTTGAAGTCCGCAGCGTCTTCGACCTGAAGGACGGTGTGACCAGCGAGAGCCTCTTCCCGGAGGGAGGAACCTGCGGGATTGGTGACTACCGAAACGACCCTCGCAACCGAACTCGTCACTTCTTGCCCTTCTTCCTCTTCTTCCGCTTCTCACGCCTCTTGGCTGCTGCAGCCTTCCGCTTCGCTGCGGCCCGATCGACCTTCCGGATCTGCGCTGCCCACTGGCTGCGCTTCTTCGAGTACGAACGATACTGCCCTCGGCTGATCCCGCGCTGCCCGCCGCGCGCACCGACGTTCCGGTTGTACCCGTACGACGCCGTTCCGATGACCAGAGGGATGGAGAAGTCGTTCAGAGCGACGGTGGCGTTCAGGCCGTGGGCACTGATGTGGACCATGTCCCCTTCCTCCAGGAGCGGCATCGGGAGTCCGTCCCATTGCGCCTGGAAGCCGAGGACGAGGCCCCGGTTCAGAGTCTGCACCGCCAACGTCTTGCACTCGGCTACGGAGAGAAGTCCGCTGTTCTCGATCACCGTGTACAGGTGCCGGGGGATCCCGTTCCGGCCAAGGCGCTGGGGCGAGAGCGCGTGGCTTGCCGCAGCGATGGCGGTGTAGGAGACGTTCTTCTTCGCCTTCTTCGGCTTACCTCCCTTGACGATCACCGTGTTGATCACACCATCCGTCGACCAGTCGATGTCGGGGGAGTCGCTCACCCAGTAGTTGTCGAAGGTGTGTACAGCCTTCCCACCGGGGACCCGCATACGGCAGACGCCTCGACCGTCGTAGAACAACTGGTAGCCGAGGCTCGAGGCCAGACGCTTGGCCTGGTCCCAAGGAATGTCGCCCTGGGACAGGCGCCAGTCTGCCGGCAACTTCGCCTTGAGATCAGGGACCTGGTATCGGTTCTCCCCGATGACGTTCCGGAGGATGTGCTTGATGACGTCGGTCTTCTTGGTACCCTTCTTGTAGATCTTGCCGACGTAGGAGTTCCCGATGGCCAGCGACTCCTTGCCAACACACGTGATCTTCAACGTGGTGGCGTCCCGCTGGACGTCGTCCACCGGCCCGCAGAAGACCGGGATGTTGAACGACTCCTTCGTGACCGGGTCAGTGACGACGTACACGATCTTGACGAGGTCTGCCATGCCGATGGAGATCTTGCTCGGATCGTTGGGGTCCAACTGGATCCGGCGGAACGGGTCAAAGATCGTCAGGTCAGCCGAACGGGTCACCTGCTCCTTAGAGCGGATGTTGATCTGCCCTGCCATCAGGTAGGGCGAGAGGTCAACGGTGTACTGCTCCTGGAGAGTCTGAACGAGCACCGCCATCCGGATGATGTGCGGCGTGTGGAGAAGGCGCAGCAGTTGCTTGCGCTTGGCCGGGGTGAGTCCGAGGTCGATCACTAGATGGCCACCCAATCGAAGGAGGCGGCGTAGTACAGGCCCTCACCGTCCACGAGCGTGTCGTACTCCACGTTGTAGATGGCGACGTTGAGGGACTCGTCCGCGATGAACAACTTCAGAGGGATGCCGGGATTCTTGCGGAACCACTTCATCCACTCGAACATCTGCTTGCCGGTGTAGCCCGGCAGGAAGTGGTCCGCGAGGACCCCTTCAAGGTGACCCTGGTCTCCTCCGATGAACTGGGTGAACAGAACCGGGGGACCGGCCAGCACCGGAACCACGTCCTGGATGTCACCGGTCGTCCGGTCCCGCTCGGCGTTCGCAAAGGCTACGACCTTGGTCTTGTCCGGGGTGAGGAGCATGGGGGCCAGACGGCGTACACGACCGTTGGTGGAAGTGTTCGACTGGGACTGCTTCCCGGCCCGGATGGGGACGATCCTCCACTGGAAGTCCTTGTACATGGCAGCGCCGTGGTCCGAGTAGGTGAACTGGTTCGGAGTGGGGGTCGCGTGGGAGTCCGGGTCGATGAGTTCCGAGCCATACGACCAGGCGGTCTCCCCCTGGACGCGTCGCTGGATCTGGTACCAGTCCGCCACAACGTCGTCCGTCCAAGTGAGATCGAAGTACGGGAAGGCCGGGTCCGAGATGCCTCCCAAGGTGTCGATCCCTGCCGTACCGGAGTCGTAGGCCACGACAGAGTCAATGACCTGCTCAACGTAGACCGGATCCCCCGGCCCAGCCTGCCGGTTGTGCTGGTCGTAGATCCGGACGATGAAACGGAACTGGTCGGTGTCCTTCTTCACGACGCCGATGGGGAGATTCACAGCCGTGGCCGTGCTCGTCAACTTCCCAGAGTCCCAGACCTTGTCGAGAGGGTCGTCCGAACGGAGCACGATGACCTGGTAGTGCTTCTGGGTCTGACCGGTGAACGTCCACGACACTACCGGGATCTGACTGAGCATGTTGACCCCGCCGTCGACCTTCGCGTTCAGCGCACCCTTGGACTGGATGGAGAAGGACTCCGGCAGAGACCAGAACGAGGTCTGGCCGGAGTCATCCGTGACACGGACGCGCCACCAGTACGTGGATCCGTTCGTGAGAGCAGGCATGCCCTCGGCGTTGCCGTCGATGGAGGCGGAGTCCGTCGCGATCGCACCGGGGTTCCAGATGTCCGGAGTGTTGGCCGTCAGAAGAGCAGACGTCGTGGCAACCTGGACCTGCACGGACTGGATGCCGTCCTCGCCGGACGGGTCGTTGTAGTGGAACGAGAACGTCGGCTTGGTCTTGGACACCGCACGTCCCCCAGCGGGCTGGAGGTTGTCCGGCTGGTCCGGGGCGTCGCTCCAGGTGACCTCGAGCCGGGGTCGATACCCCACGGAGACGCTGTTCATGGAGATGAACTGCATCTGGGTGGCGGTGTTGGTGTACATGCGCCAGCCGTACCACGGGGAGCCGTTCGCCACCAACTGCATGTGGGCCGTGACGTCGAACTCCCACTGGGTCAGGTTCGCCGTCGATCCCTTGGTGAGACTGGACGCCGTGCCGGTGATGCCGGGGTCGTTGTTGTAGTTGATCTTGTTCTGAGCCCACGAGGCCGACACCCGAGCGACGTGCACCGACTTGCCTGTGGTGTGCGGCGTGTACTGCGTCATGATCAACTTGGCCGACTGGATCGTCACTCCCCGAGGGAAGGGGAGGGAGAAGTACAGGTACGACAACTGGTTGTAGGACGCCTTCGCCTGAACCCGAAGGACAGACTGGCTGTAGAAGTTGGCAGTGGGCGTCTTCTGGGCGACGTAAGAGTCGTATCCGTTAGTGACGGTCTTGGTAGTCATCGGCGTCCGCTCATCCTGCTCATCGTCGTGGTCTGGTCCTCGTTGTCATCATACACGTCCTGGGCGACGCCCTCGATGAAGGCCCGGCCCGACGGATCCAGCCGGAGCGTCCCCTGGACGAGCCGGGAGCGCCCGGAGTCACCGTTGGAGCCTGAACTGGCCGTTCGGCCGCGAGGCAGGCTGTCAGAGTCTACGATAGCCACTTGACCGGCTCGGTAGACCTGGTCCATCTGGCGCCAGAGGTCCCGAAGCGGGATGACGGCCTCATCGTGACCGGCTTCCGCCACCCAGGCCATGGTGGGTGCGGTGAGCACGCCACCCTTGGCGAGGGCCGGGATGTCCGGCGGGTTGATCGTCACCTTGCCGGGGCCGGGAGGGTCGATGGTGAACTCGAGCGCCCGGTTGATCCTGCTGATGGCTCCGTTGAGAAGTCCGCGGACGAAGTTCCACACGTTGGAGGCGATGCCCTCGATGATCCCGGCAGCACTCTTCATTCCATCGGCGAAGGCGTTGATCAGGAACTTACCGGCCGAGAGGAACAGGCCTCCCGCACCCTTCAGCATGCCGGGGATGGCCTTGATCCCGGCGAGCAGGAGGTTGCCGAGGCCCTTGAGGATCGATCCAGCGGTGGAGAGCAGGCCCCGGAGGACGGCCCCGATGACTCCAACGGCGCTCCGCAGGACCTGCTTCACGCCCTCCCAGGCCTTCGACCAGTTGCCGGTGAGAAGGCCCGTGAAGATCTTGATGATCCCGGAGAAGATGCCGAACACGTTCCGGATGACGGCCAGTGCGGTCTGGAGCGCGGTGCCCAGCACCTGGACGAAGACGTTGTAGAACACCCCGCCGACCCGGACCAGCAGCGGGAGGATCGTCCCCACGAACATCTGGGCGATGGTCTGGAAGACGTCGATCAGGAACTGGAAGGCCGGGGTCCCCATGATGGCCTTACCCAGATCCAGGATGGAGGAGACGAAGTCCTTCACCGCCTCGATCATCGGCATGATCTCGGGTACGACCTTGTTGAATGCCCCGACCAGGGAGTCGAGGATCGTACCTGCGACCTCCTGGATGACCGGGACTACCTCGTCCATGAAGATCCCGGCCAACTCGCTCATGAACGAGATGACCTTCTGGATGTAGGGGAGGATGGCGTTGAACGCCGACACCAGGAAGTCGCCGAACTGCTTGATGTAGGGCAACGAAGCCTGGAAGACGGTCATCAAGAACTGACCGAACTCCTTCAACTTCGGCACGATCCACTCGATCGCCTGGCCGAACAGGTCCTTCAGTGCGGAAGCCATCTCTTGCACGAAGGCCCGGAACTTGGCGTTGTTCTTGTAGAAGTATGCGAACGCCGCGACCAGGGCAGCGATGGCGGCGATGACGAGGAGGATCGGGCCGGTGAACAGCAGCAGTCCGGCCTGCATCGCCTGGATGGCGAGCCGGACCTTCATAAACCCGCTCACGAGGAGGAGCAGCCCAGCGAGCATCGCTGCGAAGACCGTGATGGCCTCAAGGATCGGACCGGGGATGCTGAGGACAATGTCGAGGAACCCAGTCAGTCCGTCGACGATCCCTCGGATGCCGTTCAGCAGCGGCGTACCGATCATGATCATCAGGGTCTCGAGGGAGCCCTTCAACTGCTCGATCGATCCCTCAAGATTGTCCATGCGGGTCGCAGCCACGTCGGCTGCGGTGACCTTGCCCATGGCGTCAGCCATCTTGCCGAAGCCCTCGGCTCCGTTGTTGGCCAGGATCGCAGCACCGCGGATGGCGTCCGCCCCGAACAGGGTCGTGAGTGTAGCCTGCTGCTGCTCCTTCGACATGCCCTTGAGAGCGTCCTGGAGCGTCTGGCTGACGTCAGCCATGCTCCGCATGTTGCCCTCGGCGTCGTAGAACTTGTTGGCACCATCCTCCGTGATGATGCCAAGTTCCTGCATCAACTCGGCCTGCTTCTTGGTGGTCGGCTGGAGCCGCATGAACATCGACTTGAGCGACGTACCGGCGTCCGAGCCCTTGATGCCCGCGTTGCCCATGAGGGCGATGGCGGTGGCGGTGTCCTCGAACGTGACACCGGCCAGGTTGGCAACCGCACCGACCTGGGACAGCGAGTAGCCGAAGTCCTTGACGTCGATGGCGGAGGCGTTGGCCGCGCCAGCGATGTTGTCGGCGACCTTGGGGAGTTCCTTCGCGGCCAGGCCGAACTGGTTCATCGCGTTGGAGGCGATCGCCGCTGCCTCCGGCATGGAGATCTCGCCAGCGGCAGCAAGGTTGACGGTGGCGTCGGCCGCACCGGCCATGACGTCCTGGACGGACACACCAGCCTTGACGAGTTCCTCGATCGCCATGGCGGACTCGGAGGCGGAGAACGCCGTGTCCTTGCCCAACTGGAGGGACTTGTTGCGCAGGACTTCCATCTCGTCCGCGGACGCTCCGGAGACCGCCTGGACGTTCGACAACTGCTTCTCGAAGTCGGCCGCGCTGTTGACGGCGAGAGCCAGACCACCGGCGATGACCGCTCCGGCCACGGCCATCCCGGTGGAGGCCTTGCGCATTCGCTGGTCTGCGTCAGTCGCTGCGCTTCCGGTTCCCCGGAGGTCCTTCGAGGCTTGCTTGGCGCCGTCGCCCTTGTACTCGATCTCGATGACGCCACGAGCAGTTCCGAGGTTGTAGTCCGACACAGTGACGTCCTTTCGTCGTCTAGAGAGATACGGGTCCGGATCCCTTCGACGTCACTGCGCCTTGACCCGACGCGACCGGGTCCTTGAACTGCTGCTTGCCTCCGAGCCACTTGGAGAGTGCTCGTTGGCGTCTGCTGTTCGCCTGGGAGCCAGACTTGGCTCCGTGGGCTGCGTTCTTCAGTTCTGCTTCAAGTTGCGATCCGAACATGTACACTGCCTTGTCGAAGGACCAGGCCGTGACCTCGTCCCGGATCGCGTAGATGGTGCTAGGCCTCGTCGTGTACGCCTTCGCCATCTTCCATGCTTCCCACAAGAGCGTCGAGTCCTCCACGAAACCGCTCGAGGTCGCGGGTCCCACCCACGACGAAGTTGAAGATGAACATCTTGTCCACGATGTCGACCATGTCGGTGTAGACCACCCCCGGACGACGAAGAGTGACGTCGTTGGGGGCACGGTGGATCTCCGGCTTGACCACCACGTGGCAGATCACCTTGTCGATGACGCTGGTGACCTGCTCCATGCCCTCGTCGTCCTGCATGAGCGAGGACATGTCGATCTCGTCCGTCTTCTTGCCGGACACCCGCTTGAGGTGCTTCTCGTTCACGATCTGCGAGAGGGAGTCGACGTTGTGGAGGACCCCGGCCTTCATCAGACCTTCCATCCCCGGACGCCGGACCAGGCACAACTGGCCGGACGGCACGGTGAGATCCTCCATGCCACCCACGCCGCCGGAAATCCAGGCGTCGGGAGCGTACTTGGAGGTGGGGTCTTCGACCTGGGGGATCGGCTGAGCCGTGCTGGGCTCGGGCCGCTTCTTGGTCGTCTTCTTGGGCTTGTGGTCCTGCGGCTTCTTCTTGGTGCTGGACGGCATCCTAGTGCTCCTAGTGTCCTCGTACGGTTGAACCGCGATCAGGCGATCGCGGTGGCGGTCTCGTTCTGGAGGAACGTGTAGAGGGTGTCCTCGTCACCGGTCTTGAGGGACGGCAGCGCCGCACCCGAACCGGACGTGAGGAAGAAGTTCCCGTCGGAGAACTCACCCTCGATGTTCCCGGTCACGCGGCAGCGGGGGAGGATGCAGTGCACGTCTCCACCCGAGTCCGAGATGACCTGGCCCTCGACCTGGAAGAAGGGACGGGCGTCCGTCACCTTCTTCTTGAAGGTCTCCACCTGGGCCGGGGTCGTCCCCGACTCGGTGATGGTGCCGCCGGCAAGCACCTTGAGGGCCTCGAACGAGAGACCACCGGCCTCGAGGTCCCACTCCACCGAGGCACCCTGGCCTCGGGTCGTGACGACCTTGTCGTCGCCCCGGAGTTCGGTGAACTCCTCCGCCTCGCTGAACGAGAGGGTACGGGCATTGGGCAGATCGACGGCGGTTCCGAGCGTCGTCGAACCGGAGTCGGAGTACGGCGTCAACTTGACGTCACGCAGTCCGTACGGCAGTGCCGTTCCGAGAGCCATGGTGACTCCCCTTCCTTCCTGGATCCTTGAACTGAAGGGTCTCCCGCAGTTCGCCTGTTGAAGCGTCGAAGCGATGGATCACCACGACGCCTGGACCTGCACCACAGAAACGAGAGGAGCACTTGAACTCGATGAACGCTTCATCGAGTTCGCCGTGCTTCTTCGCTGTGCAACGCAGGTCCATGGGGTTGGCCTCAGGCCTCGACGTCGACCTGCTTGAAGCCGGAATCCTTCTCGAAGTAGGCCAGCGCCTTCTTCGAGAGGTCCTTCTCCAGGATGGTGAAGCCGTTCGTGGCGTCCCAGACGGTCTTGTCCTGGTCGTCGACGCCGATGTTGGCCCACTGGGCCTTCGTGATCTCTCGCACATCGGCGGTGCCAACGTACTTGATCGCCTTCTGGGTCTTGGCGGGTCCCTTGTTGTCCCCGCCGGACTGCTCAGCCATGATGGCTCCTCTCGATCTTGGAGAACTATACTCCAGAAGAATCGTAGCGTGAAACTGCCTGAAAGTCGGCGTACCGGGTCAGCGTTTCGTATCCACCGTCGTAGAGGTCCGGTCCCTCGCCGAGCCAGGAGGCCGTCGTCAGCACCCATCCGTCGTCTCCGACGAGGTGCGTCTGGGCCGGGATCAGGTCCCGCAGATGGTTCAGGATCTGGGTGATGCGCCCGTAGTCCTTCTCCTTGTCGTGGGCCCAGACAGTGAAGCGGTCGGTGCCGTGCGAACCGAAGGCCACGTTGGTCGGGTCCCAGCGGATGATGATGAAGAGGTCCTCGTCCGGCGTGTCCACCGAGTTCGTGGGGTACACCGCGCCGACTCCGATGGTGGAGAGGACCGAGTCGCCCTCGAGGAGCGTCTGGAGCGCTGCACGGGCTGACATGTCAGCCTCCGGCCTTCTCGGCCTGGAGACGGGAGATCTCGGCCTTGGCCTCGTTCAGAGCGGCCTGGGCCTCCGTGAGTCGCGCCACGAGGTCCTGCATCACGTCGTCGTAGCCACCCTGGTCGCTTAGACGGTTGATGATGTCGATCTGGTTGGCGATCTGCTTCTGGCGACGCAGGTCGAGGGCGGAAGCCTTCTCCCGCTCCGCCTGGACCGCCTTGGTCACCGCGCTCTTGGCTGCAGCCATGTCAACTCCTGAACATCTTCTGGTACATTGCCTGGACCGTTCGCATCAGTTCCGGTCCCTCGTGGTCCACGGTGGGCCTGATGATCTGGTAGCGTCCCGACCATCGTACCTCGAGCCACACACCGTACGGAACAGAGTGGCCGATGATGATGCGATAGACCGGGGCATCCCGCTCTGCCCGAGCGAACAGACCGTTCCGAGCATTGGTGGTGCGGTCCGCCCAGGGAGCGTTCTGACGAGCGTAGGCCACGGCCCGCGTTGCGTGGTAGGCCGTCGCCGCCGTGATGAACCTGTCGGCCCGAGCGTTGAAGGTCTGCAACTTGTTGACGAGGGCACGGTCGTCCCAGACGATCTGGGACCGTCCCCCACTAGCCACGGGCAACCACCATGGCCCGCTTCTCGTAGCCGTTGTCGATCCACAGTTCCACCACCTCCCAGTCCTTGCCCTGGTAGGAGTAGACGTCTCCGGCCGCGAGCCCGGCGTCCCACTCGGAAAGCAGTTCGAACTCGACCCGACGCTCCACACCGTCGACAGTGACGACCGGCTTCGGCTGGCCAGAGAGCCCGGTCTGCTCGATCAGCGTCATCACCTGGGGAGCACGCGGAGAGCCCTCCTTCCAGGCCCATCCCCCGGCAGGCTTCTTCTCCCTCGTCCGGGGAGTGAGGACGAGGGTGACGGGGTTGGCGTCGATGAACGCCTTGGTCAACTTCCGGTTGATGGCGAGACTAGGGACCGGCATGTCACATCCGTTCGATCGGTCGGGTGCGAGACACCCGTCGGCCACCCGGACCGGCTCCGCTGTCGGATCCGCCGTCCAGCCCGTCTGCCATCTTGAGGGCCTGGCTGTACAACTGCGACAACTTCCGGTTGGAGTTGCCTTCCTGGATGTCGACCAGTTCAGTGTAGGTCGCTGCCTTCTCTCGCCACAGGGAAGCGGCGAGCGCGTTCATGGTGCCGGACCATCCGTCGATCCTGCCGGAGAGGTATTCATCCGTCCAGGGCTCGGCGTTGACCGGCTCGTTGATCAGTCGCCGGAGTTCGGCGATCTGGGCCTCCTCAGCCACGTGTCCTCCTCAGGTAGCGAAAGAGGCCCGACCCGTTGTGGGCCGGGCCTCTCCCGTTGTTGGTGCTGATCAGGCCAGCAGGCTGACGACGCCCTTGCGGGGCTCCCGGTCGGTGCGAGCCTGCTCCGCAGCCAAGGCCGAAGCCTTGTCCTCGTCGCTGGCGCTCTCCGCCCAGGTCTTGACCTCGGCCTCCGTGGAGCCGACCACGTCGAACTCCTCGTCGCCGCTCGGGTCCCCGTTGGGGTTGCCGATCAGGTCCTCGTCGCCGGTGCCCTCGGAGCCGTCTCCGGCTCCCTCGGTGCCCTCGGGGACCTGGCCCTCGCCTTCGGTGCCCTCGCCCTTCGAGGAGCCGTCTCCGGCGTCCCCAGAGGTGTCGGGCTCCTGGGACTTCTTGCCCTTCTTGAGCCCATGCAAGTCGACCATGCGGGCGACGTAGGACTCGGGGTACCGAGCCTTCAGCCACTCGATGTCGGACTTGCTCAGCGGGCCATCGAACTCTCGAGCCATGTCAGATCCTCCGATCAGGCGTAGTTGGCCGGAGCCGCGTACGACCCCGAGGCCTTGATCTGCATGACCAGACCCGCGCCACGCTGGCGAACGCCGGTGCCGAAGCCCCGGACGTAGTACGAGTCGATCAACGGGTAGTCGTTCTCACGACCCTTGACGAGGCGGAGGCCCCGGAGACCCGCGTTGGAGTGCTCGCGCAGACCAATCGGGTTCTGGATGTTGGCCTCGCCGCCGGACACGAGCGCCACGACGTAGGCCGGGGGCACGTAGTCCTCCTCGATGATGAGGAGCGGACCGTAGGAGCCGATGACGTTCATCCCCCGGAAGGTGCTGGCGGCCTGACCCGTTCCGAGCAACTGGTCCTGCGCGGGGATGATCAGACCGGGCTGACCCTGCGCGGGGATGAAGTCGTACCGAGCACCCGTGGCCACCCGGAAGGACCGGATGGTGTTGGCTTCCGTGACGTTCACGAGGGCGAACATCGTCGAGCCGTTCTCGGCCGAATAGCCGTGGCTCTTGAAGTCATCCACGATCTCGTCCAGGTCGCCCGACACGATGGTCGCGCCACCGGAGATCCGGAAGTGGGTGTGGGTGCCGTCGAACGTGTTCGCCTTGTAGGCCGGGGGCACGGTGCCGTCGGCGTTCCAGAACGTGTACACGTTGTAGTTCTGACCCTTGATGGAGGCGGTGCGGTTGGTGCTCCGGAAGAGCGTCCGCATGACCTCCTTGAAGAGCAGACGGTTGTCCGCGTCCAGAACCTGCTGGTGGACGGCCTCGACCCGCTGCGCGCTGGCTTCCGCGAGGAACTGCCAGGTGAAGCGGTTGGCGATGTCGTACCACTTGAAGGTGTAGCCGAGGGACAGCACGTCGGCCTCGGGGCGGATGCCCTTCGGGACGCCGTACTCCGACGCCTCCTCGAAGTCCTCGGTGCCGAACTGCGGGACGTCCTCGATGACCTGGGTCACCGGGAAGGTCAGCAGGTCGATGATCCGCTGGCGCTCCTCGTTCTGGATCGCGACGGTGGCCTGGAACTCATTCCAGATCTCGTTGAGATCGCGGCCATCGGCGGTCTGCGTCAGGACGTCCGCGGAGGCGTTGTAGCCCCGCGCCATCATCTGCATGTTGCCGTAGATGCCACGGTTGAGACCCAGGAGGGTCTTGAGGTCACCGGCCGACAGAGCGGCGTGCTTGGCGAGAGAGATGTTCATCACGCACCCTGCACCTTCTGGACGCGAACGACGAGGCGGTCGGCCTCGACGGTGCGACCGATCTTGACCTTGTTGGCGCCCGCAGCCGGAGCAGCGGTCTCCAACGTCGCGTCGGACTTGGAGTAGTACACGGTGCCGGCAGCGAGGCCGACCTCCACGATCTCTCCGGCGGTCATGCAGTCCACGATGTCCCCGGCAGCCTTGGGCTGGTCGATGACGAGCGCGGCCTCGGCCGTGTCTGCGGCGGCGACCTTCACGACACGACCGTTGCCGTCCAGGGTAACGGCGCGGACCTGGCCCACGTCACCGCTTCCCCAGTCGGCCGCGAGCGGCGCTCGGAAGCCACCGGAGATCGGGTCATACTTGTCGTAGCGAGCCACGATGATGATCCTTCCTTCGATGGTTGATGTTGCTGATGATCAGCGCTTGATGCCGTACTTCTTGATCAGCGCGTCGCGGTTGGGCTGACCCTTCTTCCGCGTCCCGCCGGTCCGCTGACCGGTCTTCCGGCGACGGGGCTTGTCGTCATCGTCGTCATCGTCGTCATCGTCCTTCTCCTTCACGAGAAGGTACGGGTGCGACTTGGCGAGATCCTTGATCGCGTCCTCCATGCCCTCGACATCGCCGTCCTCGTCGACCTCGACATCGTCGAGGTCGACGAGCCGGAACGCAGCCTTGGGGTCGATGAACTTGACCTTGGTCTTGGGGTTGGAGAGAATGTCGTTGAACTCCGTGCGGAGCGTCTGCTGCTGCAGCCGGGCCTCGAGGGTCTTGTTCTTCTCCCTCTCGGCCTTCAGGTCCTCGGACTCCGAGTCATCCTCGTCGTCCTCTTCCTTCTCCTTGCCCTTGGACTTGCCCTTGAGTCGAGTGTTCTCGGCCTCGAGTTCCGCGATCCGCTCCCGCTGTTCGCGGGCCTTCACGCGACGCTTCTTGGCTTCGGCGCTCAACTCCTGGATCCGGACGTCGCGGGGGTCCTGCTTTTTGCGCTTCCCCTTGTCGTCCTCGTCCTCGTCGTCGTCGTCGGAGTCGTCGTCATCGTCGTCGGCGTCGTCATCGTCGTCGCCTTCGTCATCGTCGTCGTCTCCGTCGTCGTCAGCGTCGTCCCCCTTGGCCATCATGGTGGCGCTCCCGAAGAGGGAGTTGTTGAGAGCGATGAGGCCCTCGGTGTCGCCTGCCGCCAGGAGCGACTGCTTCTGCTCGGCGATGGTCGGGAACGTGGTGCCGCGAACTGCGGCTTCTGCGAGGCTCAGCCCCATCTTCCGTGACCTCCTGGTCGTGACGGACTTTGTGTCAACCGGAAGCATACCCTACAGACGGTGGGGTCGGGGTAGTACCTCTTTCCGGCGAGCCGGACTACCGGATCGTCATGCCGCCGTCGCGGATCATCTGGTCGATGACAGAGTCGTACGCTCCGGAGTTGAACTGAGAGATGAATACCTGGCGAGACACGGTCTCTGGCGTGCAGAAACACAGGCAGTTCGGGTGAGGCTTCTCGGGAACCTCGCTGGGTCGGAAGACCCCCGGATCCCCTCCCTCGAAGTGGACTTCATCAGCATAGGTATTGCACTCGTCGGGCTTCGGGTGCGACCCGGACAAGTTCCACAGCACCCCGGTCGTCCACGGACACTCCTGGGCAGACCGAACCTGGCCCGCGTGGAAGGCGTTGTTGAGTTCCGTCCGGCCGAGCCGCATCGACGCGTACCGGACTCCACCTCGGACGTTGGGGTTGATGTAGGCTCGGACGTCCCTGGCCAACTCCGCTGCCGAGGCTCCCCGGCCGAGGGCAGCGTTCACGATATCGTCGATCTTGCCGGAGGTCAGGGCTTGGTTGTTGTAGACCGACTCCGCCAGAGAGACGTACGAAGACCCAGACACCCGCTCCAGAGCGACCTTCAGCGACTGCTGGGCAGACTCTTTCGCAGAACGCAGCAGGTAGTCGATGTCCTGCTGTGGCATCACGAGGCGGAGGTTGGGACTGTTCCACATCGCTTCTGCTGAGGCAGCGGCTGCAGCGTACTGTCGGGACTGGACGATGTCTCCCACGGCTGCCCAGTAGGCCGAGAGATCCCGGTTGATCGCCACGAACGTCATGCGGAGTTGGTCCTCCCGGACCCTGGCTCCGATGCCTGACCTGGTCTGCAGCCGGTGGAGTTCAGCACTGACAGAAGCGTAGGTCGTCCGGAGCATGGCCAGGACGTCACGGTCCAGGGCTCTCTGCAGCCTGAGATACGTGATCAGAGGGCTCTCTGCCATAGCAGGCTACTTCGCAGTCAGGAACGTAGCCAGGTCCGGGTTGTCGCGCAGGACACCGAGCATGAACGGGGCGACCCGAGCAACGACGCCCTCTTCGATGTCCGGGTAGATCCGGAGGTCGTCGTTGATCGTGATGCCACTGGCGTAGAAGCACGCGTGGAGGGTCTCGTGGAGCAGGATCTCCTTGACGTGGATGTCGTGCTGGCCCTCGGCCAGCCGGACCGAGATGACCGCAGCCGCGCCGTCGCACTGCCCGCCGTCTCCCTCGCTGAGAGCCGGGTCAGCCCTCCACTCCTCGTCGTCGAGGTACCGGACCTCAAAGTCCATCCACCCGACTTTGAGGCTCGTCGGTCGCTTACTCGCCACTGCCGTTCTCCTCCTGGTCCAACTCGAACTTGACACGGGCAGCGAACGGATCCACGGCCCGAGCGTCGGCCATGTTCTGGGCTTCCGTGACAATGGCTCCCGCCATCTCCGTGGGGAAGTCGTATCCCAACTTCTCCTGGAGAATGACACGAGCGTACTCGGTCGAGATCAACGGCGGGTCGGTGCCGAGCATCTGGGTGACTTCGTCCAGCACCGCCTTGCGGTTGATCGGGAGCGGGTCGTCCACGGTGGACACTGCACGGGCCTTGGTGTCGAGCCCTTCGAAGGCCGGGAACCACATCGTGACCAGGTCGAACAGCATCTGGTCCATGACCCCGAGGATCTCCCCCTCCTTCTCCTCGTTCCCAGCGAGGATCGGGGCCATGTGGAATGCCAGAGCGATGCCGGACTCGGCCACCTGGGCATCCACGTTGCCGACGGCGATGTTGGGGACGCCGGACGCCTCCCGCATCGAGGACTCCAACTTCCCGATGTGGGACAGCATCGGCTCCACCGTGCCGACCCCGGACACCCGACCGAACGTGGAGTCCTCGTCGATCTCCAGCACCCAGCCGGGGCCGAACTTCCAGTTGGTCTCCTCGTCGTTCTCGTCCACCGGCGGGCCGGAGTTCGTCCAGTACAGGCCGAGGCCCTGGAGAGCGAGGGTGAGGTCCTCGTCCGAGATCGTCTGGTTGATGCCGGAGATCAGAGTCTCGAATCCAGCAAGGTCGGAGGTGCCGTACGGCTGTCCGGTGACCCGGTTGTTCTTGATGTGGTAGACCGGGAGGGCCTTGATGTCCTCGGGCAGCAGGTACGAATCCGGCTCGTTGTGGTCGCCCTCGGGGATCTCCTTGCCGGTGACCTTCTTCAACTTGATGTCCGGGTCACGATCGTCCCAGGCCCCGGCCTCCCACCACGACAGTTCGTACGAGATGCGTCCGGTCTCGGTCTTGCGGTACGTCTGGCGCTTGATGACGGTCTTGCCGCCGGAGTTGATCACCGGGTCCACCAGGTGGACTCCCATGATCTTGTCGGGGTTCCACGGGTCGTAGATGGGGAAGTAGGACGCCGGGTCCACCTCGTACACCGACAGCCGCCGGGTCTCGGGCTTGTCCTCGTCGGCCACGATCTGCCAGACCTGGTCGCCCCGGACGAGACCCCAGCGCTTCTGCGTGGCGAACTTCGTCCGGATGATCTCCCGGCGGAACAGGGACTCCAGAGCGAACGCCAGAGCGGCCCGCTCCTGGTCCGTCCCCAGACCCGGCACGATGGCGTAGTTCCACCGCTTGGCCAGGTATCGGTTCTTCGCCTCGATGATCGTCTTGGCGGACGGGAGGTAAATCGGGTTCTGCTCGTCTCCACGCTGCACCAACTTGAACACCTGCGGGGTGTTCCGGTAGATGCCTTCGTACACAGCGTACGCCTGGAGACGCTCGGCGTCCTCTGCGGTGAGCCACTGGTCCAGAGGACCCATCAGCGGCTTCACGGACGAGTACGGCGTCAAGTCCATGGTGGTCCTCTCCTAGTCGGCTACAGGCTACGATACCGGACCGGTCACGCAGCGACGTTGCTCTTGGTGGCGCGAGCCTTCCGCTGCTTGCCCGGCGTCCCGAACCGACCAGCGAAGAACCGGCCCAGAGCCTCAGGCCCGTGGTCGTCCTTCTTCATCGGGTTCTCCGGCGCGTTGGTGTCGGTCTGCTGCGACTTCTTCTCCGGGTACTTGTAGTTCAGCATGTCGTTGATCGTCTTCTCGCACTTGCGGTCGATCTGCAGCATCGGGATGCGAGCGGGGTCGCCCTCCGGCAGGTGGGTGTTGCGGACCTTGAGTGCCCGGCGGATGGCGTCGATGCGCCACTTGAGTTCGCCGCCGGTCCCGCTCTTGTGCCGGATCTTCAACTTGTCCTCCAGCACCCTCGTGGCTCCGGGGTCCGCCGGGTCGGGGTAGAAGTACCGGAGACCACCCGGTGAGAGGCCGCGAGAGCGGATCTCCGCCGCGAACTCGTCGTTGGTGAGTCCAGCCTCATACACCTCGTCCAGCACGCGGATACGCTCCCCGAACGGGTCGATCTGGATCAGCAGCCAGACGGACGGGTTCGTGAAGCCGTAGTCCACCGCACCCACGGTCTCCCAGCCAGGCTCGAAGTCGAAGTCCCCGACGTGGACCTCCTCGTCGAACTCCTTGAAGACTCGGCCCACGAACTCGGTGAACAGTGCACCGATCTCCTGGTTGAACGCCTCCTCCGTGAGGTCGGCTGCCAGTTCCCCGATCTCGGGGTCGATCCCCAGACGACGGAACAGCGACAGGTCCACGACCTCTCGGTCCTTGATGGCCCGCCGGAGCAGGAGGATCCCGTCGTCCGAGGCACCTCCGGGGTACACGAACGGGTTCGCCCAGGACGGCATCCGCCACGAGTCCCAGTCCGGTCGGTTGGGGTCCTGTCCCCGCTTCCACATCTCGTAGAACCAGTTCTTGCCCTCCGGAGTGGAGGTCATCAAGCACCAGCCGAGGAAGTCCGCGAGCGTGGGGCGGATCAACTTGTTGTAGGTCCGCTCCTTCAACTTGGCAGCCTCGGCCAGCACCACGCCGGAGAGACCCTCACCCACCAGGGAGTCAGGGTGCTTCTCCGACTTGGCGTGGACCTGGAACTTCCCCTCCCAGAGCGAGAGGTGCATGTCCCCCTGCTCCGGGTTGTTGTACGAGCCCGGACGATCGAAATGGTCCTTGAACCCGAGGCGGGACAGTTCGTTCCACAGGATGCGGAACTCCTTCTCGGAGTCCGTGTAGGACGGACCGACGATCCAGAACTCACGCCGCTTGCCGAGGTCCTCCAGCACCGACTTGACGAGACGAGTGTTCATCGCCTCCTGCACCAACTTGTGGCCGCCGATCTCGGACTTGCCGAACCGGCGGCCAGCAGCCACTGCCTTCTGCCGAGCCTGAGACTGGATGACCTCGCGCTGCCCCGCGTGGGGGTTCCATCCGATCGTGTCGTACAGGAACATCTCGTTGATGGGGCGAGGAGGGTTGAGGTTGATCCGCTCCTGCGGCACGATGGTCACGGCGTGAACTCGTACACAGCCTCCACCGGGAAGTGGTCCGTGTACAGCGGGAGGGCCTTGTCGTTGACCGCCTTGACGGACACGGCCTCGACCCGCTTGGACGACTTCTCGCGAGCGGTGGCGTCGATCGGTCCGTGGCCAGTGTCGGGCCACTTCTTCAACTCGTCGCCGGTGGTGATGAACCCAGCCTTGCCACGGAAGACATCGTACGTCTTGTCGTTGCGGTTGAAGTCTCCACCGATGAAGCACTCGGTGCCTGCCGGGAACGACTTGCGCCACTCCTCGATCTTGGCAGCGTAGGCCGCGTCGGTCTTCTCCTTGGCAGATGCACCAGCCCCGCTCTTGGCGAGGAAGTGCACCGCGCCCACAGCCATGGCCCCGAGAGTCGGATGGGTCCACGACGCCCACACGATGCCCTTGTCTCCCCACTTGCCGGGAGGCTTCGGCTTCGTCTTGGACGAGCGGTCGAGAGCGAAGAGCGAGCCCTTCTTCCACGATCCCTTGGACACGAGGCTGGCCTTGACCGCGACCCACGTGCCGTAGCGAGACGTGACGTGGACCAGGTAGCCCTCCTCCTTGCCGATGCGCTTCAACTCGGCAGAAGTGTTGCCGGCACCCGGCCCGGCCTCAGTGCCGGTCATGACGTCGTAGCCACGGCGGAAGATCTTCTGGATGTCGGCGGTGTGCTGCTTGTCCGGGTCGCTGAACTGCAGGCTGACGTGGGCGAACTTGAGCCGGACCTTCGGCTTCGGCTTGGGAGCCAGCAGCCGGTTGACCTCGGCCTGCACCTTCTTGGGATCGTACCCGGCCTTCTTCAGCCGCTTCACCCGGTCGTCTCCGTTGCCCCACTTCCCGTCGATGACCTCCTTGGCGATCTGGGCGATCGTCTTGGTCGGCTTCGGCGTCTCCTTCTTGGGGATGAGCATCTGGTCCACGGTGAGTCCCTTGCGCATCGTGTTGAGGTCCACGTTGCCGAATCCGGCGAGCGTCTTGGGGACACCGTACACACCGTTGCTGAACTGCCAGATGTCCCAGGCCAGAGGCGGAGGAGTGTTGGAGTTGTTGTACCTCGGACGCCAGACGAGGCAGCCCTTCACCGACGATCCGAGGTCGTACGGCGTGTACACGATCGGCAGCACGCCGGTCTGGCGCTTGACCTCCGCAACGAACGCAGCGGCCCACTCCCGCACCTTGGCCATGGAGGACAGTTCGTGGGACTCCAGGTCCAGCACCGGACGCAGATCGCCGGGCACCGGCTTGGCGACGGACAGGAAGAACTTCGCCTCCTGCACCGCATCCTTGGCGGAGTCCGGACGGGCGAAGTGGTACGCGCCAAACGGGAGCCCGGCCTTCTTGGCCTCGGCTCGACGCTTGGTGTAGTTCGTGTCCTTGAACGTCGCACCCTCGGTGGCCTTGTGGTACAGCCACAGGAGCCCACGCTTCTTGGCACCGGCCATGTCCAACTTCCCGTTCTGCCACCGGGAGATGTCCACGCCGTGCACCGGCAACGGCTTGACAGCCATGTTAGTTCCTCCTGTTGATCGCTTCGATCGCCTTCATGGTCTCTGCGTCTGGAGTCCACAGCGGTCCCATCGTCTCCAGGATAGCCTGTCCGATGTCCTTGAACGGGACCTTGGCCTCGAGCATCTCACGGATCTCTGCCAGCCGGGCCTGCTGCTTCGGGCTCCCGTCCCGCACTGCCGCACCGAAGAGGTAGACGATCGTCATCGCCCCAGCCATGGCGTTCGTCGTTGCCTCGGTCTGTCGGAACTCCAGTGCCTCGGGGTCTCCGTCGTACGGCAGCGGGTGCTGGCAGATGTCCCAGTGCCCCTTGCCGGGAGAGGCGTAGGCCGGATGGCCGGGGCAGCCGGGAGTGGACGGGCAGGTCTCCTCAGCCATCGTGCTCCTCCTTCGGGACCTCGTCCCTAGACAGTTCGCAACGGAAGCAGCCGGGCACGAACTCGCGATGCAGATGTGGGTACTGCTCAGCCATCGTGCTCCTCCCATACGATCGGGGGTAGCGGGTCGTCGTCGGAAGTGGACACCTCGACCCCGGCGGTGAAGCGGGGATCGTTCTCGTCGTCCACCTCCACCCTCTCGTACCCCGTCTCCGGAGCGATGGGAGCAGCGACCGCCGGGGCCGGGCCGGGGACCAACTCCGGATGCTCAGCGAACAGTGCATCGCGAGCGGCAGCCACGGCCTGCTCCGCCTGCCGTACGTCTCCGTCAGCAAGGGACAGAGCGTGGCGGCAGGCCTCCTGCTGTCCTCGTGCATGGGCCAGCCGACCCAGTGCATCGTCCACTTCCTGGGCCAGGTCCACGACCGGGCGTCGGAGGATCTTGTCCATGAGTCCCATCACTCGTCTTCCGGCAGGATGGACGCAGCGGCGATGCTCTCCCCGAGTTCCTTCACGATGCCAGCGAACGTCGCCATCACGCGGCCTGCCAGCACAGCACGGTGCGGGTTGGACTCCCAGTGCTCCACGAACTGCTGGGCGAGTTCGGCGTGGGTCCGGTCCTGCGAGGCCCCGGTCTCCTCATGGTTGTCCGGAGCGATCAGTCCCTGGGAGTCCAGCCACTCGCTGACGGCAAGGAGCGTGTCCTCCGTGGTCATCAAGGTCTTGGTGTCAGCCATCGGTTCCTCCTGTGGTCGTATACGAACGAGGCCCAGCCTACTCTGGCCGGGCCTCGTTCGTGCTCTCGCTCTGGGGATCTCTACTACGAGAGCATCTCCCTCTCCTCGGCGGTCGGCTCGTGGATCCCTCCCTGCTGCAGGCCGAACGGATCGCTCAGGATCTTTCGGAAGAGGGTCTCCACCGGATCCTCAGCAGCGACCTCGATCTTGTCAGGCACCTTGCCCATCGTCCGCTCGATGATTGCCTGGGCTGCACGGAGACGGACGCTGTCGTCCGGCGACTCCTTGGCCAACTCCACCAGCGTCCCGATGCCCGAGCCCAGCAGCGCGGTCTGCAACTTCTCCTGTGCCCTGCCGAGCCACTCCCGCTTCATCGCCTGCACGAGTTCGGTGGGGAGCATCGTCGGCGGACGACCACGGAAAGTCCCGTCGCTCGAGCGCAGACGTCCCCTCGCCAACTCCTCGTCGTCCAGATCCTCGACGGTGATGTCTCCAGCGAGGAACCGAGCGTACCGTCCAGTCACCCGATAGTTCCGGTCGTGCTCTGCCATCGTTTCTCTCCTCTCCCCCGGCTGCTGCCGGTGTGCAGGACGAGCAGCCGCTCGCCCTCTTCAGTATAGAAGACGGATCCTACGCCTTCTCTTTCCGTCCTCCGACGGCCTTCGACTTTCTCTTGTTTCCGCGAAGACGACGGTCCTTCTTCGTCCCCTTGCTGGGCCTACCTCCCACTGTCCCCACCACTTCCCGGACGCCGGGGCTGGGTCTGGTCCGGGCCGGACAGAGAGTCCGCCGGATCCGTTCCGTAGATCAGCCGCAACTGCTCCGGCGGATTGGGCTCGTGCGGTGCGGGCTGGATGCCCTGGGTCTTGTGGGTGTCGCTTCCCCCGTACTCAGACGGCTTCATCTACACCACTCCTCTCAGGCCGTCAACGGCTGTCTCCCGGCCGATCGTGACGTGAGCGGACATTCCACCCACCGGGACCATCATACCCTCTCAGACCGGGGCGGACGGTAGGTCAGGACGCGGGCCGCAGGATGCCGTCCCGAGCCGAGGCAAACTCGAGCCGAGGAGGAGAGGCACACCTTAGTTGCTTAGTCTCGCTCGCGTACCCTCTCTCAACGTTCAGAGGGTCGTGTGGACGGGATTCTAGTTTCTACGTTCGCATTCGCCCTGGTAGATCAGGGTTTACCCTCAGGTACCCTCTGTTGAGGGGCGCTGAGGGTCGCTGAGGGTCGGGCTTGAGGGTCGCTGAGGGTCGCGTTGAGGGTCGTAGAGGGTCGTTTCACGTGTTTTCCGTCGAATACACCTTATTTGACCTCTAATAAGCCTTAGTCGATCGAGTAAGGTTTCTCGCGTCCAACTAAGGTGGTGTTTCGCAGAAACTCCCGATGGCTCAATTCGTCCGTCGACCATATTCCCGCTGATCGCGATACGTTTATGCCGACTTTCGGAATTCGAAGGGGACCCTCAGCGACCCTCTCGTCTCATGTGAGAGTAAATAGCAACTAAGGAATAAGGTTCCAAGTCATGTTCTCATGCAACGCGCAACTGATCTTCACCCTTTGATCCCTCATCCGTCGACACGAGGTACGATGCCGCCATGGAACCGACACCCACCGTGCTCCTGAGCCGAGCCGTCTACCGCACCGGACTGCTGTCCATCACACCCAGAGACGACCCCCAACACGCCGACCGTCTCTCCCGAGCCATCCGGGCACTGGATCGCTACCTCGCCACCGTTGACGGGTGACCCTTTGCCGATGCCTGGCGATGCGCTACTATGGCTCCGTGCCACTCGCCGTCAGCACCGCGCCGACCTCGTGCCGTCGGCTGCGCTGCCGTCCTCGGGAAGGGGAAGACCGGCTGGAGTGAGGAGGCCCCGCCAGGGCCGGAGCCGTGGACTCTTCCACGCTCCACGGAAGCCCGGCCCGGCGGGTGCCGAGATCGACGACGCCCGGCTCAGCCCGGCCCTCGTCGGCTAGACTAGGCCTCATGGAACCGCAGACCATGTGCAACGCCACGTACACGACCAAGGGCCGTCGGGTGTTCAGGTGCGACATCGCACCGCACCCCAAGAAGCCGGACAACCACTACTTCGTCCGGGACACCTCGCTGGAGACTCCGCAGCGCCGCCATGGCCTCGTCGTCATCCCTGGTGACCGCCGATGAGCGCGGCAGTCGACCGCCGAGGCAACGCTCACCTGGAGAAGAACCTGGAGGAGTTCCTCCGCAAGCGGGTCCGCCTGGTGGGTGGGTACGCCTTCAAGTGGGTGCCGACCATCGCCGGTGTTCCGGACCGCATGTGCCTGTTCCCCGGCGGGGTGACGTGCTTCGTGGAGTTGAAGCAGAAGGGCGAGAAGCCGGAGCCGATCCAACTCGTCTGGCACGACAGGCTGCGCCAGTTGGGGTACCGTGTCTATGTCATTGACGACCGCGACGGCGTCATCGACTTCATCCGCGAAGCCCTGGATGCTGTCGGTCCTGGGAGCAAGCGACCCGGCCGAGCCCGCAAGCGCTAGGCTTGGACGTCTCAGCCCTAAACATGGAGGAACCGCCATGCACTGGCACGGCCCACGCGTCACCCCGTTCTCACGCATCGACCTAGAGGACCAGCCCTCGTTTGACGAGTGCCTGGAGACCATGGAGGTCGAACTTGAGCAGGCGGTCCTCGTCATCCGGGGGAAGCACGAAGGCAAGGACGTCGAGTTCCAGATCGGCTCCCTGCGGACCCAGGGGACGATGAACGGCATGGTGCTGATCCATCGAGCCGAGTACACCGATCTGTTCTCGGACACCACTCGCATCACCCGGCTCTCTCAGGACGAGTGGCGCATCCTGCTCGACGCCGAACTGCTGCCGGACGAGAACGGGCACGTGTACCGTCTCCGTATGACCGAGGAGCAGCGCTGATGTCGTTCTTGGCGAAGTACTCCGGTGTGTGTGCGGCGTGCGACGAACGCTTCCCTGTCGAGGCCGAGGTCGAGTACGACACAGACGGCGACCTAGTCCACGTGGACTGCCCGACGTTGATCCACCCTCCCCGTGAGATCTGCCCGTCGTGCTTCATGGAGTTGCCGGTGTCGGGGAGGTGCTCCTGCCGTGAGTGAGGAAGAGTTCTGCACCACCTGCACCAACCACCACCGACTGGGGGAGTTCCACGAGTACCAGGAGGTCGCTCGAGACTTCCTGCGCGGACGTGACGCCGGGCTGGCCCTCATGTTGGACATGGGGCTGGGCAAGACTGCCGCAACGTTGGCCGCGCTCGAGCCCCGGCATCTGCCTGCCCTCGTGGTCGCACCCAAGCGTGTGGCCGAGGAGGTCTGGGACGTGGAGGTCGCCAAGTGGCGTCCGGACCTGTCCGTCTCGGTCGCTGCTGGCGAGCCGAAGAAGAGGCGCATCGCTCTGAACGCCGGGGCCGACGTGACCGTCATCGGCCGCGACAACCTGCGCGACGTCACCGACACCCACATCCGTCCCCGCACCCTCGTCATCGACGAACTCTCTGGCTACAAAAACGGCGGACGCAACGGGTCCGTCCGGTGGAAGACGGCCCGCCACCTCATCGCCGAGCACAAGATGAAGCACGTGTGGGGTCTCACCGGGACCCCGGCTCCCAACGGCTACCTCGACCTCTGGGGCCAGATCGGCCTGCTGGACGGTGGCGAACGTCTGGGTCGGAATCTGGGTGGGTACCGTTCTCGCTACTTCCTGCCCGGCAACACCATCTGGAACGAGGCCGCGCACCGCGAGATCGTCGTGGACTGGGTGCTCCGAGAAGGAGCGGACCTCCGGATCAAGGAGTTGATCCAGGACATCTGCCTCGCCATGAAGACGGACGGTCGTGTTCAACTGCCGCCGATCAACTTCAACAACGTGGCCGTCACTCTCCCTCCCAAGGTGCGAGCGGTGTACCGAGAGTTCGCGTCGGAGTTGTGCGTGAACCTAGAGGAGTTGTTCGGCGGAGGGATCCACACCGCCGGTAACTCCGCCATCCTGACGTCCAGGCTGTCCCAGATGACCGCCGGATTCCTCTACGTGGATGACGCCGAGTTCAACAACTACGAGCACACCTTGCTGCACGAGGAGAAGATCAAGGCGCTGGAGGAGATCATGGACGCTCCCCGAGAGGGAGGCGTGCTGGTCGGCTACCGATACACCGCCGAGCGCGACATGATCCTCCGGCACTTCAAGGACATCGCCCACACCGTGGACGAGCCCGGAGTCATCAAGGCGTGGAACCGTGGCGAGATCCCCATGCTGGTGTCGCACCCGGCCTCGGTCGGCCACGGTCTCAACCTCCAGGACGGAGGCCACACCATCGTGTGGACGTCCCCCACCTGGGACCTGGAGTTGTGGGACCAGTTCAACAAGCGGCTGGCTCGCCAGGGCCAGAAGCACCCCGTCGTCATCCACGTCATCCTGGCCAAGAAGTCGATCGATCACCTGATCCGTCGTCGTACCGAAGACAAGTCCGACACCCAGCAGGACCTGCTGGCGTTCCTCGAGAGCCCTATCTGATGGGAAGGTTCCCCGTGCCTACACTCTGCCGCATCGAATACCTGACCCGCAAGGGCTGGGTCGTTGGCGCCGCGTCCGTCAACTTGCTGAACCCCGAGCGATACCCCGAGCGGCTGGCCGCCAACGGTAAGATCGGTCGGGTCACTGTGCTGGACGAGGTACTCCAGCCGACGGGCGAGACCTACGAGTCTCCCCTGCATACCGACCCGGAGGACCTCCCGGAGTCGATCTTGGAGAGGTTGGTGTATCGCGATGTGGGGAACCCTGCCGTCCCTGTGCTTGCGGATGAGACCGAGGAGTGTGGGTTCTGCCTCGGCACGCTTTGCGAGGGGGACGGATCTTGCCTGATCTGACATACCCGGTCGCCTTCGCTGACAAGCCGAACGACGCCCACTGGACCAACAACACCGTCACGTGGGACGACATCCTGGACTGGGTAGCCAAGCCTGCGAAGCGCAAGGAGTGCGGCAACTACATCTTCGCCACGCTGGAGCGTACGGAGAAGGTCCATGCAGGAGCCGACGAGGCGTGCGTTGACGTTCACCGCGACAACCGCTCCGTCAGCCGTCGATCGGCTATTCTCGCACTGGACATTGACAAGCCGGACGATGCGTTCGACATCGTGGTGGAGACCTTGCTGGCCGACCACACCTACGTGATGCACACCACCCACTCCTCCACCCCCAGCGAGCCCCGGTACCGGCTGCTGGTTCAGACCGACCGCGACATGGCCCCGGACGAGTACGTCGAGGCGACCACCGCTATGGCCGCACGGCTCGGCAAGGACCAGTTCGACTCCGGATCCTTCCAGGCTGCACGCTTCATGTTCAAGCCTGCCACCCGGAAGACGGAGTGGTACGAGTCCTGGGTCAACTACGGCGACCCGGTCTCCGTGGACTCCCTGCTGGCGGACTACGACCGGGACCTGTCCGAGGTCCCCATGCCGAAGCCGAGCCGGAACAAGCGGGATCCGTTCGAACTCGAGGACCCCATCGGTGCCTTCAACCGGGCATACGAGGACCTGGACGAACTGATCGCCGAGTACAAGTTGCCGTACACCAAGGTCGCCGACGACCGCTACTCGCTGGAGGGATCCGTCTCCGAGGCTGGGTTCGGTCCGGTGGCCGGAGCCGCTGGCCTGTTCTACTCGCACCACGCTGGCGACCCGGCCTACGGCAAGACCTGCTCTGCGTTCGACCTCGTCCGGCTGCACTGGTTCGGGGAGATGGACGAGGCCGTGAAGCCGGGCACCCCGGTCAACAAGTTGCCGTCCCACACGGAGATGCTGGCTGTGGCTTCCCGGGACGGTCGCGTGGTGTCGCAGATCTTCGAGGCGATCACGTCGGACTTCGAACTCGCAGAGGACGAGGAGCCGGACGACCCCACCTGGCTGTCCCAGTTGCGGCTCACCCGTCAAGGTCGCTTCCAGGACGTCATCGCCAACTGGGACCTCATCCGTGACAACGACCGGGTCTTCGGGCTGCTGTACTTCAACCTACTGACGATGTCCCCGGAGATCTCGGGCAACCTGCCGTGGCGGAAAGTCACTCCTCTCAACCGGACGTTCGACGGGATCGACCACGCCGAACTGCGGGACTACATCGAGCGGACCTACAACTTCCGCCCCTCCAAGGAACAGGTCGACCACCTGGTGGCGACCCGAGCGGGCAAGAATCGGGTTTCCCCGGTCAAGGACTACCTGGAGTCGCTGGAGTGGGACGGCGTCCCGAGAGTGGAGACGTGCCTGCCGGGAGCGGCCGACAATCGGTACAACCGGCTGGTCGCTCGCAAGGTGCTGGCAGCGGCTGTCGCCCGTGTCTACGAGCCCGGCCTCAAGTGGGACCACACCCTCGTCCTTCAGGGCGGAGAGGGCCTGGGCAAGTCCACCTGGATCGAGCGGATGTCGACTGTGGGCCAGCCGGAGCGGAGGCCCTACCACTACACGCTCGGCCCGCTCCATGCCAAGGACACGCTGCTGGCGGCACACATGTCGTGGATCGTGTTCTCGGACGAGGGTCACTCCCTCCGGAAGGCCGACAACGACGTGCTCAAGGAGTTCCTGACCCGGACGCACGACGTCTTCCGCATGCCGTACGACCGGGACACCGTGGTTCACCCTCGCCAGTTCGTCATCTGGTCGGCAACCAACGACGAGACGTTCCTCCGTCGCCAGGAAGGCAACCGTCGCTTCCTGATGGTGCGGTGCCTGGAGAGGTTCGACATCGACTCCATGACTCCCGAGGTCGTGGACCAGTTGTGGGCCGAGGCCACCAAGATCTACAAGGACGGCGAACGCCTGTATCTCACCGACGACGAGGCCCTACTGGCCGAACTGGAGCGGAACCCGTTCCTGGAGGAGGACTCCAACGCCGGTGTGATCGAGGACTTCCTCGCCACCAAGGTCCCCATGGACTGGTGGACCAAGGCACCGGCGCTCCGCATCCAGTGGATGGAGGACCGGGACAACGGCTTCGAGTCCGAGGGCGACGTGTCCGTCGACCGGACCTGCACCCGCCAACTCTGGCACGAGGCACTCCGCCAGCGGGTCCCTCCCCGGCGGGCCGACCTGCTTGAGATCTCTGCCTCCCTCAAGGCACTCGGGTGGGTGTCGTCCGGCAGCCACCACTTCCCTGGGTACGGCACCCAGACCGTATTCGTCCGCAAGGAGGACATCCTGTGACCGACATCGTACGCATCGTGGAGAAGTTCACGATGAACCTGGAAGGTCCGCCTCCCGGCCGAGACGCCTGGTTCCTGGACTACGTGCTCCGCTCCCCCAAGCAGGCCGGGAAGCACCTCACTGCCGGATGGCTGGCACTCAACTCGCTGAAGGAGGTGTACCGGGGCGACGAGATCCAGACCTGCTACGAGGCGTTCGGCGGGATGGGTGCTCAGGCCCTGATGGCCGAGAAGTTGTTCAACCTCCGGAAGCACTTCGTGGGGGAGTACAGCCCGGAGGCCGTCGAGCATCTGGAGCAGGTACTGCCTCGGTCGGTCGACGTGGCTCTCCGGGATGCCTACGACATCTCGATGTTGGGCCACAAGTTCGGACCGGCCGACCTCGTCATCCTCGACTTCGGAGACCTCACGGCGTGGAAGACCCGCGAGGGTCAGGACCACCGTCGGCTTCTCGACGCCGTGTTCGCGAGCAACCCCAAGGCTGTAGTGTTCACGGACATCGCCTGCCGGTATCTCCACCTTCACCGGGAGCGTTACGAAGGGCTCCTCGGGGCTGGCACGTGCGGGTCGTACCCTTCGTACCTCTGGGCTCTCCTCGCCCGTCTCGAGGCCCTCTACGGCTACCACCTTCACCACGGGCTGCACGACCGCTGGAGCACGGTGATGGCGTTGGTGCCTGAGGACCGGGTCGGGATGCGCTACCTGTACGAAACTCCGAACGATCCGGTCGGCCTCGAGATCTTCTGAACGAGGAACTGTCCATCGTCGGAACTCGACAGCCTATGAGGACGCTACAGGGTAGGCTGAAGGCTCTGAACTAAGAGAACCGGAAGGAACACACCATGAGCATGAAGGCTCTGCGCAAGGCGCTGAAGAACAAGAACGTCGACAAGTTCGAGGTCGCGATCAAGGCTGGCAACGGACGCTGGTACACCACGGCGGCGTCGTTCAACTCCTTCGTCTCTCAGATCCTCGACTTCGAGGGTCTCATCGAGGTCCTGTCCCGTGCCGAGACCGACGAGATCGAGGTCTCGACCGGCTGGGAGGGTCTCGGCGAGTAGGCTCGTCGAGGCAACGCAAACCGTCAAACACGACACAACGAAAGTAGGACAAGATGCACATCTCGATCAACACGGAAGACGGCCTGACGGACACCGACAAGGCTGTCCTGCGGGCGCTCCTCGGCGAGGAGACCGCTGCCCCGGCCAAGGCTGCTGCCCCGGCCCCGGCCAAGAAGGCCGCTGCGCCCAAGGCGACCAAGGCCAAGGCCGAGCCGGAGCCCGACGAGGATGAGGTCGCGGACGACGCCGCAGAGGACAGCGGCACCTCCCTGGAGGACGCGGTCAAGTTGGCGACCAAGATGGTCTCCAACGGTGAGGCTGCCAAGGTGAAGGCCGCGCTGGGCGAGGTCGGAGCCAAGAAGGTGTCGGAGATCCCCGAGGACAAGGTCGACGAGTTCATCGCCGCTCTGTCCTGATCGGATCAACTCCAGGAACCGGAGGAACCACTATGCCCGGCGAGCACGCTAGGTTGTCGCCCTCGGATGCTGAGCGCTGGCTCAGTTGTCCGGCGGCGATCCAGGCCGAAGAAGAGTCCGGAATCGTCGAGGAAGAGTCGTCCTATGCCCGCGAGGGTACGGCGGCTCACGCCCTCGGCGAGATCAAGGCCTCTCTCCACTTCGGCAAGATCACCAAGCAGCAGGCGATCGCTCGCCGGGCTGAGTGGGCCAAGGAGTTCGAGGAGTACGCCGAGGACCCCGAGATCATGATCGAGATGGAGGAGCACACCGACGCCTATGTCGCGCTCCTCCAGGAGCGGATGGATCTCTTCCCTGGGTCCATCCTCTTCCTCGAGATCCGGGTGTTCCCCGGCGTCCCGGAATGCTCGGGAACGTCGGACGCCATCATCGTCAGCCCGGTCCACATCGAGGTCATCGACTTCAAGTACGGGGCCGGGGTCGCTGTAGAGGCTGTGGGCAACCCCCAGTTGCGTCTCTACGGCAAGGGAGCCCTGGAAGAGTACGGCAACCTCCTAGGTGACACGGAGATCGTTCGCATCACCGTTCACCAGCCCCGGATGAAGCACGTCCTCACGGAAGAGATCACGCCGGAGGAACTCACCGGCTGGATCGACGAGGTCGTCATCCCGGCAGCCACGCTGGCCCTGGGTCCGGACGCCCCGTTCGGTCCCTCCGACCAGGCGTGCCGTTGGTGCCCGTTGTCGGGTCAGTGCCGGGCTCAGGTGGAGGCGGTCTTCGCGACCGACTTCGAAGCGAAGCCCGACCTCCTCTCCCCGGAGGAGATGGCGGAAGTCTACGCCAAGCGGAAGCAGGTCCAGGACTGGCTCAACGCGCTGGAGGTCGCCGCGCTCGATATGGCCTACTCCAAGGGCAAGCCGCTCCCCGGCTACAAGGTCGTCCTCTCGGGTGGCCAGCGCGGGGTCCGCGACCCGGAGAAGTTCCGGGAGGCCCTGCTGGAAGCCGGGTACAGCGAGGACGAGATCCTCACTCCCCGGAAGCCGAAGGGCATCGGCGACACGGAGAAGTTGCTCGGCAAGGAGCGGTTCAAGGAGTTGCTCGAGGACTCTGGCATCGTCACGAAGTCGGCGGGCAAGCCCGCGTTGGCTCCGGAGTCCGACAATCGTCCGGCGATCGCGCCGAACACCGAGGCTGTCAAGGAGTTCTCCCAGGCCGACGAGGAGGATCTGATCTGATGGCTGAGAAGCATGAGGGATACGTCGACGGCTCCGAGCAGTTCGTTGCTGCCGTGTGGTACGTCGCCAAGGAAGCCCAGAAGGAGTGGGAAGCCAACCAGCGGAAGATTCTCAAGGGACGTTTGTCCCGCTGGTACTTCCTGACCAGGATCCGCAAGGCCCTGGGACTCCCGCAGTACAGCGTCCCCTACTCGGTCATGCGAGCGGAACTCGAGGAGTTCGCTCTCACGTTCGGGGTCGAGGGTGGCCAACTGGCTGCCCGCAGGAACATCGAAGCAGCGAAGGAGTTTGGATCGTGAAGGTCAACATCTACGAGACCGTGGAGGTCTCGGACGAACAGCGGGTGGCCCTCGCTCGTCAGATCGACGGGGACGGCGCCAAGAAGCGGCAGGCAACCCGCGACGAGATCAAGGCGTTCGTGTGGCAGCACGGCGTCCGCTGGGACGACGTCCTGGCCGGTCGCGCCGAGCCCCAGGGCGAGGCCACCGAGGAAGAGGACGAGGACCTGCTGGGTACCTTCGGCGAGGACGAGGACCTCATCTGATGGACCCGCGACCGACTTGGGACGAGTGGGGGCTGGCAGGCGCTGCCTGGGTGGCTTCCCGAGCGGACTGCACTCGTCGCCAGGTCGGCGCGGTCCTGATCGACGGCGGACACCGCGTCGTAGCCACCGGCTACAACGGGGCTCCAGCAGGCGATCCAGGCTGTCTGACGGCTTCGGCATGTCCTCGTGGGCGAATGTCCGTCGAGGCCGTCGAACCCGGCTCCTCGTACGACACGGGAGCCGGAGCGTGCATCGCGCTGCACGCCGAGCAGAACGCCATCATCCGGGCGTCCCACTTGGACATGCTCGGAGCCACCCTCTACGTCACCGACGAGCCCTGCGGCGGATGCTGGCGGATGATTCAGGGCACACCTATCGCTCGGGTCGTCTGGCCCAGCGGGAACCGGAGCATGAAGTGAAGATCTACCTCGCCGCGCCGTACGCCGGTCGCGACATCCTCAAGGAGCAACTCGACTTCTGGACCGAGCACGGCTACGAAGTCACCTGTGGCTGGGTGAAGGGGACGCGGCCTCTGGGCGCAGCGTCGTACGGCATCTCCGCCGTGAGCACCGACGAAGAAGTCAAGGCCCACGCACAGATGGACCTGGCCGACATCGACGAAGCGGACGTGCTGGTGCACTACACCGCGCAGTATCTCCAGTCCCTCGACCCGACCTTGGGCTCCGTGACCCACAACCTCCACTCCGGAGGACGTCACGTCGAGACCGGGTACGCGATCGCCAAGGACATCCCCGTCGTGGTGATCGGACCGCTGGAGAACATCTTCCAGCGCGGGCTCTGCCTGCAGGCCTGGGACCTGGACGGTGCGCTGGCCGCGCTGGACCTCGTCAAGGAGTTCGCGTCATGAGCGAAGACGACCAGAAGCCGGGCCTGGCCCCGAACCACAAGGCGCTGGCTGAGAAGATCGGCATCTGGTTCGCCGCAGCACTCATCGTCTGGGTCGTGATCGCCGTCATGGTGGTCGGTTCGATCCTGATCGTCCGCTGGCTCTTCTGACCAGCAACCCCCACCCACAGAGAAGGAGCCGGATAGTGGCTACCAGCAGCAAGGTCAAGTTCAACCTCGACACCCTGAAGCAGAAGGCACTCGAGTCCATCGACTTCCGCATCGCCCAGGCAAAGCAGGAGGTCGAGTCCCACGAGGATCCGTCGGTCCTGGAGGAGCGCATCGTCCAGTGGCGTGCCGACCAGGAGAAGCGCATCTCCGACGTGTTCTCCCGGCTGGGAGACGGCAGGCTGCGGGACCGTGAACTCGCCGAGTTCCGCGTCCACCCCATGCCCGAGTTGTCCAACCGTGAGCGTTGGCGGGCCGAGGGCCGGTTGCGTGAACTGGAGTCCACCCGCTCCCAGATCGTGGCCAAGGCCGACTCGCTCGTCCCGGACTCGGAGGGCAACCTCTCCCTCACCAAGACCCAGTTGGCCGAGTTCTTCGGCCTCTGAGCAGTACCCGGTCGACCCCGCGCAAACAGGGTAGGCTGGACTTGCTGACCGGGCCGGTTGGGACCACCTTCCGGCCCGGACAGCGCACTTCGAAACACGACAACACGACAACACGACACAACGATAGGAGGCCATTCATGGCCACCACTGCACCGGCGACCAAGGTCGTCACCGACACCGTCCGTCTCTCGTACGTGCACCTCTTCGAGCCGTACGCCCAGGACTCCGACCAGGACGAGAAGTACTCCTGCGTCATCCTGATCCCGAAGTCGGACAAGGCCACGCTCAAGCGGATCGACGAGGCCATCAAGGCCGCTGCGGAGCAGGGCAAGCACTCCAAGTTCGACGGGAAGATCCCCACCAACCTCGTCACCACGCTGCACGACGGCGACGAGGAAGGGGACCTCGAGAAGAACCCGGAGTACGAGGGCCACATGTTCATGTCCATCTCCAGCAAGACCAAGCCGGGGATCGTGGACGCGGACGTCAACCCCATCCTGGACTCGACGGAGGTCTACTCCGGCGTGTTCGCTCGGGTGTCGATCAACGCCTTCCCCTACAACTACAAGGGGAAGAAGGGTGTCTCGTTCGGCCTGAACCACGTCCAGAAGGTCCGGGACGGTGACTACCTCGGTGGTCGCTCCCGCGCTGAGGAAGACTTCGAGCCGCTCGACGAAGAGGACAGCAACGACGAGGACCTCATCTAGGGGTCACGCCTAGCCTGACCACACCTCGGTCAGGTACACTGAGGTCCACGCCCCGGCGGTGCTCGACGCAGGAAGGGACCCGGTTCCCCCGACCTTCCGAGCCCGCCGGGGCGTGGCCGTTCTACAGGAGCCGGAATGACCAACACTCTCTGGATCGACATTGAGACTCGTTCTCGTGTCGACCTCAAGCACTTCGGGGTCTACAAGTACGTCACGTGCCCCGACTTCAAGATCCTGATGGCGTCGTTCTCCTTCAACGGAGACCCCATCCAGACCGTCTTCGACGAGGACATCTGGGACATCCCCGGACTCTGGTCGCCCAAGACGATCAAGGTAGCACACAACGCGCCGTTCGAGCGCATCTGTTTCTCTGCCTTCAACGGCATGCCTCCCGGCGAGTATCTGGACCCGGAGGAGTACCACGACACCATGGTGCTGGCTCGGGAGTTGGGCTTCCCGGCGTCGCTGGCTAACGCAGCCAAGGCCCTCGGTGCGAACCCGAAGGACGATGCGGGGTCGGCCTTAATCAACTTCTTCTGCAAGCCCAACCGGAAGGGCGAGTTCAACCGGCCCGAGGACCATCCCGAGAAGTGGGACGAGTTCGTGGCCTACTGTGAGCAGGACGTAGACACCTTGATGGGCGTCGACCGGCTGCTCCAGGAGCACGGTGGCTGGCCGAGCGAGACCGAGCGCCAGGCGTACCTCACCGACCAGCGCATCAACGATCGCGGTCTCAAGATCGACCTGGATCTCTGCCGGAAGGCGATGAGCATGGCCTCCGCCGCGACGGAGGAACAGAAGGAGGAGTTCCGAGCCATCACGCTGGGGGAGGTGGAGAACCCCGGCTCTATCCCCCAGGTCCACGAGTGGCTCCGCTCCCAGGGCACCCACCTCCCCAACCTCCAGAAGGAGACGGTCGAGGTGGCGCTGAAGGGCGACCTCCCGGATCCGGTACGACAGGCCCTCCTCGTACGCCAGGAGTTGGCTCTCGCAGCCCCGGCCAAGTTCACGGCTGCATTCCACACTCAGGTGGGATCGAGGCTGCGAGGCACGCTTGGATTCTATGGGGCGCACACGGGACGGTGGGCCGGTCGAGGGCCGCAGCCCCACAACCTCCCCCGCGCCACCTTCGAGCCGGAAGGGGAGGACGCCGAGAAGATCGAGGCCATGGCGGATCTCGGGTTCACCAAGGCACAGATCGAGGCGGAAGAGCAGCGCATCATCGACCGCATGACGGACGAGGCCATCCGGGCGTTGATGGCGGGGGAGCAGACCCCGGCGTCCACCCTGAAGAAGTTGGTCCGTCCCATGTTCCTCCTCGGCACGGACGAGGTTGACGAGGGAGTGGTGGTCGACTACTCCGCGATCGAGGCTGTCGTCATCGCCTGGCTCTCCGGTGAGGAGTGGATGCTCCAGGCGTTCCGGGACAAGCGGGACATCTACGTCGAGACTGCTGGACGAATGGGACCGGCCTACACCCGACCCCAGGGCAAGATCGCGTCGTTGGCCTTCGGGTACAACGGCGGGGCCGGGTCACTCAAGGCCATGGCGACCGATCGGGACGTCATCACCTATACGAACGAGGACGGCGAGGAGGTCACCTCCAAGTTGGCCCTCGTACCGGACCAGATCCTCTACGAGATGTTCGTGTGGCCGTGGCGCAACGCCTCCCCGAACATCGTCCGGCTGTGGGCGTTGCTGGACCGCCGGTTCCGGACCGGGGGAGACATCGGTGACTACCTCGCCTTCGAGAAGGTGAACGACAACCGCGACCGCCTGCTGCGGCTCCCCTCGGGTCGAGCCATCGCATACCGGAAGGCCGGGATCCAGACCAAGCGGAAGTGGAACCAGCACAAGGAGAGGTGGGAGGACCGGAAGGTGCTCACCTTCTCGTCGGCCGCTCGGTTCCCTGGTCGGGACGAGACGTACGGTGGTCGCCTGGCGGAGAACGCCACCCAGGCCGTGGCTCGAGACCTCCTGGCCGAAGCCCTCATCCGGCTGGAGCGGGCCGGGCTCGAGGTCGTCGGCCACGTACACGACGAGATCCTGGTCCAGGGGACTCGGGACGTTGACGCCGTCAAGGAGATCATGTGCGAACTCCCGGCGTGGGCCGGAGGCCTCCCGGTCGACGGCGACGGATTCAAGACCTACCGATACAAGAAGGGATGAGTAATGGATATCACTGTGGTTATGGCAAGCGGGGAAGAGGACACTTGGGAGGGTGCGGCAGACGCCGTCGACGACCGGGGGTCTCTGGTGGTGGTGTACGAGATCGAGGGAGACGAGGTCCCCAGCAACATCAAGACCTTGGACATCTCTCGGGAGTTCGAGAACCCGATCCCGGACGACGGGAAGCCTCACGTCCCGACCATGGGCACCAAGACCCAGACGTTCCAGGTGGCGGCAGTGTACGCTCCCGGCATGTGGATCAAGGTCGAGTTCTGATGGATCTGGACCGCGCTCTGGAGTTCCTCGACTTCGTCGGGGAGCGCCACCGTGTGTGGCTCCGTCGCCAGGAGGGAGAGTCCCAGCCGTGGACTCAGAACCCGGTCCTGGCCACCCGGAAGTTCACGAACGTCTACCGGCTGCTCGACCCCGGCTCGCAGTTCGTGATGACGGACCTGCTGGCCGACGATCCGGACGAGTTCGAGTTCCTGGCTCGGTGCCTCCTATACCGGATCACGAACCTTCCCTCGGCCTGGAGATCGTTCCCGGGAGATCTGGACCTCACCAACCGTCCGGACGAGTTCCGCTCCCACCTCCACTCGCTGAAGGCTCGGGGCGAGCAGGTGTTTTCGGGAGCCTACATGATCTGGGGTGGAACCGTGAAGGGCGTGGACAAGATCGACCACGTCTTCGGCGTGCTGGAAGGAGCCGCTCCCGGCCTCGCAGACTTCCTCATGGCCGACACTCAGGCTGAGCGCTTCGAGGCGCTCTCAGGCTGTCGAGGCGTGGGGGCGTTCAACGCCATGCAGGTGCTCACGGACTTCGGCTACAGCACGGAGTACCGGGAGGACGACTTCGTGGTGCCGGGGCCGGGTGCTCGGAAGGGTGCGACGGCTCTCGGCATGAAGGCGGAGGACGCCATCGAGTGGGGCTGGGAGGCCATCCACAAGCAGGACGATCCTCCGCTGATCTGGGGCTCCGGGAACCGGGGCCACTTCCTGAGCAAGATGGATGTGCAGAACTGCTTGTGCGAGTTCAGCAAGTACGTCCGCTTCGCGAGTAAACGATCTGCACAGAAACCCTATGCTCCGGCGCACTCTACGGTACAGTCGTGGGTGTTGCCGAGTAACTGGCACAGCAACATCTAGGAACCGGAGGAACCGTGTACTACAACTTTGTCTACCCCACCGTCACCGAGGCTCTGCCTTCCCTGCTCGTGCAGTTGGAGATCGAGGGATCGGAGATCGGCTCCCGCGCCGGGCTCACCAAGGAACTCACCCACGTCGGAATCACGCTCACCGAGCCGCTCGACCGGGAGATCCTCTGCGACTTCCGCAAGCCGAACATCGCCGCGCAGATCGCGGAGACGATGTGGGTCCTCTCCGGGCGTGACGACATCGCCTGGCTGGAGAACTACCTGCCCCGAGTCCGTGACTTCTCCGACGACGGAGAGCGTTGGCGGGCCGGGTACGGCAAGCGGCTCCGGGCCTGGGACGACCACGGTCAGCCCAAGACCGTCGACCAGTGGCGCTGGCTCATCGAGCACATGAAGGAGGACCGGGCGACCCGCCGGGGCGTCATGTCCATCTGGGATCCGTCGATCGACACCGCTCCCGGCAAGGACATCCCGTGTAACGACTGGCTGTCGTTCCTGTCCCGGGAAGGTCGTCTCGATCTCCACGTCGCCATCCGCTCCAACGACGTCATCTGGGGTTGGTCGGGCATCAACCAGTTCGAGTGGTCGGCTCTGCTGGAGATCACGTCGGGGATGCTGGGGATCGCTCCCGGCTCCCTGCACTTCTCCACCACCTCGTTCCACCTCTACGGGCACCACTTCGCCAAGGCGGAGCGGATCCGCACCCAGACCCTCCACAACCTGTCCCACCTGGCCACGGCACCTCGGTTCGACGCCACGGTCGTCAACCGGGACTTCGACGCGCTGGAGGAACTGCTCCGTCTCTGGTTCCGGGTCGAGTACGACATCCGTACCGGAAGTCCGCTGGTGCAGCACTACGTGGACACTTTCCCGGAGCCGATGCTTCGGTCGTGGCTCCGCGTCCTCCAGTGGTGGTGGAGCAAGGGCGACACGCAGTACCTTCGTCCGCTGGCCGGGACCCGGCTGTTCGAGGCCACTCGGTTCGCCATGCAGCCCAAGAAGGAGACGCCGCAGGAGCGTGCCGAGCGCCACAGCCGGAACGCCGTTCTGAACTACGCCGGAGGGCCGGGCAAGTTGTCCAAGTTGCTCCCCCGCGACGGCGACTTCATCGAGGGTGTCTGTGCTCTTCACGACGAGAAGCACAAGGCGTACGGCGACTCCTGGAAGCGGCGCGGTGAGATGCTCGGCATCATGGCCAACATCGCCCGGAAGATCGACCGGCTCGGCAAGGACGAGACCTCGGACGAGACCTCGGCCGACACCGCACAGGACCTGATGGTCTACCTCGCCAAGTACCTGGTGTGGCTGGACGAACAGGTCGAAGGTCCGATCTTCCAGAACTGGGGAGGGTCCGACACCACCTTGGCCACGAACGAGACCCTCCGGGACGTCGACAAGGACTTCGGCGGGACGATGGTGTTCAACGTGGAGACGCTGGAGATGCGCCTCCGGTCCGCGTTCGACACCCTGGAGGAGTTGGTCGTGGCCCAGAACCCCGGTCGCCCCAACCACGTGAAGGCGATGCTGGAGGACGCCTACCTCCTGGCCCGTGCTCTGACCGACAAGGCTGCGGACGACTACAAGGGTGCGGACCATGACTGACCGTCACGGGCACATCGGAACCGGGAACAACGCGCCTCGGGAGTTCAAGGGACGCCGAGCGGGCCAGGAGCCGGAAGAGTGGCTCGATATCTTGCGCGGCGAACTGCTCCTGAAGGACGAGGTCGCCTGGAAGAAGTTGCGTAGGAACCTCTGGTCGGGAGACCGTTACCGGATGAGGCACTTCCGGAAGCAGTTGGTCTCTTCAGGAATGATCCATATCCGTGTCGGCCTTCTTCGAGCAGAGTTCATCGGCGAGGGTCCCAACCTCTGGTGCATCAGTTCTTCTGAACTTCGGACTCCGGTGTCCCCCTCCATCGTGAAGAGCAAGAAGTGGACGGGCCGGTTCCAGGTGGACTGCCGGGGCTGCGGAACTCTCGTGGATCGTCCGTTCGATTCCGAGGCGCTGGCCAAGACCTGGTTCTGGGAGACCCACGTGCTCGAGGCTGTGGGGCATCGATGACCGACTGGCGTCTCACCGAGAACCGCCGGGAGGCCTTCCAGCGGTCCTACACCTTCAGCCTCGAGTACCGGAACCTTCCGGGCATGGTCTACAGCATGCTCCCGGCGGTGGCGGATGCCTTCGACCTCGACGCTGATGGACGGGCCTGGCTGGCGTGGCTCAACGGCAACACTCAGAACGTCGTGACCTCCATGGTTCTGCTTGAGCAGGCTCCTCGGTGGCAGGACTGGCGCAAGGCTGTGGACTACTTCGGCGAGAATTTCAAGGCGCTCGAGTTCGACACCGACCGGCGGCACCAGAAGACCAAGTTCCCGGACGCCACGGAGAAGTGGATCGCCGGGCTCCTGGACTCGGGGAACAGCCCGGCCTCGGTGTGGGACTTCGAGGACGGCAAGGCTGCGTTCCAGTACGCCATGGCGCAGCCCTACATGGGTCGCATCTCGGCCTGGTCGTACATGGAGTTCGTCCGCATCCTCCTCGGCCCGAACATCGTGCCGGACGTGGACGGATGGTACCTCTACGAGTCCTCGAGCCGGAGCCACCGCAACGCGCTCTGCATGCTCTCCGGATACGACGAGGCGTGGGGCTGGGACCGGGAGCAGGCCGAGATGCCGATGATCCTCGGGATCATGGACGACCTGGACGTTCTGGCCGAGGACCTCCTCTTCGAGGCCATGGGCCGCAACATCGTAGTGGAACCGGACGGCTCTGGGTGGAAGACGGAGTTGCCCCACCAGGACGTGGCCCGGCTCACGTTGGAGTCGGCGCTCTGCACGTTCAAGTCCTGGCACAAGCCGGACCGCCGGTACCCCAATGTCTACGCCGACATGATGTACCAGCGGATCAAGAAGGCGGAGACCCGGCTCGACCGCTCGCTGAGCATGTTGTGGGGGATCCGTCTGGCGACCCTCCCCGAGCCGCTCCGGCTGGAGGACAACCCTGGTGACCCCGGCCTGTCCTCCGTCAAGCAGAACTGGTTCCGGGAGACCGGGGAGGTCCACTACCTGCACATGCTGTTCCCCGACATGAAGCCGTCCGGCTTCGAGACCGCCGTCGCCGCTGGCGAGTTCGGCGAAAGGAAGGATCCGAAATGGACGTTGTGACCCAGCAGATCGTGGTGCTGCTCGTCTTCGCGATGGCACTGCTGTTCACCAACATGAAGGCCGGGATGACCTGGTTGAAGTTCCTGACGTTGTGGGGCATGATCGCCTGCTTCGTCGGAGCCGCGTACCTCATCGTGGACTGGATGTTCCTGTGAGCACCGACGTGATGGAGTTGGAGATCGCCGACCCGACCGCTCTGACCCCGTGGCAGAACCGCGAGGGGAGGTGGTACAAGCGGGAGGACTTCCACCGGAACTCCTACGGCGTCAACGGCGCCAAGTACCGGCTGTGCCGCCACCTGATCGCCACCGCCGTGGTGGAGCAGGGGATCGACACCGTCGTGACAGCCCAGTCCGTCCGCTCGCCGCAGGCCGCGATCACGGCTACGCTCTGCGAGGAGATGGGTCTGGACTGCTACGTGGTGGTCGGAGCCAGCAAGCCGGAGACTGCCGTCAAGCACAGGTCGATCGAGATCGCGGTGCAGGCCGGGGCGATGCTCGACACGAGCCGGAAGGTCGCCTACAACGGGGTGATCCAGCCGTACGGTGCGAGCCTCGCTGAGAGCCTCGGAGCCTACCAGGTGCCCTATGCCATCAGCCCGCCTGAGAACGCCTCCGAGCAGGCCCTGGACGCGGCTCTCCAGGTGGGTGGGGATCAGGTACTGGGTCTCCCCGACGACATGCGCACCCTCGTGGTGGCGTTCGGCTCGGGGAACACCACTGCCGGGATCCTGTGGGGTCTGGCCAACCACGGCTCCCTCGACGTGGAGCGTGTCGTTCTGGTTGGGGTCGGACCGGACCGGACGGAGTGGATGTGGAAGCGGCTCGAGCGGGTCGGGATCCTTCCCGGTCACGTGCCGCCTATCGACCACCAGCCACTCCACGGATGGTTCGCTGAGTACGCCGACCTCATGCCGGAGACCATCGACGGGATCGTGATGCACCCGACGTACGAGGGCAAGGTCGTCCGGTACCTCAACCAGGCGAAGCCGGAGTGGTGGACATCCCGGGACGACCGCACCGGCTTCTGGATCGTCGGGGGTCCGATGTGAACCGCTCGTGTCCGCACTGCGGTAGGGTGAACGAACTTCACGACGGTCCTCGGCCGGGGATGACCCCCGAGCCGGGGGACGTCGGTATGTGTTGGAGTTGTGGGGGTCTGGCGTTCTTCACGGAGGACGGGATGCGGAAGCCGACAGAGGAAGAGGAGCAGGAACTTCTACAGTCTCCCGACGTGAAGTAGGCCCAGGCTGCTATCCGAAAGTCGTTCACCCCGACCCAGGCTTCGGAACTGAGGTGGCGGCAATGAACTGGCCTGCGTTCGCCTATCTCTACGGGACCTGGGGCTATGCCCTCAACCGGGCTCTGGAGCACTCTCGCGAGCGGAAGCAGAAGGTGTATCTGTACCGGGCCTGGTTCGGGTCCAAGAACTGGTGGGTCGTCTCGTGGGACCCGAAGGAGAAGTCATGACTAAGTCCGTCTACATCATCGGCGGGGCCGGGACGGGCAAGTCCACGTTCACGGCCGAACTCCTCAACCGCCTCGGGGCCGCTCTCGGCCCGCTCGAGGACCTCTATAGCAAACCCAACAGCCGGGGCACCGTCATCACGCTCCGAGGGCACGAGATGACGAACCCTCCTCGCTGGAGGACGGGCCTCTACCTGGGGTGCATGCGGGACTCGTTCCCCGGCACGGACGGGCTGGACCGGGTCTCCTACATCCCCGGAGAGGAGTGGTTGGCTAACGGGTCGTTGCCGGACATCCTCGTCGGCGAGGGAGCCACCTTGGCGGTGCGCCGGTTCCTCTATGCCCTGGACGTGACGACGGACCTTCTCTTGATCTACTTGACGACGGACGACATGGTCAAGGACCTCCGGATCCAGGAGCGGGGTGCCGAGCAGGACGAGAAGTTCGTCGCGGCGACCGCGACCCGGTCCCGCAACCTGGCCCTGGAGATGAACAAGGCCGGGGTCAAGGTCTGGGAGGTAGACACGGGGTATCCGGAAGAGTGGCATCAGGCCCTCTCGATCGTCCAGGACCACCTCCTCGGATAACCCAGAAAAAGTTTTTCTGGAGAACGCTAGTAAACCGGACGATCGTCCGGTAACGTTCTACTTGTCAGGCCAACCGGGGTCTGGCGGAACCGAAGGAACCGACATGTACAAGCAGATCACAGCCCAGACCACAGATGAGCAGATCCTGGCTCCAGTCGTCAAGGCGAAGAACGATCTCCTCGAGATGGCCACGGAGTTCGCAGGGAGCGAGTTCCAGGGTGGGGAGCGTCTCGTCGGCGCGGCCCAGAACGTCCGATCCGCCGAGGCCGTCTGCCAGGTGGCGTTCGAGTACCGGAACGTCCTCCGCAACACGAGCGACCCGCAGAAGGCTACGGAATACCTCGTGTCCGTCCTCTGCCGAGGATCGGATGACACCTGGTCGGGTCGAGGCAACGACTCCCGTCGTTCTGCGAACGACGCAGTCCGGGCCTTCGTCACCGAGATGTTCGACAACCTCCGGTTCGGGAACTGAGACGAACCCTCGCAGCGGAGATCTGCCCTTGGTGACGAGGGCAGATCTCCGCAAGTTCGACGGAGAAGCGACCCGTCTCATCCTCTGGGCCCAAGAGCAAGGTGCCCGTGTCCGAGTCTCGAAGAGAGGCCACGCGATCATCTACGGCCCGAACGGCGGCAGCGCATGCGTGTCGTCCAAGTCCACGTCCTACAACCGAGCCAGCAAGAACAACCGAGCCAGGGTCAACCGGCTCTTCAAGAAGGGAACCCGGTCATGACGACCCTCCGCAGAACATCCACCTACCTCGTCCAGATCCAAACCGCCGATCCTTCGACCCTGGTCTCCGAGATGGTCGAACGCTGTCCAGCCGAAGTCAACGGCTCCGGTGTGAACGGGATCATGGCCCAGGTCCGGTTCCGTTGCAAGACCGACGACCCCACAGCCCTACACATCGCACTCCAGATCGCCGACGGACGACAGTTTCGGCTGACGACCGGGTACGGTATCAACGAGCGCGAAGTCGCGCAGTAGCAGACGAGAGGAACCGGAAATGCTTGCACGAGAGAAGTGGCAGATCAAGACCATCGCGGTGCTGGAGATGGTCTTCGAGGAACGCAAGAGGCAGATCGCGAAGCACGGCGAGGCGATGAGGTCGCTGCCGGACGGCATCGGGCCGGATGTCAGGTGGCTCGAGAACACGGACGTGAATCTCGACCTCCGGACGGCGTCCGAGATCCAGAAGGCGTTCCGCCGTGACTACGAGGTCACTCGTGGTGGCGACGAGAACCCGGCCCAGGGCCTGACCCGGATGCACCTGGTCCGGGAGGAGTTGGCCGAGATGTTCGAGTGCGACCCGGACAGCCCGGAGTTCATCGCCGAGGCTCTCCAGGTCGCCGGGCTCTGCGTCCAGTGGATCGAGTACAAGATCGGTGATCCCCGGCAGGCTCTCGCTGACATGGACCTGATCTGATGAAGTACCGAGGGTACGTCCTCCGAGCCGGGGGACCGCATCCCGAGGGAGTCGTCCAAATCTGGTTCATGGGTGAGTTGATCGAACGGACGACGTCGATCCCGAAAGCGAAGAGGATCATCGACGACTGGATGTACGCACCCTAGAAAAAGTTTTTCTCGAGATCGCTAGTAGTCCGGACGATCGTCCGGTAACGTTCTACCTGTCAGGCCAACCGGGGTCTGGCGGA
>ERZ761580.26-NODE-26-length-58674-cov-41.525000_pt1 | contig 58674 bp, 74 predicted proteins | sample MGYA00433097_ERZ761580 | MGnify/ENA primary metagenome ERZ761580 (study PRJEB28899, sample SAMN03785562) | bioreactor sludge metagenome | biome: EBPR Sludge; feature: EBPR Bioreactor; material: 0.22µm filtered reactor supernatant | place: Saint Lucia: Queensland... | reverse complement strand
GCTGACAAGGCGAAGGCTGACGCCAAGGCCCAGAAGGAAGCCGAGAAGAAGGCCGCCGCCGACAAGGCAGGCGAGACCGGCGGCGAGGGCAAGGGCCAGGACTTCCTCGAGTAACCCGAGGGAAGACGATGGTTCACAGGGCGATGCCCTGGGCCTAAGATAGGGGAACATGCTGCAGAGCACGTCCCCTTTCTTCATTCAGGAGCCGATAGACCATGATCCGATTCGCCCGCATCTACTTTGTACGGGGAGACATGCCGAGCCACACCCGCACACGCTACGAGGTCAAGGACCCGCCCTGCTCGGGCTACGGGCACGTGGCCATCATCCCGGGGGACAAGCGATCGACCCTGCTCAGCCCGTTCTCGCTGCAGGCTTGGCAGGTCAGCAACTCCTGCGACGAGCTGCGCGGCGCCGTAGACGTCGAGTGCCCTCCCGAGAAGCTGGCCTCGTTCATCTACAAGGCGTGGGAGGAGTGCGTCAAGCTTGGCTTCCAGCGCGACTTCGGTGTCGCCGCAATGGTGCTCACCGAGCTCGGCCAGCCCGTGCCAAAGTACCTGCCTCCGCCAGTGGACGAGTCCAAGCGAGAGGAGTCCAAGCGCGGCGGCAAGCCGGTCAACGAGGAGGCCCTGCGCCCGTGCAAGCCTACCAGCAAGCGCGGCGAAGTGGCGGCCTTCTTCATGCAGGACGAGCCGCAGTCGCTGCACGAGGCGATGGCACGGCTCGGCCTAACCCGCTCGGGCGTGCTGTCCCACCTGTTCACGCTGAACAAAGACCACGGCGTCGGCTACGAGCTGGTGAGCGACTGCGCCCGGCTTGTCGTGCCGGAGGGCTTCGACCTGTTCGCATGGGTGGAGCCCGAGAAGCCGGCGCGGGCCGAGAAGCCGACCCGCACCAACGAGGACGGCACGCCCTATGAGCCGAAGAAGCGGACCAGCGGCAAGCCGGTCGTGCCGGAGGCCCTCAAGCCGATCCCCGAGCCAGGCAAGCGCGCCACGGTCGCCCGCTTCTTCGTGTCTGGCTTCCACGACCTCGCCGAGGTGTGCGCCAAGCTCGACCTGGACCGCTCCGCCGTACTGTCTCACCTGTTCACCATCAACAAGGAGAACGGGCTGGGCTATGAGCTGAGCGAGGACGGCAAGTGCGCCAGGCTGATCGTGCCGGAGGGCCACGTCGTCTTCGGGCCCAAGGTGCCGCGGACCAAGAAGGGTGAGTGATGGCTCGCCTATCGGAGGCCGAGGTCGCGGGCCGAGTGCTCGAGGCTGCCGGCATAGACTTCACGGTCGACAAGCGTGGGAAGCACTACAAGGTTCGCTGGGAGATTGGTGGGCGGAAGTTCTCCTACTCTTGTGCCAAGAGCCCGGGCGACTGGAGGGCAAGCGAGAACTGCCGCTGCGCCGTCCGACGCCTGCTGCGCGCTGCGGGGGTGGAGGCGTAGCTCAACCCAATATCACCCCATAAATTGGTTGCACCGTGGCCGAGCTCGTGTCACGATATACCTTCCTTAACCAACTGGAGCACCTGGAATGACTGAAGAACTTAACCAACAACCCCGTGAAGCCTTCGCGGCCGCCATCGCAGCACGAATGCTCGTCAAAGTGGCGGAATTCAACCGGGAGGTGGTAGCCCTGCCGATCCCTGAGACCCCGCAGGTGCTCGGCGAGCAGCGCCGCACCTGGGCAAATGCCGCCCTGCAGGAGGAGCTCAAGGAGTTCAACGACGCAGCCGACGCGGGCGACGTGCTCGAGGCGGCGGATGCCCTCATCGACCTCGTCTACTTCGCGCTCGGCCGCCTCGTCGAGATGGGCGTGCCCGCCACCGCCGTCATGGACGAGGTGCAGCGCGCCAACATGGACAAGGAGCGCGGCGAGCTCTCGAAGCGCCCCGGCTCCATGGGCCACGATGCCATCAAGCCCACTGGTTGGCAGGCCCCGGACCACGCGTGGCTGCTCGGCTTCACCCTCGCCGACCTCCGCGAGCTGCGCCAACTCCGCGCCGAGGCGGCCGAGCGCGAGGCCCTCAGCCCGGTGTGGCTCCGCCTGCAGGCCCTACGCGAGGCCAAGGGCAAGGACTACAACGACGTCCCGGGCGGGCGTGACGCGTACTTCCCGTTCGGGCACTTCTCCTACGCCCACATGGTCAACACCAAGAACCTGCGCCTGCAGTCCCTGCTCGCCGCCATGTCCAAGGGCCGCCCGGTGAACTTCGAGGGCATCCTGGACACGGTCGAGGACCTCGTGAACTACGCCACCTACTACGCCGAAGCCATGCGCGACGGCCGCCTGCAGCAGGACTCCCTTGCGATCGCCGGGGGTGAGGCATGATCCCGTTCTTCGACGCCTACGGGGCCATCGTGGCCTGGGTCTTCAGCGGCGAGACCGAGCTCAACGAGCGCACCGGCGTGCGGGTCAAGGTGGGCCGCGGCGGCACGGCCTTCCGCGTGGACCTCCGCGACGGCCTGCTGCCCACGGTCGGCTTCCGCAAGACCTTCCCGAAGTCGGCGGCCGCCGAGGTCGCCTGGTACCTGCGCGGCGAGCAGGACGCCACCTTCATCCGCAAGTACGCACCGCTGTGGGACAAGTTCGTCGAGCCCCTCGGCGGCGACGAGGTTAGCCTGCACCGCATCGGCGAGCTGCAGTCTGAGAAGGTACAGGTCAACCCGACCTTCGAGGGCGTCAAGGCCGCCTACGGCTACCGCTGGCGCAGTCACTTCGGCCGCGACCAGATCAGGCTCGCTGTCGAGGCGCTCAAGCGTGACCCGAGCGACCGCCGCTGCTACGTCTCCGCCTGGGACCCTGCGGAAGACGGGCTCGGCGCGCTCGGCCAGCGGAACGTCCCGTGCCCCGCGGCCTTCACCTTCAGCGTGCTCGGCGGCGAGCTGCACTCGTCCATCATCCTGCGCAGCTCGGACGTGTTCGTCGGCCTGCCGTACGACGTCATGGGGCATGCCCTGCTGATGGACGCGGTGGCCCACGAGCTCCGCCTCCGCCCCGGTGTCATGCACGTCACCCTGGCCCATGCCCACCTGTACGAGTCACACTGGGAGCTGACGGCCGAGATGATGAAGCAGGAGCCCGTTGTGCCGCCGATGCCGTTGCCCGGCTGGACCCTGTCGCAGATCGAGCGCGACCCCGACGACTACGTCGTCCGCTACGCTGAGGAGGCCAAGCAGATGACGTGGCCCTCCTACAACCCCCGCCCCGAGGTCGTGGAGTGATGAACGAGCAGCCCATCAAGCGGACGCAGGAGGAGTGGGACTCCTTCTTCCTGCGGTTCGCCCGCGACGTCGCCGGCATGTCCAAGGACCCTGACCGCCAGGTCGGCGCCGTGGTCGTGACGCCAGACCGGCGGCAGCTGTCCCTCGGCTACAACGGCTTCCCGCCGGAGGTCGAGGACCTGCCGTCGCTCCTGGCCGACCGCGACTTCAAGCTGGCGAACATGGTGCACGCCGAGGTCAACTGCCTCAGGCAGGCGCCATTCCCGCTGGAGGGCTGCACGCTGTATGTCACCCGCTTCCCCTGCGACCGCTGCGCCGAGCGCATCGTGGCCTCCGGCGTCCGCCGCGTGGTCGCGCCTGCGCCCGACTTCGGCCACGCGCGGTGGGGCTCATCCTGGCTGCAGGCCGCTGGCTCTATGGAGTCGGCCGGCCTGGCCATCACGCTGTACAAAGGAGAATGACATGAGACTGCTGCTAGCTAGCTCGGCTGATGGGTACCTCGCCCGCGGCCCCGAGGATGACATGAAGTGGACCGGCCCCATTGACAAGGCGGTCTTCCGCCTGCTGACCCTCTCGAATGCCGACGACGTGCTGCTCGCCGGCTCCCGCACGTTCGACCAGATGCCGAAGCTGCCGGGTCGGCGAATGGAGCGCCTGTCCCGTGGGCCGAACGGCCTCGACCTGGCGGAGGCCGCCTCGCGGTGGCCCTCGGCCTGGCTGATCGGCGGCCCCGAGGTCTCGGTCGCCGCCCTGCGCCTGGGACTCGTCACCCGCGCGTTCGTCTGCGTCTCGCAGACTGAACTGCGCGAGGGCATCCACGCAATGGAGCTCTCGACCCTGCTGCCACACGACGGGCCGGAGTTCACCATCAAGGTCGGCGACGTCAAGGTCATGGTCTTCACGGAGGCGCAGAAGTGGCCCGCGAGGTGAGACTGTGGGAGTGGCTGCGCGACGGGCTGCGCGGCACCGACGGGCTGCACATGCGCCGCGTCGAGAACCTGGTCAGCGAGGGCGACCCGGACGTCGACGGCTGCTGGCACGGTCGCTACTTCGAGCTCGAGCTGAAGGGCTGCGACAGGCCGGCCCGGGACGGCTCGCTTGACTTTGACGTCAGGCAATCGCAGGTGGTGTGGCACAGGCGCCGCTGGCGGTGCGGCGGCAATGTGTGGCTCTATGTCCGCGTGGGCAAGGGCCGCGACGTCCGCCGCTACCTGGTGCCGGGTAGCCTTACCGGTCAGGTGAAGGCTGGCGTGACGGAGGCGGAGCTCGCCGCGCTGTCCGTCCTGCCGCCTGGCCACTCTGCTGCGGAATTGCTGGCGCAAGCTGTAGATACTTCCAAGCATAGATAACCAAAAGCTATAAGGGCCCTTGGGGCCCTTTTCTTTTATATGCTCAAAAAAAAAGTTGCTCGAGGGGGCTCCCAGCGGCCGAGATACCCCCTATAATCATCCCATACCAACGAACAACGGAGCAACGACATGGCCACCATCGCAGATACCATCCGCGCCTCCCTCGCTGAGGGCAAGACCAACGAGCAGGTCCTCGCCGACGTCAAGGCAGCCCACCCGACCGCCAACACCTCCGCCGCCTGCGTGTCCTACTACCGCAGCAAGATGAAGAAGGCGGGCACGGCCCCGGCGAAGCCCGAACCGAAGGCCATCGCCAAGGCGGTCGCCGCGGTGAGTGGCAACCCATCCTACACCGTCAAGGGCGTCAAGTCCTTCATCGGAAACGAGGGCCACGGCTTCAACGCCACCCTCTACCGCGACGGCAAGGCGGTTGCCTTCGTCTACGATGATGCGTCGGGCGGTCCGGTGGCCTTCGAGTGGAAGGACCGCGACGGTGGCCTCGTGGAGGTCGAGACGCGCACCCATGACGGCCGCCCTTGGACGGTCAAGATGACCCACGAGGAGCGCGCCTACCATACCTTCGTGTCCGCCATGCCCAAGCAGAGCTTCGAGGGTATGGAGCTTGACGTCACGATGGACATCCATGTCTCCGACCTCGTGAACGACGCGCTGCTCCTTAAGGACGTTGCGCGCATGACCAAGGGCAAGGTGGCCTTCATCAAGGCCGACGGCAAGCTCTACACCGCCAAGTGCGAGCCGACCGAGAAGAACATCGCTGCCATCAAGGCCAAGCACGTTGGCTGCGTCGTGTTGAACGGCATGGGCGACCTCGCCGTGCTCGCCGCCATGCGCGCCCTCGCATAAACGCCATCGATTGAAAAAATAATGGAAAATTGGGGCCCGAGGGGGCTCCCAATCCCCACGAACAGTGCATAATGGAACCCATCGACGACACGCAGTGCGCTCGATACCCGACCCGAACAACCTCTCTAGGAGAACCAACATGACCAAGCTGACCGAGCAGTCCAACATCGCCGACATCGCCGCCGTTTACAACGAGCTCAAGGGCACCAACACCGACGTCAAGACCCTCGCCAAACGAGGCAAGGCCAAGCTGCTGGCCCAAATCGACGCCCTCCTCGAGGCGCAAGCCGAGAAGAAGGCCGAGGAGCAGTCCGCCGCCCGAGCCGACGAGCCCAAGGCCGAAGAGCCCACGAAGACCGACGGCGTGAACCACCTCGTCCAGCAGATGCTGCAGGCCGCCGACAAGAAGGAGGAGCCCGCTAAGCCACGCGCCAAGCGCGAGCCGAAGACCCCGAAGGAGAAGAAGGAGAAGGGCCCCGTCATCCGCGTCGTCGCCGAGCAGCTGCTGCTCGAGGTGGTGACCCACGACGAGGACAAGCGCCCCTACGGGCACTCCTACGAGGAGATTCTGAACCGCATCCGCGCGCAGTTCGAGGGTGCGAAGACGACCGTGGCGTGCCTCCGCTGGTACGCCGTCCACATGCGTGAGCGCGGCGAGAAGGTGCCGAACCGCCCGCGCGCCACCCCGACCGCAACCACCAAGAAGGAGGCCTGACCGCCATGCCCGTGATGAAGACATACATCGCGGGCGCCCCGTACCACGAGGGCGCCCGTGACGCCATAGCCAAGCTCCGCCGCGCCGACGAGCTCGTGCTCGTCCGCGAGCCATCCAACCCCCACGACCGCAACGCCGTGGCCGTGCACGCTGCCGACGGCACCAAGTTGGGCTACGTGCCGCGCGTGGACGCGGGCGCCATCGCCAAGGTGCTCGACCGCGAGCTCGCGTGCTCCTGCCGCTTCGGCGGCGGCGCCTCTACCACCAGCATCGAGATAACTTGGGAGACCTGATATGGAAGACGACCGCGAAGAACAAGAGGGCCTGACGGCGGACGAGCTCATCGCCGTGCTGACGGGCAAGTGCGTGCACGAGGTCCAGCTCGGGCGCATCATGGGACTGCTCGACCTCGCCGCCGCCAACGCGGGCGGCAAGCTGCAGCTCAAGCTCGACGGGCTCAAGGCGCTCGACGGCAAGGGCGTCGGCATCGCCATCGACGAGGCGGCGGGCACGGCCACGGTGGAGCTACTCGACGTCCCTCGGGCGGAGGGCGAGCCGAAGATCGAACCGACGCACCCCGCGTCGACCACGCGCCACTGAGCGCAGACCTAGGAGGATGGAGTGATGACGTACGAGACCCGCGAGCCCGGCCGCATCGGCGCGCTCGGCTACGCCCTGATGTTCGCCGCGGCCGTCGGGCTAGCGGCGCTGGTGCTGCACCAGTTCGCCGCCCTGCTCGACAGGCCCGAGGTCCGGGTCTCCTACGCGACCGGCAAGTGCGTGGAGGTGGTGGACCACAAGGCCCTCGCCGAGGGCCGCGAGTCCGAGTGGTCCTGCGACCGGCTGCCGGAGTCCTACGAGCGCGTCTGGGTGTACTGACGGCTCGCCCGGGTCTGCCCGCGCGCCATGATGCCTCCTCGGGGATGGTCCCCGTGGAGGCATCATACCATGTGCGATCAGGAAGGTGAAGACGACGGGCTCGGCTGCGTGCGGGGTCTCATGTGGGCCGTTCCGCTGGGCGTCTTGCTGTGGGCCGCGGTGGTCGGCTCGATAGTGCTCGTCCGCGGCTGCCACGAGCGCGCCACGGTCGAATCCGGGCGCAGTCAGGCCGTCGAGGTGCCTGTGACCCAGGCACTGAGCCGGGCTACTGTCGCCGAGAGCTCGGAAGTCCGTCAGGACTGAGAAAAAGACACCGCCGGAGGGCGGTGTTGAAAGGCTCGGGCGGCGTGAAGGAGAGGAACCCGCCGACCGAGGCCGCGGGGCCCGTCACTTGCCGATGAAGTCCTTGATGCCGACCCACGCGGCGGCCACGAGGCCGCTGACCAGGATGCCCATGAGAGTCATGAGGCCCTTGGACTTGATGGAGTCGGTGGTGGTGCGCCACTCGCGCAGGTGCTGGAAGTCCTTCTGCACCTCGATGGGGTCGTCCACCTTGACGCCGAGCATGAGGAAGGTCTCGCGGACCGCCTCGCGGATCAGCGCGCGAGCCTCGTCCGGCGTCAGGTTCTGGAGCTGCTGCTCAGGCCCAGGTCGGTTGTTGTCTGTCATAACTTCGTCCCCTCCCGGGCAGAATGGTAGCTCGGGGCAGTCGCCGCAGCGGCGTCCGAGGACGGCCTCCGCGACGGCAGCCCGCACTGGGTTGCATTGCTTTCTCCGATCATCGCTCACTTCCCACCCTTCCCGTCGTCGACCTGCGCCGGCGCGGGCTGCTGCCTCGTCCGGCGGTAGAAGTCGAGCTGGTAGCTCGCCTCCTTGGCCCAGCGGGCCATCTCGGCGAGGTTGCGGGACAGCGCCTCGTAGCCGCGCGCCGTCAGGGCGAACGCCGACTCGCCGCCCACCTCGACGACCTGCCAGCGGACCGTCTCGAGCTTTACTGGCTCAGGGGCGGGCAGCACCGGCAGCGGCGGCTGCTTGGCCTCCGTCGGCGGCTGCGGCTTGGGTGGATTGCTCGAGCAGGCGGAGAGCCCGATCAGAGCCGTCGTTAACGCGACGCTCGATAAGACCCGGCTTACGCTTGGCCAGCGCGCCGAGGTCGTGCTTGGACAGGACATCCTTCAGCTCCCTCGAGTATGCGCCAGCCTCACGCTGGGCGGTGGTAAGGTCCTCCAGGGCCTTGGCCTGGGCCTTGGCGGCCGAGTCCCACCTGTCGATGGACTTCTCGAACGCGTCGGCCCGGGCCTTCTCCCGGGAGACGTCCTCCTTCAGGGTCGCGACCTGCCCGGTGAGCTGGGCATTGGACTCGACCAGTCCAGAGTAATGGCGGTATGATAACGCGACGGCGGCCGTCACGGCAACCCCGATTGCGATGCCAACGTATGCTTTGAGGCCCAAGTTGAACATGCTCCCCTCCTTACGGGTAGATACTGGCGGGCAGCTCGAAGTGGGGCCCGTCCAGGAATGCCTTCTTGCCGGCGGCCTTGCGGCGCGCCACGTAGCCGGCGACCTCGTCGTCCATGTCGCCGGCGAGGTCGGCCAGCGTCTGGTCCCAGACCCCGCCCCAACGGATGGGCACCTGCAGCTCCATGCTCGCGCGGCGCACGGCGTCCGCCACCTTGTAGCAGAGGTTCCAGTCCCACCGCAGCTCGGCGTTGCCGTCCCCGTCGAAGTCAATCAGCGGCACCAGGTCGACCGCGTGGCCGAGGCCGTCGGCGCCCGGCAGGTGGCGGGAGTCCATCGTCTGGCTGGCGCCCGAGGCTACTAGCTTGGCCTGCCGGGCGCGCGTGCGCAGCCCCTCGTAGACCTGGAAGTCGACGGGCGTCACCTCGATGGCGCGCTCGACGACGCGGACTAGGTCGGGGTGGACGCCCGACAGGCTCTGGCGGGACTTGCTCCCGAGTGCGAAGGTGGTCATGGCTCATCCTCTACTTTTGCTGATGCCCCGGGGCCCGGGGCGGGCTTGCCAGGCCTCGCCGCCGCAGCGGCGGCAGGGCCCTTGATCTTTGCTATGCTGACGTCCTCCCAGGTCGCGCCGAACACGTACGAGCCGACGATGCCGATGAGCGTCAGGAACGCCATCGTCACGGCGGTGTCGGCCGGCCCGGTCGTCAGGCCCTTCCAGAGCACGTAGGCGATGACCCACATGCAGAAGGCTGTCACGGCGAACATGAACCGGCGGCGTATGCGCCAGCTCGACTGCCCGCCGGGGTTGCGCTGCTTCTCGTCCATCAGCTCGTCTTCTCCATGCGCTTGTTCTCGCTCGTGCCCCAGGAGAGGCCCGTCTCGAACCATACCGGGACCCAGTTCACGCCGTCGGCGCTGGCCTCCACCTCGATGTCGGTCGGCATCTTGGTGTTGTCCCCGGTCGGGTTCCGGAGCTCCACCGCTGTCACGTCGACAGCCGAGGCGAAGTCGTATGCCACCCAGGCCGTGCCCGCCGTCACGTTCGCGGCGGTAGCGGTCCAGAAGGTCGCCGGGTCGTTGTCGTCCACGCTCGCGAGGCCCGTGCCGGCTCCCTGCGACTTGGTGTAGGTCGTGTGCTTTGTCGCCCCGTTGAAGAACGCCAGCTCGGCAAAGGTCACGTCCGCCGCCGCAGCCGTCGCCCGGACGCGCCAGTAGCGGCGCGTGCCCGAGTTGTAGTTGCGGATCGTGGACTTGGTCCAGGTCGTACCGTTGGAAGTGTACCACGGCTCGTTCGCACCGCCAGCCGCCGTAGGCCGCGACCCCACGACGTTGGTGCCATTGGCGCGCAGCGCGGTCGGGTAGTTTGCCATCGCCGTGCGCGCCCACGTGGCTCCGTCGTCGTTGCTCACGTTCAGCCCGCCGGGCCCTGTCGCCACGTAGCCGGTGGCGCCGAAGGCCTCGACCTCCTGGAAGTCGTTGCCGGTGGACGCGCCGCTGACCATCGCCACCTCGCTGACCAGGGTGAAGTTCAGCCCGTCGGTCGAGCGCAGCACGAGCTCCTTCATGTTGCCGTCGCCCACGTTGCGCCGGCCCATCGCGGTGATGACGAAGCTCGTCGCGCTGCGCGCCGCCACGCCGTAGGGGCGGAAGAACTGCCAGCCGCCGGTCACGGAGGCCGGGTAGTCGTAGAAGCCTGTCCCGGGGCAGATGGACCAGGTCAGCAGGTTCGTCGAGCGCATCAGCATGACACTGTCGGCCTGGAACTGCGACCCCTTGCCGCTGTGGAAGGCGTACCAGTAGGAGCCGACCTTGAAGAGCTCCATCCACATGCCGGTGTACCAGGTCCAGCCGCTGCCGACGCTCGGGAGCGTCAGCGCGCCGAGGCTGCTCCAGGTCAGGCCGTCGGTGGAGGACTGGGCCGTCTTGTCGTCCATGATCCGCACGAAGCGGGAGTTGGAGGCGTCCCAGGCCATGCAGAGCGGCTTGGCGCCGGTGATGCTCGACGTCGTCCACGGGCGAGGCGGGTGGGAGCGGGCGAAGTCGGCCACCTGCGAGTTGTACCAGGGGGCTGACGACCCGACCGAGGCGTAATACTTCGGGAAGGACGCGTAGCGGCTGGTGCCCCTGGCCATGCCGGGCTTCTGGCGGCTGAACATGTTGGCGCCGTCCATTGTGCCCATGTACTCGAACGTCACGCCGCCGTCGGTCGACCCGTAGAAGCGGGTGACCGGCGTCTGGCTCGCCGTCGGGCCTACGTAGGCCTGGCTCGCCGCCAGGAAGCGTGCGCCGTCGTACAGGTAGTTCTCCATCGCGACCGAGGAGCCGAAGCCGGGGCCGATCGGCTGCCCGTTCTCGTCCACGCGCACGAACTCGTCGTACTGGCGGAGCAGCGACTCCACGCCGGCGCGGACCGAGTAGACCTCCGCCCGCACGTTCGCGACGCCGCCCAGGTCCAGGGTGGTGAAGGTCGCCGAGGTGCCGGTCAGGCCGCTGAGCGTCTTGAGCACCGCGCTCGTGCTGGAGTTCAGCACCCGGGCGACGTAGGTGACCCCCGGCTCGGGGCCGACGCTCGCCGCGTTCTGGTCGACGAGGGTCTGCGCCGTCTGCTGGATGCGGTCGCGGTGCGCCCAGGTGAGGGACACGCCGTCGTAGCCGCTGACCTGCGCCGGGTAGGGGTTGCCGTTCACGCGGAACAGGCCCGGCGGGTACGGGCGCCACTGGCGGCCGGCCGTGGCGTTGACCGCCAGGGTGTCGGTCGCGCCGGAGCCGAGGGCCAGGGTGCCCTGCCCGGTGGTGGTCAGCATGCGCACGCTGACCGACTCGCCGAGGGCGTACTCGTTTGGCAGCTCGACGACCGAGGGGTTGTCGCCGCTGCCGAGGAAGATGACCCGGGTGTTGGACGCGATGGGCACGGGCACGGTGTCCAGCATGCCGCGCTTCACGGTCAGCAGGGTGTCGGTGATGGACACGACCTGGACCATCTCGCGGGTGCTGATCGCGCCCACGCCTATCGCGGCGACGTCGCCGACCTGCACCAGGTCGAGGTCGAGCCCGCCGGTGATGGCGAGCGCGGTGTCGGCCTGGCCGTAGGCGGCCGAGATGACCGCCGTCGGGCAGAAGTTCGCGACGGCCTGCTGCTGGTAGCCCGCGCCCTCGTCCACGTAGACCTGCGCGCTGTAGGCCGAGCCGCCGGGGTTGGTGCCGCCGACCATCATGTAGGACGCGGTCTGCGGCAGGGCCTGCGCCCCGGAGTCGCCGAGCGTGCGGGCGATCAGGTAGTAGGGCACCTCGGTCAGCAGGCGGAACGGCACGGGCACGGGGGCGCCGATGGGGTTGGTCCACTCGCTCGGCGGCGGCGGCGAGTAGATCGCGCTCGACAGGGCGAACACGTCCTCCACGACGGACAGCTTGATGAGGTTGCTCGTCAGCTCGCCGAGCTCGATGTTGGTCACCCGGAAGACCACCTGCGAGATGCCGTACTCGGCCCACGCGAAGCGGAACACGTCGCCGATGTTCAGGCTGGCTGCCTTGCGCGTGACGTACAGGGTGGCGGACGCGAGCGGGGTCGACAGGGCCTTCAGGTCGCGGGCCGCCGCCTTGGTGGCGATGGTGCCGTTGGTGAAGCCTGGGTACTGTGAGGTCGTGCCGACGGTGGCGCCCTGGCTCGCTGCCAGCGCAATGTCCTGCACGGTCACCGAGTTGTTCTTGCCGGTCGACTTGTCCCAGTAGACGACGCTCACCTGGTTGGTGAGCTCGGCCACGGTCGAGCGCTTGAAGTCCGTCACGCGCTCCACGACCGACTCGTCGAGCAGGAGCAGGGACGGGATGTCGTAGCCGCCGCGCGCCAGTTTGAGCACGAACTTGCCCGTGGCCCGGTCGGTGTACAGGGACCCGTCGATGTGGCGCAGCACAATCGCCAGGAAGTCGGACAGCTGCTGCTGCTTGTCCCAGAGGATGGACATGCCCATGCCCTCGGAGTAGAGCGTGTCGGCGGCAGCCGTGAAGGAGGCGTTGTCGACGTCGGCCTCGGGGTAGCCCATGCCCCAGTCGGGGTCCGTCAGGACCTCGCGCAGGATGTGCGCCGGATTCATGTCGCCGCCGACGTCCGCCTTGGCCGCGTACCACTGCGCGATGCCGTCCTGGCGGACCAGGATGCGGGTCGCGCGGATCGCCCACCGCTTCAGGTAGGGGTTGTTGCCCAGGTAGCACTGCCGGAACACGAGGCCAAGCACCCGGCGGAAGGCCGGGATGGACGACCCGAGCTGGCTCTGCAGGTAGGCGTTGCGGCCCTGCGTCGTGGTACCCATCTCGATGTCGATCGTGCCGGACACGCCGCCCTCGCGCTCGTCGCCGCCGAACAGCTGCGGGGCGTTCACGCTGACCGCGCCGCCCGTGCTGGTGCCGCTCCACGCGACCTTGCCGTCTACGCTGAACCGGGTGACCTTGTCCACCGGCCCGTGGCACATGATGGCGTGCATGCCGAGGTAGTACTTGTACCCTACGGTCTGCGCCTTGCTACTTCCGCCCATTGCGAGCCTCCTCGATTGCTGCGAGGGCCATGCCGTCGCCGGTGGCCCTCAGTTCGTCCTCTCCGATGCCGTCACGGAGGAAGGCGCCGTAGTCCATGTTCCGCCGCGCGAAGAAGGCGCGAACGCCGCCGGAGCAGTAGCCCAGGCGGCGCAGGTCCTCCATCCGCACGACGACCTTGTCGTCCGTCTCTACCGTCACTTCTTGCCGCCCTTCTTCTTGATCGGCACGGCGCGGAAGTGCCCGTACCACACGATGTTGGGGCCCTCGAGGTCCCGCTCCCCGAACAGGACCGGAATCTCTCGCCCGACCTCGGCGGTCGGCGCCGTCACGTCGCCCAGGCCCGCCGGCTTGGCGTTCTCGGGCTTCGGCATCATCGAGTAGCTGACGACGAGCGCGACGATGAATACTACTATGTACCACCACATTGGGAACCTCCTAGACGATCGAGCTGCCGTCGAACGGGTTCCTGGACGGAATCCAGGGGAATCCCCCGAAGTTGTCCAGGTTGTTGAACTTGGCCTCGCAGGTCGTCCGCAGGTGGTCGCAGCCCGGGTAGAGCTTGACCGTCTGCCCGGTGGCCAGGCTCGCGAGCGGCCTGGACAGGGTGACGACGCCGGACGCGTGGCCGACTATGAAGCGGGACGAGTTGTCGGGGGCGACGAGGATGCCGCCGGTGAACCAGCCGTCCGCGTAGATGCCCGCGACGCCGGCAACCTCGACGTTGAGCCCGCCCGTCAGGGTCAGCACGGTGTTCTCGTGCTTGTACAGCTCGCGGTTGACGCCGCAGCCGCGGGCGTAGAGGACGTGGCGGCAGCCGTACTCGAACTTCGCCCGCAGGCCGGGGCGGCGGATGGACGTGTAGACCGGCTCGCACTCGAGCTCGACCTGCGAGTCCGTCGCCTTGGCGGAGAGCACGCGGCCCTTCCAGTAGACGACGTACTCGCCGTCCGGGTCGCCCCAGTGCCCGCGCAGGATGGTGACCGTCGTTATCTCCTCGGGCGCGAAGCCGAGGAACTGCGAGGCGAACTCGTCGTCCCGCGGGAAGGTCAGCTTCATCCCGTTCTTGAAGATGTCGGTCGACTGCTTGACGCGGTCGCGCTTGATGGGGCTCGGCTTGTAGGTCTGCCCCAGGCGCACGATCTGGTCGGCGCCGCTGATGTAGTTCCAGCGCGAGAGGCCCTGGACGAACTCGTAGAGCTCGACCGGGGTCCCCTGCTGGACCGAGTTCTCGTAGGTGGCGTAGGTCACGCTCAGTCTCCCTCAGGGACCTCGACCACGGCCACGGCGCAGCTGGCGCGCCCCGCGTAGTCGTGGTTGATGTCTGCGTTGTCGGTGTCCAGCCGGACGTGCTTCATGAAGCACACCAGGTCGATGTCGGTTACGTTGAACGCGACGCCGAACGAGCCCGACATGGCGAGCACCTCGTTGCCGCTCGGGTCGGTCGCGGCCGAGAGTACACGGTTGAAGAGGCGGGTGCCGCTATTCAGCTGGACCATGATGTCAGTGATACCATAATATAATGGGTAGCCGATCGGGCGAACCGTTATGCTGGTGGCGGCGCTGCCCACGTTCTCCAGCAGCACAAGGTCGCGGTTCCAGCCCGGCAGCCAGAAGGTGCGCTGCTTGCCGCGGCGGGCGTGGAGCCACTTCCGCATGCGCCACACCTCGACGCGGTTCTGCGGGTCCATGCTGAGCACCTCGGTGCGGTCCGGGTACGCGCGCTCCTGGTCGATGGTGACCGGGCCGGACCCGTTGTCGAAGACGTCGACCGCGCGGACAATCTTCTCGGACATGTCCGAGAGGACGACGGAGCGGTCCGTCATCACGTCCTTGCCGCGGTATTGCGGGAACCCGACGCTCGCGCCGAGGTCCACGTTGTTGTTCACCAGGAACGCCAGGCGGGCCCGGGTGACGGTGTGCGCCATGCGGCTGAACTCGGTGCCCTGGAGCGTCCTGGCGAACCGGAGGGGCATCACGAAGGCGTTCGAGTACGACCGGTCGAGCGGCAGCTTGAGCGTCACGCCGCCGGCCGTCAAGGTCGTGGTCTCGGCTGCCACGAACTTTTCGTCGCTCTCCCACACCAGCACGATGTCATTGGCGCGGTAGTCGGCGTTGGTCGTGTCGAACGCGATGGACGTGATGCCAGCCGACAGGTTGCCGACGCGGGTGGACTCGGACCAGATGGGCGCGCCGTAGACGCGGTGCGCCCACTGGGTGCTGATGGCCTTAGCCCGCGAGTACTGCTGCTGGTCGAGCTGGAAGTCGTACTGCAGGGTCTGGCGCGGCGCGGCGCGCAGGGCGAGGCGCTGCTCGGCCGAGTAGGCCTGCATGACGTCCGTCAGCCACTGGAGCTGCTCGCGGAACTTGGTCTGCGGCACGAAGGGCCAGACTACGACGCGGCGGCCCGTGATGCGCAGCGCAGGCGTCTCGCCCGGGAAGTGGAACTCGTACTCCCCGTCGATGACCGGAGCGCCGTTCGTCGAGATGGACAGGACGTAGATGCGCGACTCCAGCGCCTTGAAGGTCGTCGGCGCGGGGGCGGGCTCGGCCAGGTCGATGCCGTCGAGGCCCACGTCCGTGATGCTGGAGAGCAGCTTGCCGACGAAGTGGGCGTTCCACACCTCCACCTGGCGCGTCTGGCTCGACAGCAGGTTGCCCAGGTCGATGACGCCCGGGCGTACGTGGACGCGGTAGTAGTAGTCGTCCAGAAAGGTCGGCATGCGCCATGACTGCACGGCGGCGCGCGGCTCGAGGTCGATCGGCAGGTTGTTGGCCACCGTGACCGCGCCGCGAGCGATGTCAGTGCGCGTGGGGTGATTCCCGCCGGGTGGTGACAGGTCCTCGTAATGGGGCTCGTCCCACCCAGGGGCCTCCTGAGCTGCGGGCTTCTTGCGCTCGATGAAGTCGACGAGCCCAAGGGTGGTTATGACCGCCATTTAGACCACCTTCTTGTAGGCGATGCCGCGCATGAAGCTGCGGCCGTTCTTCTGGTACCAGGGGAAGACCTTCCAGGTGTCTGAGCCGAGCGTGAACTCGTCGCCTGGCAGGTAGTTGGTCATGTTCATGTAGCGGATGCCAGGCACGATGCCAACGGGGTGCAGGTACTCGTTCGCGCGGTTCACAGCGACGACGTTAGGGGTGAGAATGCCAACACCGTTCATAGGGTTCGGCGAGGAGTCCCGCAGAATCTTATCGTGTACGCCGCCGCCCTGGCAAGCCTGGGTCATACCCGCCGCGGCAGCGCCGCCTGAGACGCCGCTATACCCGGACCCGCACCAGTTGTCGAAAGAGTCGAAGGCAGCGCGCACAAAGGAGCCGGCGTTCAGCGCGTTAGAGCTGTAGTAATCCGCCGCGCGGAATGGCACCTCCTCAAGGGAGTACGCGCCGTTGTCAATCTCGCTCCCTAGCCACGTGCTGGTAGCCGTGGAGTTTGTTACGCCCGCGTTCGACCCGGTCGAGTAGAAGAACCGCCCGCCACCAGGCGTGGAGCCGTTGAACAGGTCCAGGGACCCGAAGCCCATGCGCTGGTAGACGCCAGTAGTTACCTCCACCTCCAGGTAGACGGTCTTGCTGTCCGGGGCAAACAGGTAGTATGACGGGAATGGGCCGAAGCTCGTGACGAAGGGCATGTACCCGTGCCCCTGGTCCTGGCCGGCCGTGCCGCCGAAACGAACGGGGTAACCGACCTGGCGGTCCCACGCGTTGCCAGAGGCAAATGCGTCAGAGCCATTGATCGCGATACCATACTTGGTCGTGTAGTTCGACCCGTTGATAAAGGCAGTTTCGTTGGCGTAGGACCGCATGTTGAAGTAGGCGCTGCCCTTAGAGAGGCATAGCTCGCGGCCGGAGCCGACGGTCGCCCACCGGTTCTGCGTCCAGCCCTGCGCCACTGCGAAGATGCGCAGCTTGTCCAGCAGGTCATTCGGCCCCGTGGAGGTGCCGGTCTCGTAGGCCATGTCTGTTTCTCCTGTTCAGTCGAGCGCCATAGCCCAATACTCGTGCACCTCGGTGCGCGAGACGTTCTGGAAGATGACGTAGTTTACGCTATTGTAGGTGGTGGTGTTCTCAGAGGCGTTAGAGAAGCCGCTGATCGCAAGGCAACCGTCCAGCTCGCCGAACACAACTGGCGCTGGCAGGCGCTGGTGCAGCACGAGCGGTTGCAGTACGTACCCGCCGCCTAGCACCTCGCGGTAGTCGCGACGACGCGAGATCGTGCTCGGGGTCGTGCGGACCGTGGTGGGCCAGACGCCGGCACGGCAGCCCGCCAGGGTGAACGGGTAGCTCAGCCCCTGCGTCATCTCGCGAAGCGCGTTCGCACCGCCCGTGTCGTAGCGCTGCGCAAAGCTCTGCCAGGTGCCGTCGGGCGTCCGCAGGTACATCGTGGCATCCTGCTGTGTCGTGCTCTGCGGGTCTCCTGAGCAGCCGGGGATCGGGAAGACGCTGTGCCGGTAGTGGTTGTAGGAGTAGCGCCACGTGGTCGCGCGGTCTGAGTCCTGTGGGATAAGGGAGCCGCCGACGGCCAGCGGGTACGGGTACTGCGACGGGGTCGCGTAGGGCAGGATGAACCCCAGGTACCCGCCCTCGAAGTTGGTGGAGACCTTGACGCCGAAGACGAAGCAGCGGCCTGTCGCGCGGAACCAGTACGGCATGGACGCGTTCCAGCACGGCACCATTGGTACCATGAAGTTCGGCGTGGTGTTGTACGCGGGAATGGCCCCAGGCTGCTTGAACCAGCTCATCTCATTAGGGTCGTAGCCCGTGTAGCCGTTCAGGAACAGGTTGTACCAACCGTTTGCCGCGTCGTACTCAGCGCGGATGCCAGTGTAGATGGCGTCCGTCCCGGACGTGCCAGTGGCCTTCAGGATGGCCTCGCTGCCGAAGTGGTTGGCTACTGTGCCGTCGGACTGCAGCAGCATCAGGGACTGCCACGTGACGTTGCCGTATGCGGTGTTGTCCTGGCGGCTATCAATGATGATGCGCCAGTACAGGTGCGAGCCCGGGGTGCCGGGCACGGCCCAGTCCTTCTGCTCCTGTGCCATGTAAGTCGGGCTGGAGTTGACCGTGAGGGCGGTGGTCCAGGCCGAGTTGTCGTCTGAGTACTGGAGCCTGAAGTTGCGGATGGTCTGCGTGAGACCGCCGGTTCCTGGTGCGACGATGCGCACCGTCGCGACTGCGCGGGCCTGGCGCAGGGTAATGGTAACCTGGCTCGTGCCGGCGACGTAGCTCGTGCCGCTGAAGTAGCCGGTCGTCGAGGTCGGGTCGTTCATGCCGATGGACCGCGGCTCATAGCGGAAGGTGTGCAGGATGCGTCGCGTGTTGTAAGTCGCACTCTCCACCAAGTCGGTGGAGATGCTGGCTGTGTTGTCACGGAACTGGCGGAGCACCTGCCACTGCTGGCTCGCGGTGACGAGCGCGGCGTTGGTGGTCAGGAAGCTCACGATCTTCCCGAACAGGTCCTCCAGGTTGGACGCGGTGCCTACCTCGTTTGCCATGTCTTCTCTCCTATCAGTACCCCAGCGACTGCTGGTTGCGCTGCACCACGTTCATGATGAGCTTCTCTCCCTCGTCCGTCCCCAGGTAGTCGCCCACCAGGCTCGGGTCGAGGACGTTGATGTTCCGCACGTTCACCTGCGCCGGCGCAGCCGCGGGCTGTCCGCCGCCGTCCGGGTAGGAGCGGCTCGACAGCTCGCGCCCGCGCACCGACGCCGGGCCCCTCACTAGCTCCGGCCCGTACTCGCCGACGATCCCGATCTTGCCCGCGGGAATCTGGCCGCCCTGGTCGTAGGCGCCCGAGAACTGCGAGCCGTTGATCTGGGACACGATCGACGCGCCGGTGGCCGCGACCCGCGCCATCTCCGCCAGGTTCGCCGGGAAGCCCAGCTCCTGGGCCTTGGCGAGGCCGGTCGAGATGGACATGGCGGCCTGGGCGACGCTGAATGCCTTGCTCACGGCGAATAGTACCCTGTAAGCCTTCGACTGCTCGCCAGCATAGCCCTTGGCCAGTCCCGCCAGGCCATCGAACAGGGTCGCCGCGCCCTGCAGCTGGGTCTGGATGCGCTGCGTCTCCATGGCGGCCTGCTCGTCGGTGAACTGCTGCTGCAGCCGACGCAGGAGGTCCTGCCGCTCGGTCTCGGTCACCGCCTCGCTCTCGAGGATGAGCTGCTTCTTGCGCTCGTACGACTGGCGCAGCGACTCCTCCTCGGTCAGCAGGGAGTTGTAGAGGCTGTCCCTCTCGGCCTGCCGCTGCTTCTCGATGTCGGCCAGCGCCTTGGTCCGGTCCTCGGCCGTCCGCGCCTCCAGGTCGGCGCGCAGCTGGGAGCCCTCCTCCGTGTTCTGGCGGATAATCTCCATCCGCTTGTCGTAGGACTCCTGGATGACCTCCTCCTGGGTGCGCAGCGACGAGCGCAGGCCCTCGAGCTCGGCGCCGCGCTCCTCCTCCAGCTTCTTCAGCTGCTCGGCCCGGTCGGCGTCGAGGCGCTTCATCAGGTCGGCGCGCTGCTCGCTGCCCGCCTTGGTGTTCGCCTCGATGATGGCCTTGCGCTTCTCGTAGGAGGCCGCGATGGTCTCCTCCTCGGTGCGCAGGGACTCCTTCAGGGACTCGAACTCGCGCTCCTGCTGCTTGCGCTTCTGCTCGGCGGCCTTGAGCGCCGCCTTGTCGACCGTGTCGCTGGCCTTCGAGTCGCCGCCGACCTTGAAGCCAGCAAGCCGGTCCACGCCAGCGTTCGCCTTCTTCTTGGCCTCGTTGGCTGCGTCGTACTCGGCGCGCAGGCGGGCCGCCGCGGCGACCTGGTCGTCGCTGGCCTTGACGGACGCGTCGCGCTCGCGCAGGGCCGCGTCGAGGCTGTCCAGCCGCGCGGACTGGATGGCCTTCAGCCGGTTCTCGAGCCGCTGGCCGACGCCGGCGACCGTGTCGTCGTTGAAGATGGCCGCCACGCCGTCCTTGAAGGCGCCGGCGTAGGCCATGACGCGGTCGAGGCCGGCGGCGACCTCCACCGTCATGATCTGGATGAACGCCCGCACGTTGGACGGGAAGTTCTTGAAGGCGCCGATGAGGAAGTCCACGGCGCTCTTGCCCTCGTCCTCCCACTCGCCGAAGCTCTCCTTTAGGAACTTGGTCACGATGTCGACCGTGCGCTCGATGTCGTTGCCCCAGGTGTCGAACTGCACCGTGATGGACTTCAGGTAGGCCTCGAGCTCGCCGGACGCGAGCATGTCGTTCAGCTCCTGGAGCGCGTCCGTCGCGAGCCGCACGGCCGCCTCGATCGCGTCGCCGACCCCGCTCTGGGACACGTTCCGGAACAGGGCGTCCCAGGTGTCGCCCAGGTTGGCGATGGCGCCGTCGAGAGTGTCCATGCGGCGCTCCATGGCGCCGGCGAACTGGTTCTCGCCCAGGCTGGTGAGGTATTGCTCAATCTCGGCCGCGTTGTTCCCGATGGTCGTCTTGACCCCCTGGAACGTGAAGGTGACCTTGTCGCCCTCCTGCTTGGCCTTGATGCCGAACTCCTTCAAGCGCTCAAACTCTCCCGTGGCGGCGTCGGCCACGGCTTCGATCATCTGGTTGAGGTCCTTGCCCATCGCACTGGCGGTGTTGCCGTACGACATGAGGGCGCGCTCGCTCGGCGTCAGGCCGAGGTTGACCAGCTTGGTGAAGCCCTCGACCGCCTGGTTGAGGCTGTAGGGGGTCTTGGTGGCGAACTCCTGCAGGGCGTCGAACGCGACGGCGGCCTTCTCGCTCGACCCGGTCGCGGTGACCAGGCCGGCGTTGAGGACGTCGAACTCGCGCTGGACGCTGACCAGCTTGGAGAGGGCCGCGCCGGCGGACACGACGGCGGTGAGGGGCCCCAGCAGCTTCCCGAAGGCGCCGCTGAGGCCGGAGGTGGCGCGCTCGGCCGAGGCGCCGGAGGACGAGAGCCCCTTCAGGCGCCGGTCAGCTTCCGACACCTGCAGGGACTCCACGCGAATTGCTAGGCTAGCTACGTCGGTTGCCATGCTGCACCTTCCAGAAAATGCGGTCGAGGGACTTTATCAGCTCGGCCTCCCAGCCCTGCAGACGCTTCCCCGTCATGCTGGACCACGACTGCAGCTCGGTGTACGTCAGCGGCTCACCCGCGAAGACCTCCCTGAACCACTCCCACACATACCGGAGCTCCTCGGGGAGCTCCGGCGCGTTCTCGAGCTGAGGCGGCTTCCGCTTCAGCGTCTTCCACACCTGCATGAGGGAAGCACGCAGGGTCTGCTTCGAGCCCTTCGGGACTAGGTCGAGCCGGAACTCGTGCTCGGCGTAGGCTGCGAGCTGCTCGACCGCCCCACGAAAAAAAGCGCCCGCTTGCTGGCAGCCATGTCGATGGCGTCCATGATCTGCGGGGCCTCGAGGAAGAAGGCCTCGACGTTGTCCACGGTGCACGGCTGGTCGAAGGACCAGGCGCACACCAGGGACGCGACGAGGCGGCGCTTGCTCTTGGCAATCTCCGCCGCGCGCTCCTCGCGGGACTCGATGCCAGCGATGCGGAACGCGTCCCGCTTCGACTCGGCCTCGGCCGCGCGGAAGGCGTCGGAGTCGACGCCCAGCACGCGCACCCAGTGCTCGCTCTTCTCGCCGTTCGGCAGGTAGAGGGGCAACTGCAGCCCCTCGTTGGCCACGCCGCGCGTGAAGAAGGCATTCATTGCGGGGGTTGCCGCCCCCGCGGCGTTGTTGTGGTTCTCGCTCATTATGCAGGCACCCGTTCGATCATGATGTTGGTCTGAGTGGTAGCGTCCAGGAGGGCCTGGAACGGCATGCTCAGGGTGATGGGACCCTCGCCCTCGACGTCCGGCTGGCCGCCGTTGTACTTGATGCGAGGGAGCGTGACGACGTACTTGTTGCCGGCGCCGTCGGGCAGCTCGAACACGATGTTGGACTCGGTCTCGTTGATGAACTTGTCCAGCAGCAGCGAGTTCTCGAAGTACGCCGTGATCTGGCCGGAGCAGTTCGAGCGGCCGATCGACGGCCGGATGGACGCCTTCGAGCCGACGACGAAGCGGGCCTCCAGGCCGTTCTCGAGGTTCAGCTGAATCTCGGTGATGACGGCGATGGGGGTGCCGGCCTCGTTGAGCGTGCCGGTGAACGAGTCGAGCGGCGAGGTGGTCGTCGGGGTCGCGTAGGTCGCGCCCGCAATGATCGCCGTCGCGGTCGTCATGTTCTGGCCCAGCACTCCGAAGGTCCCGGTAATCATCGCGTTTGCGCTGATCGCCAGGGCCAGCGTGTTGAACTCGACGCCCGTGAAGCGGTGGTACGGCTTGTCCGCGGTCAGGATGTCGCCGAAGTAGCGCTCGACCGTGAAGGAGCGGCGCACCGTGCCGGCCTTCAGCTTGGCGCGGAGGCTGTCGATCTGGCGGCCCGCCGCGGCTGCCTCGACTACCATCGTCTGGCCCTGCAGCGCGGTCACGGTCATCGCCGTCGCGGTCAGCGCGGTGATGCGGAAGCGGCCGAGGTTGCCGGCGTTGGTGAAGCCCGAGCTCACGACGATGTCGTTGACCGCGAAGCCGTCCGTGATGAAGGAGCCGGCGGCGCGGTTGAAGCTGCCCACCGCCGCGCTCAGGCTCTGCGCGCCGGTCGTGAAGTTGGCGGTCCAGGTGCCGAGCAGGGTGGCCTCGAGCAGGTCGTCGAAGCTGGCGAAGCTCAGCTCGATGTTCATGTCCCCGCCGACCTGGTAGGCGCCATGCCGGAAGTCGGCGATCTGGCGGTCGTCGCGAATCTCCTCCGACTGGAGGGACTCCTTGGACAGGCCCAGGGTCGTGCTGGTGTGACGGATCGGCTTGAAGGCCGGGGTCGCCGGGGTCGTCCCGTAGGTCGCCTCGGCCACGTAGCGCATGGAGTGGCGGCTGCCGTTTGCCATGGTGTGTGCTCCTTAAAGTTGAAGATCAGTTGCGGGACACCCGGGCGAACCAGGTGACGGTCATGCTCACGCGATACCACCCGTCCACTTCCCGCCCGCGTGAGCGGCCGCAGGAAGCTACCGTGAGCTCGACCCCCGAGTGGGCAAGTCGCTTGCCCGCCTTGAAGAAGTCCGACAGCTCGTCCGCCTTGGCCGTCACGGCCGCCTCACCGGTCATCAGCGGGTAATTCAGGTCGATCTGCAGGACGCCGTCGTGGGCGTCCTGGCCCTCGGCGCCGAGCGTGGCGACCGAGGGCTGGTTCATCAGCACGAAGGCCGACGCCCAGGGGCTCTGGTCCGTCGGCTTGTCGAAGGGCGCGTTCTCGACGGCGCAGGGCAGGGCGAGCGGGGAGTCCTGGACCCCCTGCATCAGCGCCTTCCTCAGCCCCGCGTACGGGTTTGCCATCTAGTCGTCCTCCTATCAGCGCCCCAAGGCCTGGGCCTTGGCGCTCACAATCCTCTGCCACTGGGCGATGTGCCTGCGCACCATGCCCTCCGGCGCCTGCCTGCTCCACCCCTCGTACTCGATGCGCTCGGCGTAGGGCAGGTTGTTGGTGAACCAGACGACGTCCGCCAGGCTCCCCAGGTTGGCCATCGCCTCGGCGAGGGCCGCCGCGCCGCTCGGGTCGTCGCGGGTCGTCGTGGCGCCGGCGGGCGAGTTGATGGTCGTCTGCCAGTTGCCGCGCAGCCGGCCCGTGTCGACCGGCGTGGCCATGATGACCAGCTTGAAGAGCTCCAGCACGGACGCGCGGCGGACCTTGTCCACCTTGTCCAGCGCCTTCACGCCGAATCCCCTCAGCTGCGACTCGAACCGGCCGGCCATGGTCTACCTCCGCAGCTGCAGGGCGTTGACCACTGCGAGGCCCGCCGGGTTGACCGAGTTCACGTCGACGACCGCCCACTGCACGCCGTTGGCCTCGACGAACGTGTCGCCGCGGACGGGCTGCACGCTCGCCTGCACGTAGGCCTGGCGGTCGCCGCGCATGATCGTCTCGCCGTCCACCATCTTCTCCTCGTAGTCGACGACGACGCCGACGACCGGGAAGACCTGGGTGGCGCCGCCGGTCACCGTTCCGTTGACCGGGTCGACGGTGACGGGCGCGCCCGCCCTGCGGACCTCGCAGTCCTGGCCGAACTCGGCCAGGAGCGCGTCCACGGTGTCCCTCAGGCCGGCGTAGTCGAAGGTGGCCATGTCAAGCCCTCCCCAGCTCGCCGGAGTTGCCCGAGCCGATAAGGCCGGCGGACTGCAGCGTGAGGGTGACCTCGGGGTAGTCCGGCGTCCTGGCGGATGCCGACGTCGACTGCGAGGCGTTGAACTTGGTCTGCACCTTGATGGGGCCGACCTCCTTCAGCGACTCGACGACCTGGCCGCCGCTTGCGTCGAAGGTCGGGTCCGGCATGAGGGGCTTGCCCGTCAGCGCGCGGCTCGCCAGCATGCAGGTGGCGGTCACGAGCGCGGGCGGGATGCCGCGCAGGAACGTGGTGATGCCGCCGCGGGGCCACTGTGTGCCCTGCAGCCGGCGCAGCTGGTATCCCACCCAGCGGTAGCGACCGTCCAGGTAGGTGGTGGCGTTGACGATGGCCGCCTGTAGCTCCGCGTCGGTGCGCGCCGTCAGGTCGACGCCGCGGTCCGACCAGTATGCCCGGACGGTCGCCGGGTCCGTGTAGGCGTTCGCGCCGTCCACGGTCCCGTCGTTGTTCTGCTGGGTGAAGGCCATGTCTCTGCCCTCACTCGATCTTCAGGTCCGAGGCGCTCTCGGCGAGCACCTGGCCCTGGTCGCGCCAGTCGGCGCCTGTGACCGTGGCGATGACGCCGTTGGTCGCCTTGCGGATGGTGACCTGACCGCCCGGCGGCACGCGCACGGTCTGCTGGCCGGCGGGCGCCTTCGGGGGCTGGGCGGGAGCCTGGCCCGCCGACGTGCGCGGCTTGGTCATGTCGCTGCTGGTATAGCGGGCCATGGCTGTTCCTCCTTACTGCTTGGCTGCGCGCGCCTTGGCGCGGGTGTAGCCCTCGGCCACGGCGTTGACCTCGTCGCGGGCGACCTTCTTGCCGGTCAGCTCGCCGAGGTGCTCCAGGTTCGGCAGGTTGTTAGACGTCCAGTGGGCGTCGACCTCCGGGTCGAGCAGGCCGATGGCCTCGGCGAGGCTCGGCTTGGCGTCCGGAGCACCGTTCGGCGCATCCTGGGCCGGCTTGGTCGCCTCGGTGGACGTGGCGCTGCCTTGCGCGTCGGCCTGACCGCCCGAGGCCCCGGAATCCGCCTGGGCGCCGCCTTCGGGCTGCTTGTTGTCCGCGGGCTTCTGCTCGCCGCGCAGGGCGTGCAGCTCCGCCTTCTCAGCGGTCATGGCGCCGTAGAACTCGAACACGCGCTCGAGGGTGGCGGCCTGCTCGGCGCTGCCCTGGAACGTCATCTCGCCGTCGACGAACTCGTGCCCGTTGACGTGCATGGTCTGGCCGGCGTGGGGGCCGACCAGGACGAACTTCTGGTTGACTGATGCCATTGCTTCTCTCCTTCGCTAGATGCCACAAGGCCCTCCAGGGGCGCGGAGCTCCTGGAGGGCCACCTTGCTGGCGGCTTTAGTTGGTGACGCCGCTCAGGATCGCCAGGCCCTTCTCGCTGAAGAGCGCGACGCCGCAGTACCACACCACGCGGGTGATGGACTCGTCGGCGTCTTCCTTCTCGCCGACCTCCTTGATGTTGATGCCCGCGGCCTTCTCGGCGGTCAGGCCGGCGATGCCGTGGGAGCGGCTGCCGTCATCGAAGGTGCCCGCGATGACCGAGGTGGCATTGGTCGAGGTGCCGCGCGTCTGGTTGATGGGGATCCAGTCGTTGCGGAAGATCGGGATGCCGCGGTAGGCGGGGACCTGGCGGCCGGAGGCCATGGTGTAGATGTCACCCGGGGAGGTGCCGCCCAGGCCGCGGAGCAGCGCCAGGTAGGCGCGGCGGGTGCGGCCGTTCATCATCAGGTAGTCCACCTGGCCGTCCTTGTCGGTCACGAGGTCGATCAGGGCGTCGAGGTCGTCGAACGACAGCGGGGCGCCGTTGGCGGCCGCGTTGCCGGCGAAGAACTTCTGGCCGGCGGCCGCGAGGCCGAGCAGGCCGGTCATGTTCGCGCCGGTGCCGTCGCCGTTGATGAGCTGGTCCTGGTACTTGCGGCCGCAGCTCTTCGCCTTGGAGGCGATCTGCACCGCCTTCTGGTCGTTGCCGTCGCCCGAGCGGGTGGCCTGGATCAGACCGTTGACCTCGGCGTCGCCGATGATCGTGGTCAGGGTGGAGGTCACCTGCGTGAAGGTCGCGGCGGCCTTGGCGGTGATGGTCGTGCCGACGCCAGCCATCTGGACGTCGCCCAGCACGTTCTCGCGGTTGTAGGCGAGGGCGTTGCCGTCGATGCCGTCGAAGGGCAGCAGCTCGAACATCTCGTTGACGGTGATGACGTTCTCGATGACGCCAGCGACGAGTTCGTCCTGGGCCAGCTTCGCCGATTCGGCGAGGGTTACGGAAGCCATGGTATTTCTCCTAGACAGAGGTTGATGGTTTGCTTGGTTTGGTGCCGGATCGCCCGACGATTCGACCCCGGGCCAGGCGTCACGCCTCTGCTGGGTCAGCGAGCGCGGCTCGCGGATGTGCTCCGCGCTCGCACGCTATGGTCGGGAATATGCTGCGACGGCGCCAGTCTGTAACCCCACGAACATGCGCCAGCACTACCGATCTGGGCCATCTGGACCCCGCAAAGTGCCAGGCCCGTACGGCAAAAGCCTTGCGTGCCAAGGACTTAGGGCCTTTCCGGGCCGTACGGACCTCGGAGCTCGGTTTGCACCAGGAAAACGGTCGGCCACCGGATCGGGGCGAGGTCGGCCACGGCGCTGCCGAGGTCCAGAAGCCCTAGATGGCTCAGAAGTCCTTGTCCGGCTTAGAGAATCAACCACTTAGAGCCCTATATGAGGTTTAGATTACCCTAGATTAAGGGATAGATAAAATAAATGGAAAATAATTGCTTGAGGGGGCTCCCAAGCTGGGAAGGCTGCGCCATAATCATCCCATCAACACGACGAACTGCTGGAGACCAACATGACCATCGTACTTCTTGCCTGCGTACTGACCGGCTGGTACATCGGCCGCCCGGCAGCCCGCCTCATCGTCCAACTGTTCTGAGGAGCACCAACATGGAACGCCAATTCGCCGCCACCGCCGCCAAGGACCTCGAGCTGACCGCCGCCGCGGTCGAGCTGCAGCTTGCCAAGCTGACCGCCAAGCTCGCCGAGTTCAAGGCCAAGGGCGAGAAGGACGCCTCCAATTGGGGCTACGCATGCAGCCTCCGCAAGGTCGAGTCCGACCTCGCCGACATCCTCGCCTTCATCAACTGATAGGAGCACCGCCATGATCGCCAAGAAGACCGCCTTCGCGAAGTCCCTCGTCACGCAGCTCGAGAACGACGCCATCCTCGTCGTCGGCGACTGCTGCGTCTGCCTCCGACTATCCGAGACCGAGACCTACTCCAACCTCCACGAGATGGTGGACGGCGCCCTCGTGCCTCAGTACACCGAGCTCCTCGACGCCGCCCTCGAGTACGCCAAGGCATTCAAGCCCGCGGCCGCGTTCAACCCGACGCTCGTGGCCCATGCCTTCCTCGAGCAGCTGCGCGAGGACATCGGCGAGGACGACTTCCGCGAGGTGGTCCGCAAGCAGAAGGAGGCACCCATCGCGGGCGTCTGCTACTCCCACGACTACTGCGACGCCAACATGACCATGGAAGCCGCCATGGCCTCGGTGGGCATCGTGGCGCTGCCCGACGACGAGGAGGGCATGCCCGACCGCGTGGTGGACCTTTGGAACGCCGCGTGGGGCCACGCCAAGACCCGCATGGAGGCCATGCCCCTCTAAACGACGGCATCGTGCGCCCTCTGAGGGGCGTACGATCTAACCCATCCAACCCAAGACCAAAAGGAGAAGCCCATGAACCTCTTCGTGCTGGACCGCGACCCGCGGCTGGCCGCCCGAGCCCACTGCGACAAGCACGTCGTCAAGATGGTGCTCGAGACGGCGCAGCTGCTCAGCACCGCCCACGCCCACTTCGGCGAGGCGTCGTACTCCGACGCCCGCAACTGCTTCGAGGTGCGCGGGCAGCGCGTCTACCACCCGACGCATCAGAACCACCCGTGCGCCGTGTGGGTACGCGAGACCGCCGCCAACTACCGCTGGGCGTGCTCGCTGCTCGAGGCCCTGCTCAACGAGTACCAGCGGCGCTTCGGCGACCGCGCCAAGAAGCGCCACAAGACTTGGGACGTGCTGCCCGCCCTGCGCACACCGCCCCGCGCGCTGCTCAGGGCCTGCGCCGACCGGCCCGACGCCATGACCCCGTTCGCCCTCGCGATGCCCGAGGCGTACCGCTCGCCCGACCCGGTGGCCTCGTACCGCGCCTACTACCGCGCCGACAAGTCCGCGATCGCCGAGTACCGCATGGGCGACGAGCCGGAGTGGATGGCAGGCGCCTCGGAGGTTTCGCTATGATGGACGACCTCGACTTCCCCGACGACGACTACCTCGACGCGTTCGCGGAGGCCGGCCTGTCGCCGACCGGCCGCTTCCGCCACCCTCCGCACGTCGTCGCGCTGCGCCGCGGCTGGAGCGAGCTGGTCGGCAACTCCGCCAACCACCTCGTGCCGCGCAGAGGAGCCCTGTGGACCGACGCGGAGGAGCGCGACCTGCTGGCCGCGGCCGCCCGCTGCACCGACCTGTCCGTGCTCGCCACGGCGCACGGGCGGACGGAGACCGCCATCGCCTGCCGCCTCGAGCAGCTGGGCTACGACCGCGGCGTCCTCGCCGCCATGGACTTCGCCGACGTCGAGCTGCGCGTTCTCGCGCAGGTCGTCGGCCCCACAACCAAGCAACAAGGAGCAAAGAAGATGAAGATGACCGCCAACCGCCTGATGACCCTGCTCGCCGTGTACCGCGGCACCTACGAGAACGAGCTCAAGGTGGGCACGTCCGGGCCGGACCTCGCCAGCCTTGTCGCCGAGGGCCTCGTGACCGTCAACGGTGACGGGCGCCGCCCGACCGTTACGGACGACGGCTCCGCGCTCGTGGACTCGCTGCTGGGCCGCTCGTCGAGCTCCGGCGGTGCCGCCAGCACGAGCTGGAACGCCTCGCGCAACACCAGCGCTCTCGATGACCAGCGCTTCTTCCTCGTGTCGTCCGGCGACGCCATGAAGGGCGGGCCGCACGGCCGTCCGCAGCTGAAGAAGCCGCCCACCACGGTCCAGTCGTCCTACCGCGACGCCGAGCGCGAGGCCTCGCGCCTTGCCGACCTGAGCCGCGGCGAGAAGTTCTTCGTCCTGCAGGCCGTGTCGGTGCACGAGGTGCAGCCCGCGCCGGCGACGTCGCGCCGCCTGTGACGGGCAAAGAAAAAGGGGAGCCGCAGCTCCCCTTCTTCGTGTCGCTATGCCTCAGCGGCGCTTCGCGAGGCCTGCCGCAATCTTCTCGGTCGGCGACAGGTCGCGCTTCTGCGGGTTCGGCTTGCCCTGCGTGACGCCGGGCTTGACGCCCGAGCCGCTCGGGGCCTCGCTCTCGAACGCGCGGCCGAAGGTCGGGCTGGCCTTCATCTCCTTGACCAGGTCCTCGACGGTCATGAAGCCGCCGGAGGCGTTGCCGCGCGGGTCGCCGGACTCGTCGACCACGCGGACGACGTACTCCTCGCCCTCCTTGATGACCTTGGTCTTGGCCTGGATGTGCGGCAGCAGGAGCTCGGGCACGCCCTTGTGGCCGGCGATCGCCTGCACGGCGGCCGTGGTCACCAGGTACTTCTGGAGGGTCTTGCTCATGTTCTGGAGCTCGCCGTCCTTGCCCTGCAGCTGGGTCTGGAAGCCGCGCTCCAGGTCCTTCTTCATCTTGTCCCAGTTGACCTTGCCGTCCTTCGACTCACCGATGACGCGCTCGACCGCCTGGCGGAGGGTCTCGGGGGATGCGGCGTCGTCGCCCTCCAGGCCGAGCAGCTGGCCGACGGCGGCGAAGCCGGACAGGTCGGGGCGGTTGCGCTTGGCCTCGTCGGCGTCGCGGCGCGCGGCCTTGAGGGACTTGTTCAGGCCGTCGATCGCGCCGGCGGTGCCCTTGAAGCTGTCGTTCAACACGTAGCCGCCATCGCCCTCGGCGTACAGGCCGCGGAACTGCTCGGGGACCTTGTCGATGCTGTCGACGGTGGGGTTCTTCAGGAACTCGAATTCCATAGTGCTCTCCTTCTGCGCGTCACGCGCGTTGTTTGGGCATCGCGCCCGGGGTGGTCTCAGGCTGGCACATTACGCCGGCGCCGGCGCAACGTGAGCCATCGTTCTGATGCGGGTCGGACTCGGCCACGCGTCAGTCGTCGGTGCCGCGCAGCCTGTCGAGCAGCTCGCGGGCGTCCTGGTCGAGCCGCGTCCGCAGCTGGTCCAGGTTGTACTGCTTCCCGCTGGCGTCGACGAACTTGTCGAGCGGCACGCCGCCCTCGCGGAACAGGCGGGCGCGCGTCGGGCCGAGCACCTCGTCCTGGAACTTCGCCGGCTGGCGCTTGATCCAGTCCTGGTAGGTCACGTTGCTGGGCGTGGAGCCGATGTTCTCGTCCGCCCACGCGTCGCGCTTGGCCTTCACCTTGGCGCGGCGCTCGGAGGCCGACATGCGGGACCACTCCTTCGGCCCGACGTCGTCGCGGACCTCCTGGGCGAAGTCCAGCTCGCGCTTGCGGCGGGTCCTGCCGTCGCGCACGGTCGGGCGGTCGCCCACAATCTCGGCGCCAGCCAGCACGGGCACGACGGTCGAGCGGCAGTTCGGGTGCGCCGGCGGGCGCGGGCCCTTGTCGATCGGGTAGACCTCGCCGTCCCGGGACCGGCACACGGCCGAGGTCCGCCCGTCAAGCGTGGACACCCAGCGCACGCCGGATATGATGTCTGCGTTGGCGTCCCACGTCGCCTGCCTGGCGCCCGTGGACACGTGGTTCGCCGCGGTCCGCACCACGGTCTCGGCGTCGCGCCTCGTGATGGCGAGCACTCCGTCGGAGTAGCCGGCCGCCTTCGTGCCGCGGATGCGGCGCACGATCTGGTCGGTCGTCTCGCCCTGCAGCAGGCCCAGGCGGAGCTGCTGCTCTATGCGCTGCGCGTCGGAGGCGGCGAGCCGGTCCCACCAGCCCTGCAGCGGGATGCCATTGATCGGCGAGGCCACCACGGCGCGCAGAGTTGCGGGCGAGACGGTGTTGAGGGCGATGTCGACCGGGATCGCCGCGCCCATGGCGCCGGCCTCCCACGTGGCCTCGACCTGCGACAGCCCGTCGAGGTCGGGGCGCACGTCCGCGTCGACGGCCTGGACGGCCGCGGCGCGCAGCCTCCGGACCTCGATCAGCATCGCGTTCAGGCGCGCCTCGGCGAACTCGGTGAGCTCGGTCTGGAGCATGGCGACGAGCTCGCGGTCGGAGGCCTCAAGTAGCCTGGCCGCGTCGGCCGCCATGCGGTCGGAGAACCGCAGGACGACGATCTGGTGCCGCACAGTTGCATCCAGCAACTCTTCATTAGCTGTCGCCATCTGCAGCCTCCACTATGGCGCGTGCAAGGGCCACAACCACGTCATCAGCCCAGTCGCTTTTGGCGGTATTGTATGCCCAGCAGACCACGCGAACGTTGTCCATCGTGTAGCCGAGCAATGAGTCCACGCGGTCGACTGAAGGAGCCCATGGATTGGTACGCCCTTCTCCATCCCATTCATAAGTGAGTGGCAGGCCCGTCGCGGCGCAGGCCATTGGCTCAAGCAGCTCCCTCAGGAACTCCTCGGTCAGGTCGAATGCACGGCCCTGCTTCTCTGCGCGGTTGCGCAGGTTCTTGAACCAGTACTTTGCTGCGTTGCCCTGACGGTAGCGCGCAGTCGTCTCAGCAACGCGCTCCCGATTCTCAGTGCGGTGGCGTTCATGCCAGCGCTTACTGGCCTCGCGTGCCTTATCACGGTTTGCCTCGCGCCAGATGCGATTCTTCTCGCGGGCCTTAGCCAGCTTTTCTTCAGGGGTCTGCGCCATCACTCACCCCCGGGGTTGAGTGCCGGGTCGGCGTTCGGGTCGGCCGGAGGGTCCTGCGGGTCGGCGTTCGGGTCGGCCGGAGGGTCCTGCGGGTTGGCGTTCGGGTCGGTGGGCGGCGTCTGGGTGCCGTTGCCCTTGCCGAACATGTCGCCCATGGAGTCCGTAGCCTCCTCCTTCAGCTGCTCGGCGTCCGCGTCCTCGTCGAAGTCGTCCGACAGGACCTGGCGGGCCTTCATCTCCTTCAGGAAGGCCTTGCGCGAGAGGTCGCGCTGGGCCCGCATCTTCAGGAGGGCGTCCAGCTCGGCAGCGTCGGCCTCGGACAGGTCCACGTCGGCGTTGACCTTGGCGGAGCCGCCCTCCTCCAGGCCGAGCCAGTCGGCCGTGTACTGCATGGCCAGCTCGATGCAGTCCTGGAAGTCGCGGACTGTGGCAGCGAGGTAGGAGGACGACTCGGCGGCGTCTAGGGCGCGCCCGGTGGCGGTCTCGTCGCCCGGCTTCTTGCGCATGTACTCGGCGCCGTAGGTCGCCATCTGGTCCTCGAGGGACGAGAGGTCGGTCTGGCCCGCGGCGATGGCGGCGCCGGTGTGTTCGACGTAGTACCACTTGCCCTCGGGGGCCTCGGTCGTCAGGAAGTTGTTGGGGCCGATGTTAACCTTCTGGTCGGCCGGCACGCCGGAGGCCGCCAGGATGGGGAAGCGGGACACCGTCAGGACGTTGCGCTGGTCGCTGGACGACTGCCAGTGGGCCACGTTGAGGTGGGCCAGGTCGGTCAGGGGCGGCTTGCACTCCATGAGGCCGGTGCGCTTGCCGGCGTAGAAGGTGACCAGCGGGATGTAGTCGAGGCTGGTGACGCCCTCGGACTCGACGTGCCACTCGTCGCCCTTCTCGTTGGGTGCCCACACCTGCCAGGTGCCGGGCTCCAGGACGCGGACGCGGACGACCTCGACCTCCTCCCAGCCGACGCGCTCGACGCTCTTCTCCAGGATGCGGACGTGGGTCAGCACCTCCTGCCCGAGCACCACGGCGGAGTAGGCGGCGATGAGGCACTCGGGCTTAACGTGCACCCAGTACGGGCGCAGGCCCTCGGCGCGGTCGTCGGCGAGCGTGCGGGGGCGCTGCTCGCCCTCCGCGTCGGTCTTGGCCTCGGGGGTCGGGTGCTCGACGAGCACGTGGGAGAAGCCCTTGGCCCAGGCCTCGCGGAACCAGGAGCGGGCGAAGGCCTGCAGGTTGTTCCCCTGCATGTCGACGTCCTCGGCCAGGTCCTCGATCTGTGCCGGCACGTCCTCGTCCAGGACGATGGCCTCGCGGAAGGGCTTGCCCGCCAGGGTGTCGAGAGTCTGCTCGGTCATGTTGAGCAGGGTCGCGCGCTGCAGGCGGGACTGGTAGTTCTTGTTGGACTCGTTGTCGTACTGGGGGAGGAACTCCTCGCCCGCGGCGCGCATCGCCTCGGTGCCGCCCAGCAGGACGTCGATCATGCGCCAGCGTGGCGCCATGCGGAGGTACGCCGACGACGGGGATGCCACCGTCGGCTTCTTGTTGGGGGTGTCTGCCATGGCGGGCTCCTGTCTCGGTGGCGTACGTAGATGATCGCGATGGTACCTCGTAAGCCGCCGAACAGGAGCCAGCGATCTAGGCGTCGTCCGGGTGCCGCTCGCCAAGGAAGATGGGGAAGCGCGGCGCCTCCTTGGAGCCGATAGGGAAGAACTTGAACTTCACGAGGCGGCCGGCCCAGTGCTCGCGGCCCGCCCAGATGAGGGCCCTCGTCGCGGCGTCGAAGCCGGACCCGATGTTGAAGCGCACGCCATCCCACCGGCCGCCGCGGCCGACTACGCGCAGGGCGCCGAGCGTGTCCATGCCCACCATGCCGTCCTTCGAGTGGCCGCGCTCGGTCAACCCCAGCGCGCTGGTGGATGCCTCGTTGGAGTTGTGCAGCAGCTCCTCGAAGCCCTCGACGACCGCCTCGCCGTCCTCGAACTGCTTGAGCTTCATGAGGTCCTGCCTGGACAGCGTGCCGCGGCCGAACTTGTAGGGCGACTTCGCGTCCCGCAGCATCACGCCCTCGTAGCCGAGGTCCAGCTGCGTGGCCTCGTAGGCGTTCGCCTCCTCCGCCGTCGTGACGACCGTCTGCTCGACCATGACGGCGCGGCCCGAGCCGGTGGCGAGGTCGCGGGCCATGCCCAACCGCTCGTGGTACGGCCTGCCGGGCTCGCGGCAGCAGTCGAAGACGTGGAAGAAGACGTCGGGCTCGCCCTCGCGGCTCATGACGCCGGAGGTCGTGCCGAGGAAGGCGCGCGGGTCGGTCGGGTCGCCCACCAGGAGCTCGCCGTCCAGGCCCTCGAGCCAGTCCTTGCCGAAGATGGCCTGCACCCGGCGGTTCGGGATGGGCTTGAGGTTGCGGGACACGACGACCCCGTCGCGCACGATGGCACGGATGCCGTCGAGCTTGGGGCTCGCCAGTAGGGGCCAGCGCAGGGCGGCGACGTCGGCCACGGTTGCAGCTAACATGGGGCGGAAGGCTTTCTCAGTCATTGCTGGGCCCCCCATGCATGTGGATCGGGTTGAGGTCGTCAGCCCATGAGGGCCAGTCGCGCAGCGGCCGGCGCACCAGGCGGGCGCCGTCGCCCTCGAGGTGGAGGTACTCAGTCACGAAGACGCTCGGCTCGGCTGGCGTGCCGCCCAGCAGCTCCTGCAGGACGTCCAGCGCTACGCCGACCTCGCTGGAGGAGGCCTCGCCCATGTGCTCCATGCCCTGCAGGCGCTCCACGGCGCGCATCAGCGCCCTGGCCTGCAGGTCGCGGCGGGCCACGTGCTCGCGCAGGACGTCCAGGATGGTGTCGTCGAACGGCGAGGGGTCCAGGTCGCGCCCGTTCTCAGCTTCAAGGCGCAGACGCTCAAGGGTAGAGGCCTCGTCCTCGCTGGCATGCAGCTCGACGAGCGCGTACTCGAGGCCGCGGCGGTAGGCATCGCGGGCAGGAGCGCGGCCGCTACGGCGCAGGCGTATCATGTGGGCCAGGATGACGGCAAGCAGGGCGGCAGACAGCAGGGCCCAGGGGTCTAGTTCGGTCATGTCAATCTCCTCAGTTGGCGGCGTCGACGGACGACAGGAAGCGGCGGAGCGCACCGAGCGACCGGCCCTCACGTCCGGAGTCGACTACGGGGTCCTCCAGGTAGCCGGCAGGCGTCTCGACGCGCAGCCAGGCGCGATCGGCCTGGGCGAGCTCGCGGACGAGCCCGAGCGGCACGGCGAAGGCCTTGCGCGACTCGCGGGTGGCGGCGCCATAGGGCGCGAAGGCGGTGGGCGCACCGACCTGGGTCAGCCGGTGGACGCGGCCGCCCACGCTGAGGCTGGCGCCCGTGATCGCGCGGACGTCGTTGAAGACGTAGACGACGAGCAGGGCGTGGTCGGGCGTCGCCGAGCTCCACTGCGCGCCCAGCCCGGTGCACACGACGCCGGAGCAGGCGTTGCCGTGGCCGGGCACGGTCACCACGCGGGAACCGTCCAGCCCGCTCACGCGGGAGGTCGGCGGGGAGCCGCCCGCGGCGCAGCCCTGCAGCAGGGCCACGGCGGTGGCGGCGATCAGTAAGGTCCTCATGTTGGACTCCTCCTAGGTTGGTTGTTGAGGGGACGACGACACATCGTGCCACCGTCCCCGCGTTTGTGGGACCCTTGTTATTCCCAGCGGTCGATCAGGTAGGACGCCACGCCGGCCGCGGTGCGCACGCGCAGCTCGACCTGCTGGTTGTCACCGACGCGGAGGCCGGCCGCGTGCTGACGGCCCTCCTCGAGGGGCTCGAGTGCGCGGCTGCGCGAGTGGGCCTCGACCGTGCGGCGGACCTGGTGGAGCTCGCCGCGCAGGCACTCGGGGAAGAGCGCCAGGGAGCGGTTCTCGCCGTCGCGGCAGCCCTCGAGCACGAGCAGGGCAGAGTCGCCGAGGTCCTTCCAGCGGGTGTTGCCGCCCCACATGGTGGGCATCTCGCTGATGCAGACGACGCGGGCGTAGGCCATGCCACGGAGGCCCCACTGCACGGAGGTCGAGCCGTTGTGGTAGACGTACCACGCGAACGGGTTGCGGCAGTCCTCGCTGTCCCACTGCAGGATCGGCGGCGCGTCGCGGTGGACGGCCGTCGTGAAGGCGCAGAAGGAGCCGCGCGACGGGACCTTGACGTCCATCTCGAGGGCGAGAGGCAGGACGTCGCGGCGGAACTTGGCGAAGGTCATCGTCACGGGGCGGGCGGTGAGGCGAGCCTCGGCCTGCGGGCGCTGAGAGGCGAGCAGGTGGCCGAAGACGCCGGACTGCTGACCCTTCGGGGTGGCTTGGGGCGTCCACAGGTGGACCAACTCGTCGGCCGCCGCGAAGCGACGCTCCAGCGAGGGCGCGATGCCGAGCTGCTCGACGAGGCGCTCTGCCTGGGCGACGTTACCGGCCGAGGTCGGTGCAGTCGGGCGCTGGTACTTCAGCGGGTCCATCCGCTCGCCGTGCTTGCGGGTCACGGCCTCAGGCGAGAGGCCGGCCTGCAGGTCCTCTACAAGGGCGCCGAGCACCGAGGCGCGCGGGGTGCACCAGCCGGCGGCCGCGGAGGCCACGAGGCGCCACAGCACGCGGTTCAGCTGCTCGCCCTTACGGCCGGCGGCCTTCTTGAAGGCGCCGTCCAGGAAGGCAGCCATGGGCAGTACCTTGTCGGAGCGCTCGAGGGAGCCAGCCTGCAGCATGCCGACGGCGCGCTCGACGAGGCGGGACGGCATGGTGTCGAGGGCGTGCTTGAGGTGACGACGATCCTCGCGCTTGGAGGCCATGGCCTGCTGGGCAGTAAGGTCGCGACGCGTCCAGAGGTGCTCGCGGCCCGCGTCGGCCCACAGGTGAGTGAAGCCGCCAGCCTCGGGCACACCCCACTGCTGCTCATCCCACAGGAACTGGTCCACCACGTTGCCCTTCATGACGGCGCGGCGGAGGCGGCGCACGACCTCGGCGTAGGCGTGGGCCTGCGGCAGGTCGCCCTCGTCCCACAGGGCCGAGGTCAGCGTGCCGTCCTCGGCGATGGTCACGAGGGAGCCGAAGTGGTGGATGAACGAGCGGCAGCAGTTGCAGTTGTGGTACTGGCGCTCCGCGGGGTCCTCGAAGGACTGCAGGTAGACCTCGAACAGGTCGCCCGCGTTGACGCGGAAGAGCGCGCCGCCTGAGATGGCGAGGTTGCGGGCCAACTGGCGCTGTGCCGAGCGGGTCACGTCGTCGAAGTCGCCGGCGTAGAAGGGCGCCGGTGCGTGCTGGTGGACCGATCCGGTCCCGATGGATGCTTGCATGAGGTTCTCCTTGCCCGGTGTCGCTAGGCCGGGGATAAAAGAAGGGGCGACGGTCACAGTGTACCGCCGCCCCTCCGATCAGGGAGCCATCATTCCCAGCTGGGCGTCACTCGCAGCTGCGGCGGCCCGTATCCGGGTCGATCGTGCAGGACGCGGCCTCCTCCTGGGCCTTGCCCGTGTCGTCGTCCTTGGCCACGATGACCCCGCCGCGCATGCCGTCCGCCCGGTAGGTCGTGATGCCCTTGCAGCCGAGCTCCCACGCGCTGTCGTAGACCCGCTTGAACTCGTCCCAGCTGACGCGTGAGTCCACGTTGCAGGTCTTGGAGACGGCGGAGTCAACCAGCTCGGCAGCGACTGCCAGCACGGCGACGTGCTCGGCCACGGTGACCTCCGACGAGCGGCGCCCGCGTACGCCGAACACCCGCACGCCGTAGTCCTCGATGAGCTCCTTGCGGGGCCCCTCGAACTCGATGACCGTGCGCTCCATGCCGTAGGAGAACACCGGCTCCAGGCCGGAGCTCACGTTGTCGGCGCAGAGGCTGATGGTGCCGGTCGGGGCGATGCTGGTCAGGTGGGAGTTGCGGATGCCGTAGAACTCGATGAGGCCCTGGATGTCCTCGGGCAGAGTACGCACGAACTTGGAGTCCAGGTACTCGCTGGAGTAGAGCGGGAAGGCGCCCTTCTCCTGGGCGAGGCGGGCCGACACGCGGTATGACTCGTCGCGGACGAGGGTCAGCACGCGGCGGGTGAAGTCCAGGAAGCCCTTCGAGCCGTACGGCAGGCCGAGCGCCTCGCCCGCGTTGGCCAGGCCGGTCACGCCGAGCCCCATGCGGCGCTTCGACTTGGCCTCGTGCTCCTGCTGCGGCAGCGGGTAGCGGGCGCGGTCGACGACGTTGTCCATGGCGCGCACGACGGGCGCGATGTCACGGGCCAGGCCGTCCCAGTCGAAGCGCCAGCCGTGCATGTCCTTGCTGACGTAGCGGACCAGGTTGAAGGAGCCGAGCAGGCAGGCGCCGAACGGGGGCAGCGGCTGCTCGCCGCACGGGTTGGTCGCCGCGATGGTCTCGCAGTAGTGGAGATTGTTCATCTCGTTGATGCGGTCGATGAACAGGACGCCCGGCTCGGCCCAGTCCCAGGTGGAGCGCATGACCGCGTCCCACAGCTCGTTGGGGTCGACCTCGCGATACACGCGGCCGCCGAACTTCAGCTGGAAGGGCTTGCCGTCCCGCTTGGCGCGCATGAACTCGTCCGTGACGGCGATGGAGATGTTGAAGCCCTTGAGGAAGTGCTCGTTCTGCTTGGCGTGGATGAAGTCGAAGATGTCGGGGTGGTCGATGCGCAGGACGCCCATCTGAGCACCGCGCCGGTGGCCGGACGAGGACGTGCAGCGGCAGACCGCGTCGAAAATCTCCATGAAGGAGATGGGGCCGGAGCTGCGGGACTGCAGCTTGACGATGAGGTCGCCCTTCGGGCGCAGGGTGGAGAAGTCGTAGCCGATGCCACCGCCCATGCGCATGGTCGCCGCCGCCTGGGTCGCGCGCTCCATGATGGAGCCCTCGCCGTCCGTGTAGCTGTCAGCGATGGTGCCTGAGACGTAGCAGTTGTAGGGGGTGGTGTTCTTGCCCGATCCGATGGCGGCCTGGATGCGGCCGGCGGGCATGAAGCGCATGTCGAGGAGGATGTCGCGGAACTCGTGGAAGTGGGCGTCGTCGTCCTTCAGGCCGGCCGCCACGCGGTTCATGGCCTCGCGGAACGACTCGCCCTCGCTCCGGTACTTCTGCTGGTGCAGCTCGTCGGAGAACGGCTGCGTGGGCCCTACGTGTCGGGCGTCCTGTGTGTCGTGCATGGATGCTTGCTCCGTGTCTGGGTTGATCGAGCGAACGATCTTGCCGCGGTCCGGGCGCGTCGCAAGCCGACGTAAAAGGAAAGCCCCGGCGGTCGCTAGTACCGCCGGGGCCTACCGTGCCCGACCAACCTTTCAACAGGAGCGCCGCGCTGTGGGACGCGACGGTTGGAACTTTACTGCGTCGAGCGCGACCGGGGTGCCGTCGTTTCCACGACGAAGCCCGGCTCCACCATGGCACGCATCGTCGGCACGAAGCGGCGGACGCGCTCGACACCCTGCGGCGTCTGCATGTCGAGCTCAGCGGCCCAGTCCTTGCCAATGCCATGGTCTGCGAGGCAGTGGCCCACGACCATGCAGGCCGCGCCCAGGTGCTCGAACACGGTCCCGACGGGCAGGTTGGCCCTGAGCCACGCGATGTCGGCCCTCGACCTCGCGCGCCGCTCGTGCAGCGCCTGCACCTGCTGCTCAGTCGGCTCCTCGCGCTTGAAGCGCTTGGTGTGCGCGAGAATCTCCTCGCGCTCCAGGGCCAGCTGCTCGTCTGTGGCGGGCTCCACGGCCCACGGCACGAGGGCCTTCACGTCCAGCACTCTCATCTCAATCTCCTAGCTTGGTTGCGATGAGTAAATGATAGCGGGGACCGCAGTATGAGGGGACCAGCGTTTATGGCCCAGAGACAACAAAGCCCGCACGGGGCGGGCTTCGAGGGACAGGACGATGTCAGCGGGCCGCCAGGCGCCACACATGCTCGCGGCCGATGCCCACTCCGTGGGCGTCGCGCCAGTCTGCATTGGTTGCGAGGGCGGGACTCGAACCCGCGACCTCCGGAGTATGAACCCGGCGAGCTTCCAGCTGCTCTACCTCGCGTCTGTTGGTGCCGGGCCGTCAGGTGAGCCCGTCTGGCCCGGCGTGGAGAGATGTAGACCTTGCTGCAAAGGTATAGGGCCTTGGCCCAAGCCAGTTCGCCTAGCGCTGTCTCACCAGTCAGCGTGTCGGAAGGTGGTGTGATGATACGCGGGAAGCTCGGCCACGCGCACCATCGTTTAGAAGGAGCCCTGCCTGACCTCCTTGCGCTTGAAGCGGACCCGGTAGCGGACCTCGTCGGCGATGTGGTCCTCGACGTCGCTGTCCACGTCGTCGGGGTCGGCCTCGTCGCGCGGTATGGGCACCACGGTCCGGATGAACGCGGGGCACCGCTCCGCCACTACGAACAGGCCGGGCCTCTCACGCGGGCCGGGGATGGGCTTGTCCTCTTCATCCAGGTTGAGCGCACCCTTGAGCCGCTTGCGCGTCTGCTCCCAGCCCTGCTTCCGCGAGCCTGGGCCCTTGTCAGCGCGCTCCCAGCGCACGCCCTTGGAGAGCATGTCCTTGGCGATGCAGTTGCCGTTCTCCTCGTCGAAGATGGAGGAGTCCGCCGGGCCTGGCTTCACGCGGCCCGCCAGGCCGAGGCCTATCTCGCGGAACTTGATCCCCTCGGCGATGTCGGAGGCCAGCATCCTCAGGCCCTCGTTCTCGGCGCCCTTCTTGCAGCCGTACCACTCGCCGATGCGGAAGAGGTCGCCCTTGACCGTGCTGATCTTGCGGCCGCTCGGCAGGACCAGGTCGGTGCCGTCAGACTCCGCCCACCAGCCCACCGAGAAGGGCTTCGAGGAGCCCCAGTCGAAGGACCGGTCCACCGTCCAAGAGCGCGGCACCTGGAAGGCTGGCACGCAGTGGACCTGCGTCTGCCAGAGGTCGTCGAACATGCCGCCCGACGTGATGTCCCAGCTGCCGTCAAGCCAGGCCGCGACCTGCGCGGGGTTCGAGGCCGAGGCGCGGATGCGCTGGATGTAGTCGGGGTCCGCGTCCAGCAGGATGCGGTTCTCGCTGATGTGCCCGTGGATCGCCACGCGGTCGGGCTCGCCGGCCGTCTTGATGATCTTGCCCCGCATGCCGGGCAGCTGCCACCGGTTCTTGACCCAGTTGTGCCCCTTGCCGTACGGGTTGGTCGTGGCGCGCACCTTGCGGGGCATGCCCGCGACCGTCGAGCGGCAGCAGGAGAACATCTTGAGGTACATCTCGGAGGTGGCCCAGTTGGTGAGCTCTTCCCAGCCGATCCACGGGTACGCGTGGCCGTGATAGTTGTCATAGTCCGCAGGCTTGGACATGTAGCGGAGCAGGAGCTGCGCCCCGTCCGGGAAGGTCCAGACGTAGTCCTGCTCGTTGAACTTGGCGCCCGGGAACCACAGCTTGAACCACGCCTTGGACTTCGCCACGACGTCAGAGAGCTGCTTGTACGTGGAGCGGAAGAGGATGCCGCGCCAGGCCGCGCCGTAGCCCTGGCCCACGTGCTGGCAGAAGTCGGCGAGCAGGGCGTCGGTCTTGCCCGGGCCGCGCGTGCCCTCGTACAGGGTCTCGAATACGGGGCTGGACAGGAAGAGCACCTGCGAGCCGGGCTGCGCGGCCCAGACCTTGACCTCGGGGCGCGGCGCCTTCTTCTTTTTCCAGTGTGGAGGGGTGTAGGCCATCAGAGCACCCTCTCGATGCCGAGCACGCGGCGGTCGAACCAGGACGTGAAGTCGTGGAGCCAGTCGGTGAGGGAGCGGTCGAACTCGCTGTGGATGCGGGCGTGGTCCCGCTCGTCCAGCACGCGGACGAGGTAGTACTCCAGCTGCTCCGCGCGCCAGCCCAGGGTCACCTCGAGGTAGCGGTCGCCGTCCACCACGACGTAGTGGAGGATCGGCTCGCCGCCGTCCAGGTAGACGGTCTCGGCTATCCTGAGCCCACGGTCTGGGTGGGTGCGCAGGTACTCCACGCAGTTCTCGTGGCAGCGGAAGTTGAAGAGGCCCTGCTCGGGCACGGGGCGGATGCCCTGGTGTCGGGCGCGCAGCCTGCGGGCAATGCGCTCCTGGGCTCGCTTGATGGCACGCTGGCGCATGTCGTCTCCTTTGTCTGTCGCACCCACGGGCAGTGCGGAGCCGTATGGCCCGCGCCGCCACAGAGGGTGCAGTGCTTCAACGGCGCTCCATCTTTTGAGCGCACTCGAGGGTGAGACCATAACCCAGCGCCAGACGGCGCGGGTCAACCTCCTCGCCGCACCCGCAGGCGCAGCACCCGTCGTCCCTGGGCGCCCACCGGGCTCGGGCCTGCTGGTTGCGCAGGCGCTGCGCGTCGATCGCGTCCTGGACGTGTATGGCGGTCTCCGCGGACGCCCGGTCTATCGGGTCGGGGTGGTGCTCCGCCTCAAGGGCGGCCTGCTCGTTCTGTTCCATGCTCTCTCGTCTTCATTAGGTTGGTCGGATGTGACGACGCGCCCGGCCGGGCGCGTCTGGGTGCATCTTGCCGCGGGTCAGGCCTCTGGCTCGCCCTCGTTCCCGGCGAACTTGGCCTGCTGCGCCCGGGCCGCCTCGGCCCACGCCTTGGGGTCGATCGCGCCCGGCACGATGAGCACGCCGCCCGCGCCGCCCTCGACCTCCACCTTGTGGTTCTCGCGGTACTTCTCGGGGCGGGCGCCCTTCAGCACGAGGGCCATCAGGGCGTCGCTGTACTTGCGGACCGTCAGCTGACGCTGCTCGCCCGTGACCGGGTCGACGACCGTGGTCGGCATGCCCTGGTAGATGACCGGCTCGTCGTAGCCATCCACGGCCCGCCGGATGGCCTCGGCTTCGATCCGATCCGCAGCCTCCTCGACCGCGATGTCGTAGAGCGTGGAGAACCACTCGGACGTCTCACGCCAGTGGTAGACCGCGTCGCGGGACACGCCGGCCGCGCGGCAGCCCTCGAGGACGATGCCGCGATGGGCGAAGGCGCGTAGGAAGAGGCGCCGGCGCTCCAGGCTCATGCGATCCTGAGCGGTCAGCCCCTCCAGCTCCCACTCCACTAGCTCGAGCTCCGAGACCGGGCCGCGCTCGTACAGGAAGCGGCGCTCGTCCTCCGTCATGTTCTTGGTGGTCATCACGACCTCCTTTCGGTTCGATGGTGTACTGTCTGCGATGGTAGCGTCCCAGGTCGGGAGCGTAAGCCAGCAACGATGGCAGAGGCTTCCCCTTGTTTCCTCGTGCGCGAGGACTCCTGGACCATGCTGCGGCGGATTTTTCAGCGCGAAGGGCCTCGCCCAGCTGGGTCCTAGGCAGCGCCCGGGTTCGGCCACGGTCGGGCCGGATGAGGGGAATTGCCGTCGCGGCGCGCCCTCCGAACTGCCCAGGGCGGCCGTGTCGGCCGTGTTCCCTCAGTTGCCCTAGATTGTCAATTTTCAATGGTAGGTTGTTTTATAGGATCAGATAAATCTAAACCCTTATTAACTCAGGTCTAGATAAAGAAATATAAGAAAATCATGTACTTAGCTCAGTTGTCTAGGGCATCTAAGCCATCTAAGCCAGTCGGTGACGGCGCCGCTGTTGGTCGGTAGCTCATTTTCCTGGTACAACACCGAGGCTAAGGCTCGTACGGCCCAAAACGCCTCAGACGACGACCTAAGTCCTTGATCCGCAAGCCTTATTCGCCTTAGATGCCGTCTGGACCTGGCACTTCGCGGGGCTCGTACGCTTAGACGACCTCGCAAGTCTGCCCAGCAAAAGACGAGGGGAGCCGCCGTCGAGCGAGCTCCCCTCATTCTCCCGCACCGTGGCCGACCGCGGCGTCAGTCGTCGGGCATCACGTGCTCCTCCACGGGCCACGCGACCTTGCTGCCGAAGCGGGCCTCGATCAGTTCGCGGCAGCGCGCGAGCGGCGGCAGCTTGGAAGCGGACGCGCGTCCCATGCGGTCGACCTTGACGGCATAGTCGGAGTCGTCGGGCTTGACCTGCGTGTTGGCGACCTCGCCGTTGAGCAGCTTGTTGAGGCGCATGCCGAAGCTCACCGGGTCTGCGGGCCGGTACACGCGCTGCTCCTTGGCGAAGTCCAGGTAGTCCGACCTGAGGTGCTCCTTGATGACCACGACCGGCTCCATGTGCCAGCGACCGCGGGAGTTGGGTAGCATCCCGTCGATGAGCTTATTGTACCACCAGCGCTCGACGTCGTCCATAGTCAGGACCTTCTGCTCCACGAGGGCCTGAGTGGCGGGCACCTCGTCGCGCGGGGCCCAGCCCTCGATGTCGCGCAGCAGCAGGTCGTGCAGCATGCCCTCGATGCCGCCCTCGGCGTAGAGCTGGTGGTTCAGGGCCTTGAAGAAGGCCTTGTCCCCGCGCCGGCGGCTGTTGACCGCGAACACTGCGAAGCGGCGCTCCCCGTCGAGGCCGGCCGGGACGACCCAGTCACCGTTCGCTGCCATGATGATGTGCACGTGGTTCTTGCCCATGACGGCGTCGCGGCCCTTGCCTTCGTACGCGATTGTCGGCTCGGTCACCAGCTGCTTGAGCTTCGCCTCGCCCGCCTTGTCGCCGGCCCAGAAGGCCTCGTCGGCGAACAGGCAGATGCAGTTCTGCAGGTGCGAGTTGAAGCGGCCGACTAGGTGCTCCGGCGAGCTGATGTGCAGGCCGTGGGAGCCAGCGAGCGATGCGGCGGCGCGGCCCAGGGTGCCCTTGCCGGTCCCCTTCTCACCCTTGAAGCACAGGGCCACCTCGGCGGCGCGGCTCGGGTGCTGCACCATGTAGGCGAGCCAGTCGAGCACGTACTCATAGTGGGCGTCCACGCCGTCGACGAGCACCTCACGAATGAGCTCCTTGAGCAGGGACCAGTCACCCTTGTTGGGCTGCACGGCCCAGCCGCGCCACAGGTTGAGCCAGCCCTCGTGGTTGCGCTCGGGGTCGAAGATGACGCCCTTGTACTGCCGGCGGTGCGGGTTCCTGATCCAGTATGAGGAGCGCGTCACGAGCTTGTCGTGCACCTCGACGAGCTGGTTGCAGTAGAGGTTCTCGAAGTCCTCCTTGGTGCTGCGCTGGAAGAACGGGCGGCCTAGGACCGGGTCCATCTCCTCGGTGAAGATGCGGAACTTGCCGCCCTCCATCACCACGCAGTGCTGCTCATTCATCTCCTCCATGACGGCCTGCACGCCCTCTGCCTTCGGCTCGGCCCTGAGGACCGCGTCGTCCACGCCCTGGCCGTGTTCGGAGGGGTCCTCCCAGACGTCGAAGTCGTCCTCGGGGTCAGGGCGCGCCACCTCGCCGCCCGCCTCCTGCACGACCTTGTGCAGGAACTTGACGGTGACGGGGCGGCCTCCGCGGCCCGACGTCGCGTGGAGCGAGTCCCAGCGGCGGCCGATGATCCACGCGTCGTCCTGATACTTGGGGTCCTGCGTGGACCACTCGATGAACTCCTGCCGCCCCTCGCCGTTGGTGGCATGGTGGCAGGCCATCATCAGGTCACGCCACGTGTCGTGGTCCTGGAAGTCCTCGGCGTCCAACTGCTCGAGCGTCGCGGCGAGCATCTCGGGGGTGAGCTCGCCGAGGCCCGCCGCCTCGCCGTGCGCGCGGGTAGGCCGGCGGCAGAGGCGCAGGAGGACAGCCGGCATCTCGGGCATCTCGGACAGGGGCGGCGCGAGGTCGTCCCACTCGTAGTGCCTGCCGTTCGGGTGGACGGAGCCCGCTGCGACGACCTGGCGGCCGAGCGACTTGAACTCCACGCCCGCGTAGGCCTCGAGCGTATCGAGCAGGGACACGTCGGCCGGCTTGGTGAACCAGTAGTGATGCCCGCCGGAGCCGGTCACCGTATGGGGAGCAAGGCTCAGGTCCAGCCCCGCGTCGGCGACGAGCTCGGCCAGGGAGTCGCGGCCCTCGGGAAAGTTGCGGGGGTCGACGTCGAGCACCATCACGGAGGCCGGCAGGCGCACACCGACGTTGACGCCTTCCTTGTCCGCTATCTGCAACACGCCCTGCGAGTCGTACTCGCGGGCCTGCCATGCGCCGTCCCTCGGGGTCTTGCCGCGGTCGCGACCCTTGCTGTCCACTGCATTCCACACGTGCAGCGGGATGAGCTGTAGGCCTGCTTCAACATACGCGCGCATGTCCCCTGTGCGCACGCGCTTCATCTTTTTGTCGGTCGTCACGCAGTCACCTTCGCGTCGTCTTGCGGCCGGGCTCGGCCGGCTTCCTCGATCAGGGCGCGGGCTGCGTCCGCCTCGGTCACCTTCTCTGGCTCGTCGCTGACGCGGCGCAGCTCCTCCAGCTTGCCGCGGATGAGCTCGCGGTGCCGGTCGGAGAGTCGCAGCGACATCTGCTGGCTAAGTGCCATGGGCTACTCCTTCTGTTGTCGGTTGGGCCTGGGTGGGCCGGGACGATCATCATGCCCAGACGTAATGCAATGCGGAACCGTCGGTCGTCCTGTCTGGGCCTTCGGAGGCCTAGATGCCCTAGACCATCGTCCCCCGAACGTCGGTCCGCAGTGCGTGCCCCTGGCGTTACGATGACCATCCCTAAACCGCTCAACCAAGGAGAGCACGATGGACGTCAACGAGTACATGAAGCAGAGCCTGAGCCTGCTGGAACGCATCGCCGAGGGCATCGAGACCCTCAACGCCAACGGCGTGCACGTCACCAACTTCGTCTTGCCCGAGGGCACGGACCTGAAGGCCGTCGGCAGCGTGGTCCACGCCCAGCCTGCCGAGAACGCCGAGGCCGACAAGAAGGCGAAGGCCGAGGCCGACAAGAAGGCGAAGGCCGAGGCTGATGCCAAGGCAAAGAAGGCGGCCGACGAGAAGGCTGCCAAGGACAAGGCGGATGCCGACGCCAAGGCGAAGGCCGAGGCTGACGAGAAGGCCAAGCAGGACGCTGCCGCGGCCGACAAGCCGGCCGAGACCAAGGCCAAGAAGGTGACCGCCGACGACGCCCGCAAGGCGCTGAAGGCCTACGCCGCGATCGAGGGCAACGACGCCGCCATGGAACTGCTGACCAGCCTGGGTGCCGGCTCCGTCTCGGCCCTGGCCGAGCAGGGCGAAGACAAGCTGGCTGAGCTCGTGGCGAAGTGCGGGGGCTGATCGAGATGAGCGACCAACCCAACATGAAGATGCCCAAGGACTCCGCGCAGGTGGTGTTCTGGTTCAAGGGGCTGCCGCAGCCGACCGCCTTCTTGACGACCCGCGAGGAGGCCGATAAGGCTGTCGCGGACTTCAAGGCCGGGTCCGACGTGTCCTTCCTGTCGTACCCGGACGGCCGCGGCGTGCGCTCCGAGAGCCACTTCCTGCGCGCCGAGCTGCGCGGTGTGACCATCGAGTACCCGACGATCCAGCTCGTGGGAGGTGCCTGATATGCCTAGCGCCCACGCGGTACGGAACGCGTCGGGGGCGAAGCGCTGGATGAACTGCCCGGGCTCCATCAACATGGAGCGCGGGCGGCCGAACAACTCCTCCGACGCGGCCCGCCTTGGTACGGCGGCGCACGCGCTCGGCGAGGCCTGCCTGCTCGACGGCAGCGAGGCCTGGGAGTGGCTCGGCGGGTACGTCCGGCTCGACCCCAACGAGCAGGCCGAGGTCTACCGGCCCAAGCAGCCCTACATGGGCGAGGATGAGGGCGACAAGACCGTCCTGGTCCCCGTCCACGCGTCCGAGGACGGCCTGCCGCCCTCTGGTCATGAGGACTTCCCGATTGACGCTGACATGGCGGACGCTGTGCAGGTCTACCTGGACGCTGTGCGCGAGGAGCTGGCCCGCCTGGGCGAGCACGCCGAGCTGCAGGTCGAGAAGCGGTTTAACCTGTCGTGGCTCGTCGGCTACGACTACGACGAGGACGCTGAGGCCAAGGCGCTCGAAGCAGGGGACTTCTACGTCTCGCCATCGGGTATCCGCCGCGACGACTTCGGGGACCTGGTCCACGCCGACGGCAGGCCTTGCCACGGCCCGATGTTTGGCACGAACGACGCCTCGGTGGTCCTGCTGTTCGACCACGTCACCGTCTTCGACTACAAGCACGGCCAGGGCGTCGTTGTCGAGGTGGAGGATAACGAGCAGGAGCTGTACTACGCCCTCGGCTGCGCCAAGGAGCTGGACTGGGCCTTCGACACCCTGGACCTCGTCATCGTCCAGCCGCGGGCTCGCCATGCCGACGGCAAGGTCCGGCGCTGGTCCACGACCAAGGCCCACCTGCGGGAGTTCGAGGAGCGCCTGCGCGTCGCGGCCGAGGCCACCGAGGCGGTCGACGCCCCGCTCGCCGCCGGCGACTGGTGCAAGTTCTGCAAGGCCGCGGCGGTTTGTCCCCAGCTGCGGGAGGAGGCCTTCAACCAGGCCGGCCTTGACTTCGGGGACGGATTCGAGGAGCCGAGCGTGAGCCTGACAGGACCAGAGGACAGCGACGCCGACCTGGAGCTGCGTATGCGGGCCATCCCGCTGCTCGACAGCTTCATCAAGGCGACCCAGACGGAGGCGCTCCGGCGGCTCCGCGAGACCCCCGGCGGCGAGGCCTGCTATGGCAAGCTGGTCCGCAAGAAGGCCAACCGCGCCTTCCGCACCGACCTGACCGAGGTCGACCCGCAGACCGGCGAGGACGTGCCGGTGGTGGTCTTCGACAAGCTGGTCGAGGCGGGCATCCCGCGGGAGATGCTGTACGAGGAGCCGAAGCCGAAGAGCCCGTCCAAGGTGGAGGCGGTCCGCCCGCCCGAGCTGATGGCGAAGCTCAAGGCCGAGAAGGTGAAGGCCCCGGCGGCGCACATCAAGGCGCTGGTGGCGCAGTACACCTACAAGCCCGAGGGCGGCATCACCGTCGCGCCGCTGAGCGACCCCCGCGAGGCGGTCGACCCGAGCGCGGCGGCCGAGGCCGACTTCGACGCCGTCGACGGCGACGCATCCTACGAATAGGGGCGGCGTCGTGACCCGGGCGGGGGCATGATGAGTGCTCCCACCCTTTCTTTTAACAGGAGATTGATATGACCAACCCTACCGGTCCATTCTATGTCTCGGGCACGTACGTCCGCGGCCCGCGAGACCCCGGCAATGGTGAAGGCTACAAGGAGATAGCCTTCGAGCTGTTGACGGCAGAGAAGGCTCGCATGACAGCCGAGAACCTCAACAAGCTGATGGCTGAGAAGCCAATCGCTCAGGCCAGTGTCGGCGTTGGCGATGGCGGTGGGAGCCTCTTCGTACATGGCTCCTACGAGGCTGTTAAGCGGGTACAAGCTCTCATTCTTGAGAATGCGCAGCTACGTCGGGAGCGGCCGTTTAATGGGCTTTCGTCTGCCGAAGCCGAGCGGCTCGCCCTGCTGGCCGAGGAACTTGGCGAGGCGGTCCAGTCCGTCGGCAAGGTCTTACGGCATGGGTATGAGTCACATCACCCGTATGGCTACAAGCCGGGGTCTAACCGTGACCAGCTCGAGATGGAATTGGGCGACGTCAAGGCGGCCGTCGACATGATGTGCGAGGCTGAGGACCTGAGTGGGGTAGCTATGACGCTTCACTCCGAAGGCAAACGTGAACGCGTCAAACAGTACCTGCACCACCAACCCACCAACCAAGGAGAAAGTGAATGAACGAGAAGCCCATCGAGGAGCGGAGCCAGACCGAGGAACTCCGCCACGCCATGCAGGAGATGCTGGCAGAGGACAACCCGCAGGTGAAGAACCTGGCGACCGCCAGCAAGAAGCAGCTGGCCCGCGAGGTCGTGCGCCTGCGCGCCATGGTCAAGGTCATCCAGAACGCCACCCGCAACGTGCGCATCGACGGCCACCGGTTCGGCCACGCGGAGGCCTTCATGCTGATGACCTACAAGGAGGTCGACGGCGACGGTCAGCTGTTGGTGTGGAACTCCCGCGACGGCGTGACGCCCTTCGTCATCAACATCGGCTCGAAGAAGTACCAGCACGACATCCCGCGCCAGCAGGGCCCGTTCTTCGACCTGCCGCGCGAGCACGCCGTCACCCACGTGTGGGTCACCCGCACCGACGCCCAGGTGCTCGAAGCGTGGCACCGCACGATGGACAAGGCTGTCGAGATGGGCAAGATTGACCCTGACAAGGCGGCCTCCATGCGCGACAACCTCGAGGTCGCCGAGTCCTGGCACTACCGCATCGGCCTCCGCAACCTGGAGACCGGCCGCTTCACCGACGAGGAGGTCCTCGAGGCCTCCGCTGCAATCCCGCAACCCGAAGGAGAGACCCAATGACCGAGCAACGCATCCCTGCCACCGTGCTCCGCACCGTGCCCTACGACCAGATGGTCGCCAACCTCTTCAAGCACATGGGCAGCCGCGAGGCCTCCCTGCTGCATGCTGCCATCGGCATCTCCGGCGAGACCGCAGAGCTGCTCGTGGCCGACTCCATCGAGAACATCGTCGAGGAGCTCGGCGACATGGAGTTCTACATCGAGGCGGGCTACCAGGTGCTGGGCGGCCGCCGCTCGGCGCTCGCTGACGAGCTGGTGCTCGAGGCGTCGGACCCGGCGCAGCACCAGGTGCTCGGCACCGTCACCATCGCCATGTCCACGACGGCGGGCCGGCTGCTCGACCTCGCGAAGAAGGGCTGGGTGTACAACAAGCCCCTGGACGACAACGCCGAGCGCGCGATTCGCTACGAGCTCATGCGCCTCGAGTGCATGATGGAGCAGCTGCTCGACATGGTAGGCGTCCGCCGGCCCGACGTCCTGCGCACCAACCAGACGAAGCTCGGCAAGCGCTACCCGCAGGGCGTCTACACGGACCAGGCCGCCCAGGTCCGCGCAGACAAGGCTGACGGCGAGTGACCACGACGGTCGTCAACCGCCGCAGCGGGGCGCACTACGACCTTATGGTCGACAGGACGTCCTTCTGGGGCAACCCGTTCCACGTCGGGGTCGACGGCACGCGCCGCGAGGTCATCGCCAAGTACAGGGCGATGGTGCTGTCGCGCCCCGACATGCTCGCCAGGCTGCCGGAGCTACGCGGCAAGGTGCTGGGCTGCTGGTGCAAGCCGCGGCCGTGCCATGCCGACGTTCTGGCAGAGCTGGCGGATTCCGGGGAGTTCGGTGGCTCGCTCCCTGGGCCTGATCCGAGATAATTCAACTCTACCCGCTGCGGTCCTGGTCTTCCTCCTCGGAGTAAGCTGACCAGGGCCTTCCGGGGTGGACTCCATGTCGACATCGACTACATCGTTAAACCCGCTATAAGGAGTATCATCCATGGCAACCGACAAGAAAGACGTCCGCAAGGTCACGACCCCCCGCTTCCGCGCCAGCTTCGTCTGGGCGTTCAAGCCCCAGCCCCCGATGAAGGGCAGCACAGGCGAGCCGAAGTACGGCGTCACCATGCTGTTCGACGAGGCGGCCCGCAAGACGCCGCAGTACGAGGCGATGAAGAAGCTGGCGGTGCACGCCGCCCGCGAGAAGTTCGGCGACAAGCTGAAGCCGGACGGCAAGGGCTGGTTCATCGGTCTGCGCAACCCGTTCCGCGACGGCGCCGAGAAGTCCGAGCTGGAGGGCTACGAGGGCATGGTCTTCGCCAGCGCCACCAGCAAGATGCAGCCCGGCATCGTTGACCAGACGCTGAACCGCATCATCAGCGAGGACGACTACTACAGCGGCTGCTACTCCCGCGCCACCGTCACGGCCTACGGCTACGACAAGGCCGGGAACAAGGGCGTCGCGTTCGGCCTGCAGAACCTGCAGAAGCTGGGCGACGGCGACCGCTTCTCCGGCCGCACGGCCGCAGAGGACGACTTCGACTCCGTCGACGACTTCGTCGGCGAGGGCGAGGCCGGCAGCGACGCCAGCTTCCTCGACTGACCGTCGGGAGGCAGGTGAGGAGGGGAGCTTCGGCTCCCCTTCTTTTTGCCCATTCGATGGCGTCCCAGGGCGGAAGTCCGTGCCATGATCTACCCACACCGACCAACCAGGAGAACACCGCCATGGCAACATACTGGCTAAGCCCACCACCCAAGTCCTGCGACACCTGCCGCACACCCATCACAGACGTCTTCTACGACGCCGACACCGGCCGAGGCTGGGCGTGCATGTGCCCGTCCTGCCAAACCCTTGGGCCAGGGCTCAATCGCGTAGGCCCCGGCCGCGGTCAGAAGTACGAGAAGCAGGCCGATGGCAAGTGGCTCAAGACGGAGGGTTAGGCGTGACCCCGACGAGGGCCATGATGGCCCGCATCGAGGAGGCAGGCTACCAGTTCCTCGGCGGCGAGGGCGGCTGGGCGGCCTATGACCTAGACGACCGGTCCGAGGTACGAGGCTCCAGAGCCCGGGCACTCGGCGATTCAATATGGGCCACGGCAGATGCGCTGGGCCTCAAGCATGAAGGAGAATGACCGTGGAAGAGAACCGTAGGGAGAAGCTCATCTCCCGTCTCAAGAAGTGTCTGGCGCTGTCGGCCAGCCCGGAGCCGCACGAGGCTGCCGCAGCCCTCCGACAGGCGCAGAAGCTCATGCGTGAGCTGGACCTGACAGAGGCCGACCTGCTCGGCCTGGAGCTCGCCGACGCACTCGTCAAGACGCGCGAGGGCTTCGGCGCCTGCCGCACGATGAACTTCCTGACGTCCATCGTCATGGAGGCCTTTGGCGTCCAGTGCATCTACGAGCGCAACCCGGGCACCGCCAACCGGCTGAACGTCCGATACGTCGGCCCTCGCGACCGCGTCCTGCTCGCCGAGTATTCACACCGGGTCGTCTGGCGGGCCATGCAGGGCGCGTGGGACAACTTCCTGACGCAGCGTCCGTGGCTGAAGGGCGACGGTGGCAAGCGGCAGGCCTTCCACCTCGGCTGGCTGGTCGGCGTGCGTGAGAAAGTCGAGGCGATCGTGCCGCCCGAGGAGGAGACGGCCGCGGTCAACCGCTGGATTGCCCAGCGCTACGGCGAGCTGGTGCCCGGCAAGGCCGTCAAGCAGAAGCCCGTCAACGCCGCCGCGTTCAACGCGGGCGTGGAGGCCGCCGAGGACTTCTCCCTGCACACCCCGGTCGAGGAGCAGCGCCTCGCCATCACCAACCAAGGAGCATGACATGAGCATGGGCTCTCACAGCTGGCGCGGCAGCGAGGACGTCGAGGTCCTGTCGGGCCGCGCCACCTTCGTCGTCGGCGACCTCAAGGTCGAGATGGAGCTCCCGAGCTTCGCCGACTTCCACACAATCTGCAAGCTCCTGGAGGCCTCCGGTCGCGTCGGCGCCGCGCAGGCTAGGGCTAACGTAGGCGAGGCCGTCCGGCGCGCCCTGGAGGCCTCATGAGCTGGCTCAAGACCGTCCTGTGGGTGCTGCTGACCGGCGGCATCAAGTCCAAGCTGCTGCGCCTGCCGGAGCACCAGCCCTTCCGCGTCGTCCGGGCCGGCGGCAGGCTCCTCGTCGAGCCCATACCGACCCAGATGGACCCTGACCACCCCGTGAAATACGAGCGTGGCCAGCGGGTTGTTGTACAGCCCCACGCTGGCTTCCACCGCGGGGCACGCGGCGAGGTGCAGTACCATGCGCCGGACGGCAGGGTGTGGATCAGGCGCGATGGCGCCTCGTCCGACGTGTGGTACATGCCGCACGAGCTGGCAGCGGAGGAACAGGGATGATGGCGGTGCAGCGAATCTTCCTCGTCATCGGCGGGCCGCACGACGGCATGGCGTTCAGGCCGATCGACGGAGTCCCGCGCGAGGGCCAGGTGCTCGAGCTGGAGGGCCACGACTACGCCGTGACGAGGGTGCCGCGCACGAGGGACAACCTGATGGTGCCGCGGTGGGTGCTGCTGCACGGCTCGATGGCGGAGTGCGACGTCGTCTGGCAGGCCTTCATGGCGACGATGCGCGCCTGGGCGGCGGAGGTGCTGCGGTGAGCCGGTGCAAGGAGCACGGGGTAGCGCAGCCCTGCCCGCTGTGCGCCCAGGGAGCCTGGCCCCTCAGGGACCTCAACGCCGTGGCCGACTTCGCCGGCAACCCGGTCGACCGCCCGGACGGCCTCGTGCCGGGCAGGCGCTACGTCCGGCTGTCCGAGGTCGTCCGGTCCATAGGCCGCCGCTGGACGGAGCTGGAGCGGGTGAAGCTGACCGCGCTGGCCCCGATCTACGCCACGAAGAACGCGCTGGTGCGCGAGGCCCGCATAGGCGCGATCGACGTCGGCCGGCTCGAGAAGGCCGCGCGCCAGGTCGCCAAGGGCCTGGAGTCCGACCCGGACCCCGTCGTGGAGCACTACATGCGCGCCATCATCGACGAGGAGTCCCCGTGGTGAGACGGCGGCGGACTTCGGGGACGACCCATGGCAAGATGGACGACCTGACATAGGAGAGCTCAACTTGACCATCACACAGACCTACCGTGACGGCGAGCTCGTGGAGACGGTGAACCACGGCGGAAGCGAGAGCCAGCTGATAGGCGGCTCCGCCTACGAGCGCAGCGAGCCCGCGGTCGCCATGTCCCCGGTGGCGCGAGCCGTCAAGGACATCGTCTACGAGAACCCGCCCAAGGCCACCATCGACTTCGAGACCCGTTCCGCATGCTCCATCAAGGACTGCGGGTCGTGGCGCTACTCGCTCGACCCCACCACCGAGGTCATGTGCCTCGCCTTCCGACTGCCTCACTGGGAGGAGGGCCGTACGGCCCTCTGGCACCCGGCCTTCCCGCACCTCGGCGTCGCCGAGGCGGACTGCCCCGAGCTGGACGAGCTCTTCGCGTGGATCGCGGAGGGCCGGCTCGTCGAGGCCCACAACGCCTGGTTCGAGCGCGGCATCTGGACCAACATCTGCGTGCCCCGCATGGGCTGGCCCGCGGTCGGCCACGAGCAGTGGCGGTGCTCCGCGGCCAAGGCGGCGGCGTACTCCCTGCCGCGATCGCTGGACGGCTGCACGGCGGCCCTGCGCCTCCGCGTCAAGAAGGACATGGAGGGCTCCAAGGTCATGAAGAAGATGGCCAAGCCCCGCAAGCCGCGCGTGGCGGAGGTCAAGCAGTGGGTCCAGGCGCACTCCGGCGTCGGGGTGCCGGTCAAGCAGCTGACAGTGCAGACCGTGGCCACCGACTCTGGCTGGGCCGCCCGCGTCACGTGGGACGGCGGCGAGCGCGAGTTCACCCTGCCACTCTACTGGCACGAGTCGGCCGAGATGATCGAGCGCCTGTGTGCCTACTGCCGCGTGGACGTGCTCGCAGAGGAGGCAGTGTCCCACCGCCTGCGCGACCTCTCCCACAAGGAGACCCGGATGTACCTGATGGACCAGGCCATCAACGAGCGCGGGTTCCAGCTCGACCGCGAGGGCATCGAGGCAGCCCTCGAGGTGGTGGAGGGCATATTCTCCGAGCTGAACGCCGAGCTGGTCGCGCTGACCGACGGGCAGGTGCAGAAGGCGACGCAGCGGGCGCGCATGATCCAGTGGTTCAACGAGATGGGCCTGCCGCTCGAGGACACGCAGGGCAGCACCATAGACGGCTGGCTGAAGCGCGAGGACCTCGAGGCCGACGTCAGGCGCGGCCTGGAGCTCGTCCGGGCTCTCGGCAGGTCGAGCACTGCCAAGTTCGTTGCGGCGCAGAACTGGGCCGCCCCGGGCACCTGGAGGGTGCACGGCGGGCTGCTCTACCACGGCGCGGGCACGGGCCGGTGGTCCGGCTCGGGCGTGCAGCCGCACAACTTCCCCCGCGGCAGCATCAAGGACATGGACTTCGCGTGGGAGGTCATCAAGACCCGCGACGTCGCCTTCATGGAGATGATGTACGGGGACGTCATGACGCTCCTGTCGCACGCGCTGCGCGGGATGATAGTGCCGACGCCCGGCCGGAGGCTGATGGTGGCGGACTACGCGGCCATCGAGGCCCGCGTGGTGCTGTGGCTCGCCGAGGACGACGAGGCGCTCGACGTGTTCCGCCGCCGCGAGTGCATCTACATGGCGATGGCGACCGAGATATACGGGCGGCCCATCACCGACAAGGTGAAGCAGGCCGACGAGCGCCAGATGGGCAAGCAGGCCGTCCTCGGGCTGGGCTACCAGATGGGGGCCAAGAAGTTCCAGGCGACCCTCGCCGAGAAGTGGGGCATCTTCATCGAGCTCGACTTCGCCCAGCAGATCGTCGACACGTACCGCGCCAAGTTCTGGCGGGTCAAGAAGATGTGGTGGGACCAGGAGGCGGCAGCCATCGCCGCGGTCAAGAACCCCGGCCGGACCTTCCGCTGCGGCAGGGTGTACTGGAGGTCCTTCGACGGCTTCCTGCACTGCAAGCTGCCGAGCGGCCGGCTGCTGGGCTACGGCGACCCGCAGGTGCTCAAGAAGAAGACCCCGTGGGGCGAGGAGCGCGACTGCCTCACCTACATGGGCGTCGACCCGTACACCAAGAAGTGGCGTCGTCAGGACACCTACGGCGGCATGCTCGTCGAGAACATCACCCAGGCCACGGCCCGGGACCTGATGGCGGACGCGATGCTCCGCTGCCACGACGAGGGCGTCTACGACGTCATCCTGTCGGTGCACGACGAGCTCATCGCCGAGTGCGACGAGGACAAGGGCAGCGTGGAGGACTTCGAGGCGACCATGGCGCACGTGCCCGACTGGGCAGAGGGCTGCCCCGTCGCCGCCGAGGGCTGGTCCGGCTACCGCTACAAGAAGTAGGAGAGAAGAGATGCAAGAGAAGAAGGACGCGGGCCGCTGCCCGCACCACGGACGCCCATGGGAGGGCGGTCGAGAGTACGCCTGCGGGTGCGCGATAGACAAGTGGACGCTGGCCAAGCTCCGCGAGGGGTCGAAGTCGGCCACGGTGCGTCCGCACCCGGGCTACACGGTGGAGGGCGAGGACGATGGATACCACGACTGAGTTCCCGTTCCGCCTCAAGAACTTCCGCCACCAGCAGGATGAGTGGGACCGTCACCGCGACGACGACGCCCGCGCCCTGCTGTGGCAGATGCGGACCGGCAAGACCAAGGCGACGCTCGACCTTGCCTGCTACCGCAGGCAGAAGGGCGACATCCAGGCCGTGCTGGTCATTGCCCCGAACGGCGTCCACGTCAACTGGATTCGCCGGCAGCTGCCGCAGCACATGTGGGAGACCGTCCCGTACGTCGCGCACGCCTGGCAGGCGAGCGAGGCCCACAAGCCCGAGCACGCCGCGTCGCTCGAGCGGGTCCTGTCGTGCCGCGGCGAGGCGCTGGCCGTGCTCGCCGTCAACTCGGAGTCCATCATCCACGACAAGCCGGCGAAGATCATTGCCCGCTTCCTGCGACGCCACCAGGGCAAGTGCATGCTGGTCGTCGACGAGTCGCACGACTTCCGCTCGCCGGGCTCCAAGCGCACCAAGCGGGCGCGGTCCCTCAAGAAATACTGCAAGGTCCGCCGCATCCTGACGGGGACGGCGGTGTCCAACAGCCCGCTGGCGGCGTACAGCCAGTTCGAGCTGCTCGAGAACCACGCGCTGGGCTTCGAGAACTTCGCCGACTTCGAGGGCCACTACGCCTACTACGTACAGGAGCGCACGAAGGGCGGGCGGTCCTACGAGCAGCTGGACCACTACCGGAACCTCGACGACCTGCAGGGCCGCATGGCCAGGTGGGCCTCCGTGGTCCTCCGGGAGGACGTCGACGACATGCCCGACCTGGTCATGGACGAGCGCACCGTGGTGCTGCCGGAGGCGCAGATGAAGGCCTACCGCACGCTGCTCAAGGAGATGATCCTGGAGCTCGAGGACGGCGGCGAGGTCGAGGCCATCGACGGCGGCGCGCGCCTCGTGAAGCTGCAGCAGATGCTCGGCGGCTTCGTCGTCGACGTGGACGGGCAGGTCAGGGAGCTCGTGTCGGACGACGAGAACCCCAGGCTGCAGGCCATGCTGGACGAGGTGCGCAGCTCCGACGGCAAGGCCATCGTCTGGTGCAAGTACCGCGAGGACATCCGCCGGGTCGTGCGCGCCCTGGCGGCCGATGGCATCCGCTGCGTGGAGTACCACGGGGCGGTCCACTCGCAGGCCAAGCGCCAGCAGGCCATCGACGACTTCAACAACGACCCCTCGGTGCGCGTCTTCGTCGGCCAGCCGAAGGCCGGCGGTCAGGGGCTCGACCTGTCGGCGGCGGACCTTATCCTGTGGTACTCGCACACGTTCGACCTTATCGAGCGGGACCAGGCGAACGAGCGCGCCACCCAGATCGGCGGCAAGACCGTCACCATCAAGGACTTCGTCACCCCGGGCACAGTGGACGAGTACATCCTCGCCAACCTCGGGGAGAAGCGCTCGGTGTCGGAGTCGCTCGCCGGGCGGGGCCTGCGCGACCGTCTGCTGGCCCTGTTCAGGTCGCAGCTGTGATAGCCCCGACCGGACGCGCGAACGACGGCTCCACGATCTACGCCCCGGCGGTACACTACACCCACTGACGCACGCCGGGCATGCCGCCCGATCGGGCGGCGACAGTCCCTAAACCCAGACTCTACGAAGGAGAGCACCATGACCGAAGACGTGAAGACCAACGAAGCCGAGCAGCCCAAGGAGAAGACCCCGGGCGTGGGCGACGTGGCCAAGGACCTGATCCGCGGCGGCAAGACCAACGAGGAGGTCCTGGCGGCCATCAAGGAACAGTTCCCGGACGCCAAGACCTCGATGGCCAGCATCAACTGGTACCGCAACATGCTGCGCGGCGACGGTGAGAACGTGCCGACCGCCCGCGAGCTGAAGGCGGATGCCAAGGCCGAGCAGAAGGCCGCCAAGGAAGCTGCCAAGGCCGAAGCCAAGGCGAAGAAGGACGCCGAGAAGGCCGAAGCCAAGGCGAAGAAGGACGCCGAGAAGGCCGAGAAGAAGGCGGCCGCTGACAAGGCGAAGGCTGACGCCAAGGCCCA
>ERZ761580.14-NODE-14-length-86816-cov-18.787670_pt1 | contig 86816 bp, 83 predicted proteins | sample MGYA00433097_ERZ761580 | MGnify/ENA primary metagenome ERZ761580 (study PRJEB28899, sample SAMN03785562) | bioreactor sludge metagenome | biome: EBPR Sludge; feature: EBPR Bioreactor; material: 0.22µm filtered reactor supernatant | place: Saint Lucia: Queensland... | reverse complement strand
GAGCGTAGGACTCATAAGCCTAAGGTCGCTGGTTCAATCCCAGCCGCTGCTACCACGTGAATATCAAGAGAACCTCGGACTATTCCGAGATTCTTTTATACTGAGAACATGAAACAGGTTATTCTTGCCAGTCAATCTTCGCGCCGCAGTGCCCTACTACGTGCGATGGGCGTGACGTTTGATACGATTCCGAGCCGGTTTGACGAAAAGCTTGATAACACTCGGGACCCAGTCGTTGTTGCCAAAGAACTGGCACTAGGAAAAGCAATTGACGTGGCAAAAAACTACCCTGACGCATATGTGATTGGCAGTGACACGATAGTGACTATTGAAGGTCGCCAGCTTGAAAAACCAATATCGCCAGAAAATGCCCACGAAATGTTGAAGGATTTGGCAGGTAAGACAAACCATGTAACGACGGCCGTAGCGTTGGTGTGTATGAACGGCAATATACGATTGAGCGAGGCGGATACAACAGCCGTTCACTTTAAACCGTACGACGAAGCGGCGGTTGCGGCGTATGTAGCCACAGGCGATCCGATGGACAAAGCTGGTGCTTATGGAATTCAAAGTGGTGCTGGGCCACTTATTGAAAAGTACGATGGCAACTTTGATACAGTCATCGGGCTGCCAACCGGTGTACTGGCGGAACTACTTGAGAAGTGTGGCATAACAGCGACAGCGCTCACGGCTGACGAACAAGTTGAGCATGCTACGGCCTAAAGATATTGAAAATTAAATGCGGTGTCGATAAGTCATTTAACCAAATAGTTTAATGACATTTTGACACCGCAAGGCAAGAGGACTTATAATAAGTACTGACACGTAATACACACTAGCCCTTCCCTTTTGAAGGGGCAAAGCGTCCCTTACGATTTGTCATCCATTCATCGTCTTCGGATTTTCGCTAAGAAACGGGTGAAAAAACGGACGAACGACCAGTAACGTTTCTCTACAATATCAACCCGCTGAAAGCACAAGGCGTAGCCGAGCTTTAGGGGGAGGAGCGAATCTTTGGATTCACTCCAAAGATGAAGTGGAGGGGTGAGCCCCTCCCGGAGACTCTACTATGGATGACGAGACTTTTATAAACGAACGGGTGGACGTAGTGGCGACGTTCGGTACTGGCCTGAACCCCTGTGTGCCGATTAAATTCCGCCGCCGCAACGGCCGAGTGATAGAAATCAGCGAAATTGGCTTGCGGCACCCTACCATGCAGGGCAATCGCATGGTGCATATGTTCGACGTGACTGACGGAGGAGCCGACTACAGGCTGGAGTTCGACGCCGAACGGCTGACCTGGACGCTCGCTATGGAGGCCGACCACTCATGAGGAACGACTATAACGCCGCTCGGCCGACGGTAATCCACATTGACCTTAACAGCTGCTTCGCCACAGTTGAACAGCAAGCACGGCCACGACTGCGCGGCCGGCCGGTGGCGATCGTGAACCGCCGCACCGACACCACTATGATCGTGACCGCCAGTTACGAAGCCAAGGCGATGGGAGTGAAGTTGGGTATGCGGCTGCGTGACGCTAAGAAGCTGTGCCCGGACCTAATTGGACTCGAGAGCGACCCACCGAAATATCGTTATGTGTACCACCAGCTGATGCGGATTATGCAGGATTATTCGGCGCACGTACGCATGAAGAGCATTGACGAAGGCGTGATTGATTTTTCGGATTCGACGCTGGCCATGCAGAATCGTGACTTGGTGGATATAGGCTGGGAAATAAAGCAGCGGTTATGGAACGAGGTTGGTAGTGCAATGAACTGCAACGTTGGCATTGCTACTAATCGGTTTTTGGCGAAGACGGCCGCCAGTCTGCATAAACCGAACGGGCTGGATGTCATTACGGCCGACAACCTGCGCGAGGTATTTGGCACACTTGAACTGACCGACCTGACTGGTATTGCCGAGCAATTTGAAAAGCGGTTGAATGCGGTTGGGATTTTTACGCCCCTGCAGTTTTTGGATGCTGACCCGGTGCTGCTACAAAAGATGGTGTTTAAGAGCATTGTTGGGCTGGAATGGCACCAACGTCTGCGCGGTTGGGAAGTCGACAAACGTGACTTCCCTATACGCACGGCCGGGCGACAATACGTGCTGGACGGCTATAAAATGCCGCGAGCTGAAGTACTGAAACGCCTGCACCATTTGTGTGAAGAAACCGGGGCGAAAGTCCGGTCGCAGGGGTTGGTGGCGCGTGGCGTGTCGGTCCATGCGCGGAGCTATAGCGATACCGGTCGGGGGTGGCGTGGTTCGTATTGGCATGCTCGGCACATGGCAGCCGTGCCGTTCTTTTCGAACCAAGCGATCTTTGAACAGGCCAAGAAGTTATTTGAAGGCGCGCCGATGTTCGTGAAGGAAATCGGCGTGTCGTGTTACGAATTGAGCGAACCCGACGAGTCACAACTACATTTGTTCGGCGATGAGCTGGCACGCGACAAGTCGCTGACAAACGCGGTCGACCAAATTAATGGTCGCTACGGTAAACGGGTCATTCATTCTGCCGACACGTTGACTACTAGGATGGTGAAAGAAAAAATACCTTTCGGCAGCACTCGCTATCTGTAGCGGTATACTAAGATGCGTGAAGTATGTGGTTGCGGTTAGCGGAGGGGTGGACTCGGTGGCACTGCTGGATATGTTGGTGCGTTCCGGTGAGCACGAACTAGTGGTCGCGCATTTTGACCACGGTATACGGCAGGAATCGGATGACGACGCCCATTTTGTGGGTGGGTTGGCAAAACGGTACGGCCTTCCATTCGAGCTGGAACAGGGTGAACTTGGCGCGAGCGCCAATGAAGATACGGCGCGGAGTGCCCGATACGACTTTTTGCGGCGCATGGCCACAAAACACGGCGCGCGACTTGCGACAGCGCATCATATGGATGACGTGCTCGAAACGATCGTGATTAATCAGGTGCGGGGCACAGGGTGGCGCGGACTGGCAGTAATGAACGACCCTACAATCGACAGACTGTTACTTGACCGCACAAAAAAGCAGCTATACGACTATGCCGTGGCAAACGGACTGGAGTGGGTCGAAGATGCTACAAATACTTCGGACAAATACCTTCGTAACCGGGTTCGAAAACGATTGAATTTGCTCGATGACCAAGCAAAGAAAAAACTGATTGATATGTGGCAGCGGCAAACCCGACTTGCGTCCGATATTGACGGCGAAGCGGAGCGACTGGCCACGTCGTCGCGCTACTTTTTGACGATGATTGATGACGCGTCAGCATTAGAGCTACTCCGCGCCACACTAGCTGGCCAAGCACTCTCACTTGACCGTCCGAGACGACAACGGTTGCTCCATGCTGTCAAGACAGCCAAGGCTGGCAGTACGTTTGAACCAGGTGGCCACACGCTTGTCGAGTTCACGAAACGCGAGTTCATTGTCAAACACCCCTTATGACTGCTATATTTATAGGAGTGATTTCAAGGAGTAACTTGAGCATTCTGACTGAACAAGAAAGGACGATAATTTAACTTTATGGCTGCAAAGAAACCTTCATCTGGCAAACGTATGAGCAACATGGTGCGGCTTGGCTTGTTTTGGCTAGTGCTCGTCGCTTCGACGCTTGCTGTTATTGCTCTTACGTCTCCACAGGAAAGCCTGAAGCAGGTATCGCTCAAGAGCGTAACCGAACGGGCGAACAAGGGTGAAATTTCAAAAATCGAGATTGAAGGCGACGACGTGAAAGTCACGCCAAAAGGTCAAGACAAAGCGACAGAAAAGTCGACTAAAGAACCAAACTCAAGCATTTACGAGCAGGGGCTAAACAAAGACGCCAATGTCGACGTTAATATTAAGAAGCCGTCCGAGACTGGTAATGCTATTTGGGCGGCAACCAGCATTCTGCTGCCAGTTGTGCTAATCGGTCTGCTGTTCCTGTTCATGATGCGTCAGGCGCAGGGCCAGAACAACCAGGCGCTTGGGTTTGGTAAAAGCAAGGCAAAGCTGTACGGACTCGACAAAGAAAAGGTGGTGTTTGCTGATATCGCAGGTAACGATGCCGCCAAGCAAGACCTTGAAGAAGTCGTGGACTTTTTGAAGCACCCGAAGAAGTACCAGCAGCTTGGCGCCAAGATTCCAAAGGGCGTACTGCTTGTTGGAAGCCCAGGTACTGGTAAGACCATGCTGGCCCGCGCTGTCGCCGGTGAAGCCAATGTGCCGTTCTTTAGTATTTCGGGTTCCGAATTCGTTGAAATGTTCGTGGGTGTCGGAGCTAGCCGAGTGCGCGACCTGTTCGCCAAGGCTAAAAAGAATGCACCGGCCATTATTTTTATCGACGAAATCGATGCCGTTGGTCGTAAGCGAGGCAGCGGTATGGGTGGCGGACACGACGAACGCGAACAGACCCTGAACCAGATTCTAGTAGAAATGGATGGATTCGAAACCGGCACGAACGTCATTGTGCTTGCGGCCACCAACCGGGCCGACGTACTTGACCCTGCCCTGCTTCGTCCGGGACGGTTCGACCGCCGCACCAACATCATGCTGCCAGAGCGACGTGACCGCGAGGCGATTTTGAAAGTCCACTTTAAGAACAAGCCAACCGACCCAACCGTCAACCTGGACAAACTTGCCGCTAAGACAGCCGGTTCAAGTGGTGCCGACCTGGCCAACATTGCCAACGAAGCTGCCATTATCGCAGCGCGTCGTAACTCGAAGATGATTTCGAACAAGGATCTTACCGAAGCGTTTGAAAAAGTCGCCATCGGACCAGAACGTAAAGCCAAGGTTATGAACGACAAAGAAAAAGAGCTGACCGCCTACCATGAAGCCGGGCACGCTATTGTTGGCCACGTGCTGCCAGACAGCGACCCGGTACATAAGGTGACAATCATTCCGCGCGGTGGTACAGGCGGCGTGACATGGTTCTTGCCACCAGAGGACAAAAGCTATACGAACGTATATGAGTTCAAGGATATCTTGGCCCGGGCAATGGGTGGACGTGTGGCCGAAAAGATTAAGTACGGCAGTGACGGCATTACGACCGGTGCAGGTAGCGACCTGCGAAAGGCCACCGAAATTGCCCGCGATATGATTATCGAACAAGGTATGGGCAAGGGGCTTCGTGACCAGGTGTTCCACGACGACAACGGCGGCATGGTATTCGACAAGATTACCCACGAACGTCCGTATAGCGATGACACGGCACGTGAGATTGACCGCGAAGTCGAGAGTCTTATAAAAGAAGCTGCTCACCGGGCCGAGGTAGTGCTGACACACAACATGGCCAGCCTTGAAACGTTGGCCGCGGCACTTCTGAAGGAAGAAACGCTTGAAGAAGATATCGTGAACACCATTTTGAAAGATACGGTGCTACCAAAGGAAGTAATGCTCCACCCGGCAGCATAGGGAACAACTGATGGGCCGTGTCCAAAGCGTCGTCGCCAGAGCAAACCGCAAACTGACTGTACAGTTTGCGGCTATTCTGCTTTCAAGCGCATTGCTGGCGTCGATGGTGTTCGGTATTATTCGAATCCGTCTGCTGACCAACTTTTACTACGACACCTACCCTGTTGGACTAGACGCCTATAACGCTGCATTCTTACTACCGGACTTCATGTATTTCATCTTGGTGTCGGGAGCGCTGAGCGTCACATTTATACCGGTATTTAACCAGCGTATGGCGAGTGGTAACAAAAAATCCGCCTGGCGGCTTTCGACAAGCTTGGTCAATTTAATGGCACTCGCGACACTCGTTGCGAGCATACTTATTATCATTTTTGCCGAGCCACTCATTCGGTTCGTCATTGCTCCTGGCCTTAGCGAATCCGGTACGGCATTGGCTGTTAGCATGATGCGGGTTATTGCAGTCAACCCATTCCTGTTCGCTGTCGCAACGGTGATTGCCAGTATCCAACAGGCGGTCGGCCGGTTTACGTTTTATGCACTGGCGCCGATTATTTATAACCTGGGTATCATAACGGGGATATTGTTCTTTACCAACGGTATTAACATATTCGGCTGGCAAGTGTTCGATGGCGGCATCATGGGTGTAGCGCTTGGTGTCGTGTTCGGTTCGATCATGCAGCTTATCGTGAGTAGTATTGGGTTGATTGGCCTGGGCTTTGACTACAGGTTTAAGATTTACTGGAAAAACAAAGGCTTTCGTAAAGTGCTTAGCCTGCTTCCTGCCCGGTCGCTCGACCAAGGCATGGACTATGTCGTCGGAATTGTTGAAACCAACTTGGCGTCGCGCATGGCGGCAGGAACGCTGACGGCCTACAACTATGCGACGACGCTAATGATGGCCCCAATCAACTTAATCGGAGTTGCGATTTCAACCGCCGCATTCCCACAAATGACTGAGCGGCTGAGCGAAGGTAAGACAGAACTTTTTAAGTCAGAACTTCGTACGGTTCTGCGGGTGATCATATGGCTTAGCTTACCGGTCGCAATCATCACGTTCTTTACCCGTGGGTATGTCATTAGCTTCATTAAGAACGAAGGTGACCCGTTGATGGCCGGACTTTTGGGAGCGCTCACGACGGTGATACTATTTAGGTCTATTTACTATATTGCTGCCCGGACGTTTTACGCCCAGCAAGACACCAGGACGCCGCTTTATATTTCATTCTTTTCAATCGGCCTTAATATCGTTCTGGCTGTCACGTTCACGGCCGTACTGAACATGGGCGCGTATGGTTTAGCATGGGCGCAGTCGATTATGGCCGCGGTCGAAGTCGTCATTCTGTTCATTGTTATGTCAGTACGACTGGGCGGGCTGTTCGACCGGACATTCTGGAGTGGTGTTTGGCGTATGATGAGTGCTACTGGCTTTATGGCGATAGTTAGCTACTGTATGGTGCTTATTTTCCCGCTCCAAGCCGGGGCGAGCAGTAGTTTTTACTTTACCTTCCCGAAGTTCGTTCTCATCGTAGGAGTCAGTATTGTGGCGTACGTAGTGTTCAGCCGGCTGCTGAAGTTGCAAGAAGTAAATCCGATTATAAAGACGGTGAAGCGTTTTACGACTGGAAGCGTGCGCAGCTAACTTTATGGATCAGTCACATATCAGGAACTTCTGTATTATCGCGCACATTGACCATGGTAAGTCGACGCTTGCAGACCGGCTACTTGAAATCACCGGCACGGTCAATAAACGTGATATGAAAAGCCAGCTGCTCGACAGCATGGATTTAGAGCGCGAAAAAGGTATTACTATTAAACTAGCGCCGGTTCGTATGGAATACCAGGGGTACGAGCTGAACCTCATCGACACGCCAGGACACGTCGACTTTTCGTACGAAGTTAGCCGTAGCCTTGAAGCCTGCGAAGGTGCGATATTGGTCGTCGACGCGTCACAAGGAATCCAAGCCCAAACACTCGCTAACGTATATTTGGCAATGGCGGCCGAACTGACAATCATTCCGGTGCTTAATAAAGTTGACCTTCCGGCTGCAGACGTCGAAAAAGTCAGCGCGCAGGTTATTAATCTTTTGGGTTGCAATGAAGATGACATTTTAAAAATTAGTGCCAAGACGGGCGAGGGCGTACCGGCGCTGCTCGATGCCGTGATTGAAAATGTCGCGCCGCCAAGTGGCGCGAAGGACAGCGCGACGCGCGCATTGATATTTGACAGTTACTACGACGACTACCGCGGTGTCATTTTGTACACACGTCTGTTCGACGGCCAAATCAAAAAAGGCGATACGATTGAAATGCTTGCGACTGGCGCGAGCGGTCTAGCACTTGAAGTTGGGTCACTTTCGCCGACTATGCGGCCCAGTGATTCTCTTGGCACGGGCGAAATTGGCTATATTGTGACGAACTTGAAGACGACGCGCGATGCGCGGGTCGGCGACACGATAACAGTCAAGCGTTCTCACGCTGACCAGCCACTGCCAGGCTACAAGAACGTCAAGCCGTTTGTGTACGCCGGCTTCTTTCCAGTTTCCAACGAAGATTATGTCGAACTCAAAGAAGCGATTGAAAAGCTGAGTATGAGCGATTCGGCGTTGCAGTTCGAGCCAGAAAACTCACCGGTGCTTGGGTTCGGTGTCCGCATTGGATTCCTTGGGCTACTTCATATGGACATCGTGCGCGAGCGGCTGGAGCGCGAATATAACCTTGACTTAGTTGTCACCAACCCAAGCACAGATTACCAAGTGACAATGACCGACGGTGAACAGGTCGACATAAAATCGGCTGCCGACCTTCCGCTAGTTACGAAGATTACTGAAATCCGTGAGCCATGGATTAACGGCGAAATCGTCGTTCCCGAACAATACATTGGCTCCGTCATTCAGCTCATTGTCAGTAAGCGTGGCAGGCAAAAGAACCTCAGCTATATAGATGAGCGTGCACTCATTAGCTTTGAAGCGCCACTGGCAAACCTGCTGACCGATTTTTATGACCAGCTAAAGAGTGTTACTTCAGGCTACGGTAGTTTTAACTACGAACTAAGCGAATACCGGGCTGAAGACTTGGTAAAAGTAGATTTTTACGTAGCCGGGGAGATTGTCGACGCTCTGTCTGTTATGGCGCACCGTTCCGAAAGCCAAAGTCTGGGCCGCGAAACGGTCAAAAAACTCAAAGAAGTCATCCCACGCCAGAATTTTCAGGTAAGTTTACAGGCGGCGATTGGTGGTAAATTTATTGCCCGCGAAGACGTCAGCGCTTACCGAAAAGACGTCACTACCGGCCTATACGGCGGCGACGTATCACGAAAAAAGAAAGTCCTTGCCAAACAAGCCAAAGGTAAAAAGCGCATGAAACGGTTCGGTAAAGTTGATATCCCGTCCGAGGCGTTTACCGTTATGCTGAAGCGCGACTAGAACCTAAAAGGTAATATAATCGCACTCAGCACGCTTTTAAATATCGCCTGACTTGCTTGTCCAAAGCCAGGCCAAAACCAATGCGGCTCGGATTGTACTATGTAGGTGCTAACGCCAGCACCACCGATAAGCAGTACGGCAATAATACCAAGACCAATAGAGACTTTAGTATTCGCCGGTACTTTTTTGAACACCAAAGCCGTCGATTGTAGCAGAACGATTCCTACGAGCGGCAAAAGTAAGAGCAGGTATCGACCGTTGATCGCAACTGGCTGAGCTGTTTTGACATAATCACCGTAAAGCTGCAATGACAGCACTCCCACGTATACTCCAATAAGTAGAATAGTGAGCCAACCGAACCACGTAACATTTCGTTTAACAGCCTGGACGACAAAACAGATTGCGCCAATCACTGTCAACACAACGTAGCCGAACACCACCACCGGCAGCGCAGGTTTGGTTTGAAAGTCGTTCGTTTTTCCCGCCAGCGCGAACGTCAGTCGCTCTGTCATACCGGGTAACCATTCGATTGCCATGTAAGCCGGGTATGAAAGTGGCTGGAACGACGGGCTACGATTGGCGGCATATGCACGATTGCGATTCCATGGTCCGTAGGCGGTGCACTCGTCTTCGGTAAAAACCTGTTCGCAAGAAGGTATAGCGCTTCCATAAGTCGCATGGTTGACAACGTAATGCGACGCAAAGAATATGCTTAACAACGCCAGCCCTATTAAGCCGCTTAAAGCCGGCACAGAGAAAGACGACAGTTGCTTTTTTACCATCGTACTGAATGCACGGAACGAATGTTTTTGGCGCTTAAAACTTACGACGACGAGTCCAACTGACCAAATGAACAATGACAGCGCAATAGGCAGGAATGCGTACTTAATAGACATACCAATAAGCACAGCTATTGCAAGCAGCCAGACTGACGCAAGCGGCAAAACACCATCTTTTCGTACCCGGTTAGTCATATCGACGATAAGATAAACCGACCAAGCGACTATGAGTAATAGCAGGTTGTCGTAATTTATCTGTGCTGCCAACATGATGAAGACAGGTATGAGCATGAACAGCCACAATCCCAAATTGACGATAACTTTGCCGACACCTGCGTTAAGAAAAGCTCGTCGGAAAACGAACAGGCTCGACACAACGAAGCCAAGGTTGAGTAGTCGGAGCAAAATAATAATGGTGGTATCGGAAAGTCCGAACCAGGCAAGCAGACGGTAAGGGAAGCTCATTACATAGTGGAACAGGTACGAGGGGTCGGCAGTTGCGGCGCCAAACTGTGCCATGTCGGATGTATGCTGAATGCCATAAGGTAACCAGCTAGTCGCGTAAATCTTAATAAGGCCATAATGAAATTCTTCGTCGAACGCCATAGGGTAAATGCTACTGACCGCAACCCAAAGTACAGACAGCACAAACAGACCAAGGGGTATATAAAAAGCCCAATTGGATAGAAGGAATGCAGTAAGACGCTTCATTGCCCTAAAGTATACCAGGTATCCTTATTGCCCGGCTTGTGACTTACGAACAACAGAGGTGACGTGCTATACTACAGCAAATGCACAAAACTTCTATCATCACTATCGCAGGAAAACCTGGGAGCGGTAAATCATCGACTTCAAAAGGCGTGGCCGCCAAATTAGACTACCGTCATTTTTCATCAGGCGACCTATTTAGGTCTATCGCGGCCGAACGAGGACTTGACGTAAAGAGCGCCAACCAACATGCCGAAAAGGAATCGAGTATCGACGACTTGGTCGACCAGCGTTTACAAGAAATTGGCCGAACCGATTCGGACATCGTGATCGATTCTCGGACGGCATGGCATTGGATGCCAAATTCATTTAAAGTCTACCTTGATTTGGATCTGAACATTGCGGCCAAGCGGATTATTATGGCATCGGACGAACGTCAGACGGCCAACGAATACATACCGGAAGATCACGAAGAATATGTCGAAGAACTGCAACAACGTCTGGATAGTGAAGCGCGACGCTACGAATCACTGTACGGCATCAATCCATACAATACGAGCAATTATGATCTTGTGATCGATACAGCAAAATATCCTATCGACGAAGTGGTCGACAAAATAGTTGATGCATATAAGACTTGGCTTGCGCAGTAACTGGCACTCATTGACGACGAGTGCCAAGCAGCGCTATAATAACGGCATGACAGAACGCCAAATCGCGATCTTGACCGCCATCATTGAACAATACGCCGAAGTCGCGTCGCCTGTAGGCAGCGTAACGCTGGCTAAGTTGTTCAATGTTTCGAGTGCTACTATTCGCAGTGAAATGGCCAAACTAGAAGAAGCCGGATTAATTACGCAACCACACACCAGTGCCGGCCGTGTTCCGACCGACGCAGGGTACCGTTTTTACGTGAACCTACTGACAAACCAACAGGAAGAACAGGCGAAGCTTGTCGATCGCAGTGCGAGAGCGATTGAAGCGCGCGTTTCTACGCACGGTAGTCGGGCTGACCGGGCAATTCGTTCAGCCGTTGACAGTCTTGTTGACCTGACTCAAAACTTAGGCCTTGCCACCATTGGCGACGAGCTATACCTGGCTGGTATGGGCAACCTATTTTCACAGCCAGAATTCATGGGTGGCGTGCATGCCCAGAACGTAGCGCGCCTGCTCGACAACCTGGAGCCGTGGCTACGTGAAGCTGCGCCGAACGAACCGCTGAACGTGTTCATCGGTAGCGAAAACCCGATTGGAAAAAGCAGCGGCGCCACGCTCATTATTAGCCGGTTCCGTTCGCCGTTTTCTGACAATAGCTATATAGGCGTGCTTGGACCAACGCGGCAAAGTTACGCCAGGGTCATGCGATTAGTTCGCCAAACCGGCGCCATGCTGGAGGAAGTTTTGTAGTGTCAAAGTCAAAGAAACAAGACGAACTTGAACAACAGGTAGCGGAACTGACCGCTGACCTACAGCGCACACGTGCCGACTTTGAGAATTTTCGAAAACGCGTCGAAGCCGAAAAAGAAATGGCTCGCGGGTCGGGTCGTGCCAATGCAATATTGAAGCTACTGCCGGTCGTTGACAATATTGAACGTGCCATTAGTCACCTGCCTGAAGAATTAAAAGATAACGCTTGGGCAACCAGCGTCGTTAAGCTCACCAAGAACCTAGAAAAATCACTTGGCGACATGGGCGTTGAACGAATCGATGCCAGCGCAGGAACCCCGTTCAATCCTGATCTACATGACGCGGTCCAATTCGACGACGAGGCCGATGGCGACCATGAAATCATTGCCGAAGAATTGCAGCCGGGATACAAAGTCGATGGCATCGTTATGCGGCCGAGTATGGTCAAGGTCACTAAGTCTGACCTCTCGTGATATAGTAAAAAGATACTATTTTTTAAGGGGGCATCTTTGCCTATGTCGAGTAATGACGCGATTGTCGTAAAAAATCTTATGAAATCCTACGGTAAAAACTCGGTCCTAAAAGGCCTTAATCTTACCGTCAAACGTGGAACAATGGTAGCGCTACTTGGTCCGAATGGTGCCGGTAAGACCACGACCGTTCGCATTATGAGCACGTTGCTTAATTTTGATGGCGGTAGCGTCAGTGTTGAGGGTAACGATGTTAAGTCTGACCCTGAAGCGGTCAAAAGCCTGATCGGCCTGACCGGCCAGTCAGCGGCAGTCGACGAAATTCTGACCGGGCGCGAAAACCTTATTATGATGGGGCAATTGTATCGATTGACGAAAAAAAGTGCCGTCGCCCGTGCAGATGAACTGCTTCGAGAATTCGATTTGGTTAATGCGGGCGGTCGCTCGGTTAAAACGTACTCTGGTGGTATGCGGCGTCGCCTTGACCTGGCAGTAAGCCTTATTGCAACGCCGCCGGTCATCTTTTTGGACGAGCCAACGACCGGACTTGATCCACGCTCACGACTTGCAATGTGGGCGATCATCAATCAGCTAAAAGCCGAAGGCAAGACGATCCTACTTACTACCCAGTACCTTGAAGAAGCCGACCAGCTGGCCGATAACATTGTTGTCATTGATGGGGGTAAAGTCATCGCCGAAGGTACTGCAAAAGAACTGAAAGCAAAAGTTGGGCGTGACAGGCTTGAACTGACATTCGCGAAAGAAAGCCAGCTAAAGGATGCCGTGAAGACACTCGGAAAATCGGTTATAGATAACGACGGACGTGAACTGACCGTGACTGTTATGATTGCCGATACCAACAAGGACGTTAAAGCTGCACTTACATCGCTCGAAAAAGCAAAAATTCCAATCGCGTCGATGGCCATTCATAAGCCAACGCTTGACGATGTGTTCTTAAGTTTGACTGGCAAAGCAAAAAAGTCAGCGCCTTCGAAAGGAAAGAAGTAATATGGATTCTAAGTCGACCGTAAAACTTGAGTTTTCCAAACAGCCGAAACCTCTGCTTGCTATAAAAGACTCGCTTCTGATGATTAAGCGCAGCTCGACGCACATTATTCGTAACCGCGACCAACTTATCGGTACGTTCTTTCAACCGATCATGTTCCTGGTGCTATTTACGGCCGTGTTCAACGCCGTTGGTTTGGCGCTTCCGAAGGGAATCGATTACCTTTCATTCCTGATGGCTGGAATTATCGTCCAGACCGTCGCCTTCGGTTCGACTACGACTTCGATTGCCGTCGCGAACGACTTGCAGCGCGGCATTGTCGACCGGTTCAAGAGTCTTCCTATGAGCAACCTTGCCGTTCTGAATGGTCACGTCATTTCAGATGTGTTCCGGAATGGGATTTCAACGATTGTCATGCTACTGACGGGTCTGCTGTTCGGCTTCCGGCCAGACGCAAGCTTTAGTGAATGGCTGGTCATCATCGGAATCCTTATGATCTTCACGCTGGCATTTAGTTGGCTTTCGGCAATCATGGGTGTACTTGCAGGCAGTGTAGAGGGCGTACAGTGGATGTCGTTCCTTATCGTATTCCCACTGACGTTCGCGTCGGGGGCATTCGCACCAACCGATTCATTAGCATCGTGGATCCGGCCATTCGCAGAGAACCAACCGATTACCCACGTCATTGAGGCGATCAGAAGTATGATGATCGGCACGCCAATAGGTGATCATGGCTGGCTTGCGCTCGTTTGGTCTGTGGGCATTATTATCGTCTGCATGCCGGTAGCAGCATACTTGTTCCGCAAGAAGACAATAAAAGTCTAATAACAGAGGTCCATTACACTATTAGCACTCTTGACACGAGAGTGCTAATTTGTATACAATAGAGGTAGTTTTGGCACTGTACTACGAGGAGTGCTAAAATAGATATAGATTAATACTCTTGTTTCTAACTACGAAAGGGGACTACATTTATGGGAAAAATTATCGGAATTGACCTCGGTACTACCAACAGTGCCTTTGCTTATATGGTTGCCGGCAAGCCGGAAGTCATTGCAAATGCCGAGGGTAACCGCACCACTCCAAGTGTGGTCGCTATCAACAAAAAGGGCGAACGCCTGGTCGGTCAGGTGGCACAGCGTCAACGAGTAACGAATGCCACGAACACTATTTACGGCGTCAAGCGTTTGATCGGTCGTAAGTTTACCGACGATGAGGTTCAAAAAGACCACGACATCATGCCGTACAAAATCGTCAAAAAGGGCGATGGCGTCGCTGTAACCATGGGTGACAAAGACTACACGCCAGAAGAAGTTTCGGCCATGATCCTTTCGAAAATCAAAGCCGACGCCGAAGCCTTCCTAGGCGAAAAGGTCACCGAAGCCGTCATTACCGTCCCTGCCTACTTTGACGACTCTCAGCGGCAGGCAACCAAGGACGCCGGTAAAATCGCCGGACTTGAAGTCAAGCGAATCATCAATGAACCGACCGCTGCCGCGCTGGCTTATGGCCTTGATTCTAAGAAAGATGAAAAGATTGCCGTCTTCGACCTGGGTGGTGGTACCTTCGACGTTTCTATTCTTGAACTCGGTGACGGCGTGTTCGAAGTCCGCTCGACAAACGGTGACACCCACCTTGGTGGTGAAGACTTTGACAACCGAATCGTCAACCACTTCCTTGAAGTCTTCAAGAACCAAGAAGGTGTCGACCTAAAGTCCGATAAGGCTGCTATGCAGCGCTTGAAGGACGAAGCAGAAAAGGCTAAGAAAGAACTTTCAAGTACCAGTGAATACGAAATTAACCTGCCGTTCATTACGGCCGACGCCGACGGTCCGAAACACTTCGAATACAAGCTGACCAAAAGCAAGCTCGAAGAATTGGTAAAAGATCTGATTGACCGTCTGGCCGACCCAGTCGAAAAAGCCCTCAAAGACGCCGGTGTCAAAGCCAGCGAAGTCGATGAAGTCGTGCTGGTCGGTGGTATGACCCGTATGCCTGCCGTCGTTGAAAAGGTCAAAGCAATCTTTGGTAAGGACCCACTGAAGGGTGTTAACCCGGACGAAGTCGTCGCCATCGGTGCCGCTATCCAGGGCGGCGTGTTGCAAGGTGACGTCAAAGACGTACTGCTGCTTGACGTGACTCCACTCAGTCTTGGTATCGAAACCATGGGTGGCGTAACGACCAAGCTGATTGAACGAAACACGACCATTCCTACTAGCAAGAGCGAAACCTTCAGTACTGCAGCTGATAATCAGCCACAAGTTGAAATCCACGTGCTACAAGGTGAGCGCGAAATGGCGAGTGACAACAAAAGTCTCGGTCGCTTCATCCTCGACGGTATTGCGCCGGCTCCCCGCGGTGTGCCGCAAATTGAAGTCACCTTCAGTTTGGATGCCAACGGTATTTTAAATGTTACTGCCAAAGACAAAGGTACTGGTAAGGAAAACTCAGTCACCATTCAAGACAGCGGTAACATGAGCAAAGAAGACATTGAAAAGGCGCAAAAAGAAGCCGAAGCTCACGCCGACGAAGACAAGAAAAAGCGTGAAGCCGTAGACGCTCGGAACACGTTGGAAAACGCGATTTACCAGGCCGAAAAAATGCCCGACGAATACAAGGACAAGATTTCGGACGACGACAAGAAGACGATCGTGGACGCCGTCGAAGAAGCCAAGAAAGTCAAAGAAGATGACTCGGCCGACAAGGACGCGCTTGAAGCCGCAGCCAAAAAGCTGAGCGACACGATCATGCCGATCGGCGCTAAGCTGTATGAGTCTGCCCAAAAGGATGAAGCACCTGCATCTGAAGAAGGCGACAAAAAATCCGACAAGGACGAGCCAGTCGAAGGTGAAGTCGTCGACGAAAAAGACAAGAAATAAACAGCTTTACCAAAAAGCAACGAGCCCCGCACTGAATAGTGCGGGGTTTTCGATTAGCTATACTTAACGGGCTCGCCGGTGCTTCAGCCGTGCGAGGTCGACGTACATGCCGGCCCATACCATGCCAGGGTCGCCGCGGTAGACAGGCGCGTAGTACCATGAGCCGTCTTTGTTTAGCATTTCAGGGAATATGCCGTGCTGTTCGATCATGCCTTTCGCGAATCGTTCGCGCTGAACCTTAAATTCCGGCCGGTTGAAGCGGCGGAGCGTATGCAGGTAAAACATACCGTGCCAGCTCCATAACGTGTAGCCTTCGTATTCAGGCATGAAGGGCGCGGTCATCCACCAGTGGTATTTGAATGCCTTTGGCTGCTTGGTGTAGATCATTGGGAACGGCTGGTCGTATTTTTCGTCCACAATATAGTCAAGCGTTGCGCCCGCCAATGCTTCGTCTTCAATAACGCCTAAGAAGAAGGGGAATAAGGCACATTCGGCGCTGAATGCATCGGTCGTACGGTCGGCATTAAAGTACTGGCCGTTCCAATAGCGTGTAATAAGTTCTTTTTGGTATTTTTGCAGCTTATAGGGGAAGTCCTGTAAACCAAGCTGCTCGACGCAGTATGCCATACGGCCAACCAGAGCGACGGCGTAGGCGCTGCGGTCATAGATTACTGCGTCACGCATCTCGGCAAATTTAATTGGACGGACATGACCAGTAGTGTCCAAGTATTTGCGTGTGTACTTGCGCAGTTCGTGTTCTAAGAAAGCACGCTCCGATTTGTTTAGATCGTAGCCGGAGACGTGAATACAGTGCAGCAACCAGGGTAACGTGTCGACGGCGTGCATTGGCGCGTTAAAGCAGTTGCCATGTTTGTCGATGCAGGTAGTAACCGTTGCAGAGCGGCGGTAGTGCATAAGCGCCCATTTAAGCGTGTGAAGAACATGTTTTTTGCGCCCCAGGCGCACCAAGCTTTCGGCAACGGTGCCAAAATCGCGCATCCAAAAAAAGTCAAAGTGGCCCAGCGACGTTTTATAAAAATCACCGGTCCATAACTCGTCGATTATTTGTTCGCAAATCTGCTCAGCATTACCATCAAACCGACGGATTTTACCAAAATACCGACCATACAGTTCGCGCCACTCAGCGCGGATGGTTCCGAAGATGCGACCAGTATGTTTGTTGAAACGCTGCGACAAAGTAGCCATTACCGCCAGTATACAGCATCATAACCCTTGTGCTTACCGGCCCTGACGTCTAGGATAGGAGATAATGGACATACAAAAAGAACTGGCCAAAATTTTTAAGGGTGAGTTAGAGGCCGACGAACAAACACGGGAATTCTATAGCCATGACGCGAGCTTGTTCGAATTGAAGCCTGATGTAGTTGGGTATCCAAAAGATGCCGACGACCTAAAGGCTGTGGTGAACTTTGTTAACCAGCACAAAAAAGCCAACCCGAACCTTAGTATTACTCCCCGCAGCCGTGGTACTGATATGTCTGGCGGCGCGATTGGTGACTCTATTCTGCTCGATGTGTCAAAGCACATGACCAAGCTTGTGAATGTTAGTAGCAAACAGGCGACCGTACAGCCAGGCATGATGTACAAGGATTTTGAAGTTGAGACACTGAAGCATGGAAGCCTGCTGCCAAGTTACCCGGCCAGCCGTGACATGGCATCTGTCGGCGGTATGTTCAGTAACAATGCCGGCGGTGAAAAATCGCTCGAATATGGCAAGACCGATAATTTTGTAACTGAGCTTAAAATGGTTTTAAGCGATGGCAACGAATACGTTGTAAAGCCACTCACCAAAGCCGAACTAGTCCGCAAAATGAGTCAAGGCGACTTTGAAGGCAACTTATACAAAAAGACATTCGAACTGTTGGACGAACACTACGACGAAATTCAGGCGGCCAAGCCGAATGTGTCGAAAGATTCAACTGGTTATCATTTATGGAATGTCTGGAACCGCGAAACAGGCATATTCGACCTGACCAAGCTGTTCGTTGGCGCCCAAGGAACGCTCGGCCTGATTTCGGAAGGCACGGTAAAACTGGTACCACATAGGGAGCACTCGGGACTGCTCGTTATGTTTCTGCGCGACATTGACGACCTTGGGGAGCTAATTCCAACTGTACTAAAACACAATCCTGCAACGTTCGAAAGTTTCGACGACAAGACGCTCTGGCTGTCGATTCGCTTTATGCCAAGTTTTTTGAAATTGCTCGGTCCGAAACGCTTTATACAACTACTCATCCACCTGATTCCTGACGGCTTACAGCTGTTGCATGGCATACCCAAGCTGGTGCTCATGGTCGAATTTAATGGTCACACCGAAGATGAAGTCCGTGAAAAAGTGAGAGCGCTTCACAAGGATCTTTCGCATAAACGTGCCAAATACGAGATCAACGGGTTTGAAGAAACGCCGACCGAAGGCAAAAGCGAAAAGTTTTGGGTTATGCGTCGCTACAGTTTTCAGCTGCTTAGAAGCAAAGTAAAAGACAAGCACACTGCGCCCTTCATTGACGATTTTGTAGTACCGCCAGTTCACTTGGCCGAGTTCTTGCCTAAGCTTCGTAAAATTATTAAAAAATACAAACTGTTCGCAACTATTGCCGGCCATATGGGCGACGGCAATTTCCATGTCATCCCGCTCATGAAGATTGAAGACCCGAAAGAGCGGGCGAAGTTAGAGCCGGCTATGAAGGAAGTCAACAACATGGTCATCCATTACGGCGGCAGTGTGTCGGGCGAGCACAACGACGGCATGATCCGCGGGCCATGGCTAAAAGAAATGTACGGCGAACAGGTGCTTGGTTACATGAAAGAAATCAAGCAACTGTATGACCCGCAGAATATCTTTAACCCGCACAAAAAGACGGACGCAACGTGGGAATTCAGTTTCTCACACATCCGCGATAGGTTCTAAATGCCAAGCCGGGCAGAAAAGAAAGAATTCGGCCGCTACAGCATAGTCGGGTTCGTTTCGACCTCGATTGATTACGGGCTGCTGAACGTGCTAACACATATCGTCGGGTTGCCGCTGGTTGTGTCGAATATCATATCGACATCCGTTTCGAGTTTGCTCAGTTACATCCTTAACCGGAATGTAGTGTTTAGGGACAAAGCACACGACGAGCTAAAGACCTTAGTTTTATATTTCGCATCGGTCGCCATTGGAATTTTCGTGCTTCAGAGCGCGGTGCTATTCGTATTGGGAAATGGAGTGCTTGAAGGTGTGTACAATAGCATCGGTGTGAAGGACAATGCCTTGAACGAACTACTGGCTACGAATACCGCAAAAGTCATAGCTGGATTTGGCACAATGGTATGGAATTTCTTGGTGCAACGCCGGTTCGTATTCGAATCACACGACCAATCCAACAATTAGCACTCTAGATTTTTGAGTGCTAGTTTACTATACTGATAACAGATGTCAAAACGAGATTATTACGAAGTCTTAGGTATTTCTAAAACAGCTAGCGCCGACGAAATAAAAAAGGCGTTCCGCAAGCTTGCCGTCAAATACCATCCCGACAAAGACGGCGGCGATGAAGCTAAGTTCAAAGAAGTGAATGAAGCCTACGAAGTCTTAAAAGACGCCCAAAAGCGCCAGAGGTACGATCAGTTCGGTCACGCAGGCGTCGGTGGTTCGTCGGGCGGTGGCTACAGCGGCGGCAATCCGTTCGAAGGCTTCAACGGCCAGGGCTTTGAATTCAATTTCGGTGACGGCGGCCTAGGAGACATTTTTGGTCAATTCTTCGGTGGTGGGCAGCAAAGCCGTGGGCCGGTGCGTGGCCGCGACGTCGAAACGCAGATCCAGCTGACATTCGAAGAAGCCATTTTTGGCATAGAGCGGCAAATGGCTTTCGACATGGAAGACGAGTGTTCGCACTGTCACGGCACGACCGTCGAACCTGGCTATGAACTTAAAACCTGTCCGACCTGTCATGGGGCTGGCCAGCAAACTCGCGTTATGAACACTATGTTCGGCGCCATTCAGCAGGCAGTCACCTGCGAAACCTGCAAAGGTCGTGGCAAAGTACCCGAAAAAGTCTGTACGGTTTGTCATGGTCGCGGAACCGAACGTCGTAAGCAAACGATCACGCTTAAAGTTCCAGCCGGTATAGACGACGGTGCAACGATTCGTCTAAAAGAACGCGGCGAAGCAACAGCAAACGGACCAAAGGGCGACCTATACGTTCACGTACGAGTGAAAGCACACAAAAAGTTTACCCGTGAAGGCGACTTAATTTTAAGCGAGCAACACATCGATATGGTAGACGCGGCACTTGGTACGGAAATAGACGTAGAGACTGTTGACGGTAAGGTGCGCATGAAGGTCCCGGCCGGCACCCAAAGTGGCACTGACTTCAAACTAAGCGGCCATGGCGTACCACATCTTCGCAGTGATCGCCGCGGTGCCCATATTGTACAGGTCATTGTTGATACACCAACGAAGCTCTCAAAAAAGCAAAAAGAAGCGCTTGAGGCATTTAAGTCCGGTACCAAAAAAGGGATATTTTCTTAAGAACCGAAAGCTTGCATTGCATTATAGCCATTTAGAGGTATAGTGTTTGCAATGGCGAGTGCCCGAGCATTCATACATGCAACAGAGGTACGCTATTGACAAATACATAAATTTGGTATAAAATAAATACTATGGAACCCGTACGCGACGGCCTGCTCCTCCCGGAGCGTTCTGAACCCCAGGCAGATGCCGATGTATTCGTGGCGTATCGGGAAGCTCATCTTGATTCGACCGAGACCTACGAAGCCTTGAAACTTCCAAGCGATCGAAAAGACGCTGTCATAAAACAGCTTTCTAACGGTATCGATGCCGACATGACCGTCAGTATGGATAATACGGTTGACGTTACGGCACGGATTGATGCCTTGAAAACGTGGAAACAAAAGCTTATCGAAGACGAAAGCGTTGACCCACTAATAAAGCGCCTATATAGGTGGCGAGTCAATGAGGACATCGCTAACCTGCACATGCTTGAAGCTTCGGCAAATGGTGATATGCGTGCGTTCCGCCGCTGGAACGAATTTATTTATGGCAAGCCCGACGAAGCGATTTACTTGGCAGCCCTTGATTGGGTGGCGAATGATGCCGACACCATTTTAGGTGATGAATCTCAGCCGGAAGCTGCCAAGAAGGCGGCTGAACGTGTCAAGGGACTACTGCAAGATAAGCGCGGCTACCGCGAACTGCTATATCCCGGAGAGGAAGTGTTTGAAAGCGTTCGGACTCAGCATTATGGTGAGCTTGGCTATTTAGGAACGATGATGAGCGGCGTCGAACTACCAGAAGGTAAGGTTAATAACGAAGTAGGCGACCCCGTTCTTCTGCACTGGATTCAAGAGAAACTTGGAAGCGACTACACCGTTAAAGATGCCGACGGAGCAACCTGGAGCGTATCACATAGCGAAGGTGCGCTTAAGCGCCCAGCAACCTATAATATGCCGGTTGACCGCTTTATCGGATTGCCGCTACACGAAATGCGCCACTTAATAGAAAAAGTGAATGGCGACCGTGGTCCTTTAGCGCTAGCTGCAGCCGGACTGGACCGAGTAGAAAGCGGCAACGAAGGCCGAGCTGTCATTACCGAGCAAATGCCTTACGAAACCTTCGATGAGTTCGGCAAGCTTGTCCGTTGGCGTGACATTTTGCGTCGTCACATAGCTATTTCTTTTGCCAGCGGCGTCGGCGCGCACCGTCCGGCTACGTCATCAGAAACCTACGCATTTATGAACGTGATTGACACAATGTACCAGACACGTCTTACGCCCGACGACCCGGAAGCAACCACAGCGAAAGCGGCTGCTAAAACTGGAGAACTTTGCGCTAGGGTGCTGAAAGGTACGGATGGAACGGGCGGGGCATACCTTAAAGACATGGTGTATCTTGAGGGTCACGTCGCCAACTGGTTGACTGCGGCACAAAGGGGCGCAGACGCTGTAGCTGAGGGCGACCTAGGTAAATTCGACATTAATAACGCGAGACACATCGAAGCATTGCAAGAATTAGGGCTTTTGCCCGCACCGGAATAATGCCATGAGACAATTGTATTCGTTCGCTACGGCCGCCCATAGTTACTTCCGAATCCTGAACAAAGAAGAGGCCAAACAGGCTTTTTTAAAATTGAAACAAGGTGAGCCATCTTTTAGCTACGGTAGACGACTTAATCCATCTTTGATTCGTAATCGGCTAGAAAGCGATTTGCCTACGACCGTAAAAGATAATCTACGGTTGGCTCTTGCCGGAGCAGTATTGCAGTCCGACGCATCAGATGAAGCAATCGCCGAATTCCGTCGGGCTAACGTCGATTTATACGGCGAACCCGAACTCTGTTACGCACAACTTATTATGGAGCGGTTACGCGAGCGGGCTGAGGGGCCCACTAAGCCGTTGTTTGAATATATTGAATCAGCCGTTAAGCTTCCAGCCAAGAAAGAGCGCGATGTCTTTACGCCAAATGACGACACATTTACCCAGTACAAAGAGTACTTTGAGCGGTATGTCGGTAAGGACGCATTAACGGAGCCGACACTTGCCGGGCTGTTAACGCAGGCACTTGCACATACCGGCCTAGATAATGAGGGCTGGCATATTAAGGTGCTAAATGACGCATCGCACGCTCGAGTAATCCACGATAAAAAGCGTATTAATGTTGGTGGAAATTACATACCACGATCGTTCCAGTCGGCCGAAAAAATCGTGTTTCACGAGGTATATGGCCATGCGTTGCGTGGTAAGCCGCGTTCCGTCGTGGAAAGTGAAGGATTTGCGACGCTGCTTGAACAATTAGTCGATGACCGGTTCAAACTAGTCCGATCGTTTCGCTATCTTGCTATTGCGCTTGGGTGGGGGTTATTCGGAAAGCCAATGACATTCCGCGAAGTCTACGAAATTATTTGGCGCGGCATGGTGATTTCGGGGCGGTACGACGAAGCAAGTGCCAAAAGTCATGCATTTGACGAATGTGCCCGGGCTTTTCGCGGTGGCCGGCCGGATGTTCCGGGTGCGGTATTTTTAAAGGATAGCGTCTATTTTACGGCGAATTTGAACATATGGCAGGTACTCGAACATAGTCCACTCGACTATAATGAGTTTAAAGATGTTATCGAAGGGAGGCGGGCGCTGTTATGAAGCAAGTATTGATTATTGGCTCGCGAAACAGCGGTCCGAAGAACGATCCTGTAGAGTTTCACCGCTCGCTCGTTGAGGGTGGGGCCAATTCGACGCTGATTTACTGGGAAGACCTGGAATTGTCGATTATGACCGGTGACGTAAGTGTGTCGGCTCAGGGGCACGATGCCTTTGACCCAAAGCCCGATATCGTCATTTGCCTAGGCTGGTATAAGAACGGCCGTGACCGGATATACCGTGACGTCGCCTTCGCAGTTAGCCAAGTGCTTACTCAGCGCGGCATTGAGTTTTGGAACAGCGAAATGGGGCAGCAGCGTTCGACGTCTAAGCTGTCGTGCATGGTGCAACTGGCCCTGAACGACATTCCTGTGGTTCCGACTCGCTTTTCACTGACTAAGCAGCCAGTGTTCGATGGCGCCACGCTACCGTTCGTGGCAAAAGCACCGGCTGCAAGCCGCGGTAAATCTAACCATCTTATCGAAACCGAATCAGACATGCAGCGCTTACTAGCCGACGATAACCGGTACCTGGTGCAACCATTTATGCCGAACGACCACGATTTACGCGTAATCTGCGTCGGCGGTGAGCCCAAGCTGGTGCTAGAACGCCGCCGTTCATCCGACAGCTCAAGTCACATGAATAACACTTCTCAGGGCGGGTCGGCGACCTGGCTTAATATGGAAGATATTAATCCCGAACTATTGACAATTTCGTCTAAAATATGTAAAATAATGGGTAGAGAACTTGCCGGAATAGATTTTATTCCCGACGCGTCGGCAACGGTAGGTTACAGCTGTTTGGAAGTCAATGCCATACCGCAATTGACGTCCGGACATGATACCGAACTTAAATTACAAGCGCTCGTGCGAGCGATAACAGAATCCTAGGAGGCCGTATGAAGATTGGAATTGTTACTCGTGTGCCAGGTTATACGGTGCGGCGTTTGCGCGAAGAAGCGATAGCACGGGGCCATACTGTCGAAACCATTCGGTTCCCGGAATGTTACGTGGAAATCCAGCAGGATAAACCGAGCGTTCATTACCGCGGAAAGGACCTGAATGGTTTCGATGCCATTATTCCACGTGTTCTTCCAGGCATGACCAACTACGGCGCTGCTATTGTTCGCCAATTCGAAATGATGGGTACGTACACGCCAGCAAAATCGATTGCTATTACACGTTCGCGCGACAAGCTTCGTTCGCTGCAGCTACTAAGTAAGGCCAAGGTAGGAATTCCAAAGACCATCTTTTCCCGTGAGACACCCGACGTCGACCACTTGCTTGATCAGGTTGGCACGCCGGTTATTATCAAGCTCGCGTCGAGCACACAGGGCAACGGCGTAGTGCTAGCCGAAACCAAGAAGGCGGCAAAATCGGTAATTCAGGCCTTCTACGTTAACGACACGAGCTTCTTGATCCAAGAATTCATCGAAGAGTCGGCCGGTGTCGACATTCGTGCCTTCGTGGTTGGAAACCAGGTTGTTGCCAGCATGCAGCGCCAAAGTCTTGACGATGATTTTCGGTCGAACATCCACCAGGGTGGTACCGGTACGGTCATTAAATTGAGTGAAGAAGAGCGCAAAGTTGCGATTCGTGCTGCCAAGGCGATGGGACTTGCAATCTGTGGTGTCGACCTAATGCGTTCTAGCCGCGGTCCATTAGTACTTGAAGTTAACTCGGCGCCGGGCCTTGAAGGTATCGAGTCTGCCACCGGACGAAACGTCGCCGGCAAGATAATCGAATACATCGAACGAAACGCCAAGCGTAACAACAAAAAAGACAAAGTCGGTGCTTAAGTAATAGTGCCCGGGGCGGGTGCTATACTTTAAGCATGAACGTTGCCATCGTGTTCATTGTCGTCGTGATTGTTTTGTTCGCTTTGGCATTCTTTACGAAGCGTCGTTTTGGCGTATTGGGCCTCGCCCTTGCTGCAGGTTCAATGCTGAGTGAGCTATGGGCAGCGCAGTTAACTCCAGTCGTGCGTGATGCTGGGCTAGTGGTACAAAGCCCGCCGCTGCTCACTCTTGTCTCGGTCGTGTTAGTGCTGCTTCCTGCCGTATTGTTACTATTCAGTGGTCCGAGTTACCGCGATATGCCTATGCGTATCATCGGGGCATTCCTGTTTGCGGCGCTCGCCTTCGCTCTGCTCATTGAACCGCTTGGTTCGGGTTTGGTACTGCAAAACGAAGGCCGCACAGTATACGAATTCTTTAACGCCAACCGGGTGTACATCGTGACCATCGGCCTTATATTGGCACTGTTCGACTTACTAAGTGTTCACACAAGTCGGCCGTCTAAGCACGACAAACATTGACAATCCACCTCTATTAACGTACATTTATAAAGTTGTATGGGTCCATAGCTCAGCTGGTTAGAGCACCTGCCTTTTAAGCAGGGTGTCCTGGGTTCAAGCCCCAGTGGACCCTCCAAATAAAGAACATCCGTTAATCGCTACCACGGGTGTTTTTTATTTGGTTTGACTTTTGTGAGCTTGAACGCCACGATACCCGTGGGGTGTATCTGGGCGAGAACTGCCAGTGGCAGTTCGCAAGGAAACCTTCCGATGAAAGCTATGCTTTCAATCGTGAAGTTTCGGGGCCGCGGAACGTGGCCAAGCCCCAAGCGCTAATTTGACTTTTCCCATCCCTCGGAACATATTAATGACAACATTTGAACAGTAGGTGGGCGGAATTAAACAGCAGCTACGTAATGGAATCGACTTGCTCCGTAGGCAGATCCATCCATCATGGCTTATTGCCGTTGCGTGTAGTGGTATAGTGCTTGGAGTCGCCGCAGCGAGATATATGCCAATTGGAAGTTTTGGAGCCATCGCCTGGCTAATGACGGGAACTTCATTGGTCCTGTTTGCGCTCATTCGTGCACGTACATGGGTTGTTCCTATAGCGATATTAGGGGGATTTACTATTGGTATGTGGCGCGGATGTGTTGTGACTGAAGGAGTTGCTATATACGATGGACTGTTGGGAAAAAACGTTATGCTCACTGGGACTGTAAATGAAGACACGGATATAAATCAGCGTGGTCAGACGACGCTACGCCTTCGGGACGTGCGAGTGGATGGCCAGCCAATCGGAGGGATGATATGGGCGACAACTAAACGGGCAGACTACGTTCATCGAAGTGACCATGTAGAGCTACACGGAAAACTGACCACAGGCTTCGGGACATTTAACGCCACGATGTACGGCGCGGAACTGAAAAAGACGGTACGGCCAGTGCCGGGTGATGTCGCCTTGAATGTGCGGGATTGGTTCGGGGACGGCGTACGCAGTGCGGTCAACGAACCGGAATCGAGCCTGGGATTAGGATTTTTACTTGGTCAACGCCGTAGTCTACCACCGGAACTCGATACGGCTTTAAAAGCGGCTGGGTTGACGCACATTGTGGTGGCAAGCGGGTATAACTTGACAATCCTAGTACGACTGGCCAGACGTCTGTTCGAAAAGGTATCGAAATACATGGCGCTACTTGCAGCAGCCACAATGATAGTTGGATTCATCGGTATTACCGGACTTAGTCCAAGTATGAGTCGTGCTGGACTGGTCGCTGGATTAAGCTTGCTGGCTTGGTATTATGGTCGGCGTTTCCATCCATTGGTATTGCTGCCGTTCGCGATGGCCGTTACAGTGCTGGTTCAGCCGAGTTATGCGTGGGGTGATTTAGGTTGGCAACTAAGCTTCGCTGCGTTTGCTGGCGTTATGCTAACCGCACCTCTCATTCAAAGCTATTTCTTTGGCGACAAATCGGAACGCACGCTTCGTAGAATATTGATCGAGACGGTCTCGGCTCAGGTATGGACGCTACCTATTTTGTTGTTTTCGTTCGGGCAGGTAAGCGTGGTCGCTCCACTTGCGAACATATTGATACTCCCACTGGTGCCACTCGCCATGATTCTTACATTTATTGCCGGTTTGGCCGGGATACTCCTGCCAGCCGTCGACCATATTATCGGTATACCAGCCCAGCTTGTGTTGGTATACATGACGCATACCACGCAGTACGTGGGAGGACTTTCATGGGCGATGCAGAACATCCAAATAACCCCAATCATCGTCGTTTGTATGTACGGTGCCATAATCGCGGCAACCATATATATGTATTGGCGTACTCGACTACGGCTCGAACAAACCAGCCTGGTGGAATAACCCTTTTCAATCTGTTATAATCATGGCTTATGGCTGGTCATAACAAATGGTCTAAAATCAAACGCGACAAAGGTGTCAACGACGCGAAACGTGGCGCAGTATTCACGCGCATTGGAAACCAAATCGCTATTGCAGCGCGTTCCGGTACAGACCCGGATATGAACCCGGCGCTTGCCATGGCAATTGAAAAAGCTCGCCAGGCAAACATGCCGAAAGAAAACATTCAGCGTTCAATCGACCGAGTTGCCGACAAAGCAGCAGCTGCGCTTGAAGAAATTACCTACGAAGGGTACGGCCCAGGCGGAGTTGGTATCATCATTGAAACCGCAACCGACAACCGCAACCGTACGCTACCTGAAGTTAAGACGGCACTTGTTAAAAACGGCGGCCGCATTGCTGACGCCGGCAGTGTGATGTTCCAGTTCACCCGAAAGGGAGTAATTCGCGTGACGGAGATGGGTGAAGATGCTCTTATGACTATTCTTGACGCAGGCGCTGAAGACGCTGTCGAAGATGTTGATGGAACGATTGTCTACACTGATCCGAAAGACCTTATGAAGGTCCGTGCGTTACTGCTTGAAGCTGGCTTGTCTGTCGAGGACGCAGAGTTACAGTACGTGCCCAATACCCCTGTCGTGGTTGACGACCAAGAAACCGCTGACAAAGTCATGCGCGTCCTTGATGTCCTAGATGATCTTGATGACGTAGTGAACGTCCACACCAACGCCGACATCACCGTCTGAGAAATTCATAGAATTATTGACAACACTGCACGTGCCCGTGCATACTACTGCCATGAAACGCGTCGGGTGGGCAGTGTTGACACTTTTATTTCTTATTGGGTGTCAATCGCCGGTTCATGCCATTGGCACTTTGCCGTCTGGTGGTATCGAGCCAAAAGTGAACGGACCCTTCCTCATAACCGCCTATTCTTTTAGCGGTCACTCACTTCGCTACGTGCAGCTTTTTAATTCGTCCGACACGGTCGTGAGTCTCGACGGCTGGCGAGTGGCACTGGAATACGGTGCAATGCAACAGGTCTATGCCGAGTTAGCTGGCATTATCGCACCGCGGACGTACGTTACAATTGCAAACACCCTTGCCGTTCCGACGGCTACGTTCGTATTTTCCGATTCTAGCGCGGCAGTGGACCCGACGCCAACGACAGTCAGCTTGCTCGCGCCAGGTGAGTTGAATTTCAATAACGAAGTTGTGACACCGTCAATCACGTCATCTACACCCCGCGTTGCCGGTGCGCCCGCTACATTTTACTTCGCCCGAAATACCTCCACAGTCACGGGTAATTACCTGTCGTCATTTATGGCCTTCGTACCCGGCCCCGACTTCAATCTGCTAAGCGATGGTTTGTACACGGCACCAGATACGCTTGGTCTTCGGGTAGTCGAAATATACCCCGACGCTCGAAACTGCACGCCATTCGAAACCGATCCAGCCTGCTCTGATTATGTGAAAATTCATAATGGCTCGGATGTGCCAATCAATCTGAGTTCCTTCCGTATCCGTACTGGAGCATATGGGTCGAGCAGTACGCCCAGCAATACGACGAATTTGAATGGATCGCTGCAGGCTGGCCATTCAGCGAACTTCGCTATAAGCCTAAGTTCAAGCGGTGGCTGGGTATGGCTAGAAGACACCTATGGAACAAAAAAGTACGAACTGACACTCGTTTCGTACCCATCAGTAAGTGGTCATGACAATGAGGCTTGGAGTCTTGATAACCAAAACACATGGCGCTGGACGATATATCCGACGCCTGGGGACTCTGCGAACACTTTTCCTCCGGAGGCAGTAATAAATATGTGTGAAGGTTTGACCATAAGTGAAATTGCAGCTAATGTTGCGACCGAAGACCAATATATAGAGCTCCGCAACGATTTAGGGAGCCCACTCGACTTAACGGGGTGTGCTCTTCAGACCAACCGCAGCACGACAACCCAGTATGTGTTTGGAGCGGAGCAGCTAGCGCCTGGCGCTTTTCGCACGGTGTATGTCAAGGATACGGGGCTGACACTTACGAAAACAACGACCGGAACTGTATATGTCCTGTCGTCCGATCTTATGACCGAAACCGACGCGGTATCGTACGAAAATCTTGACGAGAACACGGCTTGGGCAAAAGTTTCCGGTGATTGGGTGCAAACGTACGCTGTAACGCCGAACGCTGAAAACGTAGCACAACAATATCCCGCTTGTGACGCAGGTTATGTGAGAAATGTTGAAACGGGGTTTTGCAATAAGGTCCAGGAATCGAGCGGTCAGTTAGCTGATTGTGGAATCGGTAAGGAGCGCAACCCAGATACGAATCGGTGCCGGTCTATCGTCTCGACAGCCACATTACTTACGCCGTGCGCTCCAAATCAGGAACGTAATCCAGCAACGAACAGATGCCGAGCAGTCGAATCGTCGGCCTCATTGAAGCCATGTGCTCCGAATCAGGAGCGCAATCCAGACACGAATCGTTGTCGCAACAAAGCAGCCAACGTAACGTCCGACTTCCCGGTCCAGGCTGTCGCTCAAACAGGCGAAGCCACGCTCGGGTGGTGGGCGTTTGGTGGCGTGGGCACACTTGCCATCGGATATGCCGGTTGGGAATGGCGGCGCGAGGTACTTACAGCCATCAAAAGAGCGTCAGGTTATATAACCAGTCGGTTCTAGCGCTATACTATATTCATGAAGCTCTATCTTTCGAGCCATGGGTTTGGTAATCATTTAGACCGCCTGAAGCAAATGGTAGGTAGTGACAAGCGCGTGCTATTTGTTGAAAATGCAAAAGACTACCTACCGGCGAGTGAGCGAGCGGCGCATGTAGCCGAAAAGAAAGCAGAATTTGAACAGGCAGGGTTTGAGTTTTACGAACTAGACCTTAGAAAGTACTTTCGGTCGCCGGACAAATTAAAGCCTATCGTTGAAGCCGCACCGTTTGTGTGGGTGAGTGGCGGTAATACATTTGTGCTTCGCCGGGCGTTCGCTTATTCAGGTTTTGATGCGTTGCTACCTAACGCGCTAAAACACACCGACATGACCTATGGCGGCTCGAGCGCCGGTTCGATACTAATGACCAAAACACTGCACGGCACCGAACACGGCGACGATCCGTATGATATTCCAGAAGGGTACAATGAAGAAATACTGTGGGACGGGCTTGGGCTTATATACCCGCAGTTGGTGCCGCATTACCAGTCGGAAACGTGGAGTGCTGAAGCCGACGCTATGGTTGATTACTTTAAGGAACACGGTTTGAAGTACGAAACTCTGCACGATGGCGATGTATATATAGTCGACGGTGATTTTGAAGGAAAGCTGACGTGAGAATCATAGGCATCGACCCCGGAACCGGAATACTTGGGTTTGGCGTCGTTGAAGTTGCTAATAACAAGACCAAGCTCGTGACCGCTGGCGTTATTACGACACCCGCCCATACACCGCTGGACGAACGGCTGGAAGAAATTTTTGACGGACTGACGGAAATAATTGCCGAAACGAAGCCGGACGCGATGTCGGTTGAAAAGCTGTTTTTTGCAAAGAACGTCACCACGGCAATGAGCGTGGCGTCAGCTCGCGGGGTTGCCATTCTGACTGGCCGAAAAGCCGGTCTACCGATTGCCGAGTATACGCCAATGCAAATAAAACAGTCACTTACCGGTTACGGCAAAGCAGACAAAAAGCAGGTGCAAGAAATGGTGCGTTTGCAACTGAACCTGAAGGAAATTCCGAAGCCAGACGATGCCGCCGATGCTCTTGCCGCGGCCATTACGCACCAGATGATGATTCGGTAGAATCTTCGCGAGATGATTTTACCGAATCTTCACAAAATGATTGCGCCTAATCTTCGCAAGATGATTCGTTAAATAATTGCTTTCAGCGTATTATCAGGATGATTTTTTATAGTAAGTACATGGCGGTAGATAGTCACCCAACAAAGATTTCCGTAACGACGGTTCATTCGAATCCGACCATCATTAGCGTCAGTCGTTAAGGAAATTGCAGCCGAGTAGTCGCAGCCCCCCCTACCTCCGGCGGCGACTACTTGATTTAGGCCGGTTTTGCTATACTAATTAGGTATGTATCGAAAAGGTAAGTACACGAAAAAGGTGGGTCCAGTCGGGTCCGCCAAACGTTTTATGAAGCGTCGCTTAAAATGGTTCAACGGACTCAGTAGGAAGAAAAAAGTACTCGTACTGGCAGCGCCAGTCTTGGCCTTCCTAATTATTACGCCGATTGCGACATATGCGTACTACTACAACGACATTGGTAACCAAGAACGGCTACTAAACCGGAACAACACAGGCGTCGCCTTGATGGATAGGAACGGTAAAACGTTCTTTTCGACCGGCAAGGCTGAGCGGCGCGAACTAGTCCCACTGAGTAAGATTTCAGATGATACTGAACACGCCCTGATTGCTGCGGAAGACAAAGATTTTTACAAGCACTCCGGTTTTGACATTTTTGGCATTTTGCGTGCGCTGTATTCGAACATAGTTACCCACGGTATTGCTGGGGGTGGTTCGACGCTAACGCAACAGCTTGCAAAGAACACACTTCTTACCGAGAAGCAGACGATTCTAAGGAAATACCAAGAGCTGGTTATTGCAGTAGCGATTGAACAGCGCTACAGCAAAGACGAAATTTTGACTATGTACTTGAACTCGGTGTTCTACGGCGAGAATTCGTTCGGTATTGAAGAGGCCTCTAAAACTTATTTTGATAAGACGCCAGACCAGCTTAGCCTTGCCGAGAGCGCGATGCTGGTAGGGGTACTGCCTGCGCCAAGTGCTTATTCGCCAATAAGCGGCGACCCTGAACTTGCCAAGGAGCGCCAGACGACTGTTTTGAGCCGAATGGTAAAGAATGGCTTTATTTCCGAAGAGCAAAAGCAGGCTGCGCTGGCAGAGACGCTAACCTACGCACCGCCTAAATCGGCGATCGACAACGAAGCGCCGCACTTTACCGAAATGGTTCTGAAGGAACTATATGACAAGTACGGCGAAGAACGCGTGACCCGGTCTGGATACCAAGTAAAGACGACACTCGACCTAGACTTACAGAAAAAAGCGAACGCTGCAGTAGAGAGTAACTTAACCTATATCGAAGCAAACGGCGGTTCAAACGCCAGCCTAGTTGCGATTGATCCGAAGACCGGTGGGATTTTAGCGCTGGTCGGTAGTTCCGACTACGACAACGAACAGTTCGGCAAGGTGAATATGGCAACCACGCCTCGCCAGCCAGGGTCGAGCTTTAAACCGATTTATTATGCCGACGCACTAGCAACCGGCAAGATTACGCCTGTAACAGTGATTGAAGACAAGAAGACTGATTTTGGTAATTATGTGCCACTTAACGCTGACCGAAAATTCCGCGGAAACGTGACGGTGCGCCAAGCGCTTGATTGGTCGCTCAACGTTCCGGCTGTGAAGGTCATGCAGACCGAGGGCGTTGATAATGCAGTAGCTGCGGCGAAACGTCTTGGTATATCGACCCTAGGCGAAAGTAGTAATTATGGGCTATCACTTGCGCTCGGTTCTGGGGAAGTTTCGCTTGCTGAAATGACAGATGCTTACAGTGGCTTTGCGAACCAGGGTAATCGTTATGACGAAACAAGTATTCAGTCGATTATGAATAAATACGACCAGACGATATTTACCCAGGACCATAAGAGCACTCGGGCCATTAGTACCGAAGGTGCGTACCTACTATCTAATATTTTGTCTGACAATAATACGCGCAGCACGGTGTTCGGGTCATCGCTTAACGTTGTTGGTACTGACGGCCGTACCAAGACGGTTGCCGTGAAAACCGGTACGACCGACGACTCACGAGACGCATGGACGATTGGTTACACACCCGACATTGCTGTTGGCGTGTGGGTAGGGAACAACGATAACGCGATTATGGATAACGGTGGTTCAAGCATGGCCGGGCCGATATGGCGTAAGATGATGGGCCAGGCAATTGGAACGGCGAGTCCGTCATTTGTGCAACCTGCCGGCGTGGTCAAGGCAACCGTGTGTACCGCCATAGGCACAAAGACCGATGTGTTCCTAGCAAACAATGTGCCGAAGAAATGTACCGCTCCTCCGAAAGAAGAAAAGAAGGACGAGCAAAAAACAGAGGAAAAAAAAGCCTGCACGGTTCCGGGCAAGGAAAACCTGACGGAGGACGACAAAAACTGCGTGGTGGACGCCTGTGAGGTACCGGGACTTGAACATCTGGCCGCGAATGATCCACTATGTGTCGATCCGAATAATAAGAACGACGACGATAACGACGGCGTTCCTAACAATATTGATCAATGTCCGAATACGCCTACTGAAGACGTAAATGATGTGGATTCCCAAGGATGTGCCCCGGGAGAAACGCCCACCGGCCCGGTGTCTAACGGTCTGGGAATAAAACCAGGTAATGGGTAGCACGCGATGATTGCGCATATCAAAGGCATCGTTGCCGAGAAGTTCGCCGGTTCGGTTATTGTGGACGTTGGCGGCGTTGGGTATGAGGTGCAGGTGCCGCTTGGTGATTTTGACGCAGCACTGATTGATACGGATGTGAAGTTCTACACGTATCATCATGTGCGTGAGCAGTCGGATGAGCTATTCGGGTTTTCAAGTTTGGCCGCTAAAAAGTTGTTTGAACTGTTAATCAGCGTTCAAGGAGTCGGCCCAAAAGCGGCGCTGGCAATACTAAGTTTAGGAACAAGTGAGCAGGTGCGAAACGCCATTGCCAATTCCGACGCTGCATTTATAGCAAAAGCTAGTGGGGTAGGTAAAAAGACAGCCGACCGTGTGGTAGTCGACCTTTCCGACAAGGTGGGTATAGCGACAGCATACGGCGGCTCGTCGTCAGTGCAGACTGAACTAAATACGAATGATGAAGCGCTCGAAGCCTTGATGGCACTTGGATACACGCTTTCGGATGGCTTGTCGGCACTCGAAGGTATTGACGCCACACTCTCTACTGCGGAACGGGTGCGCTTGGCGCTAAAAGCCGGCTCATAACAGTGGCTGGCAGCGCCCCAAAGCGACACCAGGTATAATGTGTCATAGACATGGCGATTGAACGAATTATAGACACTGTGCTGCATGATGACGACAGCGAAGAGCAGATCATTGAATTGACACTGCGACCTCAAACATTCGACGAATACGTTGGGCAAGAGCGGCTAAAGAAAAACTTGAAGCTTGCAATCGCTGCTGCTAAAAAACGCGGCGAGCCAATAGACCACGTACTGCTTTACGGTCCACCCGGATTGGGCAAAACGACCATGGCGAGCGTAATAGCCAATGAAATGGGTGTTGGACTACGAGTAACAGCAGGACCGGCAATTGAACGTGCCGGTGACCTCGCGAGCATACTAACCAATCTTTCAGACGGCGACATATTGTTTATCGACGAAATCCATCGGTTAAGCCGTGCTGTCGAAGAAGTCTTATACGCAGCAATGGAGGACTTTAAGCTCGATATCGTCATTGGTAAAGGCCCTGCGGCGCGTAGTGTTCGACTTGATTTGCCAAAGTTCACGGTCATCGGCGCCACCACACGCACCGGTAGCTTGGCTGCACCGCTTCGGGACCGGTTCGGTCATTTATACCGGCTTGAGTTCTACACGCCGGAAGAAATCGCGCAGATTATTACGCGCGCCGCTCGAATACTAAAGACTGACATAGCACCGCAGTCAGCGAAAATGCTATCGACCCGAGCCAGGCTGACGCCGCGAATCGCGAACCGTCTGCTTAAACGTGTTCGTGACTACGCCGATGTGAACGGCGACGGAATTATTGATACTGTCATGACGACCAGCGCACTCAACATGATGGAAATCGACGAAGCGGGGTTGGACCCAGCCGATAGGACCATGCTAATGAGTATCATTGATAATTATGGTGACAACCCGGTAGGGCTCAGTACAATCGCTGCGCTGACAGGGGATGAAACAAGTACGATCGAAGATTTTTACGAACCATATCTTCTGCAAATCGGCTTTATAGAAAGGACACCGCGCGGACGGCGCGTGACCAATAAGGCACGTCGGCACGTCGGACGGGATGACTAAGGGTATAATGATCATATGAATAACCAGCCGAATGAAAATAATGGGCCCTCGTCGCATGTCACAAACGCCGAGCAGAGTATCCCGGGTGAAAACTTTGATCCGCAAATCCGTGCGCAGTTAGCTAACGAGCCGAAGGTCGTGCACGCCACGCGGAACCCTGACGCCGTCAGCATGGAAGTGAGTCCAGAGAACGCTAAGCGTCACGATGAGTCGGTAAAAAAATACCCCCACTTGAATCTTAGCGAAGGCGAATTCGTAATTATCGATCTGAAACGACATCCTATAGGATTGTTGCTACCGGTCCTTATGACTGGACTACTTTTGATCGCGCTTATAGCAGTCCTGATCTTTTACCCGAGTGATCAAGACGGTTCGCTGCCCCTCACGTTGCCGTCCTATGATGTCATTATGATACCAGTGCTACTACTCATGCTACTCGTCGGCATTGGCGGGTCGGTGGCCATATGGGTATACCTGCAAAACCAGTTTTATCTCACTAACGAAAGTGTCATACAAGAAATTCAGTCGGGACTGTTCACGCGGCACGAACAGACGGTAAGCCTTGGGAGTATTGAAGACGCGAGTTACAAGCAGTCAGGCATAATACAGACAATGCTTGATTACGGAACGATTCGTCTAAGCACCGAAGGCGAAGAAACGACCTACCGGTTCTCGTATGTTGCCAACCCTAGAGGGCATGTTGCGAGACTTAACAACGCCATTGAAGCGTTCAAGAACGGCCGTCCGGTCGATCCGTACGAAAACTAATTAGTTATTGCGGCTGTCTTTTACGAAGTCGGCTTCGTTTTCGAGCCGTGCTCGAAGTGTGTAGCTTTTGCAGGTATCGTTAGTGCAGCCCTTGCCTTCGTAGCTGTAATCAGAGTTTGCCTGACCAAGCTTGACTCCTTTTGGGTCTTTAAAGATCGACGGGTCGACTGACGGAAGTGTCGATTCGGTCAATGCTTTTGGATATGATTTTTCGGCTGGGTAGTATACCTCCTCGAGGCTATAATACATCGCATTAATGGCGGTTTTTCGCTTGTCGTCGCGCGCAGCGGTTTCAATATTATTCTTTTGTGTCCAGAATACGATTCCGATGATGAAGATGAGAAGTATTAAAGCGAAAAGTTCGATGATAGTAAAGCCACGTTGTTTCATTGGAGCAATTATAGCATGAGAGGCATGGTTCTTACTGGTCGAAGACGCTTTCGATTATGGCAAATTAGACCATACACCCGTATAATAGAAAGTAGCAGTAAGTGAGGGAGAAACCAGTGGCTAAGAAGGCTGAGAAATCTGCGGTGGGAACGGAAAAACCGGATCAAGAAGGTAAAATCAAGGCGCTTGGCCTTGCAATGGACCAAATCACCAAACAATTTGGTGATGGTTCAATCATGAAGTTGGGCGATACTAAAAAGGCTAACGTAGAGCTGCTTCCAAGTGGTGCGCTGTCGCTCGATATCGCGCTTGGCGGTGGTTACCCGAAAGGTCGTATTATTGAAATTTACGGTCCGGAAAGCTCTGGTAAGACCACGCTGACATTACACGCTATCGCCGAAATACAAAAGCAGGGCGGTACAGCCGCGTTCATTGATGCCGAGCACGCACTTGACCCGGCCTATGCTAAGAAGCTTGGCGTTGATACCGACAACCTATTGGTTAGCCAGCCGGATAACGGTGAGCAGGCGCTTGAAATCGCCGAGACGCTGGTACGTTCGAACGCTGTCGACCTGGTCGTTGTTGACTCGGTGGCGGCACTGGTTCCACAGGCTGAAATCGACGGTGACATGGGCGACAGCCACATGGGGCTTCAGGCTCGACTAATGAGCCAGGCACTGCGTAAGCTTACGGGTATCATTAACAAGTCAAAGACCACGGTTATCTTTATTAACCAAATCCGTATGAAAATCGGCGTCATGTTCGGTAACCCTGAAACGACAACTGGGGGTAACGCTCTAAAATTCTACGCCTCGGTCCGACTGGATATCCGTCGTATCGGTCAACTGAAGGTTGGCGAGGACATAATCGGTAACCGAACCAAAGTGAAAGTCGTAAAGAACAAAATTGCGCCGCCATTTAGGTTGGCTGAGTTTGACATCATGTACAACGAAGGCATCTCGCGTACTGGCGACGTACTTGATCTTGCGGTACTCCACAACATCGTTGGTAAATCCGGCGCATGGTTTGACTACAAAGACGGCAAGATTGGCCAAGGCCGCGAAGCCGCCAAAGTTTATTTGAAAGAAAATCCAAAAGTTCTCGAAGAAATCGAGAAAGAAGTTCGCAAGAAAGTAGCTGAGACGGAAGCCTAATCCCATGGTAGCGCCAGAGCTGTGGCAAGTATTTGACGCCACGGGACGACCTATCAATGGGTATGGCGAGGTAGCCGAAAAGTTCGCTATAGACGATTCTCTGTTAATGGCTAACTCACATCTTTGGCTCTGGCGTGACTATGATACCTCAAGGCATATATTGCTACAGACACGCGCAAGGCATCTGCCTCGAAAGCCGGGTTACTTTCATGCCTCAGCCTCCGGACATGTTAATCTCGGCGAGTCGGCGAAACAAGCTGTGCTAAGAGAGGCACAGGAAGAGCTTGGTGCGGTACTGCAACCTAGTAGGGTGCGTGAGCTGTTCATGCTCCGCGGTGGTCCACGCATGGAAAGTTTTAACTACGTTTTCTCATGCCAGTTCGATGAAAGTATAAAGCTCAGAATTAACGAAGCCGAGGTTGATCACACTGACTGGGTATCGCTTGAGGTATTTGCTGAAATGACACAAAACCCCGACAAGTATAAACTGATAAATCTGGGTAACGAGTACTTCGAGAGACTGATTGCTCAATTGAAAACATTATGAAAATCACCGACATTTCCAGTCAGGCTAGAAATCCCGACCGGGTGAACATATCGGTTGATGGTAAATACCGTTTTTCGTTGGATATCTTCCAGGTTGGAGAACTTGGCATTAAAATCGGCAAAGAATATACCGAGCAGGAATTGATTGAGCTTGAGACCGAAAGCCAATTTGGCAAGCTGTACGCACGCGCATTAGAATATTGCCTAATGCGCCCGCACAGCTCAAAGGAAGTGTGTGACTATTTGTGGCGAAAAACGCGCGCGACGAAATCAAGGAACAAGAAAACCGGCGTGATCGTTGAACGCGAGGGCGTTAGCCAGGCCGTTGCTGACAGGGTATATGAGCGGCTCGTTCAAAAAGGCTATATAGACGACGAGAAGTTTGCGCGGTACTGGGCCCAGAATCGCAACCTTACGAAAGGCAGCAGTTTTCGCAAACTAGTAGCAGAGCTACGCGCAAAAGGAGTCGAGCAGTCAATTATCGACACCGAGTTAGCAGTATCGGGCAGGAACGACGAAGATGAGCTAAAAAAGGTGCTGGCTAAAAAGCGGGCTAAGTATGACGACGAGCAAAAACTTATTGCCTATCTAGCCAGGCAAGGTTTCTCCTACGACGACATTAAGTCGGCCCTAAACGATACCGACTAAGGCCAGCGGGATTCGAACTCGATTGCTTCGGGTTGAACGCTGCCCGCACGGAACGGGTTTGTGTATTCGCGTATAGCTTGTTTTGCCGGTTCGGCCTCGCTCGCTGACTTGACCTTAATGTATGAATCGCTTACTTCAATTACCTGTGTGCGGTTAATAAGAAGCTCAGTTTCGCCGAAACTTCTAAGGAGTGGCCGTTTGACGACAAGCTGCTGAACTGAAAAGCTACCAGAATCGACGTTGTAGCCCTGGACTTTCCCTAGCTTGTGTTTCTTGTCGTCGATTACGTCAAGACCTAGGAGTTCAAATTTATAGTCAAAAACCTGTTTGATTTTTATGACGTCATCAAGCCCGACGAACTCATCGCTGCTGTCAACGATAAGGCCTAAGTTCGATAATTCACGTACATCGACCGGCATAAGGAATGATGGGTGCTCATCTAGCATATTCCCATCAAGTTGGTATGCAATGACAGTAAGGTCCCGCGGATCGACTAGGATTTTACTTGTACGGGCAAGTTCTGAACCGGTCTGAAGGCTCATTACCGGTGTAGCTAGCAATCTGTCGTGGGAGAGAAGCATACGCTTAGTATACCAGGCTATTCGACGAACGGACTTGGTCGTGACCCAGGCTTGGCAGCCGTAGTCGTGTCCTGCTCTACACGCTTGATCGTCTTTTCATCGAAGGTTCCTTGAATGGCGTTGTCTGAACTTGCGTTTGAGCTTGAAGACACGTTAATAATTGAGATCAGCACCATGATCGCTGCGAACAACCCACCGCTTACCAGCAGAAAGAACAGAAGCATATGGAACCGTCGAAGAAATCCCGCGATAGGTTCTATGATGTCCGAGATTCGTATGCTTGATTTCATTTTCGTACGTACACCTCGATCGACAGGTCTTGTGTTCCCACGTCGTTCCCTTTATCTTTTGTCATCGTGACTTTAGCAACGCGCATACGAAGATCATTCGACTCGATCCCAGACAAAAACTTCATAAGGCTTGTGTAACTAAGCGGACTCTGTATCGAAACGGTGACAGTCTTTTTAGTGACAGTAGACGAAGAAAATGTCGTGGACGGAGCGACGGTTGAGGTTGGAGTGCTTTGGGGTGCCACTTCGGCCACTGTGTCACCGGCGAAAAGTATGCTCTTTACCGGTACGCCCGACTCTGCTCCTATCCGAGTGATATCCCTAATGACAGTATCGGCATAGGTCGAGGGATCTCCAACGACAGAGCGAGTTTTCTGTATGAGGTCTTGCTGTGCTGCTAGTCGAGACTTTAATTCTTGCAGTGTTCTGATATCTTTGTCACCAGACTGCGCATCGGCATTCAGTTTGCTAATAGATGTTGCATAATCAGCTAGATTTTTTTGAACGATAGTGAACCCCACAACAGCGGCTACCATAATAAGCACCATAATGAAGAATAGTACGATTCGAAGTCGCTGAGCGGTCATGCCGTTCACTTCAGTATCCCCTTGTTAATGACGACCTTGAGCGTGATCTTTACCGGATACTCGGTTTGCGCCGATGAGTCATCGGAACTGAGCGACTGTATTTGGACTTTTGAGAATATCTCACCATTTTTCGTGAACGCATCTTTAAGCCTGCCTGCGTCGGTGAATGTCTTAGCACTCGCGGTCATTGTCGTGTCAGACCCAAATGTCGCAGGGTCAAGGTTTAAGTCGTCGAGTACGACATTACGGGGTATGATATCGGCAATCTTATAAATCAGCTCGGTGAACGACGTGTCGTCGTCAAGGACGGTTTTTGCCGTGGCAAGGTCCGCCCGGAACGAATCAGCCTGGGAGCGGACATCATTGTATGCAGAAACTCTCGACTGGTTCTCGCTAACCTTCAGCTGAGCACCTTGCTTAGCGCCATCGAGTACGACATACGAACCAACTAGTAGTCCACCCAATACCACGACCGCGCTAAGTGAGATAAAAATATAGCGTAGCAGCAGTACATTCGTCCGGCCGGCTCTAATTTCGGCTTTTCGCTCATCGGGAAGCAGGTTTATCATGACCATATCCTCTCGGGCGCGACACTGGCAAGCCCGGCGACAGTGATGTAGCGAGGGCGGAAATGCTTGGCGGGTTGGGCCAGCTTACCAAAATCGAGTTGTTGCCATGGACTGGCAACGCGGGCAGGCATGACGAGTTCGTTGGTGAAGTATTCGCCGATTCCCGGCACGTTTGCTCCACCGCCCACCACGAGTACTTGCTCAAGCTTGCTGTGGTTGGCAATACGCTCATCGTAGTAACGCATGACTTTTTGAGTCTCAGCAATGATACGTTCAAGGCTTGGCGTAAGTGCCGACACAAGTTTTTGCTGTCGGCTGCCTGCGTTCAATCCGTTCAAGACTTTGAGCTGGTGCGCCTCTTCAAGCGGCACGCGCAGTTTTTTGGCAATATCGAGTGTAAAGGTGTTGCCACCTACGTTTAATGAACCGGCAATCCGGATGGAGCGGTCAAGGATAGCGATGTCGGTGCTGGCTGGGCCGATATCAACAATAACCGTAGGTAAGTGGCCTTCTTCGGTCGCTTCAAGCAGCCTCGCGACGGCCGAAACGCTCGATTCGACCATACAAACACGTAGTCCGGCGCTTTCGGCTATGGCAATACATGAGTCGACGACTGTCTGGGGAACGGCGCACATGAGAACAGTAAGCTGGTCATCGCTACGCTCAATAACTTCGTAATCAACGTAAAGCGCAGTCATTGGGATGGGGATGTACTGCTCAACCTCAAGCTCCACGGCTTCTTTAAGGCTTTTTTCCGATGAAGTCGGAATCGTGAAGGTACGGGTGAAGGTACGGCCAGCCGGTATACCAAGCACTACATGGTCGCCTGCCAAGCTTCCGACCAGGTTTTTGCCGACTAGTTCGGCCATATGACTCGTCAGGTAACTGTCGGCGCCATCGAGCGATTGTTGAACCTTTGAAGGGTCGAGGTCAATTGACCCGTATCCGGTGACGAGCCACTTCTTCCGGTCAATAGACATGATTTTCATACCAGTCTGGCTGATATCAAGTCCAATGATCGGTTTGTCTTTATAAAATAGTTTCGCCACCTCTGATACAGCCCACGGTATTACATTAGTTCTAAGTATACATGAGCGTCATGCTAAATGCACGGTTATTGACCCCCTTGAAGAACCTATTTGATGCTCGAAGAAAGACTGGCGATCGGCAGCATGACGCTTGCTGCGATGAGCCCGACCATACTACCCATGAACACAATCATGACTGGCTCAATGATCGCGCTAATACCATCAATAGCGACGTCAACTTCCTCTTCAAAGAAGTCTGCAACCTTCACGAGCACGGTATCGGTCTGACCAGTTTCTTCACCAACCGCAAGCATTTGAGGAACGATAGCAGGGAAAAGGGGATTTTTTTCGATTTCTGTTGAAAGCGTCGAACCACTCTCGACCGCCTTACTTGCATCAAGCAGCGCCTGCTCGTACACGACATTGCCGACAGCATGCGCAGTGACGTCGATTGCCTCTAGGACGGGGACGCCGGCACCAATAAGCGCCGAAAACGTACGGGCAAAGCGGGCGACAGCGACCTTCATAACAATGGTTTTAATGCCAGGAATACGTAGGACGACGTGATGAAGGAATGATTTGCCGCTCGGCGTCTTAAAGTACTTTAAAACCATAAATACACCGGCTCCCATAAGAGGAAAGAGTAGATACCAGTAGTTAACGAACACGCCGCTTATTCCAAGCATTATTTGTGTCAAAACTGGTAGTTCGGCATCTGGACCGCCAAGGTCGTTTAGAATTTTACCAATCTGGGGGATGACGAACAGCATTAAGCCGAAAAAGGCGATGATTGTAATGCCGACCAACACCATAGGGTACGTCATGGCACTTTTGATCTTCTTGCGGATTGTAGCGTTTTTCTCTTGCTGGGAGGCGAGTCGTTTCAGAATCTCGTCTAAAATACCGGCGGCTTCTCCGGCGCGCACCATGTTGACGTATACGTCGCTAAAAGTATTCGGATACCGTGCCAAGGCGTCGCCAAGTTGGTCGCCGCCTTCGACGTTTTTAATAATTCCTACGAGTATTTTTTTAAGCGCTTGGTTTTCGGCGTGGTCATGGAGCGAACTTAACGCTTTTAGGATTGGCACGCCGGCACCAACCATAGCGCTTAGCTCACGGGTAAAGATAACGATATGGTCGTTCTTAACCTTACTGCCACTAAAAAGTTTCAATACGCCGACCGTTGGGCTATCGGATGCCTCTTTAATACTAAGAGGTCGGAGCCCTTGGGTCGTCAATGTCTTAATGGCAGCGGAACGATCAGTCGCATCGATCGTTCCGGATATGTGGTCGCCTTTTGGATTGACTGCGCTGTAAGAGAACGAAGCCATGGCGTTAGTCCTTGGTCACCCGTAGCACTTCTTCGATCGTACTTTGGCCACGAAGTGCTTTGACAAGACCGTCCGTTTGCATGGTGACCATTCCTTCGGTTATGGCCTGCGTCTGAATTTGGGCACTCGTGGCGTTTGAAATAATCAGCTTTTGGATCGCAGGCGAACTACCGACAGCTTCGTAAATACCAATCCGTCCTTTGTAGCCAGTATGGTTACATTCGTCGCACCCTTTGGCCGACGCTCGCCACAGTGTTGTTATGCCTGTCTCGGTCGTGCTTAAGGGAGTATTTTCGCCGACCTTTTGCTGCAGTGCTAAGGTTTCTAACTGATGTACCGTACCAAAGCCATTGTCGCCAAGGTGGAACGTAGCCTTTATGGCCTCGACTTCTTCAGGTGTTGCCGGGTGTGATTCTCGGCAGTTCATGCATAATCGGCGAACAAGCCGTTGTCCAACGATAGCCCGGACGGTACTTGCTATCAGGAACGGCTCGATACCCATGTCGAGTAGACGGGGGAGGGCGGTCGCGGCATTATTGGTGTGAAGGGTCGAGAACACCAAGTGACCGGTCAATGCCGCCTGAATACCAAGGTCGGCAGTTTCGGAGTCTCGAATTTCCCCAACCATGATGATATTTGGGTCTTGGCGGAGCAATGCACGCAGTCCCGAGGCAAAGGTCATACCTGCTTTTACGTTAGTCTGGGTCTGGTTGACTCCTGGAATCTTATATTCAACCGGGTCTTCAATGGTTGATATGTTGACGTCCGGGGTATTCAAAATGTTAAGTACGCTGAACAAACTGGTCGACTTACCACTACCGGTAGGACCGGTAATAAGGATCACGCCATTCGGTTCGGTCAGGGCTTCGTTTACTACTTCAAGCGAGCGACCCCAATAACCTAATGATTCAAGGCTGACCGCTTCGTTGCTTTCATCCAGAATACGCATGACTACCTTTTCGCCATCGGCGACCGGCAGGGTGCTAACACGCAGTGCATACTGCTTTCCGGCAACCTTAATCTTAAATCGTCCATCCTGCGGAACGCGACGTTCGTCAATCTTCAAGTTGGCCAAAATCTTAATACGACTAACCAGCGAGCCAAGAACGTTACGCGGTAGACGGTTCACCTCGTTCAACACACCGTCAATACGGTAGCGGATTTGCACGAACCCTTCGCGCGGTTCAATGTGAATGTCGCTGGCGCTGGAGCGAATGGCGTATTCGAGTAACAGGTTGATAGTCTGTGCAACAGGGGAATCTTCGGAAATATCGGCTTCGGTGACCTGCTGTTCACTGCCGTCTTCTTCGCGCTGAATGTCGATAACTTCGTCGAGCTGCTTGTCGACGTCACCTCGGTAGTTTTCAATACAGGCCAGAATATTATCGCGTGTGGCAATGTAAATCTTGGTGTTTTCGCCGATTTCTTTTTGAATAAAGTCGACTGCCTGGACGTCATCTGGGTCGTCCATGGCCAGGTGCATAGTACCATCTTCATCAATCTTGAATAGCACCGCGCGGTACTGTACGGCGATTCGTTCCGGGATTTTGTTTAGGACTTCGCTGGGGATGTCACGCGGGTCGATTTGAACGAATGGAATGTGGGCGTAGTCAGCGAACAGCTTAGTCAGCTCAAGCTCAGAAATAAGCTTGTTCTGCACGGCCATGTACTGCATCGGCCGGTGAGTACGTTCGGTCGATTTTTTGAGTTCAGCAATCTGTTCCGGAGTAGCTTTGCCCGCCCCAGTCAACAGCTTTTCAATGGTATCATCAGAAATTCGCATACTGCTTACGCTCTACTATACCTTTGAAAGTCCGAAATCGCCAGAGCTTCTATGCTAGCAGTACGTCGTCGTCTGGCAGGCGGAACAGGCCTTCGTCGAGTCGCTTCTGGTCAAGGTAATGGGCGACGAATCCGACGGTGCGCGGTATGACGAACAACGCATTAAAGAAGTCGGCGTCAATCAGCTGCTTGAGTGACTGTTCGTCATATTTTTCTTCTTGCTCCAGAATGTCGAGCATGAGGGCAGCAATGTGACCGTCAACATTCAGTATAAGGTTGCCTTTCTTGGCACTCGTAATTGCTTCGATCGCTTTGGCATAGTCAAAGTAGCGGTGCGAAGGCAGCCGGTCAGCATACTCTGCCAACAGAGTGGTTCGAGGGTCGGGAAGACCAATTCGGTACTTTTTGTGGCCAATCCCGCCAATGTACTTTTTGGCTTTAGCGTAGTTTTCTACATGTTCAGCTGGTTCACGGGCTTCCGTTACACCTGAAAACCACTCGTTCGCTGCGTCGCTCACGGCGCCACCGAAACGTGGCCCAATAGTAAGTAGGCCAGCCGCCAGTGAGTCAACCAAACCTTTGCCGGCACGGGCAGTCACGATAGTATTCAAGGCGCCCGACACCTGCGGGCCGTGGTCAGCTGAAAGCAGGAATACCGTACGGATAAAATCGACGGTTAACACAGACTGTGGCCGCTTACCCAAAAGAGCGGTGGTAACCTGCGTTGCAATGTCGCCTTCTTTAGCCCATGCCTGCATGCTTGTGCCAACAAACTCGTAGCCGTCGTCACCTTCTTTACTGATGGTTGATGAGAACAAGCTGCCGTTTCTTGATTCGATCACGGGAATATCCTTTCGTTCTTCGGTGTTAGTAGGAAGTTCACTAATCGCTTTAGCAAAGTCCGCCATAGAAGAGGCCACGGTTGCACCGGCGTTAGCCAGCGCGTTCCGCTTGGCGCTCGCCGTCTCACTTTTGTTACCAGCCAAGGCTTTGGCATGGCCAAATTGTACCGGGGTATCAAAGTTTTCACTAATGACGCCTGCGATGTAGCAAATAACCGGCTTCGTCACTTGTCCGGTCGTCAGTAGGTCAGCCAGCTCGTATTCATCCTGTCCGCCCAATTCGCCGTAGTACACAATGTGCGTCGTTGCATCGTCAGCTTCTGCTGCCAGGAACGCTTCTTTCGGCGTGGTGGTAGGGAAGCGGTCGCCACCGAAACACAGCGCAAAACTAATAGTGTGGCTGCTTGCCGCTACCTGGGTAATAATTTCGTTGATCATGCCGCCGGACGCCGAAAGAACGGCAACCGATCCCGGTGTCATTAGGCGATTGGCTACCAGCTGCCGGTAGTCGACCCCACCAACCACGCCAAGCTTTAAGTAGCCGGGGACAAGCAACCCTACACCAGCCGTTCCGATGAGCGTTTTGCCAGAGGTTTGATACTTGTTATATAGTTCAATCGCGTCTTTTTCTGGCACGTCTTCGGCAAAAATATGCCCGCCCAGTGCATTTGGGAATTCTGTGAAGAAATCTGCGGTAGATCGGGCGGCTCTTCGGCCGGAGTTAACGTTGAACATCCACTCAACGTCGCCAAGAGCTGACTTGGCCTGACCGATTGCCGGGTAGCAAGGTAGTAGTACTTCTTTTTCACCCCAGAAGTACTTTTGGAATTTTCCTGCCGACGTTACGATACCAGCGATTGACGGTTCGGACTTCCCCGACAAATAATCGAAATCCAGAATGGCTTGAAAGCCTGGTCGGTAGTTACCGAGCGCGAGAATACGTCCGGGGTCACTTCGGATGTCTTGTAAACTACGCATCGGCATACTCCAGTGCTTCGGTTATGACTTCGGTGAGTAATATGTCAGAGCCGTGCACGCTGCCGAACAGCCCGCTGCCTTCTAGAAAATTTTTCATCATGGCTAGTCCTTCCGCTTCGTTCGGCCCACCGCGGCGTACATATACTTTTACGCCCTGGGTTTTTAAAGCGTCCGAATATTCATCCAATGCTTGTATGACGCCTTTGAACGTCTTTTTGACGTCGGTAAAGTTAGCAACTCCTCCTGCAATGACGATCGCTTTTTTAGGTGATTTCGATAGCAGCAGCTGCTCAATGACATGCTTCGTGTAAAGGTACGATTCCTCGGTTGTTGGTCCGCCGCTGTATTCGCCGTAGTTACCAATAAGGTCCGCTTTGCCGCGGTTCATGGCTTCGTCGGCGATAGTAATGCTGGCGCCGCCTCCGCTTAAAATCAGCCACAAAGCACCGTCTGGGTTGAGTACACGGAACGAAAAAGCGGCTGGAGAGTTTTGGTTCATTTCGGCAACTGCTGCTTCGCTATCGCTCGGAACATGCGGGTCAACCACATCGTCTTCAGTCCACTTAGTAACATATTCACCGGCACTATCAGCTAGTACGGCCGCGTCGAGCAGCCAGTAATTGTCGCCACGAACAACGAGTGGGTTTATTTCTATGAACGATAGGTGCTGTTCGTCCATTACTCTAAGTACTCGTTCAACGAATGCTTTAGGAAGTGGTACGTCTTCAGGCGCATATGCTTTGACACTTTCGGGGTTATCTTCGACGTTTACGCCGCCTCGTTCGGAATAATGTACGGAAATTCCACCTCGTGTGCGTTCAAAACTGACATATCGTTCTTCGGATTCTTCGTGCGGGAACATCGGTTCGGCAACGAACCGGCTGAAGCCTTTGTCTGCAAGGGAGCGAACTGCTTCAGAAATATTTTCTTTACTGACATTCAGTACAATCAGACCCTGTTTGCCGCGCTTTTTAATGCCTTGGTCCACCTTTACTATGTACGATTCATCATCTGCTAGCTTGTCCACATCTGATTCTAGCGAGTCAATACGCAAACTAGCACCGGCATAATCGTCGACCAGTAACGACTTAGCAGCGAATTCAGACAGCTTAATCCGTGACACGCTACGACTCCCTTGCTTTCACATATACGTTAGTCTGCCGGATTTCAAATCCGAGTTTTTGGTAGAGTGCGTTTGCCGCTTCGCGGGTGGGTCGGCTGGTAAATTCCATCACGTCGGCCGACTGCTCCCATGCCCATGCTTCGCAGGCTTCGACCAGTTCGCGGCCATAGCCATGCCCACGCATATCGCTCGACACTATCACTTCGTCTAACCGGCACTCAACCTTCGGTAGCTTATAGACCAAATTAAGCACGGCTAGGCCGACTACTTGTTCATCGTGTGTAACGACCAAGACCGTCCTCTTAGAGTCATTAAGAATGGCCAGGAATTGCTGTTCGATTGAACTTGCCGCGACGTCACGTTCGCGTAGCTCGGCTAACAGTTCGGTGATTCGCGGAAGGTCGTCGGGAGTTGCTGTTCTGGTCGCCATATCTCTTCATATTGTAACAAAATGCTATACTTTTAAGAGGTGAAAAAAGAACTTACATCGGTCGATGCCATGAAGGCATGGGCCGCGACTATCGGAGCCAGCGTTGCAGGCGGTGAATACATCGAACTTATCGGTGATGTTGGCGCTGGTAAGACCACATTTACCAAAGGCCTTGCCGTCGGCATGGGAATAGAAGACGTCGTTCAAAGCCCGACCTTCACCATAAGCCGCGTGTATGATGGCCGCGATGGCCTGCGGTTGGCGCACTACGACTTTTACCGATTGGCAGACCCCGGGATTATGGCAGATGAGCTGAGCGAAACCCTTAACGACGACAAGACCGTCACGGTCATCGAATGGGGTGATATCGTAAGCGATGTCCGGCCGGACGATTACCTGCGCGTTGACATCGAATCACCTGAAGAAACTGTGCGTCAAGTAACGCTGACTGCTCACGGCGAACGTTCGAAAGCACTAATGGAGCGATTGAAATGATTATTCTTCTTGACACATCGACTCCCGAATGTCGCCTAACATTGGTCGACGGTGACACGCGCGTTGACGATAATTGGGTCGCCGATCGCACGTTGGCCGACAAACTGATCGGCTACCTGCGCGAACAACTGAGCGCCCAAGGCAAGACCTGGCAGGACGTCACTGGTATCGGCGTATTCAAGGGCCCGGGCAGCTTTACGGGTCTTCGAATCGGCCTGACGGTCATGAATACCATAGCCGACAGCCTTGAGATTCCAATCGTTGGCGAGAGCGGCGACGACTGGAAAGAAGTAGCGCTCAACCGACTAAAGGAAGGCCAAAATGACAAATTGGTCATGCCGCTCTACGGCCGCGACGCCAACATTACCAAGCCGCGCAAGTAGCTTGCGCACGCCCACGTTCAGGAGCTACAATAAATATAGCTTTTTCATTTCACGTTAAGGCTCACTGAAAAACTTTGATACTATATACGCTCTTCAATTTCCCGATTTGTTTCAGTCATGAACGCGCGTGCAAGTTTCAATTACGGATTCACCCCTACTAAAACTTACTAAAACAAACCTGCTACCCCTGTTCACGAAGCGAGGCATCGGGACCCCGAAGAGCGTGAGGGAAAGGACTAGAGTATGTTAGAAGCCATCATAGCGATCGTTGGTATTCTTTTTGGCGTCGGCGGAAAGGTCGTGTATGACCGCCAGCAGACAACGCGGGGTAAGAACAAGGTCGAAAAAGAACTGGCGGACGCCCAGAAAAAAGCGGCTGACATCGTTTTAAAGGCGAAGGACGAAGCGCTTGAGATTGAAAAAGAGCGCCGACGCGAGTGGAAGAAGACCGAGGACCGCCTGGCGGAACGTGAAGCCGCACTCGACAAGAAGCTCGACGAGCTCGACAAGCGCACCGAAAAGCTTCGCGCACAAGAAGATGAAGTTGAAGAACTGAAGGGCGAGATTCGCGAAATCCGTACCCGTCAGCAAGAAAAACTCGAAAAAATCGCCGGCCTCAAAAAGAAGGAAGCGGCCGAAAAACTAATGCAAATGACCGAGCGCGACATTAAGCACGACCTGACCGGCTTGGTCGACAAACTGCAAAAAGACGCCATGCACGACGCCGAAGAGCGTGCTGCTACCATTCTGGTTTCGGCAATGGAACGCATGAGCTCAGAAGTCACGGCCGAACGTACTGTCACGGCTATTAAGTTGACCGACGATGAAATGAAGGGCCGAATTATCGGTAAAGAAGGACGCAACATTCAAAGCTTGCAGCGGGCTACCGGGGTCGACATACTTGTTGACGACACGCCAGGTATGATCGTCATGAGCAGCTTTGACCCGATTCGTCGCCAAGTTGCCCGCCTGACCCTTGAAATGCTTATGAAGGATGGCCGAATTCACCCGGGCCGTATTGAAGAAGTCGTTGCCAAAGCGCAGAAACAAATCGACAAAGAAGTCGACCGTGCCGGTGAAGACGCTGCCCGCGAAGTCGGTGTTGTCGGTATTCCAAAAGAAATGCTGCGCCTGCTTGGTGAGCTGAAGTTCCGTACCAGTTACGGACAGAACGTCCTTATGCACTCCACCGAAATGGCACACATTGCCGGTATGATTGCCGAAGAAATCGGAGCTAACGTGCGGGTCGTCAAGATTGCAACGCTGCTACACGACGTCGGCAAGGCCGTGTCACACAAGCTTGAAGGCAAGCACCACCACATTGGTGCCGAACTAGCGCGCAAGTACGGTATGAGCGAAGACATTGCCCACGCTATTGAAGCTCACCATGACGACATTGAAGCCACGACGCCAGAAGCATTGGTTGTACGTGTAGTTGATGCCGCGTCGGCTGCCCGCCCCGGAGCCCGTAACATTTCTGCCGAAAACTTTGCCGAACGTATGCGTGACCTCGAAAATGTTGCTACCAGCTTTGACGGCATCGACAAGGCATACGCTATTTCAGCTGGTCGTGAAGTTCGGGTTATTGTTAAGCCTGAAAAGATTGATGACCTGTCGAGCATCAAATTGGCCCGCGACATCGCCAACAAGATTGAAAGCACCATGCAGTACCCTGGTACTATCAAGGTCAACGTTATCCGCGAGATGCGCGCGATCGAGTTTGCGAAGTAGCCACTGGGCTAATAAGCCAACTTAAGACAAAACCGACGACGCCGATGGCACTTAGCCATGCGGCGATCGTCAGTATTATTTGCCGGGTCAGTTCGTGGTACGCCGGTAGGAACAGGCAGACCACCAACGGAACTATGCTAATGAAAAGTTGAACGAGCAGCACAATCCGCCGCGACAACACTAATTTTTTCTTGGCGGGTAGTGGCTTATGGTGCGTTACGGCCGGTATGACCGCTTCGGCCGTTTCATTCACCAGCTTCTGGCCAGTTCGTACGATGGCGCGCGGCATGCGTATCAGCACCACGACCGTCATAACCAATATGCCCAGTGTCGCAATGCCGACCACTACCCACATGAGCGGCGATGAACTGATGGCATCTGGCTGCACAACCTCAGGGGTTGGTTCGGGCACTTTTGTTAACAGGTCAAACTTGCCTGTTTCAATTAGACGGGGCAGGGCAATAAGCGCCAGCCATAGCCAGTTCAGAATAACGGCTAAGTAAGAAACTCCCAAAAGGGTGTTTGAAAGTAAGACTCGTGCGGTCCGTGAACTCATGCCACCATCATATCAAACGGTATAATTGTAAGAGAGATGTTTGAATATCCAGTTGTGTATGTGGACATCGAAACCACCGGAGGGAGCGCCACCACCAGCCGTGTGCTTGAAGTGGCGGCTATACGGGTAGAACCGGGTGGTGAGACTCGTGAATTCTCAACGCTTATTGACCCCGAAACGTACGTACCGGCTAATATTACCCGTATCACCGGCATTACCCAGTCAGACATTGCCGGCGCACCGAAGTTCAACGACATCGCCGATGAACTGGCCGACATCATTGCGGGAGCGGTATTCATTGCCCATAACGTACGGTTTGACTACTCGTTTTTAAAAATGGAATTTGCCCGGCTTGGTATCGATTTTTCACCGAAATTACTGTGCACAGTGCGACTTAGTCGGGCGCTGTACAAGCTTGAAAAAGGCCATAGTTTGGCCAAACTTATTGAGCGCCACGAGATTCCGGTGCTGGACCGTCACCGAGCCTTAGCAGATGCTGCAGCCATAAAGTACTTCACGGAACTAGCATTCAGTCAGCATGGCGAAGACTTATTTAACCAAATGGTTGAACGACAACTTCGCACCCAATACTTACCACCGAATCTCGATGTTGAGGAGCTCGAATCAATCGGCAATGTACCCGGCGTTTATATCTTTAAAAACGACACTGGCCAGCCCATGTACGTTGGAAAATCCGTCACCCTTAAAAACCGCATTTTGTCGCATTTTCGCGATACTTCAACGCGCGAGGTTAAGATTTCGCAGACAGTTCACCACGTCGAAACTATTCCAACTGGTAGCGAGCTGGCAGCGCTGGTGCTAGAATCTAAATTAGTCAAAGAACTGCAGCCACTGTTCAACCGACAGCTCCGCCGCGTATGGCGCTATGCCCTGCTTATGAAGGACGAAGTCGACGGCTACGCTACGCTGCGTGTTCAGTCAGGTCAGATCGACGGCGAAACCGACCTATCAAAGGTCTATGGGGTGTACGAAACCCGCACCAAAGCAAAAACGCGCATTTTAGAACTGACTCGCACATTCGAACTGTGTCCCAAGCTTATGGGAATCGAAAAAACAAAAGGCGCCTGTTTTTCGTATAGTCTTGGTCGCTGTCGCGGCGCGTGTGTTGGTGAGGAATCGCCAGAGCTATACAACCGACGGTTCGAACTGGCGCTGGAACATCACAAAATCGCCGCTTGGCCGTTTCAGTCGGCCGTCGCCGTGCCAATCAACAATCAGGGTGAGCAAGTCATCATCGACAACTGGATTATTCGTGGCTACTTGAATGCAGAGGGTGAGCGCGTATATGACTCTATGGAGCCAACGTTCGACGTAGACGAATACAAGATTATCAGGCGGTTCCTCCGCGAAAACAAAGCGCTCGTTCGCCGATTCGCTAGCTAGCTACTTATTAAATAATGGGTACGGTGTGGTACTAACGTTGTCACCGCTACGCGACTTAATGGACCACTCGCCGCTACTAAGCCAGCCACCGTTCCAGCTCCATCCGGTCTGTCCGTTTACGTCGGTTTGTAGGTATGGCAAGTAGCGGTCATAGCCTGCCGGGTTCTTTGCCCATATGGTGCAGTAGCTGCCGCTGGCTATTTTACAGCCGCTCGAAAGCGTATCGTTCGTCCTAAAACTGTGTTCCGACACGCTACTGCCGGCTTGTAGTAGCTCTGGTGTGCCGGAGGTTTGATTTAGGCTTGTAGCAACACGAAGGCCGGTGTCCATATCAATAATGCCGTGACCGTACTGCGTGGCATACGGAACTGTCCCCATGCCCGACGGTTTCCATGCCGTCGCATCAATAAGTGCGGTTATGTCATTTACCGTGCTGCTTGGGCGCAGCGATTTTATCAGCCCCGCATAACTGGCGACAATCGGCGATGCAAACGATGTGCCATATAGCGACGATGCGTAGGCAGACGTTTGGTTAGAACTATGCCACATCGGCGAAACAAGCGTGCCGGAACCTGGTGCGGTAACGTCGAGCGCCGGCCCGTAGCTACTAAAGCTGGCACGGGCGTTGGTGCTGGTCGTCGCCCCGACCGCAATCACATATGGGTTTAGCGCTGGGTAACCCATTGCTCCTGGTTTTGCCGGGTCACAGCCTTGTTCGGTGCCGGTGCCGCAGTTACCAGCGGCTGCTACAACCACCACATCGTTTGAGTAAGCGTATGCAATGGCGTTCGCGAGGGTTGGGTCATTCGTGTCGCCACCCAGGCTCATGTTTATAACCGACGCGCCGTTGTCGACCGCATAGTACACGGCAGAAGCGACAGAACTTGTGTAGCCCGAACCATTGTCGTCGAGCGCTTGCAGCGGCATGACCTTGTTGTTCCACGACATTGTCGCCGTTCCAATGCCGTTGTTGCCTGCTGTTCCTACAAGTCCGGCGACTTCGGTACCGTGCGCCACTCCGCTTCCGGACGGGTTGGTAGAACCTGCTTGCGGCGCGTTGTCTATGTTTGCAAAGTCCCAACCGCGCCAGTCGTCTTGGTATCCGTTATTATCGTCGTCACAGGCATTGGTTGCTTTGTTTGCGCTGGTACCGGTCCAGCAGCGGTCGCCGCTGGCAGTTACGCCGGTTTCGCCCGAGTTTTGGTACCATTGGCCAGTTAAATCTTGGTGGGCTAAGGCAAAGCCGGTATCGATTACCGCGACAACTACACCGTTTCCGGTCGACTGGTCCCAGGCGGTCTGCATTTTTGTAGCATTCATCACCCAGGCCGGTTGTTGCAGCGGGTCGTTACTCGTACGGAGTGCGCGGTAGGGGTATTCTACTTGAGTTTGTCGCTTTATGGCAGCCTGTTTCGGTGCTACCTCGTTAATTGGACCGGTAGTGCTTTTTTGGGTTTCATCTGACGGGGCGGCGGCTTGCGGCTTACTTGTGTTTTTGACCGAGGCCTGGCTTGGTTGAGCTGCGGCCACGCCACCGATTCCTTGGTCTTCGCTGATCGACTTGGTCGCTACGATTGCTGGGCTACCGCCGCTTCTCGGCCAAATACTTACCGTGTACGCACCAACAAATCCCGCAATTACCAGTGCGGTAATGACTAAGAATGTCGTAACGTGTTTCATGCTGTTTTTGTTTGATTTGGTTTGCCTAAAGTATAGCATAAGGGGTTACGTTCGACTACGAAGGCTCGCTGCTGACCATGATTGAATGCAGCGAAAGCGAAGAGCAATTTAGTAAACGCCTGCAAAAACTATATGGCGTCGGTCCAAAAGTCGCAGAGATTTTTATGCGCGAGACAGAGGAGCTTCTTGCACGTCGAATTGAGTAAATGCTCATGCTTGAGCTTAAATCTAATCGGAGTATATTGTGAAATAGACAATTATACTTAGGAGGTTAGAGTATGGCTGAAGTTCCAACAGCGATGAGTGCAAAAACTATCGAACGTTTCTTGAATGTAATCGAGACGTCGGGGGTTCCTAGCAAGGTAGACACGAAATATCTAAAATCTGTCGGATTCAAATCGGGCAACGACACATCGCTTATCGGGGTCTTCAAACTACTCGGCTTTATTGACGCTAGCCAGGCTCCTACTCAAACGTGGCGCAATTATCGCGATAAGACAAAAAGCTCAGCTGTCTTGGGGGCTGCTATAAAAACAGCATACGCTGGCTTATTTGAGCTTTATCCGGATGCTCATCGCAAAGACGAAGAAGCGGTGAGAAACTGGATTCGTTCTACTACTACAGCAGGAGAGGTAACTGTCCAGAGGGCAATGGCGACCTTCAAAGCGTTGGTCTCTAAAGCTGATTTCGAGAATATAGATTCTGCTAACACTGGTCATGTCGCAACAGCAACTGCGGCTACGATACCTGGAGTACCTCAAGGACAAGCCTCTATTACTCAGGCGGTCCGGTCAGGACCAGCAGTGAATATTAATATTGAGCTGCAGATCCCAGCAACAAATGACCCAGAGGTATATGAAAATTTCTTCGCGGCTATGAAGAAGCACTTGTTCGATGACGGTGATGGTAAATAAGGACTGGCTTCTTAGAGCTGAAGCATTTCGCAATGACGCGAACGCAATACTTGGTACACACGAGAGCGCGCAAAAATCTCGCATAATTTTGCTAGAAGAAACCTACGATAAACTAGCGTTACTTAATCTGAAGCAAGATAATTTGTTTAAACAAGCACTTCGATGTGCTGAAAACGAATTATACCGAGCAGCTCATGTTATGGCATGGGCAGCCTGCGAAGATTTCATTGAAGAGAAGTTATCTGAAGACGGACTTGTGAAGCTTCGTGCTGCTAGGCCCGCTTGGCAAGGAGCCGATATACGTGAAATGGCCGAATATATCCCTGAGCGCCAATTTGTGGACGTAATGAAAGTGCTGGGCCTAACAACAAAAAATGAGACAGCGGCATTCGTTAGTCTTTTGCAGAAACGTAATGAGTGCGCTCATCCTACTGGCTACTACCCGGATTTAAACCAAACACTCGGTTATATGTCAGAAATCCTTCTGAGACTTAAGTCGTTATCACTTAAATCACTCTGACTTGCAATTCTCTAAAGACAAAATGCTTCTATAAATAACACCCGGTCATTTCCGGGTGTTTTTTTGTTAGAACGCTTGGGTGATGATCCAAATCGCTGCGGCTACTTCTATGAAGAATAGCCCCAGGCCGACCGGTGAACCCCAGCTGAACCAGCTGCCCCATGCACGCCAGTTTTTGTGAGTGAGTTCGTACCACTCTTTGCCGTACTGTTCTTGCTCTTCTTTTGTCTGCTTAGACATCGAGAGACTCCTATTATTAATTGTTAATAAAAGCCCCCGAAGTGCGCAGTGCCGGTAACGGGTTGTTCCCTGGGGTGGGCCCCGCCGTTGGTACGGACTTATGTGCTAGCTGGTAGTATACTACAAAATATGAAAAGTGCACCCGTAACCACTAAGTTTAAGACCAAGTTGTACACCCTAAAGGACTGGATTATTTTGCCGGTGCCAAAAGAAGAAAGCCTGAAGCTAGGCTCTCGCGGGCAAATCAGCGTAACGGGGACATTGAACGGCCACGAATTTAAAACGGTGTTAGAACCGGACGGTCGTTGGAGTCATTGGCTGCGCGTAACCGACGACATGCAAAAAGCCGTCGGCGTAAAGAGCGGTGACACAGTTGAGGTAACGCTAACGAACGGCGCCGATTGGCCAGAACCGGAAGTGCCGAAAGACCTTAAAGACGCGCTGGCCACAGCACCGCAAAAGGTTAAAGACAAGTGGAAAGACATTACGCCCATGGCTCGCTGGGAATGGATTCGCTGGATGAACGCTACTCTAAGCCAAGAAACCCGCAAGATTCGTGTAGAAAAGACGATCGGCAAGCTGAATGGTAAGCACCGCCGCCCATGCTGCTTTAACTTAGCCGCCTGCACCGAACCGTACCTGATGAAAAGCGGCCGGTTAATGGAAGTCGAATCAAAGTAAGCTACTTCGCCTTAATCGGTTTTATCGCGGCCAGAACTTTCTGGGGCTCAACACGAGATTTGTTAAGACCATCACCGGCGTAGTAACTGGCGTTGGGGTTGTCACCAATTACTTTTGGCAGACCTGCCCATTCCTTGGCTAAGTTAGCGGCGAATTGTTCGGTAGTCAGTTCTTTGGCCAGGTACTCTTTTACTCCTCGGCGTTCAAGCAGGGCAACAGCCAGGCGGTCTTGGGTTTGTTCGTCGAACTTTTGGCTCGGGTCAATACCTTGTTGGTTTACCAAACCAGCGAGCGTGGAGTTAAGGAATTGGTACCGCCCAACAGCGCTGCTGGGGCTGCCTTGCTTAACATAGTCTTGCTGCCACTTTAGAACGTCGGCGATAGGCATGTCGGTAAACTTAACCTTACTGTTACGGCCGTTACCGAAATACGCGTTGTAGTTACCGCCGCTTTCAGCGTGAGCAATGACATCGAGCAGGGGTTTGCACGACGCGGTGTTAACGTTGATTCGCTGCGAGTCCATATATTCAGCATAAGAGAATATGCCTATGACGAAAAGCGCCGCAAGGCCTATAAGTAGCGGGGAATTGCGTTTTAGCTGGCGTTTCAAGACGCGGCGCTTTTTAGCGAGATATTTTTTAAGCACTACTACTATTATAGTCGATGGCTATTACTCAAAACACGCTGCCAACCTGTTTGGAACAGGGAAGGTTGCCTGTAAATTTGACATCGATAACCAAAAACAGTATTGTACAACCAAGTCCACCACAAAAACAAAAACCACCATGAACCTCGTTAAAAAACTAATCGGCATATACATGAACCGACCAATAGGCGTTAAGATTATAATCTTGGCTGCACTGCTTTTGTCGGTGGTTGGCGGAGCCGGAGTTTATTTAGAGCACGACCTAAAACTGGTAAGTAAGGCCGTGGCGTACATTACTGGCGGTGATATAAGCGAAATTTCTGAGTCGAACGAGTCTATTGCTGGTGATTTCGAGTCCGCAAAAAATGAATCGAACGAGGGTACGGATAACAAGCAGAGCACACCTACAAGCGACAAAAAGACGTCAGGCTCTACAGCAAAAGGAATGAAACCGTCGAGTAAAACCACAAAGCCTTCCACTGGTGCGGCTTCACCGCAACAGGGTGGTCAAACTACGACAAGTCCCCCTGTATCTACGGCGAACGATAAATTTGGCATGTCGGCTCCGTCTGACAAATGGAGCGAGAGACTCGCGCAAGTCGGCCCATCGCACATTAAATACCGCCGAATATTCCTGCAAAGTTTTACGGATAATCTGAGCAAAGTAAGCGAAGCGCTGAATGCGGGCATGACACCGGTTATTTCGTGGAAAACAGGAAGTTATTCGTGGTCACAGGTAGCATCTGGGGCGGCGGACGGTCAGCTATACAACTTGGTTGCCCAACTAAATGCCATTCCTGGTCCGAAAATTCTGGTGGTTCACCACGAACCAGCTGGGGATGGAACATACCAAGACTACACCGCTATGCAGCTGCACGCGTTGCCGATTTTAAAAACAGCCAACCGGGCATCGGTCGGTATTATTGGCAATGGTTGGTGGTGGTCTGCCTTGGGTCAGGGCTATACCGACGCAGAAATTGCCCAGTGGATACCGCAGTCACTAAAGAACGTCTGCGACTTTATTGCTGCCGATACCTACCAAGACAGCGGTTTGAATGAAGATGGTAGTGTAAAGGCGGCTCGTATGGCGGCTTGGGCAAGGCGCACCGGTGGAGTGAAAGCACTCGGCATAGGTGAGTTTAACGGCTTTACGGCGTTGTCTATTACGAATGTCATGAATGTGGTGAAGGCAGATTCGCTGTTTAAGTGGGCACTTGTGTGGAACAGTGGCCCAAGTGGTTTAGGGACGCCACTCGAAGGTGATAGGCTACAAGCGTTTATTAATGGTAAGGCCACGCCCAATCAAACATAAAAGCATGAAAGGATCGCTCACTTTGTTCGCTCCTCCGCTCAAAAGGGACACGAGCAAGCTCGAGTTTCCTTTTTCCCTCCACCGAACCGTCGGCTTGCGTCAGCTAAAGCTGCCGCGCCGAAGGTTCGAGGTCTACCACGGGCAAGAAAAAAGCCGAGCGGGTGCTCGGTTTTTTTCTTGGTCGGGGTGAAAGGACTCGAACCTTCGGCCTCACGGTCCCAAACCGCGCGCGCTACCAACTGCGCCACACCCCGACGGTGTGATACCTGCACGATTATAGCCTAAACTCACCTCTATTACCAGTGGTACAATAGAGGTATGACACAACCCCCGTATAAAGCCCCTGATTTTTCACTTAAAGATTCAGAAGGTAACCTAACAACGCTACAGGATTTTTCTGGCAAATGGCTGGTGCTGTACTTTTATCCTAAAGATGACACTCCTGGTTGTACCACCGAAGCCTGCAGCTTGCGCGACGCACGCGACGAAATTACGGCGCTTGGCGCTGAAGTAGTTGGTGTAAGCATGGATGAAGCACCGGCGCACGAGAAATTCAAAACCAAATACAACTTGAACTTCAAATTACTGAGCGACCCAGAAAAAACAGCCATTGAAGCCTACGAAGCATGGGGTAAAAAGATGTTCGGCCGCGAAGGCATTCTAAGAAAGACGTTTATTATTGACCCAACGGGCGTGGTGCAAAAAGTGTACGGCCGCGTGACGCCACTTGGCCACGGCGGGCAGGTGATTGAAGACTTGAAACGCTTACAGCAATAAAAAAGTGCCCAACCGGGCACTTTTTATTTTGGTACTACTTTAATATTCGTACTTGGTTTTTCCGCTGACTTTGTCGTTGGTGTAGGTAACGGTGATTGAGCCACCATCTTCGTAGCCACCATACGTGCAAGTTTCGATTTTGCCGGTGTATTGGCTGGTAGATTCTGAGCAACCTTCACCGGGCTTATCAAGCAATGCTTCGGCGTCGGTTTTGCTCATGCCATCGGTTAGCTGTGCGTAAATTCCCTTGAAGTCCCAACCGGTAGAACCTTTGGTGTCAGAAAACGACTTTGATGACGATTTAAGGTCATCCTTCAGGGATTCTTGTGCGCTTTGCAGTGCGGCGATACCAATGATACCCCAGATAACAGACGCGACCAGCGCGATACCGCCAAGAATAAGGCCGGTCAGAGCCATGCCTTTTGATTGGTGCTTGGTGAGTGCCACTATGCCAAATACGACGGCAAGAATGGCAGTGAGCAGGTTTAAGAACCCAAGCCATCCAAACAGAAAGGCGATAATACCGAGCACAAGCGCGGCAATAGCAAAGCCGCTGCCATTTCCACTAGCAGGTGCTGCGGTTGGTGTTACAGGCGCGACTGGTTGAACAGGTGCCTGTGATTCGGGCTGATTTTGAGGTGTGTTGTTAGAGTCCATCTCCACTCCTTAAGTTAGGTTTAAGCATAGTATAGACTAAACCTTCCAAAAACGCTTGCGTTTTAGCGTGGTCGGGTAAGCGCGATTTTGCGGGCTTCACTCGCAAAGCGGTCGTCTATGACGGTCGGAGTAAAGTCACCGTACTTTTTGGTCGCTGCTTTTTCAATCAGCCAGTCGGCAATGGCGGGATTTTTAGGCAAGAGTGACCCATGCAAGTAGCTGCCAATGACATTATGAACACGAGCACCTTCGAATTCATCTTGGCCGTTATTGCCGGCACCTTTTATGACTTTGCCAAGCGGCTGTAAGCCTTCTTTTAAGAAGGTTTGGCCACTGTGGTTTTCGTACCCGATGACTTGGCCGAATTCGGGACTGTCGATGACAATGTTGCCAATCATGCGTTCCGGCCCGCCGTGCGTTTCGATGTTGAACAGGCCAATTCCAGTTATTTCGTGACCGTCCTTGGTGCGGAAGAAATTACCAAACAGTTGGTACAGCCCACAAATGACGAGCATAGGGGTGTCATACTGCGCCAGTTCAAGCAGGCGCGGCTTCATTTTTAGTAGATCGGCCTGGATTTTATCTTGACCAGCGTCTTGGCCACCGCCACCAATGATAATGTCTACGTGTTCGGGGAAGGCATCGCCCGGGTTATATTCAAGCAGCACCGGTTCGTAGCCGTGCCACTGGGCGCGGCGCATAACGGTCAGTACGTTACCCCAGTCACCATAAATGTTCATATCGCGTGGATACAGGTGAAGAATGTTAAGAACTGGTTTCATGATACGGTCTCCACGTCTGTTATTTTGGACAGCTCACGGCGGAGCGCAAGCATGGAGGTGTAGCTGCAATAAATGCGCTTTGGCATGGATTTATTCGTCTTTATGAAATCTTTAAGTGCTTTTGGTATATCAGTTTCGACTGAGCCGACTTCGACTTCGTCGTACTGCAAGCGGAGAGCCATATCGTATGCGCGCACGCCGGTGACATGCGAAATACCGGGCTTCAAACTTTCGAACTGTACGTCCCACAACCAGCTCATGTCGCGGCCATCAGCGTAATTATCGTTAATGGCGATCATGGTGGCGTAACCGGTTGGGTCGAAGGACTCTAGCCCTAGCCGAAAACCGCCAGGATTCTTTACAAGCACAAGTTCGAGTGGCTGACCGTCGACCAGTAGCTTTTCACCACGGCCGAACGCCGGCGTGATGGATTCGAGTGTCGAAACAAGTTTGTCTTTGTCGGCTTTGTCGCCGAGAACCGATGACACGAGTGATATAGCAGCGACAGCATTGAAAACGTTATAAATTCCCTCAAGCTTTAACTCGAGCGTCAGCTTTTTGTTGCCAAGTGACACAACGGCTTTATGACCGTCCAGTTCTTCCAATACACTAACTGCCTTGGGTAATTTGGCGCGTGACGCGCCGCTGCCGCGCATGTCGTCGTCGCTTGGGAACTTTGACCGAAGTGATTTATCTAAGCCGAAGTAGCGTATGGAACTTTCGTCGAGAGACTCGCCGAGTTGCAGCAAACGCGGGTCTTCGCGATTAATGACTACGATATCCGACGTCTGTTCGGCGACAGAACGGAGTAGCCTGGCGGTGGTATCGATTTCGCCGAACCGGTCTAGCTGATCGCGCATGACGTTGAGTAGCAGGCTGTAGCGTGGTCGAACCGCTTGCACGAACTTAACGGCGTGGGCTTCGTCGAGTTCGAGTACGGCAATGTCGGCCGCTAGATTACCTTTCATATCGATAGCCCCGAGCAGTGCAGCTGCTACGCCTCGCGTAAAGTTACTACCGGTGCGATTGGTAAATACTTTAAGACCCTGGCCTTCAAGCAGTTCAACGACCATTTTCGTGGTCGTAGTCTTGCCGTTCGTACCACTAATAAGCACGACGCCGTATGGGAGCGGTGACAGACATGAGCTAATAAAATCCTTATCGATAGATTCGACAAACAGGCCAGGGAAGGCTGATCCTCCACCGCGCAGCTTGGTGGCTTCGCGGACGGCTTTTCCAAGCAATGTTACAAGCGGTTTAGGGGCCTTGGGCATATGCTTCATTATACCCGATGGTACGGCGCAAAAGTACGGTACAATATGTCTATGGTTATCGTGTGGGCTCTCTCGTGGTGGTACGGCGCCGGGTGGAAGTCTGTTCTGCTTGGGTTAAGGGAACGCCTTGCGCTGTCGTACGACTATTTTTCTATTGGCTTGCTCGCCAGCACGCTGTTCGCGCCATTCCGGCAGATCTCCGCCGGTAGGGTACAGGGGCCCATTGGCATACAGCTGCGCGCGGCCGTTGATAAGCTGATATCGCGTATTATTGGGGCGATCGTACGGTTAATACTCATCTTCGTCGGTGCGGTATGGTTATTCGTGCAGTCGCTTATAGGCGTGGTCGTTTTAGTGGCTTGGGCACTTCTGCCCATACTGCCAGTTGTTGGTTTCATCGTTATGCTTTCCGGGTGGGTACCGACATGGAGGTAAAGTTTGACTACAAAAGCCCGCGAGCTGCCAAGTCACGGCTAGGTCGGCATTTAAGCGGGCTGAATGAATGGCTGCTGATTCTAGCGGCAGGTTTACTAGTAATTGCTGGCATTAGCCTAGTGTTAGTCGCCGTTCCAACCGGCTGGCTGCTTATGAGTTTTGCGGCATGGCCATTCATGGCTGTTCAGTGGTACAGGGGCGAGCTGAGAGATGTGCCACCGGAACAATCCGAAGGCCGGGTTGATGCTGTTTTAGAATCTGCCGTACTGGCTCGTTTACCAAAACAACCGTCGCCAGTCGATATAGCACGTGCGGTTATGCAATCACGCCACGGGTTGTTCTTTGCGGTACGGTTTGGTATTACGCCGAACTTCTTAGAGCAGATTTCTTCTCCGGAACAGTCAGATGCCACCGCCGTATGGCAGACCGCCATGGAGCTACGCGACAAAGACAGCGACGCGCTGACTGCCGGTATGTTAGTCTACGCGCTTGTAAAACAATTCCCTGAACACGATGCCCTGCTAGCCCATAACCACTTGGAGCTTGCTGACATCAAGAAGGGTATTGACTGGCAAAACCACCTGGCGGCATTGGTGCGAACACATTCAAGAAAGCTGCGTACCGGTGGAATCGGCCGTGATTGGTCGTTTGGGTATACGCCTTTGCTCTCACGTTTTGGTCAGAATATTAGTCAGCAACTTGCGGGAGGTGGTTTGCTGAATGTCGATTTGGATTCGCATACGGAGGCGCTTGACCAGTTGATCGACACGTTCTCGAACGACGGTCGGCAGAACGCGGTACTGGTGGGAACAATGGGCGTTGGTAAGACGACGATTGTTCATGCTTTTGCGGAGCGACTGCTCGACGCGTCATCAAAACTACCTGGCAGCTTAAAGTTCCGTCAGGTTATTATGCTAGATTCGGCATCACTTATCTCGGCCGCGCCTGGCAGGGGAGAGTTGGAAGAGCTTATTATGCGGATATTCGGCGAGGCGTATGCCGCCAAGAATATTATTCTGTGCCTTGATGACGCCCAGCTGTTCTTTGAAGAAGGAGTGGGGTCAGTTGACCTTGGCAACGTGCTTGTACCGATTATCGAAGCCGGGCGCCTGCGGCTTATTCTGACTATGGACGAACAGCGGTTCTTACAGATTGGCCAGCGGAATGCGCCATTAGTGAACGCTCTGAACCGTATAAACATTCAGCCAGCATCTAAAGAAGATACCATCCGCGTCATGCAGGATCAGCTGCTGCACACGGAATTCAGGCGCAAGGTGACGTATACATATCAATCACTTAGCGAGGCCTACCGGTTAAGCGAACGCTATATTCATGACCTCGCCATGCCGGGAAGAGCACTTAAACTACTTGAGTCCGCAGCCAGTTACAGTGAAAACGGGCTTGTGACGATGAACTCGGTACAAAATGCCATTGAACAGACGATGGGCGTTAAAGTAGCGAACGCATCCGAGGGAGACGAACGCGAAAAACTACTGAACCTTGAAGCACTGATTCACGAACGTATGATTAATCAAACCCGAGCCGTTGGCGTGGTGAGCGACGCGCTGCGCCGGGCACGAGCTGGCGTGCGCAACCAAGACCGGCCAATTGGGACATTCTTGTTCCTTGGTCCGACTGGTGTGGGAAAAACCGAGCTAGCTAAAGCACTGGCCGACGTTTACTTTGGCGGCGAAGACCGAATAATCCGGCTTGATATGAACGAGTACGTTCGCAGTGAGGATGTTTCGCGGCTTATCGCCGACGGTGCTGACGACCCAGCCAGCCTGACTGCTCAAGCGATGAAGCAACCGTTCAGCGTAGTGCTGCTTGATGAAATTGAAAAAGCCCACCCGAGCGTTCTAACGACTCTACTACAAATGCTCGATGAAGGAATTTTGCGTGACGTCAAAAACCGCGAAGTAAGCTTTAGAGACGCGATTGTGATTGCTACCAGTAATGCCGGGGCCAATCGCATACGTGAATACATTGAGCGAGGCTACCAGCTGGAACAATTCGAAGAAAAGTTCGTCGACGAACTAATAAATTCAAACGAGTTTAGGCCGGAATTTTTGAACCGGTTCGACGAAATCGTCGTATTCCGTCCGCTTGAAAAGCCGGAACTACTGCAAGTGGTCGACCTTATGATTGCAGGCGTGAACAAAACGCTCGCGCTGCAAAAAATAACGGTCGAAGTTGAATCAGGTGCAAAAGAACTTTTAGTCGAAAAAGGCTACGACCCTCGGCTTGGTGCGCGCCCAATGCGCCGCGTTATTCAGCGGGTGGTTGAAAATAACGTAGCCAAAGCTATACTGGCTGGCGTTGCACAAGCGGGTTCGACTATTACAATATCGGCTAGCCAAGTCGAAGAGGCCATGAGCAAAGCTGAACAGGTGAGTGCGATTGAAAAAGAGAGTGGCTACGATTCGAGTGACGCGGCCAAGCGCTGATTGCGCCGCGCGATAAATACTTGCATAGCCACAAACACTGCCAAGTAGGCAAGTAGTGCCGCGCATTTGGCGCCAAGTGGCGCGCCCAGCAGCAAAACTGTACCACTAACAATTCCCAGCGTTGTTATCGCGATATTTGTAGCTACTAATCTTTTTGGAACAGAGACAGAAAAAATAGATGCTACGATTGAACCGATCGTAGCGATAAGTGAAGTGACCATTAATGCAACGTGAAGTATAAGTAACGTGTTCATGCTTATAACTATACCAGCTTCTTAAATTTGGTGCCCCGGGATGGATTCGAACCATCGGCCTTAGGCTTAGAAGTCCTCTGCTCTATCCAGCTGAGCTACCAGGGCACACACCTGATTATAGCTAAAATATGCGAAAGACGAAGCCTAGTCGGAATCCGTAGCGGAGTATTGCCAACGCCAATCGGCGACTTCGGGCATGTCCACTCCGTGCTTGTTTATGTAACTTTTATGCTCAATCAGTTTTTCTTGCATGACTTCTTTTACATGACTGGCGTCGTCGTCATTCAGTTTAAGGCGCTCGATGACGTCCATGACAAGGTTGAACCGGCTCATTTCGTTCAGTACCGTCATATCGAACGCCGTGGTAATGGTCCCTTCTTCTTTATAGCCACGGACATGCAAGTTGCGGTTGGCGCGGCGGTAGGTAAGCCGGTGAATCAACCACGGATAACCATGGAACGCAAAGATGATTTCTTTGTCTTTCGTAAATATTGCGTCGTAATCGGGATCGCTTAAGCCATGCGAGTGCTCAGTGTCGGGTTCTAATCGGAGCAGGTCAACGACATTGACGACTCGTATCTTAAGGTCGGGCAGCATAGTACGAAGGATTGAAACGGCGGCGAGCGTTTCGAGCGTCGGTACGTCACCGGCACAGGCCATGACCACGTCCGGGTCACCGTCGTCGTTACTGGCCCACTCCCAAACACCGACTCCGCGGCTGCAATGCTCGACGGCCTCGCTCATGGTGAGCCACTGCGGACTGTCGTGCTTGCCGGTGATGGTCAGGTTGACGTAATTGCGGCTCGATAAACAATGGTCCATCACGGAAAGTAGCGTGTTTGCGTCCGGCGGCAAATAAATACGTGCTACGGCAGCTTTTTTGTTGACGATATGGTCGATAAAACCGGGGTCTTGATGGGTGAAGCCATTATGGTCTTGACGCCAGACATGTGACGTCAGCAAATAGTTGAGCGATGGCAAATCGTTTCGCCATGGTAGCTCAGACGACATCTTGAGCCACTTGGCATGTTGGTTCACCATGGAGTCGACGATTCGAATGAAGGCTTCGTAGCTGTGAAGTATGCCGTGGCGACCAGTGAGTAGGTAGCCCTCAAGCCAACCCTGCGCCTGATGCTCGCTCAGCATGGAGTCGAGGACTGAGCCGTTCGCGGCCAAGAACTCGTCGGTGTCACGTACACGGGCCATCCACTGACGATTCGTCATTTCGAACACGTCTTCAAGGCGGTTTGATACCAGTTCGTCGGGTCCGAAGATACGGAAGTTCCGGGGCGAGTCATTCTGTTTCGCGACATCACGAAGGTAGGGCGCGAGCGCATGCACGTTGCCTTCGTGGGCGCTGCCGCGGTAAGGAATATCCGTTTCGTAATCACGGAAGTCAGGAAGGTGAAGCTCGCGGAATACCTCGCCGCCGTTTGCGGCTTTGTTAAGTCCCATACGGCGGTCACGGTGCGGAACAACCGATAGGATTTCATTTTGCACCCGGCCGTTTTCGTCGAACAGTTCGTCGGGCTTGTAGCTTTTTAGCCAACTTTCTAATACTTCGACATTGCCAGGGTGCGCATTGTCGACAGCAAGCGGGACTTGGTGTGAGCGGAAGTTATTTTCGACCGCGTGGTCGTCAATGAACTTAGGGCCAGTCCAGCCTTTGGGTGACGAGAAAATAATCATCGGCCAGCGCGGACGGGTTAAGTCACCGTGTTCGCGTGCACTAGCTTGTATGCGTTTTAAGTCCGCCATGGCCGCGTCTAACTGAGATGCCATTAAATGGTGCATGGCAGCAGGGTCGTGACCTTCGACGAAGTACGGATTCCAGCCATAACCTCGAAATAGCTGTTCAAGTTCTTCGCGTTCGATCCGCGCCAGCAGGGTCGGGTTGCTAATCTTGTAACCATTCAAATGCAAAATAGGTAGTACCGCACCATCGGTCTGCGGATTCAAGAATTTGTTGGAATGCCAGGCGGTCGCAAGCGGCCCCGTCTCGGCTTCGCCGTCGCCGACTACACAGGCCACAATAAGATCCGGGTTGTCATACACCGCGCCGAACGCGTGGCTTAACGAATAGCCCAGTTCGCCGCCCTCATGCATAGAACCAGGTACTTGCGGCGAGACATGGCTTGACAGTCCGCCTGGGAATGATGACATTTGAAATAGCTTCTTGAGTCCGGCTTCGTCTTGTGTGACATTCGGGTAATATTCAGTGAACGTTCCTTCAAGGTAGACGTTACTAACAACACCTGGACCACCGTGGCCAGGTCCAGAAATATAAAGCATATCAAGATTGTTCTTGCTAATTAGGCGGTTCAAGTGTGCGTAAATGAAATTCTGACCAGGTGCCGTTCCCCAGTGACCGAGAAGTAGGCGCTTAACATGTTCCTGCTTAAGCGGCTCGCGAAGTAGCGGGTTGTCCTGCAAGTAAATTTGCCCAACCGTTAGGTAGTTCGCAGCACGCCAGTATTTATCGAGTGTGTTCAGTGACTTGTCGTCGAGGTAATCGTTCATACGTGCGCTCCTTCGGTTAGTTTCTTAGTTTGTTCGGCAATTATGGCTGCTTCGTTGGTGCGGATTACGTGTACGCCTGCATCGCCATGCTCAGCAGAAATCGTGAACTCATGCTGGCTATTCTTGTTCGCGTCAAGAGCGACGCCAAGAAATGATAATCCGGCACAGACACGCTCGCGGATGATGTCTGATTCTTCGCCAATACCACCAGTGAATATAAGCGAATCCAAACCGCCAATCGTGGCCGCAAGCGCACCGATTGCTTTTTGAACATGGTAAACATATAAACTAACGGCCTCTTTGGCGCGAGAGTCGTCCGCTTCAATTTCCAGCAGGTGTTTCATATCGCCAGATGTGCCAGAAACGGCAAGAAGACCAGACTCGGTTTGTGCAATCTTCGTGAATTCATCGGCTGTGATACCATGCCGCTCTTGGACGAAACTTACGATGGTGGGGTCTATGTCACCGCTCCGCGTACTGGATGGAACGCCTGAAACCGGCGAGAACCCCATAGTCGTATCAATCGCCTGACCATCTTTTGTTGCCGCCAGGCTTGAACCACTCCCTAAATGTGCGTAAATGACCCGACCATTTCTAGCGGTTGTTCCAGCCCGACGTTCAAATTCGCGCTGTACATATGTGTAAGACAGCCCATGAAAACCATAGCGCCTAACACCGGCATCACTGAACGTGTCGGGCAGGGCAATACGCTTTGCTACAGCAGGCATGTCGGCAAAGAATGAAGTATCAAAACATACGGCCTGCGGAAGGTCAGGGTATAGGCCGACAAATTCTTCTATCAGTTTTATGGAGGGCTCGGCATGAAGGGGGTCGAGTGTTTGTAGGTCTTTAAGGTCTTCTAGTACCTTCGGGGTAATGAGTTGAGGCGCTGCATATAAAGTGCCTCCATGCACAAACCGGTGACCAATGGCGGCAAGCTGGTAGTCGGGTATGAAATTTTGCAGCCATTCTAAAATTGCGCCGGAAGGACTAGTTGTGCCTGTGCGACCAACAGATAAGTCGGCAATTAATTCGATATTGGGTGAATGCGTAAAAAGAGCTGCCTTGCAGCTGGAAGAGCCGTTGTTGATCGTCAAGATAATTGGTTTGCCCACCACGATTAAAGTATACAAGAGTACGGGGGTGAGCGTCTAGTAAGCGTAAGGACTAAAGGAGTATAACTAGCAAGCACGGGTCGTACTGATCCATTCGTATTAATATCGGTAGATTAATACGCCGAATAAACTTTTGCGGTCACATCTCTTCTTCTCATAAATCGCTCCTGGAATAGTATATTACTAACCCACCTGTACGGCTTATCAGACCCAATATCTATCTCGATGATGTACTTGGACATTGTTGCCGCTTTTTTATTATCAATAAACCAAATTTTTACATTCCCATTCAATACAGCCGAAATTTGTTTTTTTGACATCGGAGAGATTATCTTTGAATTTATCTTCACTCATAAAAAACTCCATCCAAAAATACTCTTCAATCGATATATTCACTGTCTTTTCGTCCACTCCGTAGACCTGTATCGATGCGGCCTTGGGGTTTAGTGGCTTGATTTCCCAAGCTGTATCTACTACATAATCGTCTTGAAACTGAGATTTCTTTACTTTGTAGCGCCCTTGAAAACTCATCAGTGCTTCTTCAATGACTTCATCAACAAGTTGTTCATATTTATTAAGGGTCATTTTGTCAGACATATATTAATCATACGCTTGGTTGCTGCTTATAAGAAACTGTTACAGCAATACCTAGAAATGGTGTGTGGCGAGATATGGAAATATATCATCGTCGCGCTAGAAAATACTAGGAGGTAGTATTTTCTAGCCGCTCCTTGCTATCGAACTCGCTTCTGGCTCGCTCCGCTCGCTGACGAGAACTCAATTTCAACACATACCAAAGTAAAAACCCCAGACAAGCTGGAGTTCTAACTTTGGTGCGGGTGGAGAGAATCGAACTCTCGTCATTTGCTTGGAAGGCAGATATATTAGCCACTATACGACACCCGCATATGGGGCGAATGATGGGGATCGAACCCACTACCTTCGGAGCCACAACCCGACGCTCTAACCAAATGAGCTACATTCGCCGTATCGATACAACGTCAGTAATTGTAGCATAACAGGGGCGGGAAAGGCTAGATGCCTTGGACGGTTTCTATGCTGGCACCAAGTGAATTCAGGCGGTTCGCTAGGTCTTCGTAGCCACGGTTAATGGAGTAGACATCACGTAACGTTGAAACACCTGGCGCGGCGAGCATGCCAATGAGGATTACGACAGAGGGTCGTAAAGCCGGCGGCGCCACTATATCGGCTGGCTTCCAGCGGGTTGGGCCGGTCAGGTAAATACGGTGTGGGTCAACCATTTCAACATTCGCGTTCAGCTTTGAGAGTTCGGTAAAGTAAATCGCGCGGTTTTCGTAGCTCCAATCATGCACCAATGTGCGGCCTTTCGCTACGGTAGCAATAAGACCAAGGAAGGGAAGATTGTCCATGTTTACGCCAGGAAAGGGCATGCTGTGGAGCTTGTCTTTGGGCGCGACCAGTTTGGAGCGTTTGATGAGGATATCGACCAAGCGCGTCTTGCCGTTACGGGCGGTGTATTCATCGCTCAGTTCAAAATTCAGTCCCATCATTTCAAGTACGGCGAGTTCAAGTTCGAGGAACTCAATAGGTGCACGGGCAACCGTGATTTCAGAATCGGTCACGATGCCTGCGGCGATGAAACTCATTGCTTCGATAGGGTCTTCGCTAGGATAATAGTCGATGTCTTGGTTTATAGAACGCTTACCTTTGATTCGTAGCGTGGTCGTTCCAATGCCGTCTATCTCGACGCCAAGTTTTTGCAGGAAGAAGCAAACATCTTGCACCATGTAGTTCGGGCTGGCATTGCGAATGACAGTCGTGCCGTCGTATAGCGCGGCGGCCATGACGACATTTTCTGTCACGGTGTCACCGCGTTCGGTGAGAAGAATAGTCTTTTCGGGCTTCTTTAGTTTAACTGTCGCGTGGTAATAATCGGTATTTGGCTTGGCCACGACGTCCATACCAAATGCGCTAAGGCCTACGAGGTGCGGTTCAACCGTACGCGTACCAAGGTTGCAGCCACCGGCAAAGGGCAGTTTAAAGTCGTCGTATTGATGAAGCAGTGGACCCAAGAACATAATGACGGTTCGGGTGCGCTTAGCGGCTTTTACGTCCATATCTTCTAGTCGCAACCGTGCAGGGGGAGTAATCTCAAGATCGTTATTGTCCATCCAGCGCGTTTTAACGCCAATGCTTTCGAGGACCTCAATAATACGGTAAACTTCTTCGATTCGGGCGACTCGCCGCAGTGTCGTCTTGCCCTTATTCAGAAGACTGGCGCAGAGCAGGCCGACAGCGGCGTTCTTACTGGTTTTAACTTCAATCGTGCCAGATAGTCGCTTACCACCGTTTACTTTGAAGTTGATCTTGCCGGTGTGATTTAGCATCACTAGGTTACTTTCAAGGACATCACTGATGCGGGCTAACATCTCTATGCTGATATTTTGGCCGCCTTTTTCAATGCGGTTAATCGCGCTTTGGGAGGTGCCTAATTCCTTAGCCAACTCACTCTGCGTCATCCGTCGAGCGGTACGGTTTTCTTGGATAAGTCTGCCGAGACGCTTCTTGTAATCGGTTGCTGTCATAACGATTATTATATCACATACGATATATTTACAAGCTATGATACAATATTTCTATGTTGTAGTTTGCCTCATCATCAAGAATAATAATCAAGCACGAGGGAGAGTGATATGAATGATGATGAAGTTGCAAAACTGATTGCCGGCGAAACCAAGCGCCAGCAAGAAGGTCTTGAATTAATACCGAGCGAAAATTACGTTAGCAAAGACGTACTGACGGCACTCGGGTCGGTATTTACTAATAAGTATTCAGAAGGTTACCCAGGTAAGCGCTACTACGGCGGCCAGGATTTTACTGATCCTTTAGAGCAACTGGCAATCGACAGGGCGAAAAAGCTTTTCAAGGCGGACCACGCGAACGTGCAGCCACATTCAGGTGCGCCAGCGAACGAGGCTGTATATAGTGCTTGGCTTGAGCCGGGAGATACTGTGCTCGCGATGGACCTCTCTCACGGAGGTCACCTGACACACGGCAACCCGATGACACGGTCTGCAAAGCTGTACAATTTCATTCCGTACAAAATGAAAGATATCTCAACAGGGGAGATAGATTATGACCATCTGCGCGAACTAGCCTTAAAGCACAAGCCAAAAATCGTGCTTGCAGGCTTCTCTGGCTACCCACGCGACCTAGACTACGCCAAGTTCGCCGAAATCGGTAACGAGGTCGGGGCACTCCTTATGGCCGATATGGCACATATTGCAGGTCTTATAGCCGCAGGCGTTAAAGACAACCCATTTGATTACGGCTTCCATGTCATTACAACCACGACTCACAAGACGCTTCGCGGCCCACGTGGCGGCATGATTCTATCACGGGGCATCGTGTCGAACCCGCTAAAAGCACCAGAAAAGACACTCGAGAACATTCCAACGCTTATTGACCGGGCAGTATTTCCGGGTATGCAAGGTGGCCCACATATGCACGTCATCGCAGCGAAAGCAGTCGCGTTTGGCGAAGCACTCCAGCCAGAGTTCAAAGCTTATTCCGAGCAAATACTTAAAAATGCAGCAGCACTAGCGGATGGTCTGAAGAAAAATGGGTTTGACCTGGTTACTGGGGGCACAAGCAACCATCTAATTCTTGCAAATGTTCAAACGAGTTTCGGCATTAACGGTAAAGAGGCAGAGGAAGCATTAGATAAAATCGGCCTTACCCTCAATAAGAATTCCGTGCCCGACGACCCAAACCCACCATTCCGCCCAAGCGGTATCCGGCTTGGAACGCCAGCAATGACGACTAGAGGACTTAGAGAAGAACATGCTGCCTTGGTCGCTGAGTGGATGAGTATGGCTATTGGAGCGCGTGATAATGATACCGAACTTAAGAAGCTACATAAGGAAGTCGTATCTTTTTTGCGCAGCTTCCCATTACCTTACTAGACGATCTATGGGGTTAGATACAAAATAACCTGCCAGCTAGGCAGGTTATTTTGTATAGAGACTGGCTTATTTAACAGCCAGCTCCTGCCTTAGCGGTCTGAAGAGCGCCGCCAGCAACAGTTTGAGGGTAGTAGATGTTTATACCAACGGTTGCACTACAAGGGGCGTTGACCTTAATTGAATACGTCTTGGTGCTTCCAGAAGTACAGACGGCCCAAGTCTGTGTGCCTGTCGTTCCACAGCCAGTCGTCGCGACTGTATTAGTGACAGTGCCTGTAGTAGGGGCAACGATCACATTAGATGGCATTTTTGCTGTCGTGGCTGCAGTAAAGTTAGCTGCACTAATTGGGTATGACCCGTTCTCCGTATAGTAAACTTCTGCAACCTTTCGAATAGCATTTGTGTCAGCAGTATACGCTGAGTCGGCTGCACGTGTTGAGATGTTTGTGTAGGCGACGATGGTGATCGCAGCAAGAATCGCAATGATCACGATGACGATCAGAAGCTCGACGATGGTGAAACCGCGGTCTAAGGTAATTCTGTTACGCAGGAGCATACAAAGGCTGCTCCTTGTACTAACAGCCAGCTCCTGCCTTAGCGGTCTGAAGAGCGCCACCAGCAACAGTTTGAGGGTAGTAGATGTTTATACCAACGGTTGCACTACAAGGGGCGTTGACCTTAATTGAATACGTCTTGGTGCTTCCAGAAGTACAGACGGCCCAAGTCTGTGTGCCTGTCGTTCCACAGCCAGTCGTCGCGACTGTATTAGTGACAGTGCCTGTAGTAGGGGCAACGATCACATTAGATGGCATTTTTGCTGTCGTGGCTGCAGTAAAGTTAGCTGCACTAATTGGGTATGACCCGTTCTCCGTATAGTAAACTTCTGCAACCTTTCGAATAGCATTTGTGTCAGCAGTATACGCTGAGTCGGCTGCACGTGTTGAGATGTTTGTGTAGGCGACGATGGTGATCGCAGCAAGAATCGCAATGATCACGATGACGATCAGAAGCTCGACGATGGTGAAACCGCGGTCATTCTGTAAAGTTTTGATATTGTTAAGCATTTTAATGCCCCCTAATTATTTGCTTAGTTATGGTTGTAATATACTATACGGCTTAGGTAAGCGCAAGCGTTTTATTAATCTGTTAATCAGCGATGTAATGAATGCTGTCTAACGATGTCCAGCTGGCATTAACATTAGTCACTATCAAGTCACCAGTAGGACCTAGATCAATGCTTGAAGAGGCGTCGTACGTACCGTTGTACCGTATGCCACTAAATATATTGGTGCCGCTATTTGAATTTTGCAGACCGCAGCCGGCACTATTAAGGTTTGTGATTACAGCAGGGTAGGTGACATTACCGTTTCGTATCAGTCCTTTGACAATAACGATATCATCTGGGAATTTTTGGCATTGAGGCACTGTCCACCCTGCGTATGCAGCCCAGCTATTTTGCAGTGTCAGGTTGTTCCACCCGGTTGTGCCGGGGTAATAAAGAAGCTGAAGCGACCTGTATGTTCCTGTGTTATTACGTGACGGAATGGTACCGTCAGTCATAACATTTACTCCACCTCCTGATGATCCTGAATTTGCTGCGACATGCATACCCTGCGCTGGGCGCATAGCTGTCGGCATAGCTGTGTTCATAACAGCGTTTATCGTACCTGCAGTCGCGAGGCCTTGGATCCAGGCCCGGCCATAAGAATCAGTCGCATACTGTGGAGTTCCGTAGTTTATTCCATAATTGGAATAATACCATCCGTTGGCAGTCGTTAAATTTGTCCAAGTAAGTCCAGCCGAAGCTGTCGGAAATATTATGCCATCAAGACTTGCAAATGCATTGCCACCTGATACAACTTGTATTCTACCGTCGGTATCAATATCAACCCGACCAAGCCCTCTACCATTTGTCGCGGCGGCATCGTACGCGACCACTGAAAAGATTAATCGGCTAGATGGTCGGAATCCAACCGGTAGCGTGCAAACCGAATTACTCATAGGAGAAGAATATCCGACGGTTCCCCCGGCAACTAGTCCCTTAAGTCCGACCATGCCGCTGGTGGTTTTTGTGTAACCGGCCTCATTATAACCACCAGAACCTGAACCACCATAGTTGTCCCAGGAATTCGATGGCATGGTGCAGTCATTCCAGTTTGGAAGGGTTGTGTTCATCGTACCGTATAAATACGTACCAGCATTTGTTACGACAGTAACTTCGATATCGGCATTTTGTTTTCGGGCCGTTCCGACGATAGAGTACGTGGTGTTATTTGGTGCCTGGTTCTGAGGTCCGTTTACCCATGTACCCGACCCAAGTCGGTAGCGAATGTTATATCCGGTTGCGCTACCTACTTGGTCCCAGGTAAAAGTAGTCGTATATGGCGTTGTTGTGCTCCTTGACCACGCGATAGAGGGTGTAGTTGGGGGTGTGTTGTTAACTTCAGAAGTCTGCGCGTTAAGGCTGGTAGCCCGTAGGGAGCTTGTGTAACTGACCGTCTTGCCCCCCACTTGTTTGTTGACAATTATCTCAATCGATACGGAAGACGCACTTGCCGCCTGCGAAGCAAGCAAGGCGGTCGTTGAGGTCGCGTCGCCGTAGTACGTTATATTGATATCAGACACGTTGTCGAGCAGCTTTTCGTCACGAGCTTTACAAATGCCTGTATTACCGGCCATATCGTTTTCATTACAGCTAGCGCGTTGCCATGGCACGGCACAGGCAGCCACTTGTGGCAAAATTGTGCGCCTGTAGAGAGTATCTGTGGCTGTATCGACAAAAAATACTGATGTATAGGTGTAGACTGGGTTCTTGTTATTGCAGGCACCCGTTCCCATATATATAAGGTTTCTGGCTGGATCTGTAGGTCGTCGATCCGTTGTTGGAATGTTAAGAATTAACGTGTCTGGGTCTGCTCCTGCGTTATTGACGTTAGTGAACTGCGTAGCGCTATTGTTCTTACCCTGAGGACTTACTACTCCTGTGGTGGCCGTCGAAAACCCCGTCGTCTGCACGACGCCGGCTTCCATGTCATTAAGCGCGGCTTGAACATCGTAAATGGCCGTATTTTTTTCTCGCACTTGTAGGCTTTCACCCGTAAGTCCAACAACCAGTGCAATAAAGGCTCCGATGAACAATATGACGATAGGTGAAATTACTAGGACTTCAACTAAGGTAAAACCAGCACGTGCGTTAGTTAGAGAACGTCGCATGTTCTACCTTTCTACCGTTATGACTCGCCTCAACTTTCACGAGAAATACATCAGTCAGGCTGCCCGGAGTCGTACTATACGGGCAGTCGATTGTCACAATGAAAGTGACATTACCTATTCCCGCTACGGGTTCAGTGGTGGTGGTTGTACCTTCGCTGGTTGCTGCACAGCCTGCTGGCGAAGCAGCCGATGCATCGAGGGCAGATTTACGCATGCGTTCATACGCAAGGCTCGAAAGTTCTGCATCTTTGTCGGCTCCGGCCCCATCCCTCATTACTTGGGTAAACAGCTGGTACCCTGCGAAAAGGAATATAGAAGCGATAAACAGAGTTATAAGAAGCTCAACTGCCGTGAACCCATGCTCCAGCCTACGAGCAATCATCATTGGTGTTTACTCCGCCAGACCTTAAGGCCGGGTATGCCCTTATAGACGGTTTTGTCCACTTCGCTGATCCAGTATAGGTTATACCGTGTGCAGTCATCGATGTTGCAGTACCCGCCGTTTGCCCCAACGAATTCATACATGTATACATCTTTCCAGCCACCATTTCCGTCGCTGAACTGACCTTGGATAATCGAATCTTTCTCGGCCGTATCGCAGTTCGCATTCCAAAACCAGAAGAAACAAAAGCCTCCCCAACGAAGCCCGCTTGGCGATGTTACGGCGGGATCCGTCACGCCTGGTAGGACGTCACCGAGGCTGGCGCGACCACTCCAAAACACAGTGTCCCATAACTCGTTATTCCCCGGGTAACTCCCTGCATTCCACGTAGTGGTGCGCGGCGTATCGGGCGTGCCATCACCGTTGGTGTCTTCGGTCCAGTTATATGAGTACGTCCTGTCGTAGCGTGCTTCTAAACCACGCGCTATTGTTTGTATGTCGGAAAGGCGCTCAGCATCACGGGCATTAGCTAGCACTGACCTGAGCCCAACAGTACCCAAGCCTAAAAGGATCGCCATAATCGTTAAGGTGATCAATACCTCTACTACGGTGAACCCCCGCTTCATGTACTTAGCATAAGTTTTTTACGTATCAAGAGCAAGTGTCATATTTCGAGCGGTTCTTGTTCGATTTGGATCCGGAACATATCTCGTACCTTCCCGATGATCTCGGCGCGGGCCGCCGCTAGGTCGGCGTAAGAGGTCGCTGACTCGTTTATAAGTACTAGCGCGTTCTTGTCGTGAACCCTCATACCATGAAGTAACTGACCCTTTAAACCGGCTTTTTCAATCAGCCAGCCGGTCGGAACCTTGGCGCGTTTATCACCCAGGTCATATGAAGGAATGTCAGGCCAGGTTTTTTTAAGGTCATCGAGTTGCCACTGCTCTATGATTGCGTTCTTGAAGAATGAACCGGTATTTGGCAGTAATTTCGGGTCTGGCAGCTTATCGGCACGAATGGCGATGACGGCTTCGCGAATAGCCAACGGTGTATAAAGCGTGATGTTGTGTTCGTCAAAATATTTTTGTACCGCTTCGTAAAACGGCGGCGTCGGGGCGGCTTTATATAAGGTCAACGTTACGCTAAGAATGCCGTACCTTCCGGCCTGGTCGCCGCGGAACATGCTATGTCGGTAAGCAAAGCCGCAGTCACTGTTTTCGAGCGTAACGAACCGGTCTTCTAATGAGTCGTAAGCTTCTAGGCTCACTAGCGTATCGGCGATTTCTTGCCCATATGCACCGACATTTTGTACGGGGGCCGCTCCAACCGTACCGGGAATGGCCGACATGGCCTCTATACCCGATAGTCCCATATCTACGGCCTTCGCGACGGTCTCGTCCCAATTTTCGCCGGCTCCGACTTTTATCGTTACGGATGCCGCCGTATCTTGCACGACCTCGAAGCCGAGTATACGATTACGAACCACGATACCCCCGTAACCTTCATCGCGGGCGACGACATTACTGCCGCCGCCAAGTATGAAGAAAGGAAGGTTCTGCTTGCGGGCGTTCCGGCAGATTTCGGCCAGTTCATCTGCGGTAGTAGCGGTTGTCATAAAGCGGGCTGAACCGCCTAATTTCATGGTCAGGTAATTTTTGAGCGGAATGTTGGTGTGTACGTCCATACGTTATTGAAGTATAGCCTATGCCAGCCTATGCGTGCTATAATTACCTCTGTAATTTCTTGACCCTGACAGTACGCACCCGTAGCTCAGTGGATAGAGCACTGGTCTTCGGAACCAGGTGTCGTACGTTCGAATCGTACCGGGTGTACCAGGTGAATTATGGTCTGCGATTTTTACTTAAGATCGCGGCACAGAATTTATCTCGCTAATGACAGATGAAATTCAACACCACCTACTTATGAATCAACTCAATTCAAATGGCTCCCAGCTCCTCGGCGATCTTACGGCGTCGCGGCTTCAAAAACAGTCACGCAAGCAAGCTCGGGTTAATGACCAAAAAGTGCATGTCGTCGGTGCTGGCGGTACGCTTACTGCCGCTTATGAGCAGCTCCGGAACGCAGCGGAATACGCCGAAGAGCATGTGCTGCTTCAGCGTGCTATTCGGCGGTTCTACCGAAGATTGTTCGTACTGCACGACAAAAAGCGCATTGGGGCTAGCGGCGAAGAGCTGATTATCGAACTGACGCACGCGGGTTACTTACCGAATGATTCTGTGCCCGAAGACGACGTTGCTGCGATTTCGGATGCGGCCGTACGCTACTACAATGCATATCAGGCGCTTCGCAAGAACAAGGCAATTACATATGAGCAATCCGACAAATGGACCTATGAGCTTTTGGCGGTCGAAGTCGAGTGGCGTCTGAATGACAACAGTCAGTTGCAAGCGTTCACCCAGTTTGCACACTCCTATTTTTCAAGCACGATCGACTACGAGCAGGTATTTGGCACACCTCCGCAGACAGTTGACATATCGCTTTATGTCGCCGTTCACAGGGCGCTCTTAAAGTCCGATGATGCAGTGCTTCGCCTGGGGCTACTCGCACGGTTCGGCCAAAGCCCCGACAAGCTGGAATCGTATATCGATGTCAATCGTCAGATTGATGTGATATTGGTGTCTCAGGCGACTGAAAAACTGTTTCGAATGGTTGACAAACGTGGTGCGCCGCTACGGGTGCTCCGGCATATGGTTGACGATTCGCCCGACCTTGCTGCGCTGCTTCCGAACCGCGAACAGATGCTTTTGGCGTACGAAAAGCAGGTTACGAGCGATTATCAGTCGGTCAACCGGCGCGTCAACAACGGGATTATTAAGAGCGTTATGTTCCTGATCATTACGAAGTTCCTTATTGGCATCGCCATAGAAATACCATATGACTACCTGATGTTCGATATGATTCTGTGGTTGCCACTCATCATTAACCTGCTTTTCCCGCCGGTATATATGGTGCTCCTGCGGGCAACGATGATGCTACCGGGAAACGCGAATACGGCACGTTTGGTCAAACAAATAGATACGACTTTATACGCGGCTGAACAGCCAAAACAATTAGTTAGGCGTTCCGGCCAGGAATTTGGTACTGGGTATAATGTCGCCTACGGTGTATTATTTGTCGCTGTATTCGGTGGCGTGGCGGCACTATTGTGGCAGGCGTTTAATTTCGATATTATGCACCTGCTCATCTTCTTCGTATTCCTGTCGGCGGCAAGCTTCTTAGGATTCCGCCTAAGCCGTATGATCCGTGAACTCGAATCGGTCGAAACCCACCAAAACGGCGTCACATTAGTAAGGGACTTTCTTTATATGCCATTCGTTGTTGTCGGCCGGTTCTTAAGCGACAAATACGCCAAGGTCAACGTTGTTGCCCTGGCGCTCGACATGCTAATAGAACTGCCGCTTAAGACGATACTGCGGCTTATCCGTCAGTGGGCGGCGTTCATTAGCGCCAAAAAAGACCAGCTATAAATTATTTAACGAAGCGGCTGCGGATCTGGAACAAGAAGAACCAGCTGATCGCTGCGCCAAGAACGCTGCCGATGAGGCTACCAAGACCATAACCTGGTACAAACACGTACACCAGTCCAACGACTAAGCTTACGAGTGAGACATAGAACAATAGGTCCCAGCCTGATTTCTTCATATTCTTAAGTGGCGAAACGGCCAAAAGGAGTAGTGCTCCTTGGACTACCAAACCGGCAAGCGCAACATACCACATGAATCCAAGGTCGGTCGTGTAGTTTGCGCCGTATAGTCGTGCTAATTCGTTCGTGACTTGGGTCAGACCGCTTAGGTATTGGCCAAGCTGCCAAAAACTCCATGCGCCCCACAGTGATAGGACGCCGCCGATAATCGCCAACCACCACGAGTTCTCGGCAATCCACTTACGTGCACCAAGCGGCAGCTGCAGCGGTTGCTTTTTGTTTACGGTTTCGTCGAGCCATTGTTCCAGCCCAAGCGTTTTACTGCTAAAGTTTGCTGATTTTGTGCTTACACTATCACTCATAATGCACTCCTCCGTTAATACCTTGATGGTACACCTAAAAATAACCGTTGTAAATATATTCATTGCTTAGGTATCTGGACAGATTGACCCCTGTTTGGTATATTCAATAGGTAATTTCGGGCCAGTAGCTCAGCTGGTTAGAGCACCTGCCTCTTAAGCAGGGTGTCCTGGGTTCAAGCCCCAGCTGGCCCTCCAAATCCGTTTATCCAAAAAACAGAGGTAAATTACCTCTGTTTTTGATATGATAAGTGTATGGCAGTACTACGCAAAAAAAGTATCGGTCTACTACTATTAGCCGTACTCATCGCTGCAATAGGCATTGGTTACTTCGTATTCCAGTCAAACACTGACAGTAATAAGACTGCAGTTAAACAAGAAACAAGCCAAAAGCAACCCAAGGAAAAACCTGACACTAAAACGGAAGTCGTTGCCACGAGAACAGTCATTACAACCGGTGACAGCGAGTTTGGTCCAATGCTTTTTGACAGTAAAGGGCAGGCTATCTACATATGGGAATTAGAGGATTCAGCGACAGCTGAATGCTATGGGGACTGCGCCGATGCGTGGCCACCCGTACTTACCGATGGTGAGCCGATTGCATCTGGCAGTGCAAATAAAGAACTACTCGGAACGACTAAGCGCAATGATGGTACCACCCAGGTTACCTATAATGGTCACCCGTTATACTACTATGCGCACGAAAAACCCGGTGAAGTGAAGTGTCACAACATTAGGACGCACGGCGGCTTGTGGTGGGTAATTCAGCCGAGCGGAATTCGGGCCAACTAACCAGCTAGGGTAGAGAGATGAGCGAGTTAAAAACACTTCCGAATGACGGCAATGTAATGGCATTCCTGGACTCCGTCGAAAATGAGCAGCGACGAAAAGATGCCATTTCACTGCTTGATGTCTTTGAAAAGGCAACTGGACTGCAGCCAAAGCTCTGGGGCAGTAGTATCGTTGGCTACGGAATGTACCACTATAAGTCGGAGCGGAGCCGTCAGGAAGGCGATTGGCCGCTTGTTGGTTTTTCGCCTCGCAAACAAAATCTTACAATCTACGTTATGCCAGGCACCGAGCTCTACACAGAAAAACTTACGCATCTAGGCAAGCACACTACGAGCAAGGGATCATGCATCTACATCAAGAAACTCAGCGACGTTGACACAAGCGTCCTGCAAGAAATACTGGCAGATTCGGTTAAGCGAATGAAAGAGCTATACCCAGGTTCGTCGTAACGCCTACCGATTTCCTCATGAAGAATAGAACAGAGCCAACACTTACTTCGGTTGAAGATGCTGAACGGTTTCTGTTAGCGTATTCTCCGGAAAAGCAAGCCGGCGAAACGTACACGCTCGGTCGTATGCGGCTGCTCATGGAGCGGTTAGGCAATCCCCAAAACGACATACCTGCGGTCCATATTGCCGGTACGTCAGGCAAGACGAGCACGGCATATTATGTAAGGGCACTGCTCGAAGCGCACGGCAAAAAAACCGGGCTCACAACTTCGCCGCATATTAGTTCAATTACTGAACGGGTTCAGGTGCATGGAAAGCCACTTGAAGATCAAGCTTTTATTAATTATTTGAATGAATTCATTGCAATTATTGAGCAGTGGCCAGACATTAGACCGACTTATTTTGAGCTATTGACCGCGTTCGCGTTTTGGGTGTTCAAGCAAGAGTCTGTCGACTATATGGTCATCGAAGTTGGCCTAGGTGGACTACTTGACGCTACGAATGTGGTTAACGCCAGGAAGGTATGTGTTATCACGCCGATCGGGCTAGACCATACGGAGGTATTAGGGAGTACGGTCACCGAAATCGCAGAACAGAAAACCGGGATAATTAACAATAGTTCTACGGTGTTTACCGCGCAGCAAGATGATGAAGCCGAACGTGTCATCCATGAAACCTGTGAGCGACACGATACTTCGTTACAAACCGTCGCCCCAGTTATTGATGAGTCAACGAGCGTTCCATTATTTCAGCAGGAAAACTTCGGTCTGGCGTTTGAAGTAGTACGATATATCGCTGAACGAGATGGCTTAGCTAACGTGAGCCAAGAAATCCTAAAAAGCTGCATAGCGAATACTCCCCCTGGAAGGTTCGAAACATACCATGTCGGTGAAAAAACCGTTATTCTTGACGGCGCACATAACCCGCAAAAACTACACGCTTTTGTGCGGTCGCTTCGGCTTCATCACCCTGAGCCGATTGGTTGGCTGGTTGGCTTTGTTTCAGCGCCTGAACAGAAGGTTACCGCCTGTTTGCGAGAGATAGCGAACGAGAGCGACGACTATATATTTACCGACTTTACCGTAGGCCAAGACATCAAAGGCCGAAAAAGCGTACCAGCCCGCGAAGTCGAACGACTAATGGAGCAAGCGACAAGGAAGACGTACGACGCTATTTCTGAACCTCAAGAAGCATTGAATCAACTGCTCGCATCAAAAAAGCGAACCGTCGTTGTGACCGGTTCGCTGTATTTGGTTGCTAAGCTTCGACAATCGGTAATCGACCAGGCTACATAGCAGCCGGTTGGCTTGGGGCTGCAGGTGTTGAGCCACTATTTACCGCTGAAGGATTCCAGACCGCTGTTTTATCGACCGCCAGCCAAATAAGCCAGACGGGCGTTAGGAAAATCGCGAGTAGTACAAATACACCATCTTTTCCAAACTTAAGACCAATACGGTACATGGCAATGTACATAAACACGGCCGCGACGATATTTACGCCAGGAATGAATGCTAGAATAGACCACCAGCCTGGTTCGTCGCCCATTTCGAGCATTATCCAGTTGTTATACACGGGAACCCAGGCCTTCCAACTTTCAATGCCGGCTTTCTTGAAAATCATGCCAAGGAAAATCGCGAATACGACATAAAAGATAAGCGCAAAGATTAGAATGAATATCATTGTGGCAAGTACAATGCCAGCGGCTTCACCTGACGACAGCGCATTAGTCGTAGAATCGTACATGTATGGGTCATAAGAGTTGTCGTACATTTTCATTCCCTCCGTTTATCGAACCGTATCTTACCTCCAGTGTACCACCGAGTTTGTTACAATTGAATGAGTGAAATTACTTGATGGAACAGAGATCGCCGGTTACGTGACCGAGCGTCAGGCAAAGCAGGTCCGAAATCTTCGCCAAACATGGAAGGTTGCGCCAAAGCTTGCCATTATCCAGACGGTGGACAACCCCGTCATTGATACCTATGTGCGCATGAAACGGCGCTACGGCGAAGACATTGGAATAGATGTCGAGCTGCACCGGGTGACGAGCGAAGGGCTGATGGATACGATTGACCGCTGTAATCAAGACGGTTCTGTCCACGGTGTCATTATCCAGTTGCCGCTGGCCGACCAAAGCCAGACTGAAGCCGCCGTGAATGCCGTAGCGCCTGAAAAAGACGTCGATGGCCTGGGTGAAAACAGCCACCACGTACCGGCGACCGCTGAAGCAATCGACTGGCTGCTGCATGGCTACAATGTCGAACTGAAGGGTAAAAAAATCGCTGTCGTCGGCAATGGCCGCCTAGTGGGAGCACCGCTGGTCAAACTATGGAAGCAAGCGGGTTACGACGTGACGGTCTTTGACGAACACAGCAAGAACGTCGAAAAAAGTTTGCGCCGGTACGGCGTCATCGTATCCGCGGCCGGCGTGCCAAGTCTTATTGGCTCGCAGTCCGTCCAGCCTGGTGCGGTTGTCATAGATGCCGCCACGACGGCAGAACACGGCAAAATCGTTGGTGATATCGCACCCGAAGTTCGGGAGCGAAACGACCTAACCATTACCCCCGAAAAAGGCGGGGTTGGTCCACTCACGGTGGTGGCATTATTCGAGCACGTTATTCATGCCGCGAGAAAAATTGCGGAAGCGACTAAGCAAGACTAAGCGTGTCTTTGACGCGGTCGACCACTTGGCTTGGCGTTAGCTCGGCTTTTACGATGTAGCTTTCGATACCAAGGTCGCGCAGTTCTTTTGGCGATTCTTCTTCGCCCATGTTGGTAAGCACGATCACAGGAATATTCTTACCCCATTCTTCGGCCCGGATTTTTTTCAGCGCCTCGTGGCCGGTCATAACGGGCATTTGCATGTCGAGTAGAATCAGGTCTGGCCGGAACGATTCAACCAGCGCCACACCCCGTTCGCCATCGCTCGCCAGCTGCACGTCAAAGCCAGCGGCTTCGAACTTCATGCGGTACATCTGGTTAATGGTAGGGTCGTCTTCAATGATGGCGATTTTTGTCATACCTTTATTGTAGCAACCAAATAGGAAAAACACTGCCGCTACGCTAGAATATAAGCGTGAGCGCTACGATGTGGCTGATCGTTATCAATTTTCTTCTGGTGGTGGGGAGCGCCATTTATTTGGCGTGGGCCGTGCACCGGCGCCATGAGCAGGCACTGTTCCACCTAAAGCTAATCACCATACTTACATCATCTGTAGCCATTCGTGATCTGTTAGAGCGTGTCGCTACTGAGGTTCAGGCAGCAACAAACGCTACTCAAGTGTTCTTTTTCGTCTATAAGCCCGACGGCCATCATGTTTCAAGCGGTACAAAAGACCATTTGCGACCGACTGTCAGTGACTGCCATTTGTTGGAGTCGTATTTTTACCGCACCGGTCGTTCGTCGGCACGGGCGCACAGTTTGCATGACGAAGCAGAGATTCGCCGGCTACTTAAAAGCTACCGGGTCGACTTTGTTATGCCACTAGTACGCGGCGGACAGATTATCGGATTCCTGTTTATGGGGCCAAGGCACCGTGGAGTCTACCGGCCGTACGATATTGGCATGGTGTTCGACATCAAGAACGAACTGGCCATTGCCGTTCAAAACGCAGCTTCGCTTGAAGCGGTTAAGGAACTGAACGCTAACTTGCAGCAACGGATCGAGTCAGCCACCGACGAGCTCCGGCGTTCAAACGAGCAGCTACGCGGGCTTGATACTGCCAAAGACGAATTCGTTAGTATGGCATCGCACCAGCTGCGCACGCCACTGACCAGCGTAAAAGGGTATATTAGTATGGTGCTTGAAGGCGACGCGGGAAAGATTACCAAAATGCAGCGGCAACTGCTACGCGAAGCGTTCACCAGCAGCGAACGCATGGTGCGGCTGATCGATGACTTCTTGAACGTGTCGCGGGTACAGACCGGTAAGTTTATGATTGACCGCCGGCCGGTTGATCTAGCAAAGGTAATTAGGCAAGAAGTCAAAGCGCTTGAAACCACGGCCGAATCACGTGACCTTACGCTCAAGCTTGATGCACCTTCTAGGCCGGTAATGGTCAATATCGACGAAGGCAAAATTCGCCAGGTTATCATGAACTTCATTGATAACGCGCTCTATTACTCAAAGCCAGACACTGAAATACGCGTGTCGCTAAAAGCATTCCCGCACGAAGCCAGGCTGGAAGTAATGGACCACGGAATCGGTGTGCCGGCACGCCAGCAAGCACATTTGTTCACGAAGTTCTTTAGGGCGGACAACGCCCGCACACAGCGCCCCGATGGCACGGGCGTCGGGCTGTACCTCGCTAAAATGGTTATCGACGGCCATGACGGCAAACTGATTTTTGCCTCGAAAGAAGGCCAGGGGAGTACGTTCGGTTTTCGGCTGCCGCTAGAACATGCCAATGATGCCGATAACAAGTAGCACGACAACGAACAGTATGCCGAGTGCTATCCCTACCAACCTAGTTATTTGACCGTATACTAACCACCATTCTTTGAAACGCGAGCGTTCTTCGGCAGAAACTCGCAGGACGTGAGGGGTAGATACCTTGGCGTCAACACCCTGGTACTTCTTGGTTCGCTTCTTCTTTTGCTTGGCCATAAGTAATTTTAGTCTACCACGAAAACGACCCCAGGCGCTTAGCCAGGGGTCGTTTTACTTTTGCTGAGGCTGATCGCTTCAGAAACACTAGGAGCGG
>ERZ761580.11-NODE-11-length-88392-cov-18.745124_pt1 | contig 88392 bp, 100 predicted proteins | sample MGYA00433097_ERZ761580 | MGnify/ENA primary metagenome ERZ761580 (study PRJEB28899, sample SAMN03785562) | bioreactor sludge metagenome | biome: EBPR Sludge; feature: EBPR Bioreactor; material: 0.22µm filtered reactor supernatant | place: Saint Lucia: Queensland... | reverse complement strand
ATGCGCTATCATGGTATTGACAGTCTGCAAGCAAGCAGACTTTTAAATTGGGAGAGAAACGAGTGAGCGACGAAAAGACCAAAGTAACTCGCATTAGTGCCAGTGACGACACGAAGCCAGCTAAAAAGCCAAAGTCTGCGTCTGTGGCAAAAAAAGCGGCCCAAGTAAAAACCGCTCCTCGTACTAAACGCTCGTACGGCATTCTTGGCCGTGTCGGCGGCTACTTCAAAGGCGCATGGGTCGAGCTTCGCCAAGTTCACTGGCCAACTCGTCGTGCCACATGGGGACTAACGCTCGCAGTCCTGATGTTTTCGGCGTTTTTCGTCGTTTTCATTACGCTGCTCGACGCCGGATTTAAATTCGTATTTGAACAAATTTTGAGATAAGGAAGCAAGAACAAATGAGTAAAAACCGTTACGATTCTACCCGACAATGGTACGCCGTACATACGTACAGCGGCTATGAAGAAAAAGTCGCCGACAGTATTCGCCAGCGTATTAACGCTGTCGACATGGCTGACAAGATTTTCGACGTCATGGTACCAAAAGAAAAGCAGATCCAAATTAAGAACGGCAAGCGCAAGGTTGTTGAAAGCAAGATTTTCCAGGGCTATGTGCTGGTTGAAATGAAGCTAACCGACGAAACTTGGTACATCGTTCGTAACACTCCAGGCGTGACTGGTTTTGTAGGAAGCGGCACCGAACCTACTCCCGTATCTGACAACGAAATCAGCAAGATTAAGAAGCGTATGGGTGTCGAAGACCCGAAGCACCATATCGACTTTACTCCAGGCGAAGTTGTATCAATCACCGATGGGCCGTTCAAGGGCTTCGACGGTGCTATCTCTGAGATTGATGCTGTAAAAGGCAAGATCCGCGTTATGGTTAGCATGTTCGGTCGCGATACACCGGTCGAGCTTGACGCTCTTCAGGTCAAGAAAGTGTAGCCGATATGGAAAGTTCGCATTCTTCGCTCATTTCGCCTGAAGACTCAGCAATGATCGGTCAACACTTGCCGCTTATATCTCCGGAAAAAGCAGCAGAGGTGCTTGCGAAAAAGCGTCAAGCATACGATGCTTTGCTTGAAGAAATCCGCGAAGGCAACAGAACTCGAGCTAGCGAAGATGTCGTCCGTGAACAAGGCGGCGCCGTCATCCGTATCGCTGCGCAGGGCGAATAGCGCTTACGCTTGGCCTACGGTAGCTAATCTGTTAAAATAAGTTTGTTACGCACTGCTAAATGCTTCAACTATATAGCAGTAATCTAAAAGGAAATTATGGCAAAGAAAGTAATTGGTAATCTAAAACTACGTATTCCTGCTGGTCGTGCAACCGCAGGACCTCCAGTTGGTTCTATTCTTGGTCAATGGGGTCTGAACATGATGGATTTCATTAACCCGTTCAACGACGCGACCAAGGACCTGATGGGCAAGGACGTCATCGTTCACGTTAAGGTCTATGAAGACCGCAGTTTTGACTGGAAGAGTCTTGGTCAACCCGTTGACGATATGATCCGCGAAGCGGTCGGTATTAAAAAAGGAAGCGGCAAGCCGCATTCTGAAAAAGTTGGCAAGATTAGCCGCGCGCAATTGGCTGCCATTGCCGAAGCGAAGAAAGACCAACTGAACGCGATCGACGAAGAAGGTCGTATCAAGGTCATCGCCGGTACTGCACGTTCAATGGGCGTCGAAGTTACAGAATAAGAAAGCCTACGCTTATAAAAACGCGGTTTCTCGAAGCCGCGTTTTTGTTTTACAGTCGTGACAGTTCTTCTAGAAGCGCTGTCATGTCATCGACTGACGAAAGCTGGTATCTGGCTTTCGTATCGCCAGGACCGACTTTGATTGTGTAGCTTTCGGGCGGAAGTTCACGGAACATGTCTTCGTCTGTGTAGTCGTCTCCGGCGGCAAGCACAAACCCGGCCGGATAAACCGCTTCGAGCTCACTGGCTGCATAACCCTTGTTGATTTCGTTCGGTTTGATTTCAATAACTTTGTCACCGCTGAACACGCCAATGTCTTCACGGTCTATAAGGTCAATGAGCTCCCGTTTCATCTCGCCGGCGCGGACATATGCTAGTTCTGGCGCAACGTTTCGGTAATGCCAAACAATAGAGTAGTCCTTTTCTTCTATTTCAGACCCCGCTGTTCGCGAAACGTATTTTTGTAAAACCGGGCGTAACTGACGCTTAATTGAACCGAATTCAACATCTACGTTCGTCCATTTGCTGTCATACCGCGTCCAGGCACCGTGCTCTGCAACCAAGGTCAGGTCAATGCCGCGGAACCAACGCTCAAGTGCTTTTTTTGGACGTCCGCTGACAATAGCAATATGATTTTTTTCGTTTTCTGCCAGACGCTTGATCATACGTCGGAGCTTAATGGACGGCTTCGCCATGAGTGGTCGCGGACTAGACACAAAGTCCTTTAACGTTCCGTCGTAGTCTAAAATAATCAATCGCTCTTTGGCGGTTGAGTATGCCTGCAAAAGTTCGTTCCGTGACTCGGCGCTCATACGCTTTTTGTGCTGCTGCTCTCGTTCACCGCCCGCTGCGGTCAGATCATTCATGAAGTCCGCTCCCCACGCCTGTACGGTGTATGACTTCAGGCGGCGCTGCATGACGCCAAGTCGCCGCATTTGCTCACGCTTGCTCATACTGAGAGCGACGCGCATGGCGTCGGCGACCGAACGGGTATTCGAAGGATTAATGCTAATCGCTTCGGGTAGCTCGTCGATAGCACCGGTCATTTCACTTAATATCAAAACACCTGGCCGCCCCTGTTTGGAAGCGATGTATTCTTTGGCGACAAGGTTCATACCGTCGCGTATAGGCGTGACCAGTGCTACGTCAGCACAGGCATACAGCGCCACAACTTCTTCGAAAGGGCGGTTCTGGAACTGGTATGAAATCGGCGCCCAGTCAACCGTACCGTATTCACCGTTAATACGGCTAACCGTTTGCTCAATAGTATCGCGTAATGTCTGATACGTTTTCACCTCAGTCCTAGACGGCACGGCTATCATAAGTAACCGGACTTTTCCTCGCCACTCCGGGTAGTCGTGTAGTAGTATTCTGAATGCTTCTAGACGTTCTGGAATCCCTTTGCTGTAATCTAGCCGGTCAACCGACAAGACGAGCTTCATGCCTTTATAGGTTTCACCGAGCGCACTAATTGCTTTCTTGGTTGCGGCTTCGTTTAACGTCCGGCGGAATTTCTCGTAATCAATCCCAATAGGGTATGCATCGGTTTTTACCGTTCGGCCTTCATATTCAAGTAACCCTTGGTGACTGCTCAGCCCGAGTAGGCGTAAACAGCTTGAAAGGAAGTGCCGGGCATAGTCGTACACATGAAATCCAATAAGATCAGCGCCGAGAAGTCCCCGCAAAATATCTTTCCGCTGGGGAAGCAGTCGGTAGATTTCGAAAGAAGGAAAGGGAATATGCAAAAAGAACCCGATTGTCGCTCCTGGCATGATGTTTCGAAGCATACTCGGCATCATCATCAAATGGTAGTCATGAATCCATACCGAGCCGCCGTCGGCGGTAACACTCGCTGCTGCCTCAGCGAATAACTGGTTGACCCGCTTATATGCATCCCAGTACTCATCGTGGTGACGTGAAAGCGACTGGAAGTAATGGAATAACGGCCACAATGTATCGTTCGAATAGCCTTCATAAAACAGCTCGACTTGCCGTTCGGTTAAAAACACAGCAAAGCAGTTCTGCTTGGCAAGTTCCGCTTGGATTTCGGACTTTTCGGCCTCGGTAAGGTCATCAGAAGCGATTCCGGGCCACCCGACCCAAATCTTATCAGCTTGTTCAAGTGAGGACATTGCGGTCGCAAGCCCGCCGGGACTGGCATGATACTCCAGCTTTCCGTTCTGCTTTACGACACTGACCGGCAGACGGTTCGAAACGACGACCAGTTTATAGTCTTGCATTTGTACTTATAAGTATAGCGCACGCGCTGGCTTACAGCGAGTTGACGATTAGTCCGCTTACTAAGCCAACCAAAATAATGCCGCCGCCAAGAACGGCTGTTTCCACTCCATCGCGGAAGCGCCCAGCACGAAGCATGTACGCACGTACGTATCCAGCGACGAATAGCAGTGCGACCGTGAGCACTACACAGGCAACAACCGCGAGCCGTATGTCAGGTACGACAAGCAGTGGCACTACTGATATGAAACTCAGCACCAAATAACAGATAAATTCGATGAACGATGGAATGAAGTAATGTCGGAACGCACTCTTCTTCTCGCGGCCGTCGAGCTCGTCAAGGTAATGTTCACTGCTGTATTTTACGCTGGCCGAATTGAAACCGCTTACGACGATACTCACGATTGCGGTCGTTAGAAGCAAATGGCGCTCTAAACCGGCAATCCCAAGCGCGACGACGATACTCGCCCCAATCGCAAATCCACCTTCAATTCCTTCAAGAGCCGCTAAAAAGTATTCCGAACGAAACGGCAGGTGAATGATCCGACGACGTGCGTACAGCGGATGATGTTTGGAATTTGCGGAAATCTTTTGCATATTCGTGATTTTAGCAGAGTAAGCTGTACGTGGTAAGACACAGCCGTAACCGGTATACTATCTGATATGTCTAAACGCTTTCATAAGTCCCACCCGCTCCGTATATTCTTTGTCAGCGGTTTACTTACGATACTAAGCCTTGGCCTCGTTGGGGGATTCATCGGCCCACAAGCGTTATTCGTTGCCAGCGTCCTGATTCTGGTCGAAATTACATTCAGCTTTGAAAACGCCATTATTAACGCCAAAGTCCTTTCGGGCGTCAGCGAATTTTGGCGCAAGATATTTATTACCGTCGGTATTTTGATTGCTGTCGTCGGTATGCGCCTCGTCTTTCCAATCCTCGTCGTCGCACTCACCGCCGGCCTGGGCTTCGGTAACGTGCTCGAACTCGCACTGAACCATCCCAAAGAATACGCACATGAACTACATGACGCTCATGTGCCTATCGCCGCCTTTGGTGGTATGTTCCTTCTAATGCTCTGCCTGCAGTTCTTTTTTGACCCCGGTAGGAAAGTACGCTGGATAAACATCATTGAACGGCCAATGCAGTCGATGAGTCGGTGGTGGATGTATACGGCCGTCTGTCTGGCCGTTCTTGGCGTATTAACATGGCTGCCTTTCAATCCTGAGCCACGGTCCACACTCATAGCCGGTCTGGTTGGTATCGCATCATACATTCTTATTCATGGGTTAACTGAGCTATTCAGTCGTCGTCAGAACAGCGTGCAAACTGGCACACTCAAGACAGGTATGGCCGGATTTACATCCTTCTTGTATCTTGAAGTGCTCGACGCCAGCTTCAGTTTTGACGGGGTGATCGGTGCGTTCGCGGTTACCCAAGACGTACTACTTATTACCCTAGGTCTTGGAATCGGGGCACTCTGGGTGCGCAGCCTGACTATTTTTATGGTTGAGCATAAGGTTCTGCATGCTTACCGCTTTTTAGAGCATGGCGCACACTATACAATCGGTGTACTGTCTGCAGTACTACTAGCCGGTATATTCATCGACGTGCCTGAAATTATCGCCGGGGGAGCTGGCCTTATGATTATTACTGCGTCAATTCTGAGTTCCCTTCGACGGAAGAACTAGTGACAAATCGTAGCGTTTGTGCTATAATGATTGTATAAGAAATCAATGTTGGGAGGCCCTGGATTATATTCCGGCCGCTTGTACCACAGAAAGGATCATAACTTACCATGGCTAAAAAAGCCGAACTAATAGAACAGGCCCAAAAACTGGGTCTTGAAGTGTCTGAAAAGAACACTATCGCTGAACTCGAAGCGGCAATCGCTGGTTCAGAAACCCCCGAAACAGCAGCCGAAGCTACCGTAGAGACAAAGGAAGAGAAGCCAACCGCCAAAGCGGGTAAGCGCAGCGAAAAAGCGCTCCGCGAAGCCGAAGAGAAGGCCGAAAAAGAAGCCCGAAAAGCAGCTGGCGACACGAGCGCACAGTCAGACGATGAACCAACCCGCAAAAAGGGACCGGCTCCAAAGGTACGTTCAAAACTGGAACGCCGCGGCAAAAGCTATCGCAAACTGGCCGAACAAGTTGAAGCGGGTAAGGTATATGGTCTTCGTGAAGCACTCGAACTAGCAACTAAGACCAACCCAGTTAAGTTTGACGCCAGTGTTGAAATCCACGTTCGTCTGGGCGTTGACCCACGTCAAGCCGACCAGAACATCCGCTCGACCGTCGTCCTGCCAAACGGTTCAGGTAAGACTGTCCGTGTAGCCGTGTTCGCACCTGAAGGTGACCACGCCGCCGCTACTAAGGCCGGCGCCGATATCGTTGGTGACGAAACGTTTATTAAGCAGCTCGACAAAGAGGAGCTTAACTTTGACGTTCTGATCGCTACCCCACAGTACATGCCAAAGCTCGGTAAGTATGCCCGCTTGCTTGGTCCTCGTGGTTTAATGCCGAACCCTAAGAGTGGCACGGTTGCTACTGACGTCTCTAAAGCCGTTACCGAAGCCAAGGCTGGTAAGGTTGAATATCGCGTCGACAAGCAGGCAATCGTTCACCTGGCAGTTGGTAAAGTGTCGTTCGGTGCTGATAAGCTAGAACAGAATGCCCGCGCTTTCTTTGACAGCCTGCAGGCACAAAAGCCATCGAGCCTAAAGTCTGCCTACGTCAAGTCAACAAGTATCAGCACCACTATGGGTCCCGGTATCAAGGTAGAAAACGTCGTAAGCTAATCAGGCAACAGCTCGATTACCCGCCCGCCGCTACCCAAACCGGCGGGCGGTTTGTTATGATTGTATAAAAGAGAGGGAATTTACTTTATGCGACAATACCTTGATCTGCTGCAAGATATTCTTGATAACGGAGCCGAGAAGACCGACCGAACTGGAACAGGCACGAAAAGCGTGTTCGGACGCCAGGTCCGATACAACCTTCAAGACGGCTTTCCAGCTGTTACTACCAAAAAGCTCTACTTTAACTCTGTTGTGCACGAACTGCTGTGGTTCTTGAAAGGAACCGGGAACATTGAATACCTGGCGCAGAACAACGTTCATATTTGGGACGAGTGGCCGTACAAAGCCTACCTTGAAAAAAATAATCTTCCCATTCCCGAAGTAAACTCCGAGCAGTGGAAGACACAGATGAAAGACTTTATTGGCAAGGTAGCGACTGACCACGACTTCGCCGAAAAATGGGGCGACCTGGGACCTGTGTATGGCGTACAGTGGCGCAAATGGCCGGACGGCCAGGGTGGTTACATCGACCAGATCGCAAATGCCATCCGTATGATCAAAGAAACACCGGACTCTCGCCGCATCATCGTAAGCGCTTGGAATGTAGCCGAGATCGACGAAATCGTGCGCATAGGGGGCCTGCCGCCATGCCACAGCTTATTCCAATTCTATGTAGTAAACGGCACGCTTAGCCTGCACCTTTACCAACGCTCAGCAGATACGTTCCTTGGAGTCCCGTTCAATATCGCGTCGTATTCGTTACTACTCGCCATGATAGCGCAGGTCACCGGCCTAAAAGCGGGTGAGTTCGTTCACACGCTTGCCGATACCCATATTTATTCGAACCATTTCGATCAGGTAAAGGAACAATTGTCACGTACACCCAAGGCGCTCCCGACGCTCTGGCTAAACCCGGACATCAAGAATATCGACGACTTTACATTCGACGACATCCGTCTCGACGGCTACGACCCGGACCCACCCATCAAAGCGCCGATTGCGGTTTAACGCCGTAAGGTGTAGGCTGGGCAGTATGAGCGGATCATTCAAACGTTACAGTGAGCCAATGCTACAAGCCCTGGCCGAACAACCGGTTCCGGCACTTTTGATGCATGCCGTAGTCCGCGGCATCGCTTTTACGCTCGCTATTGAATTGATATCAGTACTCAGTGGGCTCGCCGTCAATAATATTGTTCAAATACTAATATTAGTACTCGTCTTCAGCCTGTTGGTATTCAGCTTCGACATCATCGAAAAATACTGGGCGCAGAACCGACTTAAACGGCGCTCTTAAACTCGGTCGTATACTACAAAGTCGTAGGCGTATTTATTGCGCTCATCCGCTTCGTGGTGTTCGCGGAAGACTTCTTGCCAAGTAGCGCTATCGATCTGCGGAAAGAACACCGTTGCATCGGGAAAACTAGCGTCGACATGTGTGACGCACAACCTGTCCACGTTGTCGATTGCCTGAGCATAGATTTGCCCGCCGCCTATGACAAATATTGGGTAACGTGCAAGTTCGTAGGCTGACTGCAAGCTAGCAGCTGTCAAAACACCGGATACGCCAACCGGTTTGCTACTAACGACAATATTCTCGCGGTCTGGAAGCGGTCGCCCAATACTTTCAAACGTTTTTCGGCCCATAATAATGCTTCCGCCGGTGGTAACTTTTTTAAAATGCGCCAAGTCGGCAGGTAGGTCGCGTGACCACATCATGTCATTGTTTGCGCCGATTCCCATGTTCTGGTCGACTGCGACCACGATTGCTTTCATGGGTTAATTTTAGCATGCTATACTTCGTACGATGAACATGAGGACACCTGAGAATCAGGCGGCATACGACGCCTTCAAGCAAACATACAAAGGCGAGTGTGCATTCTGCGACATGCCTGAGCGTGAACCGACCCAGGTGGTCGAAACGAACGAAACGATGATGGTGATTCAGAACATCTTTCCGTACAACAATTGGGATGGTTTCGTGGTCGCCGACCACCGAATGATCGTTCCAAAGCGGCACCTCGGCAGCCTTGACGCGTTCAACGAACAGGAAAGGAACGATTACTTTGATTTGCTACGCGAATACGAAGCCGCGCATTACTCATTCTATTCACGAGCACCGTCCAACACAGCTCGCACCGTCTACCATCTGCATACGCATCTTATCAAACCGGTTGGCTACTAAAGCTATGCTACAATTACTGGTAGTTTATGGGAGTATATAGCAACACCGAAATCCGGGCAGCCATTGAAGATGGAACAATTGTTAGTGTTCCATTCAATGACAGCCACGTATCTGAAGCCAGTCTGGACTTCACGTTAGGACATTATTTTTACAAACAGGAATACCAGCCGGAAGCTGCTGGAGTTTATAATCCGTTCGACGAAGCCGATGTAGCACGGTATTTCAAAGGGCCGCTCGAAGCCATGCCACACAAGGAATGGTGCGAAAAAAACGGGGTAAAGCTATTCGATAACATACCGGAAGACCACCCAATTATCGTATTGCAGCCTGGTGAACGCATTCTGGGGCACACGCACGAGTTTGTCGGAATCCGTGCACACGGTGGTGCCTGCGAGGTAAAAAGCCGGTCGTCTTGGGGACGTAACGGTGTTGCCGTTTGCTTTGACGCTGGCTGGGTAGACCCAGGTTACATTAATCGAATTACGCTCGAAATTTATAACCTGAATATGCATGAAAGCGTCGTTCTTCCTGTTGGCGAGCGCGTTGGCCAGCTTATTTTTCACCATACCGGTCCGGTTGAAGGCGGGTACGCTGAAGGCCGCGGGGGCATGAGCGGTAAATACCAACATACGGACGACTTAGACGAGCTTATTCGCACTTGGCGACCAGAAATGATGCTTCCGCGCGCATTTAAGGATTCACGTGTTGCGGCTCCTGTTATTCCCGGCATGACCGATGGGATGAAGTAATGGGACTATTTATCGCAATCGAAGGCGGGGACGGCTCAGGCAAAGGAACGCACTCTGACCTCCTGCTACAACACATGATTGATGCCGGCTACGAAGCTACGAAAATCAGCTTTCCGCGCTACGGCGAAGATTCAGCCTACTACGTTGAAAAGTATTTAAACGGAGCGTACGGCCAGGCTGACGACGTTCCGGCCGACCTTGGCGTATTACCATATGCGATTGATCGTTATGCGGCCAGCGCAGACATCCGTCATAAGCTCGAAGGTGATAAATCAGTCGTTATTGCAGATCGCTACATGGCGAGCAATCTTGCACACCAGGGAACCAAGATCGACGACGAAATCGAGCGACATGCGTTTTATGAACGTACCAAAACGACCGAGTACGGCGTACTTGGCATTCCGAAGCCCGACAAGACAATCGTACTCGTCATGCCAACGGCACACATGCAGTCTAACGTCGACAAAAAAGCCGCGCGCTCATACACGGAGCTGAAGCGCGACATACATGAGGCTAACGCCGACCACCTGGAAAAAGCTAAGGCAAATTTTGAGGAACTATGCCAGGTATATCCAGATGAATTCACGGCCGTTTACTGTACCGACGATTCCGGCGCTATGCGACCTATCGACGATATTCAGCGGGAAATCCGTGATCTTATCGGTGCCTAACCAGCGCGAAATAAAGACTCGTCGTAGCCAATACTGCCGTTGACCGTTCACGGCGGTCTTTTTCTGTGATGAACGGCTCGACGATGTCATTGCCAGCTCCAGCGAATACCGCGTCTCGTTCCGCCAACTCCACATCTGACATACCTTTATCTCGAAGAACGCGCTTCACTGCACGAATTGCTCGTACATCTTCACGGGTAGAAAACGCAGCTTCGTCAATTAAAAATATAGACGACTTCACGATGTTATAAATTGTGCCACTTTCAGTGATGACATCGGCGGCGGCGCGTTTACGCTTAGCCTTCAATCCTCCGTCCGACATATAAAAATCGTACGTTATGCGTGCCGAATCTTTGCTGTCATAGGTTTCGCCGAATACGAACCCTGCGTCCGCAAGGGTGGGAGAATCCGGGAGCTGCCTGACGACATCGTCAAGTTCACGACCAACCTCCCAGTCACCTAATTGGTCGACATGGCCGAGCTCCGCTGAAATGCCTTTACCAGTGTAGGCAGCGGCGAGAGTCCAATCGTCATCTGTCATGACACTGGTGCGATTTTCTATATCCAGTAAGCTGGCTTCCGGCCAGTTATCGTCTGAATCAAGGAGCTGGCTATGTAAGGCCGCCTTTGTCATCAGGCGGTACCGGTGAAAATGTGCCTCGCGGCGGCTTCGTTCAGGCGTAATTGCCTGGGCAAGTTTAAATGCGAGCTCTTTGTTACGAGGAGCTCCAGGGAATGTCTTCTCTAAGTTACTAAGTGCTGCATTGGCATCGTTTAAAAATGCCAAACGACCCCGAAAAGAAGGGGGGGTTTCGCTCTCGGTCGTCTGCCGTCGGGCCAACTCTAAGTCGGTATGGCTGACTTTTGATGTTTCCGCACTCATCTAAAACTTTATTGTATCATAGTTTAAGCTTTTTCGCAATAGATGCTTGCTTCTCAAGGCCGTATCTGTTATATTAAGCCAAGACATTACCGAAGACAGTAGCCGCAGCAATGCTTAATCCGCTACCGAGGCAATCTATCTTGTTTCACGTCGTAGTGTCGATCTGTTCATTAACAATGTGGTCGAACAATAACTAAAGAAGTAGGAGTTTTATCCAGTGGCTATTTCACGCGATAAAAAACAAGCTTTAGTTGCCCAGATGGCCGACGCGCTAACAAGTTCTAAACTGACCGTATTCGCTCAGTACAAAGACCTTAGTGTCGCCGACCTTCAAGAACTGCGCCGCGCCGCCCGCGAAGCTGGCGTTACCATTACGGTCATTAAAAACCGTTTGGTACGCGTAGCTATGAGCCAAGTTGAAACCTACAAGGACACCGACACGTCGGCCCTTGAAGGCCAGCTGCTCTACGCTATTTCGTCTGACGACGAAGTCGCTCCGGCACAGGTGCTCGACAAGTTCGCTAAAACCCACCCGGCGCTTCAGTTCGTTGGTGGTTTTTCTGACGAAGGTCTGGCGCTCAGCGCAGACGATGTTAAGGCCCTGGCTGGCCTGCCAAGCAAGAATCAGCTTATTGCTGAAGTCGTTGCACAGCTGCTTAGCCCGGTACACGACGTTACCAACGCGCTTTCTGGCAACTTACATGCCTTACTCGATGGAGTCGAGGCCAAAGCAACAAGTTAATTTTTAGAAGAATAAAGGAGTCATACCCATGGCTGATGTAAAGAAGCTCGCTGAAGAGCTGACAAAGTTGACCGTACTTGAAGTCAACGAACTAAAGAACGTCCTTAAGGACGAATACGGCATCGAACCTGCCGCTGCAGCTGTTGCTGTTGCTGGTCCTGCTGCCGGCGGTGACGCTGGTGTAGCCGCTGCTGACGAAAAGAGCGAATTCACCGTTACTCTTAAGGACGCTGGTGCTCAAAAAGTTGCTGTCATTAAGGCAGTTAAAGAAATCACCGGTCTTGGCCTTGGTGAATCAAAAGCTATTGTTGACGGTGCTCCAGCTGCCGTTAAAGAAAAGGTTTCTAAGGACGAAGCTGAAGCTGCTAAGAAGCAGCTTGAAGAAGCCGGCGCTACCGTCGAACTTAGCTAATCTGGCATTAACGACCACATTATATGAACTACAAAGCCGTCCGAGTAATCGGGCGGCCTTTGTTTGGGGCGAAAAAATACAACGACATTTTTTCTACCTCTTAAAATCGTGTGGATAAAATTCTCGTTGACTATGAAAATGCGAAATGGTATATAATGGGACTAATACTACTGCATAAACACAGACAAAGGATACTGCGAGCAATATGTCTGAATTACCAGAAAAACAGGTGAAACGACTTCGGTCGCTCATCACCGATGCCGAGACGAACATCGCCGCGGCAAAGGAACTGCTTATAAGCATTATTGGCGACGACGGACACGTCGTTACCCCAACTTCAAGCCGTGACGAAGTTAGCGGAAAGGTTGTCGAGGGCGTTTTTGACGGTCAAAAGATGGCCGGTCCTGACGGCAAAGAATACCCTGTACCTGCCAACTACGCTTCAAAATCAAAGCTGGTTGAAGGTGACATTCTTAAGCTAACCATCGCCGACGACGGCAGCTTTATATACAAGCAAATCGGTCCAGTAGACCGTACCCAAGTCATTGGAACCTTAACTCAGCACGACGGCGCGTACTACGTTGAAGCGAACGGCAAAGAATACCGCATTCTACTCGCCAGCGTAACGTACTTCCGCATTAATGTTGGCGACCAAGTCACCATCATCGTTCCGACCGACAACCCAGACGCAACTTGGGCAGCCGTTGAAGCAGCTTTGTAGTATTACATAAACACAATCGAGCCACCGAACGGTGGCTCTTTTCGTGTAGAGTAGTAGGTATGGATGTAGACATACATAAGGCGGCTGGAATTATCATTCAGGACCGAAAAGTCCTGTCGCTCCGCTCTAAAGGCGGCACAATGTTCTTAAACCCTGGTGGTAAGCTCGACCCTGGCGAATCTGTCGAGGACGCCCTAGTGAGAGAACTATTTGAAGAACTGACAATCGACGTTAAAAAACATAACGCAGAACTACTTGATACGTACTACGCTCCCGCTGCAACCCAGCCAGATAAGAAGCTTCGAATGGACACATTCATCATCCATGAGTACGACGGAACTCTTGCCGCATCAAACGAGATTGAAGAGTTGAGGTGGCTCGATTCGACAAGTGACCTGACTAACGTAGCCTCGCTAATTGCGCATACGATCATTCCGACATTAAAGCAGAAGGGACTTATTGACTGACATGGCAAAACTGCACTTCAAATACGGAGCAATGAATAGCGGCAAGAGCGATACGCTTATTAAAACTGCATATAACTACGAGGAGCGCGGACTGAAAGTCGCGGTCGTAAAGCCAGCCACAGACACGAAGCATGACACCGACGTAACGGCACGAGCCGGGTATACCAGAAAGGCCGATATCCTTGTCACTCCAGATACGGACCTTGAAAGTGCCGTTCTGAAATTAAATAATGTGGCGTGCGTGCTTGTCGATGAAGCCCAGTTCTTGTCACCTGAGCAAATTTCTCAACTGTTTCGGCTTGCGAAAAAACATGACATTTCAGTCATCTGCTACGGGCTTCGGGCAGACTTTCAGACCAAACTGTTTCCTGGCAGTGAACGTTTATTCGAAGTTGCTGACAACATCGAAAAACTGCCCACAATGTGTTTCTGCGGCTCGCAGGCCGAGTTCAACACCCGAAAAGTCGACGGTAAGTATGTGTTTACTGGTGACCAAGTGGCAATCGAAAAGGGCGATGTAACCTACGACTCGCTCTGTGGCCGTTGCTACGTCCGCGAAGGCGGTACAATTTAAAACACAACGTGGCTGCCTTGCATAGTGCCGTACAATGGTACTCATGGGGAACCGTGTATGAGCCTAGCGCTCTATCGTAAATACCGCAGCCGCTCACTGGCGGAAGTCGTTGGACAGGACCATGTGACGACGCTGCTCGCTAATGCCTTGAAGCAGGGCAAAGTCGCGCATGCTTACTTGTTTACTGGCCCGAAGGGCGTCGGCAAGACCTCAATTGCGCGCATTTTGGCACATGAGATTAATGAAGTTCCGTACGACGACGAATCCACACACCTCGATATTATCGAAATAGATGCCGCCAGCAACAACGGTGTCGAAGACATACGAGACCTTCGCGACCGTGTGCAAATCGCTCCGGTAAGCGCCAAGAAAAAGGTCTACATTATCGACGAAGTCCATATGCTGTCAAAACCAGCTTTCAATGCGCTCTTAAAAACGCTTGAGGAGCCGCCTGAGCATGTCGTGTTTATTCTGGCCACGACCGACATTGACAAGGTGCCCGAAACCATCATCAGTCGAACGCAGCGCCACTCGTTCCGTCGCGCATCTGAAGCCGATATTGTAAGGAATTTGAAGCGTATTGCTAAAAAGGAAGGTGCGAATGTTGACGAATCGGTTCTTGAACTTGTCGCCAAGCATTCGGATGGTTCGTTCCGTGACAGTGTTAGCCTGTTCGACCAGCTGCTTAGTGCGGCAGGGTCAGAAGCAATCACTAAAGAGCACGTCACTAAGTCGCTAGGACTTGTACCAACAGATGGAGTGGAACGCTTGTTGGGTCTCACTTTGGATGGGGATGTAGCAGCAATCAATACGATGCTGCTTGATCTTGAGTCACAAGGTGTTCCTCCGCGAACAACTGCGGCGCAGCTTGCTGAACATATACGGAAAAACCTTGCTACGCAGCCACAGCTTTCAAAGCTGCTCGACGAGCTTTTGGATGTCAGCCGTTCACACTATCCGGAACTTAAACTACTTACGGTCCTTAGTTTGTTCGCTAAACCATCTTCCCAAAAAGAGCCTGCCTCTCAGCTAGTACCCACCTCGGTGCCTAAACCTCTTGCCGTGACTACCAAAGAATCTACTAAGTCTGTCGCTACCGTCGAAAAACTAAAAGAAAAGCCGACTGAAGAACCACCCGAAGTACCCATTAAAAAGAAGTTTACAGGTAAGCAAAAGGCGACCGGTCCGTTTGATTGGGATAAACTCGTCACACACGTTCGGACCCATCATGTCGCCCTACATAGCGTTCTATGTAAGTGCGAGCCGGACGTAACAGATGGAACATTGAAATTATATACAAAAAGCGCATTCTATAAAAAGAAACTCGATGACCCGAAATACCGCGCGCTTCTTAACAGCTCGCTTGAAGAACTAGGGTATGACTTTGAGGTAGAAACAATTGCAGCGGCAAAACCGCTAAAAGATAGTCAGGCCGCGCGCGTTGCTGCTATCATGGGGGGTGGAGAAGAGGTGAGCGTCGAAGACGCTTAGAATATTGGGATGGCTACAAAAGAAGTACAGGCTGGAAAGGTCCCGCCGCAAAGTATCGACGCCGAGAAGAGTTTGCTCGGTGCCGTTTTGATTGACGACGAGGTACTTGCAGATGTAACCGAATTTGTTGGCAAAGCGGACTTTTACGACAAGCGACACGGAATTATTTTTGACGGCATGATGCGGCTGTACGAGCGTCATAAACCTGTTGATCTTCTAACGTTAACCGACGAACTGAAACGTAAGAAAGAACTCGAGACTGTTGGTGGTTCGGCATACCTGACTGAACTAACGACTTACGTTCCGACCGCTGCTCATGCAGCCGCATATGCCGATATCGTCGCCCAACGCGCGGTCCGCAGGCGGCTTATTAAAGCCAGTGCCGATATTTCGGAGCTTGGCTACGATGACGACACGTCAACACAGGAGCTTCTTGAGAAGGCTGAAGCGGAATTATTTAGCGTTTCCGACCAATCGCTTAAGCAAGATGTGGTTTCGCTTGAACACATTTTGACCGACAGTTTTGACCGCATGGAAGAGCTTCACCGCAACAAAGGCCAACTGCGGGGAATCCGGACCGGTTACCGCGACCTCGACAATATGACCGCTGGCCTGCAGCGGAGCGACCTCATTATCCTGGCAGCCCGTCCTGCTATGGGTAAGACTACTCTTGTGACCAATCTTGCTTATAATGTGGCAACCATTGCCAAGCAGCCCGTCTTGTTCTTTAGCCTAGAGATGAGCAAGGAACAATTGGTAGACCGTATGCTGGCCGATGCTTCTGGCGTTGATGCGTGGAACATCCGCACAGGTAATTTATCTGACGATGACTTTTCAAAACTATCCGAAGCCATGGGAGAACTAGCCGAAGCACCTATATTCATCGATGACACCCCAGGACTTTCAGTGTTAGAAATGCGCACGAAAGCACGACGCGTTAGTCACGACCAGCCGCTGGGACTTATTATCGTGGACTACCTTCAGCTTATGCAGGCTACTGGCCGAGGCGATGGTAACCGCGTTCAGGAAGTTTCTGAGATTTCACGTGGGCTGAAGCTTATAGCGCGTGAGCTGAACGTGCCACTTATCGCTCTTTCCCAGTTATCACGTAGTGTCGAGTCCCGCAGTCCACAAATTCCGCAGCTTTCGGACCTGCGTGAATCGGGAAGCATCGAACAGGACGCCGACATTGTCAGCTTCATCTACAGGCCCGGTTACTACGAACCGGATAACCCTGAGGTTGAAAACATTACCAAGCTTATTATCGCTAAGCACCGTAACGGTCCAACCGGTGAAGTCGGCCTATACTTCCACCCTGAGCGCCTGCGATTCATGTCGCTCGACCGCAAACATTCCGAATCCTAGTGGTATATACATATATCACTTCGTCACTCGAAGAAGTTTGCAAGCAAAATTCTCGCTCGTTTCCTCGTGCTATACTAAATACCAACGATGGTGAGGCAACGACTTAGTAAATTCGCATTCTACCGTTATCGGTATGTCTTGGCGTACGTGATCTTCGCAGTAGCACTAGCTACTATGTTACTCGTGGCGGGCTTTTACCTACCGGGTGGCTTAACCAATCCTGAGACTCACTCGGCGCTCATCAGCGACAAATTGAGTCCGGCTCAGTTATTCAACTTAAATCCCGATCAGCTATTGTACTTGCCGTACCGATTGTTGCAGGCTGGGACAATTTCGTTGTTTGGTATTTCAACGCTTGGTATTAAACTACCTTCTATTTTGCTCGGATTCTTTTCGGCGCTTGGTATTCTTTACTTGCTTAATCTTTGGTACCACCGGAACGTCGCAATCATAGCGGCAACAATTGCAGTAACGACAAACCAGTTTCTTCTGTCGTCACAAGCTGGTGAGCCGGGTATCGTCTATATATTCATAACAACCATGGTGCTTATCGCTGCATCCATGATTGCTCGAAAGAGCACTTATGCGAGGTTATGGATACTGGCAGGTTTTGTCCTAGCAGGAATCAGTTTGTACATGCCTTTGAATATTTATATGTTAGTCGCGCTCGTTCTTACCGCTTTTATTCACCCACACGCCAGGCATATGCTGTTCCGTAAGTCGTCAAAGCCGGTTATCATAGCGGGCAGCTTGCTTTTCGCTATCATAATATCGCCGCTTGTCATGGGAATAATTAACGACCTCTCGGTGCTCAAAACACTATTAGGTTTTTCTGCAAGCATTGGTGAGTTTTCAAAGAACGCGGCGCTGCTTGCAGAAAATTACCTGCGCTTCGCGCAGCCATCAAGTGGCATCGTTCTTGCCCCTGTCTATGGGCTTGGCCTCGCAATGTTGATTCTGCTTGGTCTGTACCGGCTTATAAGCGCAAAGTATACTGCAAAAAGCTATATCATTAGCTTTTGGCTGGTCTTGCTCATACCGCTCGTTTGCCTGAATCCGTCCTTTGTCAGTATTACGTTCATTCCGGTCGTCTTACTCATCGCCTTGGCGCTCGATTACCTGATATGGTCATGGTACGGGTTGTTCCCGCACAATCCGTATGCAAGGGTGTTCGGCTTACTGCCGCTTGCCGTGCTGGTGCTTGGGCTTGTCGTTTCAAGCGTTGACCGCTACGTGTATGGCCTACACTACGATACGAATGTTAACGCCGCCTACAATAGCGATCTTTCGGTGCTATCAAAAAAACTTGATACCCTCGATCGTAACACTACCGTTCAGCTGGTAGTCGAGCCCGACCAGCTGGAATTTTATAGTAGTTTTGCCCGCCACCAACGTTACGTCTCGAAATTGACCGTATCTGCAAATACCAGTGCGGTCGCTACCGCTCCAGTCAGCATCGTTGAGCGCACTATGCGTCGAGGAATCACAAAATTGCCGTCGGACATACTTGTGACGCGGACCGCTAGCGACGCGGACCGCTTCTACCTCTACAAAAACAGCTGACGCTGAAGTATAATGGGATAAGTTTTAAACGAGAGGATAGTTACTTATGGCATTCGACCAAATGAAAATGCTGAACGACCTGAGGAAAGCTCAGAAAGACCTGAAAAAGCAAATCATCGAAGTAGAAGCTGGCGACGGCGCCGTTATCGTGCGTGTGACTGGCGAACTTAAGATCGATAGCATCAAGATCGACCCTGAAATGGTCGACCTTGAGAACATCGAGGAACTTGAGCACTGGATCAAGATTGCTGTTCGTGACGGACTCGCCAAAGCGCAGGAAATTGCCGCCGAAACCATGAAACCACTCATGGGCGGCTTGAACCTGCCCGGAATGTAAGCAGGCACCTTGTGTCGACCCAGCTGCTTCCAAAAGCGCTTACCGCACTCATTGACGAGCTAGGCAAACTGCCTGGCGTTGGTGCTCGTACCGCCGAACGCTATGCCTATTTTTTGCTGCGAGCCGACCCACGTGTCGCCCAGGATCTCGCTAAAGCACTTGGTGCTATTCATGCCCAAGTTAAGCAGTGTCCTGTTACGTTTGCGCTCATTGACGCCGATGAAGAGGTATCACCACTCTATAGCGATTCGTCACGCGATAAATCTTTAGTTGCTGTTGTCGAAGAGCCACTCGACATCGTAGCGCTTGAACGTACCGGCCAGTACAAGGGCACATACCATGTACTCGGCGGTGCGATATCACCAATCGACGGTATTGGCCCAGAGCAGCTTCACATTCCAGAGCTGGTAGAGCGCATTAATAATGACGGTGTCGAAGAGCTTATCATAGCCACGAATGCCAGCGTCGAAGGTGAGTCAACAGCACTATTCCTACAGAAATACTTGAAGGACAATGACGTCAATATCGCCATGAGTCGCCTGGCTCGCGGCATACCGGTTGGAGTAGACCTTGAGTACGCCGACCAAATTACGCTGAGTCATGCGCTTGAAGGCAGACGCAAGCTGTGAACGGCCGACATTCAGTCATCCCTGCGGTATGGGTATTTTTTAGGAACGAGAAAGATGAAGTCCTTTTAATTAGGCGACACAATACAGGCTGGCGCGATGGTTGGTATACATTGCCTGCAGGACACATTGAACCAATGGAATCACCGACAGATTGTGCTATTCGTGAATCAAAAGAAGAAGTCGACATTACCGTTAGCCGTAAGGACCTAGTACTATCACACACGGCCTACTATGTTGCAGACGATAAAGATCATGAACGAGTGTCGTTCTTCTTTACGGCAAATACATACCAGGGAACTGCAAAAAATAATGAACTCCAAAAAGCCGATGAACTACTCTGGGTGGCTATAGATAAGCTTCCATCAAAAACATTGCCACTGATAAAGCATGTTGTTAAACAAATAAAGCAGGGTAATACCTACTCCGAACTCGACTACCCGACGACAGATACATTATTTTGGGACGAGTCCGAATAAGGCTATGCTTGCGAAACCCGTAGTTTCGTACGATGATTATCGTACCGCTTTTCAACTTCTAGTCTAGGAGGTGGAGGGCGATGCCCTTCAAGATCATCACGACCGTTGTTCACGAAGGTCCGCCCGACATGGGTGAGGAGCTCATCGTTCACACCACCGGTGGCAAGCGAGTCTGTACTGTGTCGCGCGGTCGATCGGGCGAAAAGCAGTACGTGATCCGCACCAAGGATTGGCCCAAGCCGGTGCGTGACGCAGCCACCGAATTAGTACAAGAGATGCGCCGCCGGGGGGCCGATGTTGATCAAGCTGATGTGACGGCTTGGATTGACTCCAGGCGTAGCCTCATCGTCGGAAATCGCGTGCATGTGCTCCTTGCGTGTGCAGAGCACGGCCGCAACAAGTCAGTCATCCTGAAGGGAACCATTACCGGCTTCACAGTTCCGTAGAGTCGGTTGTCGCCCGTTCCCTGAGTTGAGCAATCGTCCGCTCCTTCGGGGGCGGGCTGATTGCTTTTCTGATACACTAATAGCAATGTACGAAGAGGCGAAACAACTCATTAACGCCGCTGAGCGGATTGTTGTCGTTCAGGCTGAAAACCCCGACGGCGATAGTCTAGGCAGTTCTTTAGCGCTTGAAGAAATTCTAGGTGACCTTGGTAAGCAAGTTGTCATGCACTGTCCGGTGGAAATTCCTAAGTATCTGCGCTACTTCCCGGGTTGGGACCGGGTTACGATGGAGTTCGACGCTAAAACTGACCTAGCGATTATCGTGGACACGAGTGCAGACGTACTGCTAACCAAAGTTCTTGATACGCCAGGTGTTCGTTCGTTCTTCGAATCTCACCCTGTTCTCGTGATTGACCATCATGCGACAAAAAGCACGCTCACGTTCGATCACACGCCATTATTCGAGGAAGCTATCGCAACAAGTGAGGTTATTTACCGACTAGCAAAAAATGCCGGTTGGCCGATAAACGAGCAAGCAGCCGAACATTTATTAGGAGCCCAGCTCGCCGATTCGCTCGGCCTTTCTATCGCGACCGTGACGCCAGAAAGCTACCGAATTGCCGCCGAGCTGACCGAACTTGGTGCGCATGTTGCTGCCATTGAAGACCGCCGCCGGGAGTTCATGAAAAAGTCTCCTGAAATTCTGAAATACAAAGGCGAATTGATTCAGCGGATCGAATACCTGCTCGATGGCAAATTGGCGCTCGTCCATGTTCCGTGGGAGGACATACAGGCCTACAGCGACCAGTACAACCCCAGTGTGCTTGTGCTCGACGAAATGCGACTCGTCGAGAATGTCCAAGTGGCAGTAGCGATAAAAACCTACCCTGACGGAAAACTAACCGGCAAGCTCCGGACGAACCTACCAGTCGCAGATGCTGTCGCTGGCTATTTTGGTGGCGGCGGTCATGTGTACGCCGCCGGATTCCGCGTATATGAATCATATGACACCGTCATAAAAGAACTTACCACGGCGGTTTCAAAGGCACTGGAGGCCCATGATGAAGCTGCATAATACGCTTGGAAATACCAAAGAAGAGCTGAAAACGATTGAAGCAGAGATCATTAAGCTTTACACCTGTGGCCTGACTGTTTATTCACAACCACACATCGGAAACTGGCTCGGCTATCTTTACTGGGACGTTCTGGTGCGTGTGCTTGAAGACGAAGGCTACACGGTAGAGCGCACCCAAAACATCACCGACGTCGGTCACCTAACCAGCGACGACGATTCGGGCGAAGACAAGATGGAAAAGGGCGCTAAAGCAGAGGGAACGACAGCTTGGGACGTCGCCGAGCGTTATATTGCTGTCGCCGAGCGTGAAGGCTATGAATTATTAAGACTTAAACGTCCGACGCACCTGGTGCGCGCAACCGATTATATTGAACAACAGATTGCATTCGCAAAGGGGCTCGAAGATAAAGGACTGACTTATGTTATTGAAGGCGAAGGACTGTACTTCGACACGTCCAAACTGAACGACTACGGAAAGCTAGCTAAACTCGATATTTCAGGACTAGAAGCAGGTAAGCGTGTTGCGGTGAATGGAAAACGGCTCGTGACGGACTTTGCGATTTGGAAGCTAAGCCCTGAGGGCTCCCAGCGTGACATGGAATGGGACAGCCCATGGGGCAAGGGATTCCCTGGTTGGCATTTGGAATGTTCGGTCATCGCACGCGAAACACTAGGCGACCAAATTGATATCCATACTGGAGGCATTGACCATATTCCTGTTCATCATACGAACGAAATAGCACAGACTGAAGGACTGACCGGCAAATCGTTCGCGAGTATGTGGCTGCACAACAACCACATAAAAATCGACGGCACCAAAATATCAAAGTCTATTGGTAATATCGTCACGCTCGACGATATCGTGCGAAAGGGTTATGATTTGAACGCATTCAAGGTGCTGGCCTTTTCAAAACACTACCGGACCGAGGGAAATTTTGACTGGGTAATCATGGAAGCGGCTGCAAATCGGTTTAATAATTGGCGCGCCGCTGCGGCGCTTCGACACCAGACGCACGACACCTTAAGCGCCGGTGACGATAATGACATATCGCTACTGGCTACCGTCGGCACGGTTAAAGAGGCCCTGAAGAACGACCTCGATACCCCGGCAGCACTGGCGCACATTGACCAAGCGCTATCGTCGCTTGAGAACGTATCTGTCGAACATATCAACCGCCACAGCTTAGTTGCGCTACTTGAAGCGATCGAGCAGCTGCTCGGAATTGACCTTATTGGAACGACACCTGATATATCGGATGATCAGAAGCGACGTATTATTGAACGCGAGCGTGCCCGTGATGCGAAAGACTGGGAGCTTTCTGACAAAATTCGAGACGAACTGGCAAGTAGTGGCATACGCCTAAACGATACCGCGAACGGAACCGTTTGGTCATACGATAAATAACCTTTTAAGAATCGCGGCTGACGGCTTTGGCAAGCTTTGCGAGCGGCTGCGATGACTTTTTGCGCTCTGCCTTGACCTTTTCAAGGTAGGTATCGAGTAGTACTTTCGCGCAACCAGCGACAGGAATAGAGATAATACCACCAGCTACACCAAAGAGGTATAAACCGATAGTTACCGAGGCTAGAATAGTAAGCGCTGACAATTCTAAACGCTTTGATTGGATGGTAGGCGATATGTAATTGTTTTCAAGTTGCTGATACACGACGAAGAAAATAACGTATACGATTGCCGCCCGAATGTCGTTAAATGCCAGCAGACCCGTAATAATGATGCCGCCAATCGTGGCGCCAAACATAGGAATCAACGACAGAATGAAGGTAACTGCGGCAGCGGGCACGCCAAGGTTACTTGGTATATCGAAGAAGAAGCTAAGCAGGAACACTACCAAACCGGCGGACAATGCTCCCAGTCCAGATACGGTCAACTGGCCAGTGACATACCCCGACACAACAGCGTGCATGCGGCTAACGATGCCATGGTGAAGGTCGCGCTTTTCGGTGTCGGCGTAAAGCCCCCAGAATTTCTGCATTAGGCCAGGACCTTCGATAAGCATTAGGAACGACAGAACCAACACCAAAATGGTCGCGGTAATGAAGCCAAATACTGAAGTAATCCCGCTCAGTACGTTACTGCCTACGCTTGAAGCCCAGCCGGATGCGCTTTGCTGTAGCGATGTAGTAGCTTGATCGACCTGTTGATGCAGGTTGTATTGGTCAAGCAGGCTATTCAAGCCCTTCCACTGCTCGCGGGCTGTTTCAACAAGTTGCGGCACTGTCTGCACGAATTTAGCCGTCTGCTCGATTATCGGCGGTACGGCAAGAAAAAGAAATGCACCAAGTAGTACGACTACAACCACGTAGGCGATTGCGGTTGAAAGTACGCGACTCCTGCCTGGAAGCACTTTTGCCAAGCGAGAAACAGGTGTATTCAAGGCAAGAGCTAAGAACAGAGCCGTGCCTAAAATAATAAGCGCTGTCCTGGCGCTGTATACAGCCATGCCTGCGACCAGCAGACCTACCGGGACAAGCCAAAATCGGACGAACGTACGCGTAGATGAGTCAATGGTAACTTTCATACCGTTATTGTACCACTAAGGGCAAGTATCACGACTTCTTGACCGTCGTAACGCGAAGCGCTTTGGGTTTAACCCTATATTCTAGCGGGGAAGCAAGCCGCTTCAGCTCTCCGTCGTAACTGACAGGCAGTGTTGAGTGGTGGCTGTACAGCGCGACCTGTTTACGATAAGACAGAATGAAGTCATCATGGTCTGAAACGTTACCACGCAGAACTGCAATCGCGTGACGCAGCAGGCGAAGCCGGGATGATGAAGCAGCAATCATAACGGTCAGAACTCCTTTGGCAAACGCCCGGCGAGATGGAATCATGCCTTCCTTGATGTCAAACACGTTATTGCCTACGAATACAAATGGCGAGCGAACCGGCTTCCCGTCAATAATAAGACTGTGCCGCTCAAACCGCATAAACTGAAGCATCGCCGAAATAGCAGCTGCGGGAAGTTTACCAATTAGCTTTTTAATTTTCTTTTGCTCAATCAAACTAAACGGGTAAAATCCAAGATTCGAATTATTTAAAAACAGCTCTTCGTTCACATAGGCGACGTCTATCGTGCGCTGTTTTGCGGTAGAGATATTCTTAAGCACACCTTCGACAGTCGGTGGCATCCCGAGATCGCGCACAAAATGATTGAACGTACCTCCAGGCAGCGGCAAGAGCGACGATTTCGTGCCCACAATAAGCCGTGCTGCCGCGTTATGCGTACCATCGCCGCCCACTGCGGCGACCGTGACTCCCCGATGCACTAACGAGGCAAGTTTTTGCGATGAGAGTTGCCGCACCGAAAAGCTATACGTGACATTCATGCCGTGTTCTTTGAATAATTTTTTCAGGCGCCGAAGGTCATACTTGCCACCGGATTTAACGTTATAAATAAGAACGACATTCATAAGAGTGGTTGGATGATTAAGATAACTATAACGAGCGCCGCCAGTCCCAATATCCAGCCCGCAACGACGTCAGATGGGAAATGCGCGCCTAAATATATACGTGACAACCCGACGAAAATCGGCACTACTGCGAGCATTAGACCGACTACTATATTCCATGGCGCCGGCAGTTTCATTAAGGCAAAATAGGCGAGCAGTCCATAGGCGATAGTTGAACCGCTTGAGTGTCCGCTCGGAAAGCTGAACGTGTGTATTTTCATATTCATCGCGTATTCAGTCACAGGCCGCGCACGTTCGAACAAAAGCTTCAGAAGCGCTCCAATTAAAAGGGTCGCTGGTATCGCGGCACCACTCACTGCAAGCCGCATACTCGATGTCATAAAACCCGTACCAATGATTGCTACTGACACCAAGCCAATAGCCAGCGGGTCTCCAAGCATGGTCATAAACTCGAAGAACGGTCGGAATGACTGACCGAATGATTGTACAACCCAATGCGTGACATTATGGTCGAAACGGTGGAGCGTCGATCTCATCAGTATAAGTATACAAGGTGCTCATGGCTTTGACGAAGTACGCTAGACAATGTATAGTTTGAAACATGAAGACACAGATCGGATCAGTCGACGCAGCAACCGACATCATAGGTGACAAATGGACACCCCGGCTGCTTCGGTTCTTCTTGGCTGAACCAACCGTCCGATTCTGCCAACTACAAGACATGACAGGCGATATAAACCCACGCACGCTTTCTGCCCGTTTAGTTAAGCTTGAGCAAGAAGGTATTATCGTCAAACGACCAACATCTGCGGCCCGCTGCGAATACGAGCTGACTGACAAAGGCCGCGACCTTATGCCGATTCTGACCCAAATGCATTCGTGGTCAAGCAAATACTCGTAGTCCCTTTCTTCAATTACGCCGTATAATAGGAACATACCATGCGTGTATTGGTAATTGAGGATGAACATAAGATCGCCCGGGCACTCAAGAAAGCGCTCGAGCAGGAACATTACGCCGTCGACGTATCCTATGACGGCGACGATGGCTATGCCATGGCAACAACCGAACCATACGACGTCATGATCATCGACCGCATGTTGCCAGGCGAATACGACGGTATCGGTATCGTTAAGGCGCTTCGCGAAAAAGGTATCAAAACACCAGTATTATTCCTGACCGCGCTCGGTAGGGTAGAAGACAAGACAACAGGTCTGGATTCCGGCGCTGACGACTATTTGGTTAAACCATTTGCGCTCGAGGAGCTACTGGCACGGGTGCGCGCCTTGCTGCGAAGGCCAATTGAGCAACAGTCGACGATACTCGACGCTGAGGATTTATCACTCGACACATCAAAACGCGAAGTCAAGCGCGGCAACAAAAAAATACGTCTGACCTCAAAAGAGTTCGGGCTGCTCGAATTTTTGCTTCGCAACAAGAACCGCCCGCTTTCAAAAGACACAATCATGCAACATGTCTGGGATTACGATGCAGATATTCTGCCAAATACAATTGAAGTCTATATTAAGTATTTACGTGCCAAAATTGATAAACCGTTCGGCAAGGGGCTTATTAAAACCGTACGGGGATTCGGATATAAAATAGAGGACGACAACAAATGAGACGAATGTTCGCCTCGGCGACACTCAAGCTGACGGCGTGGTATCTTATCATCCTTGTAACAATCTGTCTCTTGTTCAGCTTTATCATCTATGAAATATCGACCTCGGAAATAAGTAGTCGCCTGGAGCGTTTGCAAATACGCGTCGAAGGAAGCTCACAAACACTGACCCTTCCCGGACCGGTAACATTGAATGATATTAGAGTTAATCAGACCAGGGAAGCGAAGGCGAGTATATTCGTAGGTCTGGTTTATATGAATCTGGCTGTTATTACGCTAGGGGGATTCGGTTCGTACCTACTTGCTCGTAGGTCATTAAAACCTATCGAAGCAGCCCATGAAGCGCAGTCCCGCTTCGCGTCTGACGCCAGCCATGAACTTCGAACACCACTCGCCATCATGAAATCCGAAATTCAGGTTGCTATGCGCGACCCATCGCTCCGATCTAAGGACTATAAGGAGCTGCTTGAAAGCAACCTTGAAGAAGTAGACAAGCTTACCGATCTGTCCCAGTCCCTGCTGCAGCTTTCACGGCTTGATTACGGGGAGCTTGAGCGCTCAGAACGGGTAGACGTCGTAAAAACCATTAAAAAGGCGGCTAAAAGCCTTAAAATCGAACCAGACCGGCTGAAGTACACACTTCCTGACACGACCATTACTATCGACGGCAATGAATCAACGCTTGGAGATCTGTTTAGGATTCTCCTCGATAACGCAGTCAAGTACAGCCCAGCAGCGTCGTCGATCGGCGTGTCTCTTACGTCAAATGGTCGCACCTGTAAAATTATGGTTTCGAATGAAGGTGATGGCATAAACGCAAAAGACCTGGCGCGTATTTTCGACCGTTTTTATCGTACTGAGAAGTCACGTAACTCAGCACACGCGGCGGGATATGGGCTCGGGTTGTCACTCGCCAAAGAAATTGTAAACCTTCATGACGGTTCAATTTCGGCCGTCAGCACCCCAGGAAAAACCACTTCATTTACCGTTACGCTGCCCCAAGTACGAAAAAACCGTTAGCAATTTTGCAAGCCGTTTCACGGCTTTGCTGATTTTCTTCGAAAATCAGGCGATTTTTCAGAAAATCTTCAGAATCAAGACGTATAGTGAAGCCATACGATGACGAGAGGCATCGTACAAAACCTAAACAGGAGGCAACATGAATACACTAGAAACGACCAAAAAACCTATCCTGCTAAGTAAGAAAGGCATGAAGGAACTTAAAAAGTCCGTCAGCAAGCTTGAGCGCCGCCAACGCCAAATCATTTCAGAACTGCGCGAACTCGACAAGACCGACGGCCATGACCAACGCCTTGCCCGAATCGAAAAGCTTGCCGAACTCGAGACGGTCGAAAGCCAGCTAGCAGACAAGCAATTGTACCTATCAAATGCCCAGCTATTCCCACGTAAACGTGACGCCATTCGAGTGGCTATCGGCTCGGTAGTCGAACTTATCGACAAGAATGGCCGTGTTATCCAGTATCAGCTAGTAGACAGCATCGAGGCCAATCCGTCGGATGGCCGCATTTCAGCGTCAAGTCCGCTTGGTCAGACCTTGCTTGGCCGCACCATTAAAGAGACCATTAACTGGGGAAGTAAGTTCGGATCGATGCAACTGACCCTGGTCCGCATTTCTTAATTTCGCCACCACTTCACTAAACCCTCAGACACCGCTCCTCCTGCCCACTCGGAGCGGTGCTTTGTTTTACAAGTTAACAGATACGAATGTGGTACAATGGTCTAGGTTTAATGGGACGTCGCCAAGTGCTAAGGCATCCGCTGTCTGAGTACGAAGTACGAGTAAATCATAACCGTCCAGCGACCAAAACCATTCAACAATTGCCCTCGGGCACGTACATTCACGGCTTTATTGGGACGTCGCCAAGTGGTAAGGCACCTGGTTTTGGTCCAGGCATTCGGGGGTTCGAATCCCTCCGTCCCAGCCATATAAAACGACCGAGTTTTTGCTCGGTCATTTTATATTGTTGAGGCTGGGGTACAGACTCCGAATATTCACTCGGGACGAAAACTGCCATGGAGTATAATAAATGCAGAATCTAACGTGGGGGAGGTGTATGAGGAGTCAGTTTATTAAGGCGAGAGTAGGAGCTTTAGGTGTAGTCGTAACTGGGTTACTGCTGGCACTCGCGATGCCTTTTTCAGCATTCGCCGCATCTAATACCGTATATAACGCAACCCCGGCAGTCTTACCGCCAAATGTCCAAAGCCTTGGGTATGAAGCGACATCCACGGCACAGTTTGGCGATTACGTGCACCTAGCAGGTACGAGCAGGAAGCTAGACACCGTAACGGTAACGATGAGCAACTGGGCACTTTATTCCGACTACGTAAATGATGCCCGCTACAGCGCGAACAACGTCAGCTGGACTCACCCGATTACAGTCAATGTGTACAGCAATCACTTAGATGCCAATGGTGTGCCAGACACGTTACTTGCAACCACAACCCAATCAGTCTCTATTCCATGGCGACCGGCGGCAAGCCCAGCTTGTGGTGGCACTGCATGGCTAGCGGACGACAACAACTGCTATAACGGCAAGGCGTTCAACGCGGTGTTTGATATGAGTAGCCTAAATGTCACCCTACCTGACGATGTGATTATCGGTGTTGCTTACAACACGGCAAATTACGGCGCAAGCCCGATCCTACAAGCCGGTCCATACAATTCGCTTAACGTAGGCATCTCGGCCAATCAAAACGTCAGCGTTGGCACTGACGACAGCATCAATGAGGTCTTCTGGGACACAATGTTCCCTGGTTATAGTGGCGGATTTAAGCTTGACGCTAATTGGCCAGCAAGTGGCACGGTCGCCTTCAAAATTACTGCTTCTGACGGCAAGCCTACTAACAAAGACCAATGTAAGAACGACGGCTGGAAGACATTTGGCGCCTTCAGGAATCAGGGTGACTGCGTAAGATTCGTCGCCACAGAGGAGCAAAACCTGCCTACATACTAAGCACAGGCAAAATAGTACTTAAAAAGACTTCATATGAGGTTTTTTAAGTATCTAAGTTCTGCCAATCTTCTCGTGTGACGTCTGTCATAGACAAAACGACAACCACGGAGCATGATTTTAGCAAGGAGGGAATTACTATGAACCTACAAGATATCAACCTGGAAACATGGCAGGTCGTACTACTTATTGTAGCCGCGGTTTGGGAATTGACATGGAAAGGATTTGCTCTGTGGCGAGCCGCCAAAAGGAATCATTCAGTCTGGTTCTTCCTATTGCTGGTTCTAAATACAGTCGGGATTCTGCCAATTATCTACCTACTTGCCACCAATGGCCGTAAAGAAGACCACGGCGAATACTCCCAGGGAATCTAATTCCCTAAAAGTGCCTTCATTCGCTTGGCTATCAGTCTAGTCGCGAACACCGGGTTTAAGCGGTAGAGTTTGTTCATCATACGCGAGTCTTTACCCGTAAAGATTTGTGACTGGTTCTTTTCAATGCCTTTTACGATGATCTCTGCTGCCTCAGCGGGTGACAGCATAGGGAACTTTTGGGCGGCTTTATCTGCGTCTGGTATGTTCGGCGCGGCCACCCCGGAGTTTTCTGTGATATTCGTATTGGTCGCACCCGGGAACACAATAGACACATGCACATTCGTACTAAGTAGTTCGGCATACAGTCCTTCCGTCAGTAGTTTAACGGCTGCCTTCGACGCGCCGTAAACACTCTGGCCCGGTACCGGTAGGAAGCCGCCCATGCTCGACACATTCGCTATATACCCTTCTGGCCTTTCAAGCAGTCGAGGCAAAAATGCTTTGGTCATATTTAGTGTGCCGTAAAAATTCACATTCATAACCCGCTCGATCGACTCAAAATCCAAATCATTCACTCTTACGAATGGTTGCACGATACCTGCACAGTTAATGAGCGCGTCAACGTTGCCATGTATTTGCTCAACCGCGTCTGGAAGCAGTGATACAGCCTCTCGATCCGCAATGTTAAGCGCATGGACTGAAACCGCAGCGGCTTTTTCGCCAAGACCGTTTTTTAGCGCGTCGAGTGATTCCTGTTTTAGGTCAACGGCCGCAACTTTTGCACCACGTGAAAGCAGGGCGACTACCAGTTGGCCACCAATACCACCGCCCGCACCGGTGACTACGAATACTTTGTCTTGTATGTTCATATTTACCCCCTGTAATTACCATAAGTGTATCATGTGCAACTTGGTGAAATACTGTTCACTTTGAAGCGCGAACCATAAGCGCGTATAATACAAATAGCTATGTACGTACTGTCACATTCGTGACTTTCCACGCACAAGCGTAAATTTACGATCTGCGTCCTTTGGGCCGCACATATTCACCGGTGAAAGCGGTTAACAGATTGGCTCCGAACGGTCGGCTGGTCCTATTCGTTTTCGCTTATACTCCAAAATCCGTTCGCTAAATCAATTTAGCTCTTTCCCTTGGAAAGATTAGGAGTGAATATGAGAAACATTACTATTAACAAACCGGTACACGTCACTGCGCTTGGGTTTAAAAAGAACCTCAGCGCGTACCCGCGCCAGATTGAGTTCGAGGGCCGCACCTACGATTTTGTAGACGCCGGCCTGAGCTGCCTGGTGCGTAGCGGTCAGATGGCGAGCCAGATTCTGACTCTTACCGACGGCCGTTCGCAGTTTCGACTGCGAAGTGACAACTACGGCGGACTTTGGACGCTGCTCTCGATGAGCGCGTAACAAGCTGCCGGTCCTCGACGGCGCCACTTTAGGGGCGCCGTTTTGGATTGTAAGATTTCTTACACATACGCCTTGTCGAACGTTCTATACTAGAAATACATCTAACCAGGGGAGTGAGTGATGGCAGACGGGAAATTTTCGGGGCTCAAGGCAATATTCTTTAACGGCACGCTTAAGAAATCACCCGAGGTCAGTAATACCGAAGGATTGCTGCATGCCAGTGCTGCTCTTATGCGACAGAACGGCGTTGAAGTCGAGATAGTACGAACCATCGACCACGACATTGCCAGCGGCGTTCAGCCCGATATGCGTGATCATGGGTGGGACAAGGACGAATGGCCAGAGCTATACAAAAAGGTGAAAACCGCTGATATCGTTGTGGTTTGTGGCCCTATTTGGCTTGGCGACAATAGCAGCCAAACGAAGCTCTTAATCGAACGGTTGTATTCGAATTCAGGCGACTTGAACGACAAAGGTCAGTTCATTTACTACGGTAAAGCAGGTGGGGCGATTATTACCGGCAACGAAGACGGCGTAAAGCATTGTTCTATGAATATCCTTTACAGCCTGCAGCACGTTGGGTTCGCTATTCCGCCCGCGGCGGATGCGGGCTGGATTGGGGCCATTGGTCCCGGTCCCAGTTATCTTGACGAAGGATCGGGCGGCCCGGAAAGCAATTTCACGAACCGGAATATTACTTTCATGACCTACAACCTTATGCACATGGCGAAACTACTAAAGGATAATGATGGTTTCCCGGCTGAAGGAAACTTACCAGAAGCCTGGAAACAAGGTGAACGCTGGGGTTACCACAACCCTGAATATCGCTAAACGTAAACGAAAGGAGGCGACATATGCCATATTCCAAGCGCGAGGATTTACCTCCGAACGTCAAAAGTGTCCTACCGGACCACGCGCAAGATATTTATAAGGAAGCATTCAACCATGCTTACGACGAATACAAAGACCCCAAAGACCGCTCCGCGGGTGGCACGCGTGAAGAAGCCGCTCATCGGGTAGCTTGGTCAGCTGTCAAACGTAAGTACCAAAAAAATGACGACGATAAGTGGCATCCCAAGGATTAATTAGTCGTAGACACGTTGGTCGGTAATGACTCTCGACAGCGGAATGTCATGCGGCTCAGCAACGATGCGTTCAACATGTTGCGATTCGTATGCTAAACCTACCGCGGCCGCTTGCGGTTGGGTGGCTAAAAACCGATCGTACCATCCTCCACCGTACCCGACGCGGTTTAGGTTGTCGTCAAAGGCCAATAGGGGAACGAGTATCAAATCGAACTTTTCTGTTGGCATCGGCGCCTGACGCGTCGAGTCACCCATAGTGACTTGAATTGACGGCCACGCCGCTGTTACATATGGCGTCACCCAGGAAGTATCAACTTCTCCGCGTTCGTCGATCGATTGAAAGACGTGCAGCCGGCGTATGTCCTGCCAGGGAAGTTCTTTTTTTGCCCTTAGGGCAACCGCGTCGTTTTTAACACGTTTTGTGTCTGGGGTAAGCAAACTACGAAGCGCTTTTATCTGCGTACGAAGCTCTTCTTTATCCATACGTACAGTATACGCCGCCAAAACCGTTCTTTACAAAATATTTTACTTATGCTATAATGATTTCATAAGGTAATCAAATTTACCTGGATGAATACCGTAATTTCAGTTAGAATCCATTCTTCTTAAGTTCCGACCGTTCATCGATTAAATACGTGAACGAAAGGAATTCATGTCTCTATCAAACACACGCACTTTTCGTGCGCGAAAATCAACCGGCCGTAGTTTCGGCCCAAACCGCTCTGCGCGTGGTGGCGGCCAACGATCAAAGAGTAACCGCAAGGCCTACATACATCCCTCAAAATTCATTAACCGTACCCCTAAAACCGCTGAAACGGTTGAATACGTACCAACTCATACGTTTAGCGACTTTGCGTTAGCGAACGACGTTAAGCGAAATCTTGCGAGTATCGGCTTTACCACTCCTAGCGCCATTCAGGACCAAGCTATCCCACTGGTGCTTGAAGGTAAGGATGTTATAGGACTCGCTAACACTGGTACCGGTAAAACGGCAGCTTTCCTGCTGCCAATCCTGACTCACTTGGTAAAGAGCCAAGCGCGAAGCAGCGTGCTCATTATGGCCCCGACACGTGAGCTGGCGCAGCAGATTAATGATGAAGCCCGTCGCTTTTCTGAAGGCATGCGCATTTACACAACCGTAGTCGTCGGTGGCACGAACATCGAACGACAAATTCGGGAACTCAAGCGCGGACCGCATATTATTATCGGTACACCAGGCCGACTAAACGACCTATTAAACCGACGTGCGCTGAACCTCGACAGCATCAACCACTTCGTTCTTGACGAAGCCGACCGTATGCTCGACATGGGATTCATCAACGGTATCCGTAAGATTGCAAGCCTATTGCCGCAAGAACGCCAAACCCTCTGCTTTTCAGCAACCATTACCCCCACAATCCAAAGCCTAATCCACGATTTCATGCAAAATCCTGAAACCGTATCGGTCCGTACCGGCGAGACGTCTGACCACGTAGTGCAGGACATTATTGAAGCCGGTGACAAATTGCACAAGCAGGAAATTTTGAAAGAAATGCTTGTAAAAGATGAGTTTGAAAAGGTTCTCGTTTTCGGTGAAACCAAGTTCGGCGTTCAGCGGTTGGCCGACCACTTAACTAAAGACGGTATTCCGTCCGAAGCCATTCACGGCAATAAGTCGCAGAGCCAGCGCCAACGCGCCTTGCATGCTTTTAAGTCGAATAAGGTGAAGGTATTGATTGCGACCGACGTCGCTGCCCGTGGACTCGACATTCCAAACGTCAGTCACGTCATCAACTTTGATACGCCGGCTACCTACGAAGACTACGTCCACCGTATTGGCCGAACCGGTCGTGGTGGCGCCAGCGGCATCGCACTGACATTCATTGACCGACAAAGTAGGTAATTGCCGTTCATGGCGGCTTTTCCTATCGTCGAAACCACACTAGACCGAATTGTTGGCGGCGGTCAGGCACTTGGCACGTTTCCAGACGGACGTAAGTTGTTCGTCTGGGGCGGATTGCCCGGCGAAACCGTCAATGTTCAAGTAACCAAAAAACGCTCAAAGCTTGTTGAAGGACGGGTTGTCGAAGTGCTTGAACCAAGTCCAGAACGAATCGAACCGAAGGACAGCCAAAGCTACTTGTCGACCAGCCCGTGGCAGATCATGGCGCCCGAAGCGGAAACTCACTATAAGGCCGCCTTAATTGAAGAGGCGTTTGAGTTGCATGATATCGTACTACCCGAAGCGATAGAGGTTAAAACAGACGGTGTTCGGTATGGCTACCGCAACAAAGTCGAATTCAGTTTTTACTGGGATACTAGCACCGATACGCTAGACTTAGCGTTTTTCGTTCGGGCAAGCAAAGGTAAAATTCCAGTTAATGCCACCTCGCTTGCGAAAGAACCGATTAATGTGCTTGCGCGAGAGATTCGCGACCTACTTCGCACCAAATCCATTGAAGCCCGTTCGCTTAAGACACTTTTGATTCGCTGCGACCAAGACGGTAACTGCGTATGGCAGCTATATGTTAAGGATCGTTGGGATGACATTATCACCGAGCAAGAGGCCAATCAACTGCCAGCAGTTGGTGGTGAAGTAATTTATTCCGACCCACGAAGTCCCGCAAGTAGGATTACCGAACGCCTAAGTTCATTCGGACAGACAACGTTAACCGATTCGGTCCTCGGCACAGAATTTTCATATGCGACCGAAAGTTTTTTTCAGGTAAATATCCCGATGTACGAAATGGCACTCCGTGACATGCAGAAGTGGCTTACGCAAAAATCAGTCGTCGACATGTATAGCGGGGTAGGGACCATCGGCCTGACAATCGGCGGTGATTCGCCGGTGCTAGTAGAGCTAGACGAGTCGGCTGTTCGCGAAATGAAACGTAACACTGCCACGCTAAAAAAAGAGGCAAAGGTCGTACATGCGGCTAGCGAAACGGCACTCGATTATATTGCACAAGATGCCGATATCATTCTTGACCCTCCCCGTGCCGGTCTGCATGCCGACGTGATACACCGGTTACTCGATGTCCGTCCTAACCGAATTGTCTATTTAAGCTGCAACCCTGTTACACAGGCTCGTGATGTCGCGCTTCTAGCCGAACAGTACGGCATACGCTACCACGTTGGCTATAACTTTTTCCCAGCAACACCGCACATTGAACACCTTGTGGTGCTCGACCTTAAACCATAACTATCAAAGCGTTTTGATTCGTCGGTAGGCAAATTTGGCCGCCGGCCGCCATTCACCTTTTGCGTCGGTGTCGAACTGCTTGATTTCACCGGTACGGACTTCCGATATCAACACCAAGGCAGGGTTGTACGGCGCGAGCGTGCGGTAGTACTGTAGGTCCTGTTTTGTAGGGTTACTGCGGCCCGGAAAAACATCTTTAAACTTCTTCGTACCAATGTCATCAAAGTAATTCGGTTGATTTTTTGGCGGCAGGTATATTTCGGCGCTTAGTCCCATACGTCCGACGATTTTTTTAATGTCTGCGAGAAGTAGCTTGGATGTACCAGTCACATACAGCAAGAGTTGTTTTTTCGTCGTAAGAAAGAGCGTTGCCCTGGCGACCCTACTGACAGGCACGCCGCGCACAATGACATGGTCGATATCGATTTGCATGCCAAACTGGTTTTTGGCAATTTGTTCAAGCGCCATGTCATCGTATACGCTTTCGTTCATGTTGTTATTGTACCACCGCGTGCTCCCACGCAAACCTCTTATAGCGCGAAACTTGCTACAATAATAGGCAGTGGATTTCGAACGACGGTATAAACAGCTGAACGATCGTCAGCGTGAGGCGGTGGATACGATCGAAGGGCCGGTTATGGTGGTCGCCGGACCGGGGACGGGAAAGACCGAGCTTCTTAGTATGCGTGTCGCGAACATTCTTCAAAAAACGGATACGCTTCCTGAAAATATCTTGTGTCTGACGTTTACCGAAAGTGGCGCCACGGCCATGCGGGAGCGCCTAAGCGAAATTATCGGGCCACAGGCATATAAGGTAGCCATTCATACGTTCCACAGTTTCGGGTCGGACATTATAAACCAATATGGTGAGTACTTTTACCACGGTGCTGATTTTCGTCCAGCGTCAGACCTTAGCTCGTATGAGTTACTGCGTTCAATTTTTGATTCGCTTGATTTTTCGAACCCGCTCGCGTCGCGCATGAACGACGAGTATACGCACCTGCCCGATACTCTAACCGCTATTTCCGAACTGAAAAAAAGTGGCCTCACAAACGAAGAGCTCATGCAGCTACTCGATGCGAACGACATCGTGCTTGACGCTGTTGAAGATGACCTGGCGGCGGTATTTTCGAGTCGTATTTCAAATAAAACCATCGACACTTTAGCACCCATCGCGACCAAGCTGGCTGAGCTTCCAGCAGCCAACCTGCCGCCTGGCGTCGCCCCGCTTTCGAACGTATTAGCCCTCAGTCTTGCTCACGCCATCGATGCAGCACATGATCAAAACTCAACCAAGCCGATCACCGCCTGGAAGAACACACACCTAGAAAAAAACGAGCACGGCGAGTTCGTGTTTAAGGACCGTCGTCGTGCGGTTAAACTGCGCGCTCTCAGCTATTTGTACTACCAATACCTCATGAAAATGCAGGAAGAAGAACTGTTCGACTTTGACGACATGGTGCTTCGGGTCGTCCATGCCATGGAGGTGTTCCCGGACCTGCGCTACAACTTGCAGGAGCGGTACTTATACGTCATGGTCGATGAGTTCCAGGACACGAATCTGGCGCAAGCCCGTATTTTGTATAACCTCACCTCAACCCCAACTGGTGACGCGCCTAATGTCATGGTGGTCGGCGATGACGACCAGGCGATTTACAGCTTCCAGGGGGCAGAAGTCGGAAATATATTGAACTTCCGTGACCGTTACGAAGGCGTTCGCATTATTACACTGCAAGACAATTACCGCTCGGCCGGCCGCATATTACAAAGCGCTCGTTCGGTCATACAGCAAGGGCAAGACCGTTTGGAACTTTACCTTGATGAAGTCGATAAACAGCTAACCGCCAACCGGACCGACGCAAAGGCGAGCGTTAAGCTGTATTCCTACCCACGCATCGAGGATGAGCGACGTGCTGTCGCGAAGGCAATAAAATCCCGGTTAAAGGCTGGCGTAAAACCAGAAACAATCGCTGTGCTCGCGCGTCGGCATCACGAACTTGTAGCGCTTTTGCCGTACTTCGCCGCGGAAGGAATTGATGTCAATTACGAACGGCGTGACAACGTCCTTGAATCGGAAGTCGTTTCGCAGCTAGTTCTTGTTTCAAAAATCGTCTGTCATTTGGCCGAAGGACTTATTAGCGAAGCCGATGCGCTCCTGCCACGCCTAATTGCCCACCCGGCATGGGGGTTCGAGACTGAAGCGGTCTGGCAGCTAAGCCTGAACGCGCATAAACACCACGGCGGCTGGTTAGAGCAAATGGGCGTAACGCCGCGGTTCATGCCACTACATGGCTGGCTGATGGAGCAGTCCCGTCGTATCGCGTCGCAGCCAGCCGAGCGTATTATTGATACACTCGTCGGGTCGCCCGACGAAGATTTGGGCGACGGTAATTTCCATTCGCCGCTCTTTCCTTATTTCTTTTCTGCCGACCGCCGAACGTCGCAGCCAGCCGAATACGTCACATACCTTGAGGCACTTCGGACCATTCGTGCAAAACTGCGTGAATACCGACCGGGTCAGTCACTTGGTTTGTCCGACTTTATTGATTTCATCGAGCTGCACCTAAGCTTAGGCAGTGCCATTACGAGCGTTCGCGTCCGATCCGATAATCCGCAAGATGCCGTAAATCTTATGACCGCGCATAAATCCAAGGGACTCGAATTCGACCACGTCTATATTGTCGGTGCGGTCGACACGTCATGGGGCGAGCAAGTCAGGTCACGTTCGCGCTTAATTGGTTACCCTGAGAACTTGCCTATACGCCCAAGCGGCGATTCGTTCGACGAACGCCTTCGCTTGTTCTTTGTCGCCATGACACGTGCCCGATCCTCGCTCACCATTAGTTACTCAGAAACAGATGACAATGGCAAATCGCTTCTGCCAAGCAGTTTCTTGGTTGCCAGCGACCTGGAAGTCGAACAGGTCAGCACATCAAGCGATGGCCACGAACTCGTGCGCGAGCTACGACAGGAATGGTACCAACCGTTCACAAACCTTGACCCCACCGACATGAAGCGTGTCCTGGCGCACCAGCTGGAAGGCTACAAGTTAAGTGTCACGCACCTCACGTCGTTCCTCGATGTCACGCGCGGCGGACCAAACCATTTTCTTATTTCTAACTTGCTGCATTTTCCTACCAGCAAAGCGCCTAGCGCATTATACGGTTCGGCCATCCACGCCGCACTGCAACGGGCTCACACACACCTCAGCGCGACCGGAAAACGCAAACCTGTCGAAGATGTATTGCAGGACTTTGAAAAATCACTCGTCAGTTATAACATGCCGAGCGAAGAGCTTGGCGCTTACCTGCAGCGCGGCGCAGCAAGTCTGTCTGCCTTTTTACATGCGCATTACGATGACTTCAGTGAGCGCCAAAAAGTCGAAGTTGCGTTCGCAGGACAGCAAAGCATGGTTGGAAGCGCGACCCTAACTGGGGCACTCGACTTAGTCGATATAGACCCTGAAACTAAAGAAATGGTCGTGACCGATTACAAGACCGGTTCGCCGTCTGACAAATGGACGGGGAAGACCGACGGCGAGAAGTTGAAGTTGCACAAGTACCGGCAACAGTTATTATTTTACAAACTGCTCGTTGAGCATTCGCGTGATTTTTCGAACTATACGGTGACAAAAGGCGTGTTGCAGTTCGTCGAACATACCCCAGGTGGACGAATTGTCAACCTCGACCTTAGCTTCTCTGCAGACGAGCTGGATCAATTCGCCCGGCTCATCGAAAAGGTGTATGAACTTATTACCAGCCTAACGTTACCAGACACGTCCGAGTACCCAGCAACATACGCCGGAGTAAAGGCGTTTGAGAGTGATATACTCGAGGGCAAGTATTGACGATTACCCTTATTTACAGTAAAGTAATGTAAGCATTAGGTGGTCGAGGGCGGATATAGCAGCATGAAGCAAATGCTTCGTGGTCCTGTATCCGCGCTCCCGTCTTTTGCGTACATTGAAAGACAGGAATAGTGCAACTGCATTGGCCGAGTGATGTGTCTCTTTGGATTCGAAACAAGGGTCCACGGATCGATACGAATATCACGGCGGCCTGCGGAGAAGGTATTGACTCATGCAGTCAGCCTTCTGGCACCCCGCACCGCTGAAATATGCGGTGCGGGGTGCCCCACAAACGCCGGGCAGGCGTGAAGCGGACCCCCCCGCCCGCGCGTAGCGTCTGTCCGGCCCGAAGCACCAGGTGAGATCGACTCGACCCGAGGGGTTGGTCTCACCTGGGTTATACCCCTCCGGGCGGGAGCGAGCTATCAAGAGTACTCATACTACTTTCGGTATCCCCATCTCGTTTCCCGTCCGGAGGCCCATCCGTATCCAACCCACGACGCCTCGAAGGAGGTGATCAGTATGGCGACCACCGACCAGGTGAAGCAGGCCATCACCGCCGTCAAGAACGGCGTCGCGACTCCTCAGCAGGAGAAGTGGGCAGCCGCCGCGGCCAAGCAGGCCGGCGCAACCGGCAACCTCGCTCGCGAGGCATTCAAGGGCAAGTAGGCCTTGGAGTGAACGGACGTCTACGCAGCCAGCGTAGGCAAGGGAACGAAGCACTATTCCTGTCCGTCTCACATTCGACATGAAGCATTCGTGTCCAGTGTAAGACGTAAGATGAAATATAAAGCATGAAAAATATCTGGCACGACCTACCGAAACCGTTCTTTATTTTAGCCCCTATGGAGGCTGTGACCGACGTTGTATTCCGACAGGTTATTGCGAAAGCCGCTGCTCCGGACCTTTATTTTTCTGAGTTTACCAACGCGACAGGATGGGCAGCAGCAGGAGATAAAGCTATTGGTGGACGGCTCATCAAAACCAATTCCGAAGGCCCAATCATTGCACAGCTATGGGGCAGTAAGCCCGATGCCATGGCGATGCTCGCGACCCACTGCAAAACCCTCGGATTCGACGGCATCGACATTAATATGGGCTGCCCGGATAGCTCGGCGGTTAAAAGTGGTGGGGGTGCCGGCATGATCCGAACACCTGAGCTCGCCGCTGAAATGATCGCCGCCGCCAAAAGCAGTGGGCTTCCAGTTAGCGTAAAAACGCGACTTGGCTACAGCCGAGTAGACGAATGGCCGGCGTGGCTTGAACACTTACTGCGTCAAGACATCGTGAATCTTACGATTCATTTGCGTACAAAAAAAGAAATGAGTAAAGTACCGGCACACCACGAACTCATTCCAGCCATAAAAGCGTTGCGTGATAAAATTGCACCTGATACGCTACTTACCATTAACGGTGACATTGATACACGTGAAGACGGAGAAAGAATAGCACAAGAAACCGGTATCGACGGCGTCATGATTGGCCGCGGGGTGTTCAAGAACCCATTCGTCTTTGAAAAAGCGCCGCAGGTTCATACCCGTGACGAACTATTAGGCTTATTGAAGCTACAGCTCGACCTTCACGATAAATGGGACACTCTCGAGCACCCACGCAAGTTTGATCCGCTTAAGCGATTCTTCAAAATCTATGTTCGTGATTTCGACGGTGCCGCTGAACTACGCGATAAACTTATGCACGCAAAAAGCACGGACGAAGTCCGTGCGATTCTTGCATAGTTAGCGACTCAACTATCGGCGATGTCGGCGGCGAAGGCCGGCAACATTCAGGCGTACTTGGTGTCGGTCAATCAGCTCAGTTGCTTTCTCAAGCTCAACCGCGTCTTTGGCGGTTTCTTTTAGCTTGAGAGCTTTTTCAAGCGCGGCGCGGCTTTCGGCTTCAACAATATCATCGCCGTGGTCGGCTTCGTCGACTAGCACCCTGACGAGCGACTGAGTTACTTCAATCACCCCACCGGAAACTGCGTAATATTCCAGCTCGCTTTCAGGGTCGCCTTTTTTGAACCGGACAGCAATTGCGCCGGGAACTGCAACAGAGACCAGCGGTTCGTGACCTGGAAACACCGCAATCGGTCCGGCAGCAGTCGGTAGCATGACTTCGTAGACGTCTGCGTCTACTTTTATGCCAGCTAATGTTACCAGTTCAAGCTTCATGAACTAGCCCCTTAGTCCTTCTTTTCTGACAGCGGACCAGGCGCCATGTAGAACCAGCTTTCTGGCTTGTCGTCGTATTTGCCAGCTAGGATGTCCTGAACGTCTTTGACGGTGTCTTCTACTTTAATGTACACACCGTCGTTACCCGTAAACTGCGTCGCCACGAAGAACGGTTGCGCCAAGAAACGCTGCAGTCGGCGGGCGCGGTTAACGACCTTCTTTTGTTCGTCAGACAGTTCGTCCATACCAAGGATAGCGATGATATCCTGGAGGTCTTTGTACTGCTGCAGTACTCGCTGTGCTTCACGGGCAACGCTATAGTGCGTCTCGCCAACGACTTCTGGGTCAAGAATGGTTGAGCTTGAATCTAGTGGGTCAACGGCAGGATAGATACCGATTTCGGTCAGGGCACGGTTCAACGAAATCGTCGAGTCAAGGTGAGCGAACGTCGTTGCTGGAGCAGGGTCGGTGAGGTCGTCGGCAGGAACGTAGACGGCCTGGACTGACGTAATCGAGCCCTTCTTGGTACTCGTAATACGTTCTTGGAGCGCACCCATTTCTTGCTGCAGGTTTGGCTGGTAACCAACGGCAGAAGGTAGACGACCCAAAAGGGCAGACACTTCGGCACCCGCCTGCGTGAATCGGAAAATATTGTCGACAAACAGCAGTACATCCTTTCCTTCATCACGGAAGGTTTCGGCCATAGCAAGACCGGTCAGGGCGACACGTAGACGGGCTCCTGGGGGTTCGTTCATCTGACCGAAGACAAGACTGGTCTTGTCGAGCACGCCGGCATCTTTCATTTCGTGGTAAAGGTCGTTACCTTCACGGGTACGTTCACCGACACCTGCGAAGACAGAGTTACCGCTGTGGAATTTGGCAATGTTGTTAATGAGCTCTTGAATCAGCACAGTCTTACCAACACCAGCACCACCGAACAAACCAACCTTACCACCCTTGGCAATTGGCGCAAGAAGGTCGATGACCTTGATTCCTGTTTCCAAGATCTCAGTTTTGTTCGACTGCTCTGAAAGTGCTGGTGGTTCACGGTGAATCGGCGCAGTTTTACCCTTAGGTGCAGGCTGACCGTCAATAGGCTCGCCGACGACGTTGAACATGCGGCCTTGGGTCGCGTCGCCGACCGGTACACTAATAGCCGCGCCGGTTGATTCGACTACGTCGCCGCGCTTCAGACCATCAGTGCTTTGCAGCGCGATAGCACGTACGGTGCGCTCGTCAAGGTGCTGGGCGACCTCGAATGTGATCGTGCGGTCGTTTAGCTTGGTCGTTAGGGCATCATAAATGGCCGGCAATGCCTTGTCGCCGAACTCTACGTCGACCACGACGCCCACAACCTGGGTGATTGTTCCTGTGTCTTTACTCATCAATTTTGTCTCCTTCATTACTTCATTGCCTCCGCGCCGCCACTGATTTCGGCCAGTTCTTGGGTAATCGACGCCTGGCGGGCTTTGTTCATAGCGAGCGTTAGGTCGTCTATTAGGTCGCTGGCGTTGTCGGTCGCATTCTTCATAGCCAGCATGCGCATACTGTGTTCCGACGCCCGTCCGTCCAAGTACGCTTGGAATAGTTGGGCATTCAGCAAGCGGTAGACGACACTTGCGAGTACCGTCTCGGCGTCAGGTTCAAAAATTGCCTGAGAAATCGCTTTTTCTTCCAGTTCGGTATCAGTATCACCGGCGGGAAGCAAGCGCTCGGTCGTAACAACCTGACTAACCGACGACACGAATTCCGTGTAAACCATGTCAACTGCGTCGATATCGCCAGCCTGGAATAGCTTAAATGCAGTATCGAGCGCCGGCCGCAGTTCATGTCCCTCAAGAGTGTCGGGTAGGTCTTCGTACGCACCGACAAGCTCGGCGCTTTTTAAGCGTGTCACAAAGCCAGTAACCTTACGACCAATAGCGATTGTCTTGGTCTTTATGCCGGCTTGGTCGTCGACCATTAGCTCGCGAAGATATTGTTTGGCAACGTTTGAGTTGTACGCACCAGCCAGGCCTTTGTCACTCGCCACTACGATAAGTAAACGGTTCTTGACGTCACGCTTCTCAAACAGCGGGTGATTCTTAGTTTCACCTTGCTTGGCAAGGTCGGCCAGGATTTCACGAGCAGTCTTAGTATAGGCTGCTGTTGCTTTGGTCGCGTCTTGAGCGCGGCGCATCTTTGAAGCCGCCACCATTTGCATGGCTTTCGTAATCTGCTTGGTGTTTTTTACCGAGCGGATTCGCGATTTCAGCTGTCGCTGAGAAGCCACTTAATTACCCCTCGAATCCCTTGGCTGCGGCTTTGGCAGCTTTAGTGATAATTTTGCCGATGGCTGTGTCTTTCTCGACTTTTTCGGCGCCCTTGTTCAGTTCGCGCATTTCAGCTTTATGGTCAGTCCATAGTTTGGTAAGCAGAGCTGCCTGGGCGTCTTTAATCTTGTCGGCCGGCACACCGTCGAATAGACCTTCCGATACGGCGAACACGCTTGCAACTTGTTCCCAAATACTCATCGGCTGGTACTGCGGCTGCTTCAGAAGTTCGGTCAAACGCTGTCCGCGTTCAATCTGCGACTTTGTGTCAGCATCCAGATCGCTACCGAACTGAGCGAAGCTAGCAAGTTCGCGGAACTGCGAAAGACCGAGCTTCAAGTGGCCCGACACGCTCTTGACCGCCTTAGTCTGGGCGTCACCACCAACACGGCTGACGGATAGACCTGCCGAGATTGCCGGCCGGATACCCTGGTAGAACAGGTCGGTTTCCATGAAAATCTGACCGTCGGTGATTGAAATGACATTTGTCGGAATATAAGCCGAAATGTCACCAGCCTGCGTTTCGATAATAGGAAGCGCGGTGAGTGAACCGGCGCCAAGTTCGTCGGACAGCTTAGCCGAGCGTTCGAGTAGGCGTGAGTGCAGGTAGAAGACGTCGCCAGGGAAGGCTTCGCGTCCTGGTGGACGGCGGAGCAGCAGTGACATTTGGCGGTAAGCGACGGCGTGCTTGGTAAGGTCATCGTAAATCATGAGAGCGTGGCCGCCCTTGTCGCGGAAGTATTCACCCATAGCAGTACCGGCATATGGTGCCAGGTACAGCAGGGAAGCAGGGTCGGATGGTCCGGTCGCGACGACAATGGTTTGTTCCATCACACCTTCTTGCTTCAGGCGCTCGACTAATCCTGCGATCTTCGAAAGCTTCTGACCGACAGCAACGTAAATATTAATCACGCCTGTCTTTTCGCGGGCTTGGTTGATCATGGTGTCAACGGCAATGGCAGTTTTACCAGTTTGGCGGTCACCAATAATAAGTTCTCGCTGCCCACGGCCGATAGGGAACATGGCGTCAATAGCGACAATACCGGTCATCATAGGCTCGTGCACGTGCTTGCGGCCCATTACGCCGATTGCTTCACGCTCGATTGGGTTAGAGTGCTTTGCCTTAATGACTGGACCACCATCAAGCGGACGTCCAAGCGGGTCGACTACACGGCCCAGCAGTTCTTCGCCGACCGGTACTTCTAGAATCGTACCCTTCAGGCGTACTGTGTCGCCAGCAGCGACCTTGCTGTCGTCACCAAGAATAACGGCACCAATTTCGTCTTCCATCAGGTTCAACGCGAATGCTTCGACCACACCAGCCTTGGTGTCAATTTCAAGCACTTCACTGTAACCGGCCTGCTTTAGACCATGCACCCAAGCCACGCCGTCACCGACACGGATGACAACTCCGGCGTCTTTCAGACCTTCTGTCTTTTCAAGACCGGCAATTGCTGCCTGAAGGTCTTTTGATAATTCTGCAACTTGTAATTCTGCCATGTTCGTTAACTCCTACTACACCATCAATTTGTCTAATTTGTTCGCTACGGTCACGTCGAGTTGCCTGTCGGCTAGCTCTAGCCGCACGCCCCCAATGACCGATTCATCCACCCGTTCGCGTAACACCACGGACTGAACGTTTTCGTAGTGATGCTTGACGAACGAGTCGATCGTTTTTTTCGCCTCTGCCGTGAGTGGACGGGCCGATACGACCGTTCCGACCACGACGCCACGACTGATAAGCGCCGTTTCGATGTCGCGCACCAGCAGATCGGCCTCGTTCTTGCGACCGGTGTCAATCAGATACGCCGCGAGTTCGTTCAGTACGGTCGACTTCGATTCTCCGGCCGCGATACGACGGGCCGCCTGATCGGCAAGTTTACGACGTGACAGGGCCATGTTAGCGTTTCGCTCCTTCGACCGATTTCTTGACGAGTTCGGTGTCAAGCTTGTCGTCGGCGATTCCGGCCACGGCCAAACCAGCAGCCTTCTTGACTAAGCTGATCGTGTCTTTTTCAAGGGTTTTCCGAGCGGCTAGCACGTCTTTTTGAATGTCTTCCTGGGCTTCGGCAACGATACGTTCGGAACGAGTCTTGGCCTGCGATTCCGCCTTTTCGATCATCTGTGTCGCTTCGTTCTTTGCCGTGTTCACGATGTCAGCGGCTTCAGTGCGGGCTTTCTTCAGTGTCGCCTGAATCGTCGCTTCGGCTTCTTCGGCCTTCTTTTCGGCGTTTTCGGCGGCCTTACCGGCCTCGTCGAGCTTCGCCTGACGGTCATCAATCGCTTTCACGAACACAGGGAAGACGAACTTGCCAAGAAGTAACACGAGCACGACGAAAGCGATCATCTGGAAGATGAGCATCTGCCAATCAATACCAAGCGCAGCGAACAGGTTGTCCGACCCCGCTTCGGCACTTGCCAGGTAATAGAGTTGTCCTGTCATGTTAATCATCAGACCTTATGTTCCTAAATGAACTTCGCGATGATAGCTACGACGATACCGATGATAGCCAGAGAGTCGGCGAAGACGATGGCGGTAATCATCAGCGTACGGATGTTCGCCAATTGTTCAGGGTTACGACCGAAAGCACCGAGTGCACCGGCACCGATGAATCCGATACCCATTGCCGCGCCGAGGGCTGGCAGTCCGTACGTAAGACCGAAAGCTAGTTGTTCCATTAATTTTCTCCTTGGTTATTACCTTAAATTATATCATTCGTGCTGCGGAGCCAGTTTAGCATCAGCAGGGGAATGGTCGTGTGTTGAATCTGCGTGGTCACCGTGCGACTCGACCGCAAGGCTGGTGAAGATGACCGTCAGGATAAAGAAGACGTAAGCCTGGATAAAGCCGATGAAGAGCTCGAACGCCATGAACACCGGCAGCATCGCGACAGAAAGGTAGCTGGTAAGAACGGCGATGATAAGTAGCAGGATTTCGCCGGCGAAACAGTTGCCAAACAGACGTAGGCTCAAGGCGGAGTAACGAGACGCTTCACCGATGAACTCCAGGATGCCTTCAAACGAGCCGATCGGATCCTTCAAGGGGTTACGAAGGTAGCGCTTGGCGTTACCGACCGGACCATGCGCCTTCCAGGCGAAGTACTGCACCACGACGAGCACGATGATCGCCATGGCGAAGGTGAAGTTAAGGTCCGCGGCGATACTGCGGAGCAATGGCGCTTCGCCAACCTTGATCGAGTCCAGCCCCGGCAGAATGCTCATCCAGTACGAAAGCAGGACGTAAAAGAATATCGTCAGTGCTAACGGCGCGACTTTACGGGCGAGTTTCTTGTCGGGAATGACGCTCTCTATCTGCGACAGCATTCCTTCGAAGGCCCATTGGACTAACCCGACGAAGCGGTTGTACCGCCCACGGCGCAGCATCCAGGTCACATACCCGAAAACCGCTAAGAGGAGTATCAGACTTATCGCACCGGTGAACAGCGCATTCGTAACAGGGAAGTTACCGACCTTGAATACTTCCTGGGCGGCCAGGTGGATTTCAATCGCGCTGAAGTTAGTCAGGATCATTTGGTTCGTTTCACTTCCTCAAGTTGTCGTTTTATGAGAAGACTTGTCACGCCAGTACCGACGATAATGCCGAGCACGGTCATCCATGGTATCGTTCCCCATGACTCGTCAGCCCAGAAGCCCAGTAGGATGAAAGTAACGGTGGGTACGAACATCCTCCATGTCGTATCAGCGATGGTGCCGAGCAACAAAACGACCGTCGATGTCTTCGGCGGCCTGGGAGTGCCGCCGGGTGTTTCGTCAGGCGCTCTCATGTACACTACATATAGTAGCAGATAACGCCGGAGAGTACTATGCCTAGAATTAACCGTTCCGCCCCGCACAAGCCCTTCCGGCCTCATGTTCCCTGTGAGCGTAAACGCCGGTTCAAAACCGAAACAGAAGCACAGGACGCAATTGAACATGCATCACTTATGGACATACGGCTGGAATTGAAGACCTATCAGTGCCCATACTGCAATGGCTGGCACCTGAGTTCAGTCAAGTGAATCTTTATTAGCTAATATTGCAGCGTAAGCCAGGTATTGAACGTGGTCACGGGGTTGATAGAGCCAGTCGTACCGCCGTTTCCGAATGCTCCAGATGAGTTTCCGCCCCAGCAGTACTTTTTGCCCTCGGTATCAAGAGCACAAGTATGATCATAGCCGGCAGAGATAGAAGTTATTGTTTTTCCAGCTAAGACCCCGCTGGTGTTAATCGCAAGTGGGCTGGTCGAGTTAATCACGTAGGTACCTGACAATTCACCGTCACGCCCCCAGCAGTAAACCGTTCCGGTAGTTGTAAGTCCACACGCCCAGAAGTTACCAGTAGTGATTTGTGTAAAGGTTATCCCGTTCAATCCTGTAACGGCTACAGGCACATAAGAGGCAGTCGTATTACCAGTCCCCAGCTGACCATAAGTATTGCCGCCCCAACAGTACGCTTTGCCATCGGTAGCAAGTGCGCACGCGAAACCATTGCCTATACTGACGCTTGTCACGACTTTTCCATTAAGCGCGCCAGTCGAAGTAACCGCCACTGGAACTGCAGAGCTTCCACTCGACCCGTTACCAAGAACACCGTTACCCCAACAATAGACTTTGCCTGTCGAATCGACAGCACAAGCACTGCTAACTCCAGCACTGACAGAAGAAATAGTCTTACCCAGAAGAACACCTGCAGAATTCACAGCTACCGGCGCAGCCCTTGGAGTCGTCGTGTTATCACCCACACTTCCGTATAAGTTTTCGCCCCAACAATATGCTTTATTGTCTGACGCAACGACACATTGGGTATGGTTTGAGCCAACCGCGATGTCCTTTATTGTCAGTCCGTTCAATACCCCAGTCCTATATACTGCGACAGGGGATGTGCGCACAGTAGTTGTATTATCCCCAAGCCCATATTGGCTATTGTGACCCCAGCAATAGGCGTTGTCATCAGATGCGATCACACAACTCACCGACATTCCGGAGCTTAATTTCTTTATATACATACCCTTAAGTACTCCGTCCGAGGCTACATCAACCGGAACAAGGGAATTATCAGAAGTTTTGTTTCCTAATTTATAAGTACTGTTCGATCCCCAGCATTTCACTCTATTGTTGTATGTCGGATTCGTACTTCGGGTCAGACCACAGGTAAAGTTCGTCCCGGCTGAAACTGCGCTCCAGTAAAGAGGCGTGGCTTTGGCGTATCCATTGTACGGAAACGTTTGACTGAGAGTCGACGAACTTGAGCGAAATTGCTGAACCTCACTTGTTACCGGTATCGTGTACGATCCGTCACTATTAGACGTTGCAGCGTTAACCGTGAATGTCGTCTTTAGATTTGCGGTACTAAGTACGTAACAGGTAGGTCCCGTAGTGCACTGCGCACCACCACTACATGTGGAGTCGGGACGTAAAGGTGAAGCGTTAGACCAACTAGGACTGCCGTACGCATTAAGGCAAGCCTGGGCACGTGCATAACCCGCGGCAAACGCTTCCTTATTTAAGCGGTTGAAATATTGCTGTTTAAGTGTCGTATTAGTTGAGCTTGTCGACACTAATCCAGAAAGCAACACAAGAAGCATGACGACCGACGAAATCATGACGGTCGGTAGCGCAAACCCCTTAGCTGTTTTCCACCTAATTATGTTTTTCATAACGGTTACGCCAATAATACCACCGTGCAGCAAGTTGTGATAGTATCTACTTAACCGCAAGCGAATTTAGTGTATAATGTATAGTAACTAACAGTCACATAAAGGAACGAACATGAGCGACGGAACAACCGACCAACCAACCGTAACAGTTTATAGCACCACCTGGTGCGCGTTTTGCGCGACCGAAAAGCAATGGCTGGACAAGCTCGGTGTGAAGTACGTTGCAAAGAATATCGAGGAAGATGAAGCGGCTCACAACGAACTGCTCGAAAAGCTCGGTGGTAACTTTACTGGCGTTCCTGTTACCGACATCGCCGGCGAGATGATTCTAGGTTTCAACCGCCCAGCACTTCAGGCAGCACTCGACAAGAACAACCTCGTTCCTGCAGCGGCGTAAAAAGCCTGTCGTTACACAAATGACCACTTGCATGAGTGGTCATTTTATTTTTATGCTTGCCGCCAAGCGCTAAATGACGTATGGTCTTCATAAGATGAGTGAGCTGGGGGCTAATCCAACTGAGTACGATACCATTCGTGGTCTTGCCGCCGATATAGCGGTCAGGAATCCAGGCGGAAAATTTGATGAGTATCTTAGTTCTGTCAAAGGTTATCAAAGCCTTTACCGGATGCCTCATGAATCATTGCCATACCCAATTCGTGACGCTTCGGTGAGCTACTGCCGAGATGATAACGAAGATATAGAGATATTTGCCACCTTCGAATTTGACCCGGAGTCAACGCTAAGTGGTAATGAAAGCCCCGAACATTGGCCAAGTATTCTACGAACCAAAATGGCAGAAATCTTGCGCGACAGTGAAAAAGAAACTTACTCACTCCCGTACCAACCATATGACTTCTATGTTCAAATAAATGACGTTTATACGGCACACATTCAGTTCGACGCGGACACGGATGCTTGCCATGTTGGCGTTAGTCTTGTGTCTCTTGAAAAATTAGAAAGTGTTTCGAATTACGACATTAGCTCCCATCTAGGTAAAGAAGAGCGTATTATCCCTTCCGTCGTCGAAACATTGCGTGAACTTGCCGCTGTATGGTCACTCGCTATTGACACCGTGTCGTTTGAATTCGGCATGGTAGAAACCGAGGGTATACCAAAGGCAAGTATTGTTCTAGGAATGCCAGAAGTTCAAGAAGAGCCAGATTTTACCCCTGGCAAATCGTTGGCAATTCCATCGGTTGAGGTCACTCCCGAAGCATACGATCCGATGGCCGAGCAAATAACTTTAAAGGGCTTCGATATGGTAGGCGGCCTTACGCATGCCAAGCAGGAGCTCAAAAAATTGGTCGAGATATATCGCGATCCAATCGGCGCGAAACTCTATGGAGTAAAGGCACAGCCATTCCTACTATATGGTCCTCCTGGAACAGGTAAGTCTACGTTAGGTCGAGCTGTCGCAGACGAGTTGGACGCCGAATTTCGACTCATGTCGTCGACCGATATCATTGAAAAATGGGTAGGCAGTTCCGGCAAGAACGTCAAAAAGTTTTTTGACGGCCTTGTGAAGGACGCGAAAGACAAAGTTATCGTTGCGTTCTTTGACGAATTCGAAGCACTCGGAACTAAAGGGACTCTTAGCAACCAGGAACGTATCGATGTTAAAAAGCAGCTAAACCTCGCAATCGAAGACATTATAGCCAATCATCCTAATGTCGTTTTAGGTGCCGCAGTTAATACTGATATAGATGATCTTGAGCCATCACTTGTTCGGTCGGGCCGATTTAAACCCATTGGAGCACCCCTGCCAAACGAAGAAGAACGGGTTGATATATGGGCTGCAGTGCTTAGCCAATCACTTACCAGTTTTGGGGACTTCCATCGTGATGCAAGGCGAGTAGCGGATGATGTCAAGGATCCTATTCTTAGTTTTATTCCTTACGAAGATGACCTAGACCCGTTTGCATTGGCGGCGCATACCCCTGACATGACTGGAGCCGACTTCCAATCCATGCTTAGTAACGCGCGACTAAAGCATTTCTTTCATTACCGGCAGACCGGTGAATTTCGCAAAGTGTCACAAGCCGATCTTTATGAAGAAATCCGACAATTTGGGCGTTAACCTACTTTTACTACTTCGGCTGGCACGGCTTTTCTAAAATAGTCGTCGTGACTGACGTACAGAATCGCTCCCGAATACTTACCAAGTGCCGTTTCAAGTTCTTCAATGCTCGGAAGGTCTAAGTGGTTGGTTGGTTCGTCAAGAATTAACAGCTGCGGCTCGTTCGCTAGCATGGCGATAATCTGCAGGCGGGCTTTTTGACCACCGGACAGTTTGGCGACAGGCACATGACCATCAGTTTCGGTAAACAAATAGTCGTGCATTAAGCCACGGATTTTTGTTTCGTTAATCTTAAGGTCACGGGCCAGGTACGTCCGTTCAATCGCATCCTTCAACGTCAGGTTAAAGTAATCAGGCGACACTTCCTGTTCGTAAATACCAATCCGTACTTTCGGGTCGAGCGAAAGTTCGCCTGCAAACACGGTTGGTTCAGTCGACCCAAGTAGGCGCTTAATAATCGTCGTCTTACCGGCGCCGTTACGACCGCGCAGTTCTACCGCTTCGCCCTCACGTAGGTCAATATTGATATCGCTAAAAAGCGGCGCATCGTAACCTAGGCTTAGTCCCAACGCTTTAACCAGCACATGGCTAGACCGTGACTCGTCGCTCTTTAAATCCATTTTTATGTTACGGGACTTAAACTTCGCATATTGCCCAGCTACCTTGTAATTCAGATTTTCGGCCGACTCGCGGTCAATCCAAAATGTCGGTTTTTCTTTGGCTTGTAGCTCTGCTAGTTCGGCCCGCGACACTTGCTCCAGTCGCTTGAATTTTTGAATGGTCTGAGGGTTACGCGACTTTTCCTTTAGCCGCTGGTAGTCGATGACTTTCTGCTTTAAGTTCACGATACGCTTTTCAATCAGTTCGAACTCATTCATGGCCGTGCCAGTTGAGTGGGCATTTTGTTTTAAATACGCGTCGTAATTACCCTTAAAGCTTTGCGCTCCGCCGTCCTTAAGCTCGACAATTCTGTCAACTCGCTGCAGCACGTCGCGGTCATGCGTAATAACTAACATAGCTTCGGAAGCTTCGGACATCCAGTCTATAAACTGCTTTTTTGCCACATAGTCCATATGGTTGGTCGGCTCGTCGATCAGCGCTAAATCAGCTTTAGAATGCATGACCTTCACAACTTCGACCAAGCGCTTCTGGCCACCCGACAGGGAAGCGAAGGGCTTATGCGCAATGTCCGGCAACTGGAACGTCTCAAGCTCTCGTTCGATGTCGCTCTCAATTTGGTAAAAGCCTCTGTCGTCGAACCGCTGCAACGCATTAGTGTAGGCTTCGATTTTTTTCATGTCATCACCCATAGTTTCAGGGTAGGTTTCAACGATGTGCGACAATTCGCCATATTCAGGTAGGCCAGCTAACACGTACTGCAGCACCGTTTGGTCGTTTGTGCCGTGGTGCTCCTGTGCCGTGGCAACAACCTGCAGGCCACGCCGATACACAATGTCGCCCTCAAAGTCTTTGTCGGTACCCGCAAGCATAGCGAACAATGTACTTTTACCAACACCGTTACGGCCGATTATTCCTACCTTTTCTTTGTCATCAACAGAAAACTTCACATTAGACATGAGAAGCTTCGGTCCGAATGACTTTTCGGATATGGAGATATCGGCAATCATATCTGTTAATTATAGCAGATGGTAGTGGATATACATTGACATTTAGTTATGTTTATGCTATTATTATATAAGTCGTCCATATTTCTACGAGAGGAGTGGCGATGCACATCGCTATCGCGACGATAATCACCGTCGTAGTACTCGTCCTGCTGCGCTTCGTAGCTGGCAGGGCAAAAGCGATCAAGTTCACCATGCCGAGCTACAACGGCACCTTCTACGGCGTGATCGGCGGTTGGTATATTCCGGCCGCCGCGGTCGTCGCCTGGTATCAGGCGGGGGTACATAGTGTCGGATGGCTGGCAGCCATCTACTTCGCTGTCATGGTCTCGGGCTGGCTCCTCGGGCCAACACCGGTGAACGTGCACAGCGACTGACCGCCATGAGAGGACCGCTGAGATGAGTATCAACCTCACTCGCGCCCGCTCTTGGCGGTCCTTTCATTTGTTATACTTTTACCAATGACAAAACAACGTAATGATATCCGTTATTGGACGTATCATGACAGCAAAAAGCCTGTCTGCATTCTTATTCATGGCTTTACTGGCAGCCACGAAGGCTTTCAGTATATTATTCCCAATCTTAAAGACTTTCATGTCATCGTTCCCGACCTGCCAGGCTTCGGCGAAAGCGAACTTTCACTTGATTCATACACGATTGATGCGATCGCTAGAAAAGTAAATGCTTTCGTAAAAGCATTAAAACTAAAAGAACCTTATCTTGTTTCGCATTCTATGGGAGGCCTTGTAGCCGCCAGCATGCTGGCGCAAAACCCCGAGCTATTTCATCAAAAAACGGTGTTCATTAGCCCGGTCGCCACGAAAGTACACAGATTGGATTCACGTGCGCTTGGAGCGTTCCTAGGCCGCCTGCAGTACTATGTTGGCAAGTCGGTACCGAAAGCAGGACCAAAGCTGGTTAAAAGCCGGCTAATTAGCCGTATTGCAACGTCGCTCATTCTAACCACGAACGAACGCGCCATGAAAAAGACCATCAATGGCCACCATTTTAAGAATTTGGACTATATTTCGAGTATCGATTTTTACCACCAATTGCATGTCGACATTAACAAAAAAGGTGCGATTGATTACGCCGACGAACTGAACAAAAAGTTCAAACCGCTCATTATAACCGGCGATAAAGACAACGTCACGCCGCTTGCGACCGAAATAAAGCTGGCAAATGCCTTGAACGCCGATTTACACGTACTAAACGGCGTAGGTCACTTGCTACACTACGAGCGACCTACAGAAGTCGCTGCGGCATTAAATGCGTTTTTGTCGCAATAACCTGCTTATAGATTTCTTCGAACTGGTCAAGGGTGTGGTTCATATCGTGCGTCGCGGCAATTTTTTGGCTCTCTAAACCGAACTTGGTTCGTAGTTCATCGTCTTCGACCAGCTTCAGTAGCGCGTCGGCGATCCCAGCGTCGTCGTCTTTTTCGCACAAGTATCCGTTGCGGTCGGTTTGACACAACTCGTACAGGGCTCCAGCATTTACGGCAACTACCGGCTTACCCGACGACATTGCTTCAAGAGCCGCAATACATTGCAGTTCCGCCGGGCTTGGCATAGCAAAAATGTCGCCAACCTTATGCAGCTCAACGATTTCGTCATCCGTCACGCGGCCGGTAAACGTCACATGTTCATGGATTCCAAGTTCGTACACATGGTTTTCTAGGCGCTCGGCATCTGTTCCACCGCCGACAATCAGTAGGTGAACCGGCTTTGATGTTCGCTTAAGCACCGAGTTAAACGCGTCGATAAGGACATGAATGTGCTTTTCGCTATCTAACCGGCCAACGTAATCAATTACCAAACGGTCTTTAGGAATCGAAAATTTCTTGTACATGGCATCACTTGGTGCAGTCGGCTGGAACCGGCTCAGGTCAATGCCGTTCGATACCGGTTTTATTGGTACGTCCGGCAAATCCTTTCGGCCGTTCGTAAGCATATCAATTGCCGCCTGTGTTGGCATTGTCACAAAGTCGGCTTTTTTGTGGAACCGCGCGCCGTATTCGGTAATAAGGTAACTAAGCTGCTTTGAAACCGGCGCGAGCATGCGGATGTTATCGAGCAGGTTTTCAGGAATAGCGTGGTTAGTTGTTACAACCGGAATGTTGTAGCGCTGGGCATACCGCATGGTCGCCTGGCCAATACCGAGTAGCATTTGAATATGCACCACATCTGGCTCAAACTCTTCAATAATCTTTTTAACTTCGCGCTGCGGTGCTACCGAAATACGGAAGTTCTGATACAAAGGGAAGGGGACGGACATGGTGCGGCGAATCAGGTAGTTGCCATCGGTTTCTTCGCCGCCACGGCCGGAGCGGCGCTGGCTCGGAGCAATTACTAAGACCTCATGTCCACGGTCAGCCAGCCCCTTTGCCAAGTTACGGCTAAAGACGGCAACACCGTTGATGGTCGGCCAATGAAGGTCGGCCGCGATGAGGATTTTCATATTGTCTTATTGTACCACGGCGAAGCATGAGTACTTCCAGCTTAATGGGCTGTGATATCCGAGGTCGTACCCAAGGATATCAGCCGAACGCTTGCAACCAGCGCCGCTGGCGCCGGTTGCAAAAAGTGTGCCATTAAGCTGGAAGTACTCACGCTTCGCAATATATTCAAGCTATACTACCTTCAATGAAACTGCTTTTTGACGCCCGTTATATCCGCACCGATTTTCCGGATGGTATTAGCCGCTATTCAAGCGAGCTGGCCGAGGCGCTTGTCAAACTTCACCCGATCACGTTCATCGTGCAGAGCGACGAACAGGCCGCCAAACTACCGGTTGGCAGCAAAACGGTCAAAATTCACAGGATAGACTCCTGGCTAGAGCCGTTCACAGCGCTTAGGCTCAACAGATTTGAACCGGATGTCGTATTCAGCCCCATGCAGACCATGGGAAGTCTGGGGCGACGCTTCAAACTGATTCTGACGCTGCACGATATGATTTATTACGTTCACCGTGTACCACCGCCGACCGCTAAAGGGTTGGTGCGACCGTTGTGGCGCCTGTTCCATATGGCGTATTGGCCGCAGCGGCTCGTACTGAACCGGGCCGATGTGGTCGCGACCGTGTCGCAGACCGCCCGTACCGAAATCTCGCAGGCTAAGCTGACCAAGCGCCCGCTCATCGTCGTTTCAAACGCGGCCCGTGATTTGACGCCACTTCTGAACGAGCCGGTAGTCCAGCTCGACACCCCACCGAAAAACCTCGTCTTCATGGGTACGCTGTTGCCATACAAGAACGCTGAAACGCTAATTAAGATGATGAAGTTCCTTCCCGGTCGCACATTACACCTCTGCAGTAAGGTGTCGCCAACCAGAAAGGCGGAACTCAGCGCGCTCATTCCAGAAGGCGCGGAAGTCGTGTTTCATAACGGCGTCAGCGACGAGCAGTATGCGGCACTCCTGGCTAATGACGCCATCATGGTCAGCGCCTCTAAGGCCGAGGGGTACGGCCTACCGCTCGCCGAAGCCTTGCAGCTCGGCGTACCTGCGGTCGTCAGCGACCGGCCGTTCTTCCGTGAAATAGCAGGTGACGAGGGCGCCATGTTCGCAGACCCTAAAAATCCTGAAAGATTTGCTGCGGCTGTCCAATCGCTCGATGACATAAAGACACGCCGGCGATTGATAGCTGATGGCAAAAAAGCCGTCGGACGCTTTAGCTGGGACGAATCGGCCGCTGTTCTTCTCAAGGAAGCACGTAAACTAACAAGCCACTGACATGCTAAAGCCCCGGATATTTCACCGGGGCCGTAGCACCTTGTTCCTAGCGCTTGATCACGCGATTAAGTGCGCGCGTGAACGCCGAGTTCCAAACTTCCGGGTCGGCGTCGTAGGCGACGTGCTTGGAATTCACCTGCACGACGTCGAGGTCGCTCGCGACCCACGCTCTGGCTGCCGACGGCGAGACGAGCTCGTCGTTCAATGCCTGAACGTAGACGATCTTGTCGAACTCGTTCAGGAGGCTGCCGGGCGGGTTCTCGCGCGATCGCACGTAGTTCACCTGATCGATGTAGTACGTCATGGCGAACGTGCGGGGCTGCTCTCCGGTGATCGACCGGGTGAAGTACTTCCCCCAGGTCACGTTCGTAAGCGGACCAAGGCGGAACGCTGCGGCCAACACCGACACGGCCTTGAGGGGCTGCTTGATGCTTGAGACACCTCCGGACGGAGTACATACGGGAATCAGGTCGTACTCGACATTAGCCCGCTTGCGCTTCGAAATTCGGGACATCACGTCAAGTGCACTGTCTGCGCCAAGCGACGAGCCGATGAAGACAACCTGCTTGTGGTCATCCGTCTGCAGCATCTTGGCCACTGTGTCAGCCAACTGCTCGTGCTCGAACCGGTCACCGGTTGGGTTGACCAGCCAGACGTCACCGAAGTCACGCCATGTCTCGGTCTGCTGCCTCGCAGACCATTCGCCATCTGCCACAAGTCCTGGCAGGTAGACGATCAGTGTGTCATGGTTCCGCTTGCCCTCCAGCTTGGTCACCGTGACGTCGCCCTGAAGCAACACCCGGAAACAGCCATCGAACAACGTCACCACGATGACCATCAGGACGGCGTATGCCGCCCATTGCCACCAGTGCATTAGGACTCCTTAGCAGGATTGGATTGGAAACGAAAGGTGCTATCTTTATATTATAACAAAAAGTTGTGTATTTGTCAATTATTCACACTCTGTGCAACAAGTGCTATAACGGGCTGGCTCATCTGGTGTTTTGTCTGCTTTTCGCTTGTATCTATAGTTGCCATAAATCGTCCGTTACCTACATCAACAGCCGGTATGTCTGGCAAGCTGAACCTAGGAGCACCGACAGGGACAACGATCGGCTGCACGGCGCGTTCACGGTCGGCCTTGTTGCGCGCCTTAATCTGCTCGACAAGTTCGTCGACAGCCGCTGCCTGACCACGATTTAATTCTTCGAAGCGGCGGTTCGCGAAGCCGAGCGTACGCATGGCACCCACCAGCGGGTCGCACACAAAGTAAAGACCCATCACGAAGTCACACAGTCCTTCACGCTCTAACATCTGGCCGGTTTCTTCGAGTGCGCGTCCATCAAGAAGAACGACATCAAAGCCTTCTACGCGCGCATCACGCAGCCATTTTTTAAGCAGCTCATCTTTGAACGCTTGGCTAAGTGGCCTGGCGCCAATTTTGGCGCTGTCGGCACCAACCTGGTTAGTGTAGAGCAGCGCGTCGCGCTCGGACTTAGACATATGATAGACCTCTTTGACGAACCGAACGCTAGCCTCGGCATTGGCGTCGTCACCCAAAAAAGCGTCTATCGCTGCCGGGTCATCAAGATTCACTCCGGCACGCGCCGCCGCAACGACTAAGCACCGAAATACCTGACCGGCGTCGATAAGCATAACGTGGTGGCCGTAAGTGTCGCGCAAAGCATCTTTAGTCGCTTGAACGATAGTACCCTTGCCGCTACGGGCTTCGCCGTCGAACGTAATAAGTTTTGGCACCGGGTTTGTCATAGACATTCCAACCGACTATAACAGAGCTCCGGCATAACTTCAAAAATGACAAAGCCGCCGTTCCTCCCGAAGGAGTACTTGGCGGCTCGTGCCGGTTCAGGACCGGCTGTAGTCAACCTCGCGTCTGCTCGTGATCCGGTCGCGCTTGAACCACAAAAGTGGAAGAGCAGCGACGACGTAGACAATCACCAGGATCGACCATGCGTCTGTCGCTAGAACCGTCATAGCCACCAACATGGCCGCTAGTTCGGCACCGTAGACGAACCCGTGCGCGACGTCGATCTTCTCGGCGACCTTCGGCTTGCCTGCACTCTTGTACGCCTCGACCGACCGCACAAAGGCGACCGACACCAAAGCAACGGCCACGACCAGCAGACTGGCCAGCTCGACCGACAGTTGACTGAAGGTCAACCCGAGCAGTCCAGCAGTGCTGAGCGCCAGATCTGCCGCGTTGTCGAAGGCGTGCGGGTCCTTGCGCCAGGGCAGACGGGCGTTGTCAGCTGGGGAATGTGGCCACCGGCGAGCGGCCGGACCATCGAACGCATCACTTAGGATGCCAACGATGAACGCCACCAATGCCAGAACCCACAGGCCCTGCCATGAGGCGTACCCGACCACTCCTGCGCCGACAAAGCGCAGAGCAGTCAACAGATCAGCGATGTACTTCATACTTCGGCTCCTTGGGGAGTAGTGATGACTATCTATTTATTATAGTAATAAAATACATTTTTGTCAATAGCTTATATCTGTTACAATGAAGTGGTTATGGCCAAGAAACAGTCCAAATCAAAAGCTTCGGGTCCGATTGTTAACCGTCGGGCTAGGTTCGATTATGAACTGGGCGACGAAATTGTCGCCGGCCTTAGTCTTACCGGCCAAGAAACCCGCGCCGCCCGCGACGGCCACGTGCAGCTCAAAGGTTCGTTCGTAAGCCTTAAAGATAATGAGCTGTGGCTCAACAACGCCAGCTTTAGCCTCAAACTGAACGAAAAGGAGAATGCAAATGCCAGAAGCGTCGACACCAGCCCGAAAAAGCTCCTGGCGCACCGCAAACAGATCGACGCCTTCGCTGAGAAAAAGCAGCAAGGAATGACTATCGTGCCCACTAAGTTACTTACGACTGGTCGGCACATTAAGCTTGTCATTGCCTTGGGTAAGGGTAAGAAGCGCTACGACAAGCGCGAAACAATGAAGCGCCGCGACCAAGAACGTGAAGCACAGCGCAGCATGTCGCAGCGATAACATTGCTATTGACAATACCGCCTCAATGTCCTATAATGACATTATGGTAACCGAAAGGTTACTAGGCTGAGAAGGACATCCAGTGTTCCCTCGGGCTACCGAAACAGCTGTGCCCAAGCCGTAAGCGCCTCTAACGCTTCGGGATAAGCATTCGCATACTAAGGCGAACGTTTGTACCGATACGTTATAAGGCGCTTTTCTTGTAGCGATATAGAAGCTAAAGAACCCATTGTAACGGAAGTTTTGGTACAACACATCATTACCGAGTAGAGACTGCACCGCAGTATTCTTCTCCGTGACTCAACGTATGCCGGTTAAGCATTCTTAAAGATTGCTCCTGGCACGTACATTGACAAGCTAGGAATTACATCCCGGGTCGCGCCCTGCGTTCATTTGAACGTTGCGCGCGATTCGGGAAGCTCAGTACCGAACGTAGAAGGAGGGGACGCCATGTCGTTCCGTCAGACCGCTCGTGACGGCGCCGCCATCGGTGGTGCCTGGCTGTTCGGGATCGCGCTGGTCCTTGTCGCTGTCATCATCGGCGTGCTCACGTGGGCGAACATCGCTCCGTGGGCCACCGAGAAGCAGCGCGAGATCAACCACGAGTCCCAGCAGTACCAGGACGCCCAGATCGACCAGGCGCGCAACCTGCTCGACGGGATCATCATCGCCGGCGACCCGGACCAGAAGGACCTGCTCATCCGACGTTTCTGCAGCACGCTCGAGAACATCGACGAGCTGCCGAAAGACCTCGCGGCTGGCAGCGGCAAGTACTGCTGACCGCCCATTCCACCACTCAACCTCAGAAAAGGAAAGAGAATCAGATGAACCTGCTCAAGAAGTTCAAGGCCATCCCCGTCATCGTCGTCACGCTCGCTCTCGCCATCATGCTCACCGCATGCGAGGACAGCGGGACATCCAACGACAAGAAGACGACGAACAAGCAGCTCGAGCAGTACCAGAAGGTCCAGCCGATTCCGTTCTTCGACTGGAGCCAGTACCGGGAGACGCTCATCAGCATCCAGGAGGCCCAGGCCAAGGGAACTGCAACGACGTCGTTCTTCTTCAACCAGGGTGTCGAGCGGCCGATTAAGGTTTGCTCGTCGATCGGCTACCCCGTGCCCACAACGGCACAGCTGACCAGCCCCGACCAGCAGGTGGACAACCACGAAGCCGTCATCAGCCAGATGGAGCCCACCGGTGTCTACACCGGCGAGTCCAGTGGCACCTACGTGGTCTGTGTGGTGGGCGGCAAGGCGGTCCCGACCTACTGGGAGGGCTACGTCCAGACCGAGGGGGGTCCGGCCCGGTGGGATGACGATCAGCGCATGATCGTTAACACCGGCGACGCAACCATCACCGTCGACACCAAGTGACCATGGTACGGGCGCGGTTCGAATGAGCCGCGCCCGTACCGGGCAACTCATCTAGCTTGTCTACTCAACGACTTGCTCGAAATATCGAGCACATCGCAGAGTAGAAAATAATCATTGAACTGCCGTTCGTACCCACGTTCGTGGGTACGAACGGCTTCGTCCGATTCGACCTTAGTCGAAGGATCTGTCAGCGCTGCGGCCCTTGATGCGTGCCCCTGCACGCTTGCCGCTGTGCTGACTGAAGCCACTCTTACTCATGACTTCCCAGTACAGCTCCTTGGCCTTACTCAGCCTGTCACGCTGCCGACGGATGATCAGCTGGCGACCGGACTCGTCGTCGAGCCTGAAAGTGAGCGGCGTCTTGCGAAGCTTGGTGACAGTCAAACCATCCGGGAAGTCGTACTTCACCGAACCTGACTCCAGTGTCTGCTTGAGCTGCAGATTCTGCTCTCCGTCCTTTCCGAAAACGTAGACCGTCGTGGGACCGAGCGTCTCTTGCGGCTTGCGGTGCCGCGTACTTGGTACTCCTTCCAGCTTGTCGAACTGCGCGTACAACTCGTCGTGGTGGTCGCAGTCGATCAACCGACGGTTGAGGTTGGCTGCAACACCAATATCGAGCCTCCTGTACACACCGTCGGCGATGGCGCTCGGGTCGAACTTATCTGACATGTGCATCCTTCAAGTAGGGCGTACGGACACTTTTTATTATAGAGATTTTGTTGACATTTTTCAATGTTTATGTCGGTGCATACAGTTTAGGTTCACGCTTTTGATGGGCTATACTTAGAGTTATGAAATTGTATTCTTGGAACGTCAACGGAATCCGTGCCGTATTAAATAAGGGGGCTTTGCAAAAGTTCATTGAGGAGCATGACCCTGACATTTTGTGCCTGCAGGAGACTAAAGCGCAGCGCGACCAGTTCGTCATCGACTTTCCGCAATATGAAGAGCACTTCTTTTCAGCCGTTAAAAAGGGGTACTCGGGCACGGCGATCTTTTCTAAAATGCCGGCAATTCGCTACGAAGACGGCTTTCCGCAGGACATTATTGACGAGTACAAAGTTACCGGCGACACCTATGGCGACCCGAACGCCGAAGGGCGGGTACTTGCTGCCGAGTTCGACGAATTTTGGGTCGTCACCGTCTATACGCCTAACTCAAAGGGCGACCTAAGCAGACTTTCGCTCCGCTACGACGTATGGGACCGCGCGTTTTTGGCATATGTTCGACAGCTCGAAAAAACCAAGCCGGTTTTGTTCTGCGGCGACCTAAACGTCGCACACGAAGAAATAGATTTAGCGCGTCCGGCCGATAACGTTGGCAAGCACGGCTTTACGAACGAAGAGCGCGAACGGTTCGGAGACTTCTTAAAAGCTGGTTACGTTGATACGTTCCGTAGTTTATATCCACACAAAAAAGACGCCTACAGCTGGTGGACTGCCTGGGGCGGCGCCCGCGAGCGTAATGTTGGCTGGCGCATAGACTACTGGCTTGCTTCAGCAGGCATTGCGCATCGAGTCAAATCTGCCGCTATTCACCCCGACGTCATGGGGTCCGACCATTGCCCAGTCAGTATTGAGATTGAGTAAAGACATGGATAGTCTGTCCGAGAAGACGCTTGTCATGATTGTGGGCCCAACCGCAGTTGGCAAGTCGAGCCTTATGAACGAAGTCGTAACATTAGATGCGGATTTTGCCCGCGTGAGTGGCTTTACGACCCGTGAGCCGCGGTCGAACGACGAACCCGGACTTTACCGTTACCTGACCAATGCGGCGGCGCGCCAGCTTATCGAGCACGGCGAGGTAGTGCAGTTCGCTATTCACCCGACAACCGGCGATATGTATGGCACCCAGCCCCAAGACTACCCCCGCCAGTTTAACTTGCTCGACACATTGTCGACGGTCGTCGCTGGTATGCAGGCGCTACCGTTCAAGAACACGGTGACTATTAGTCTCACCACCGATTCAAGTGCCTGGAGGAACTGGCTATTAACGCGCTACCCAGAAGCAGGTGAAGAGCGGACAAAACGCCTCCAAGAAGCAGTCCAGTCAATAGAATGGTCACTCGCGCAAACGTCCCAGCACTTCTGGCTCGTCAACCATCCTAATGATTTGCATAAGACGGCTAGCGAGCTTATTGCGGTTGTCCGAGGCCAATCCGAGCCGTCCAACCCGCCGGCAGAAGCCGCAGAGTTGCTTTCAACCGCAAAATCTCTGTTATGATACGAATATCATTAAACGAGGTATCTTATGGCAAAAACACACCCGAAAGCCCCAGTAGGGCCGTATGAAAACAACCCGTTCTATATTGGCCTGAATGGCCTTAAATTGCTCTTTGCGAATGCCCAATCCGTAGCAATATATGCCATCGTACTGTGTTCACTGGCATTTGTCGCTAACACAGTGTCAAGCATCGCCGATGTCGTTGACACTCGAAGCCAGGCCCAAATCGAACGTCAGGACCAGCAGGCATTGAATGACTTCTTTTCGCAGGATCCAGGGCGAATCGCCGTTGCTGGTATCATGATCGCCTCAATCTTGTTCATTGTCGTACTTGTCACGTTAGTGCTAAACGGGATCCTTGAATACACCGGCGCCAGGCTTGCCCTCGGCGAAAAAGTCGGCTTAAAGCAGGCATTTAAAGAAGTCATGAAAGACCTTGCCGGTTACCTATGGGTAAATATCGTCGTCATGGTCAAGATTGTGTTGTGGTCACTGCTTCTCATCGTGCCAGGAATCATTATGTCCGTGCGGTACAAACTTGCAGGTACCGTGTTCTTCGCCGAAGGCAAGCGCGGTAATGCCGCCGTCAAACGGAGTGCTGAACTGACTAAGGGCGCGTGGTTCACTACGCTTGCTGGGTATAGCCTATGGAACCTGATGACATTTGGTATGATCCCTCAGCTACTCGCACCCGGGTCGTCTGCAGTCCTCTACCGCCAACTTCGCGACGTCACCGACGCCGGACAGCAAAAACCGGCCGCGCATTGGTTGAGCTGGTTAACGTTCTTCGTACCAATCGCTCTGGCACTTATACTTTTGTCACTGTTTGTGCTGCTATTTGTCGCCATAGCCGCCACGTATAGCCTATGACGAAACGCCCGTTCGCAGCATTCGATATTGATGGCACTATTTTTCGGTGGCAGCTGTACCACGAACTATTCGATGCATTCGTCGAAGAAGGGCTCGTAGCGCCAGCTGCGGCGAAATCCGTACTTGAAGCCCGTGAGGCTTGGCGTGAACGGCGGGCGGACTATGAGTCCTACGAAATGACGTTAGTCCGCGCCATGACGGCATCGATCGTTGGGGTTGAAGTCGATCGGTTTAACAACATTGCCGACAGCATTCTAAAAGCCAAAGGCCATCACATATACAGATACACTTTGGATCTATTAAAAGACCTGAAGTCCAAAGGGTATGCCATTGTCGCCATTAGTGGCTCGTACCAGCAGTTAGTCGACCGGTTCGCTAGTCTTCACGACATAGATATTGCGGTTGGCCGGGAACATGTAATTGAAAATGGACGTCTAACCGAACAGTCGAGTGAGATTTTTGGACGAAAAGATGAAGTACTGCGAGACATTGCCAGTAGGTATGATTTGGAATGGAGCGGATCATACGCAATTGGGGATTCCGGTGGGGACATTAAAATGCTCGAGATTGTCGATAACCCGATTGCTTTTAATCCCGACGAACGCCTTAAAGCAAAGGCGCTAGAGGAAGGGTGGACCATCGTCATCGAACGAAAGAGTATCGCTTATACGTTAAAACGAGGCACAGATGGAACATACGTACTGGCATAAGCAACTACCAGGCAAACCGTTATACCCGGACATAGAATGGAGCAAGCCCGAACGGCGTGATTTAGCGGGTAAGTTGCTCATTATTGGCGGCAACAAACTCGGATTTTCGGCCGTTGCTGAAAGCTACGAAACGTCGCTAAAAACAGGGGTCGGGCAGGTGAAGGTCCTGCTGCCAGATTGCCTTAAAAAGTCCGTGCCACCGACACTACTCGACATACTGTTCGCCGCCTGCACCCCGAGCGGCGGCCTGTCCAAAGACGCCTTGCCTGAACTGCGTGCCGCCAGCGACTGGGCCGACGCAGTTCTGCTAGTCGGTGACGCCGGGCGAAACGCAGAAACGGTGCTTGCCTATGAAGACTTTATTCGCGGTTATTCCGGACCACTTACCGTCACGCGTGACGCCATTGACCTCGTTAAAAACGACCCGGCACTGCTCGTCGAACGACCAAATACGCTACATGTCGCTAGCTTCGCGCAGACGCAAAAGCTATTCAGTGGCGTGTACTACCCAAAAATCCTGACTTTTGGCATGCAGCTTATGCAGCTCGTCGAAGCGCTACATAAGTTCACCATAACGTACCCATGCAGCATCTTAACGCTCCATCAAGACACGCTTATCGTCGCTCACGGCGGCGAAGTCGTCACCCAGCCATGGCAAGAACCAATGGCCATTTGGCGTGGTACCGTCGCTACGAACGCCGCCTCGTACTGGCTATGGAACAGAGCGCATCCGCTGGAAGCGGTTACTACCAGCATTGCGAATTGATTAATACAGAGGTAGAATTGACAATAATTCTATAATAATGTATAATAGATTATTGTCACCGTTGCGGAAATGTAAGTACGCGACCACGAGCACTTAAGGAGAATCATGACCGGCAAACTGCTGGACGTGAGCACCATGCCGTTCGAGCGGGTGCACACCTGCGAGGACAAGACCGAGATCGACCTGCGCGAGTTCTTGGACCTGCACTACGACGTCGTCCAGGCTCTGGCCGGCAACGAGCTGGTACGGAACAACGACAGCTTCGGCTTCGCCATGGCGGCCCCGATGTGGGACGGCGACCTTGACGAGCTGCAGCAGCGCGGCAACTTCTGGGACACGCCGGACGAGTTCGTCTGGTTCGTTGGCGGCTGGGGAGACAACCGAGACCGCTACATCGCGAACGCCGTTCGCAAGATGCGAGCGCTGTTCCGGCCGCACAAGATGTCGGAGGCGTGGGACCCATACCTCTGTGAGAGCACTCTTGAGATGCGGTTCGACCTTCCCGGCGCCTTTCGCGACAAGGTCGAGCAGCAGAACCCGGACGGCACGTTCCCGTGGGGAGACTTCCCGTGGGGCGGCGGCGTCATGGTCCGCATGGGCCCGCTGACGCTCGCCGGCGCGGTCAGCTGCCTCAGCGAGATCGAGGACGACATGGTCGCTCGGCTCATCCTGGGCGGCATCGGCCAGCGCATCGTGAACGGCAACAAGCTGCTCAAGGACTGATCTTCATGCTCTGACGAGCCCTCTTCCACCGTTCCTACAAAAAGGAAACGCCCTGGAAGGGGGCGTTTTCAATTGAAAATCCTTAAATGGTACCGCGAGCCGGACTTGAACCGGCACGTCCTAATGGACATCAGATTTTGAGTCTAACGTGTCTACCAATTCCACCATCGCGGCATACTCAAATTACATCTGATATTGTACAATGAACCCAAGTGGGAATCTATAGCAATGCGTCCTGAAGATCGACAAATCCAAAGCGGTGACCCCCGAGGGAGCGTCCAACCGCCAAAGCGCGACAATTCGGCCGCCCAGTCGGCCGCTGCCGATATAGCTCGCACGCAGTTAGATTCCATCTATTCAGGTCAGCCCGCGACCGCAGCAACAACCCCGGAAGGGCAAGCGCTTCCGACCACGTACCGCCGCACCCACGACGCAGCCACCTCTGCCAACCAAAAGGAATGGCAAGACTACCATTCGGCGTGGCAAGAGTATTACCAGAAATACTACGAACAATACTATGTTGGAGCGGTTAATCAGGTTCATCACGCCTACACTCAGCATGCCGCCACGCTAAAAGACCAGTCCACCGCGGCTCCCGAAGCAGGGAATGACAGCTTGAGTAAAGAAGAGGCCATGGATGACCTGCGCGTGCAACTGCTTGGCAGGGTCAAGACAGCAAGTAAGCGCGTTCGCAAAAGCCGGCATTTCATCCCAATTACGGCAGCATTGGTCGTTTTGCTCTTATTCTCATTCCTCCAGTACAACCGGGCCATTATCGCGAACGTCAAAGCGTATGTCACTCCCGGCGAAATCGATCCGCAGAATATTGTTGTCGATCCTAATGCTAGCCTTCAGGTTAGCCAAGATCCACGACTAATCATTCCTAAAATCAACGTCAATGTACCCGTTAATTACAACACCACCCCAGATCAAGCGTCGCAACTTAAAGCAATGGAAAACGGCGTGGCCTACTTTGGCATACCTGGCGCAAATAGCAAGCCTGGCCAAGTGGGCAATACCGTTATTTCTGGCCACTCAAGCAATGATTTCATGGAAACCGGTGATTACAAGTTCGTTTTCGCGCTACTAGAGCGGTTAAAGCCCGGGGATATCTTTTACCTCCATTACAATGGCATACGTTACACCTACAACATTACAAAGACGCGTGTCGTTAAGCCAACCGATGTTAACGCCCTCGTATATCCGACCACCAAGCCCGAAGCTACATTAATTACTTGTACGCCGCTTGGAACGGCGTTGAACCGGCTGCTTGTCATAGGTGAGCAGGTAAGCCCCGACCCAACATCAGCCACGGCCGCTCCTACGAGCAGCGGGTCCGACAAGGGCATCGTTCTGCCAAGTAACTCACCAACGTTATTCGAAAAGATATTTGGCGGGTAGGCTATTCAAGAATCATTAGGCTGCGCTGAATGGCGTAGCCTTTTTCGGTTGCGCCAATAGTGTAGATGTATTTGCCATCATCGCTTTGGACGGCATCGAACGTCGTAGTGAGGTCCGTAATGTGGTGCGGGTTAGCACCGTCGAATTCAAGTACTTCCAGCTGTTTGCCGTCAGTTAAGTAGAAGTGGTATTTGTCGAGCCATCGTAGCTCGCGCGTGGCGGGAGTTTTGAAGGCGGTGATTGATTGTCGTTCTAACTCAATATCGTATGTCTGCAGGCCACTAGGGTACTGGGCTAGCACGAACCGACCGCTAGTACGAATAGACAGGTGGTCTGCTGGCGCAGGTAGGGCGCTTGTGAACACTCGGTTCATGCTGATTGAATCGTCGGATTGGCTTGAAGGCAGCTGCCGTAATTTATAAATATCGAGCTGGCTTCCGACCGTGATAACAAGATATGGGTCTGAAAAGTAGTCTGCTAGTGCCACCAAGGTCTTTTCGGTCGATGCGATGCGCTTTATAACCCTGACCTTGTCGCCGCCAAGCGAGATGTAGCCGACTGATTGGCTGCCATCTGGATCGGTACGTACGACGAGTACTGCGTCGTTCTTATACAGCGACATGTACGACACCGATGATGCCAGCACTCCCGACAGGGTATCGTTGGCGGTATTGACCGTGCGTAGTTCGCCTTTGGCGTTGCGGATAACCAATCGGTCGGACGAACGAGGGTCGAACATAACTTCGGCAATATCCGGCACATACTTGCGTGTCAGATTAACGGCCTCTTCGGAGTCGCGGCGGTCGACCAGCAGGCGCTCGGTCGTCGTGCCGTAGGTTATATCAACCAGCAAGCGGTCAGAGTCATTTGCCCATTTGGATAGGGTAATTGTTGACGCCTTGTCGGTCGGAAGCACAGCTGCCGGAAGCGTAATTCGAGTGAGCTTAGGGGTATCTCCCGTAATGTCAGCGAAGGTTATGACCGGCTTCGTCGCGTCTTCGATTAACGCGAACCGGTCGCCGTTTGGTGCCGACAGCGCGCCCGCGAGGGCGTCAAACCGTGTTAGCTGCTTAGTCGTAACACGGTTCGGCACCAACTGCGTGTAGTTAAGCCACAAAACCTCGCCCGACCGCACGTCGACGTTCTTCTTCCATGATTGGTAGCCTTTCCGGCTCATGGATACGTCGTAATTACCTGGATTGACGGTGATCTTAGATGGGGTAAGGTCGGTAAGCTTGGCTTTGCCAATAGTTACGTTAGCGTCGGTCGGACGCGACGCGAATTGAACTAACCCTCCCTGTTCAATCGTGCTCGTGTCGCGATTGAATCGGTAGCCGAGCATGACGAACACCAGGAATGTCACGAGCAAAAGAACCGCAATTGTCATAAACGAATAAATAGCGACGCGGCTTATAAGTTGCCGGCGTTTTGAGGGTGCTCTGTACATAGGGATATTATACATCGCTGCGCTTAGGTTACATTTAGTATTGCAACGTGCTTATGGCGGCGGTATGATAAGAACAACCAACAGGGTAGAAAAGGGAAAACAGGAACAGACATGAGTCAACCGAACGTTGTTTCGATAGGTGGAATCGACTACGACAGCCACACCGGCCTGCCACTAACGGCACAAAAGGAAGCGCAGCTCCACAAGGAAATGCGACGCGTACAGTCCGTTCACGCCAAAGGCGTACACCAAGCGCAGCAGCGCTCTGTGGCGCTTAACCGTCGGTTCGTCAAAAAAGCTACGGTTGCCAAAAAGTCTGTCGCCCCAACTGCAGTTAGTATGGATGTCCGACGTCCTGTCAGCCGCAGTCCCCATATTTCAAAGTTCGCCCGTGACCCACAAATGAAAGTCGCGAATAAGACCGTTTCGACCGACATTGCACCGGTTCGTCACCCGGTCGCCGCGAAGGCACACGCCGTTTCAGCGGCAAAGCATACTGCCAAAGCACCAACCTCGCACCCAACCAGCCGCGATATCAAGCACGCCGAACTAGGCAAGGCACTAGCGAACGCCAGTACGCCTTCTCACCCGACCAAGCAGCCTCGTCGCCGAGCATTCCATGTCGCTGCCGCCAGCCTTGGGCTACTACTGATTACGGGTTACTTTACGTATTTGAACATGCCAAACTTATCCGTTCGCGTCGCTGCCGCTCAAGCTGGCATTGACGCAACGTACCCTGAATACCGTCCAGTTGGCTACCGCTTGGACGGTCCAGTCGCCTACCAAAGTGGTGAAGTCAGCATGCGATTCACTTCTAATTCGGCACCGATTGCATTTTCATTGAACCAATCAAAGAGCAGCTGGGACTCTGCCGCACTACTTGAAAAATACGTTAACCCTCGCTCGAAGGGCAACTACGCTACCTATAGCGACGCCGGACTTACTATTTACACCTACGGTACCGACGCTGCATGGGTTAACGGCGGTATTTTGTACACCGTCGAAGGCAATGCGCTACTTAGCAACGAACAAATCCGTCGCCTCGCTACAAGCATGTAGTATTGCGCGGTCCTCCGGACGTCTATCTCTGTTATAATCGGGGTAATGACCAACATTAGAACTCGATTCGCTCCTAGCCCGACTGGCTTTATGCATGTCGGTAATCTTAGAACTGGATTATTTGCATACCTGACTGCCAAAAATGGGGACGGAGCATTCATATTACGGCTTGAAGACACCGACAAAAACCGTGAGGTTGAAGGCTCGGCTGACCACATTAAAGAGTGTCTTAAGCTACTTGGCATCACTTGGGACGAAGGCCTGGATGTCGGCGGTCCATACGCGCCGTACCAACAAAGCGAGCGGCTTGATATTTATAAAGCCTGGGCGCAAAAACTAATCGATGCTGGTCGCGCCTACGCCGACCCGTATACACCCGAGGAAGTACAGGCTTTCCGCGAGCAAGCCCAAAAAGAAAAGCGGGCATTTTTGTACCGCAACCACCGGCCAGAAAACCCACCGGCTTGGGACGGCACGCAGCCACTTCGGTTCAAGTCAGACCCGAAAGCCTATGAGTGGCACGATGAAGTCATGGGTGACCTACACTCAGGCCCAGAAGTCGTTGATGATTTTATTCTGATCAAAAGCGACGGCTACCCAACCTATAACTTTGCCCATATTGTGGACGATGCTGAAATGAAGGTGAGCCACGTTATTCGCGGCCAAGAATTTCTTAGCTCGCAGCCGAACTACATGAATCTCTACGAAGCGCTAGGCTTAACCCCGCCGATTTTCGCCACCATGCCACACATCTTGAATGAGCAGGGCAACAAGAAACTTGGCAAGCGCGACGGCGCAAAAGACGTGCTAGATTATGTACGCGAAGGGTACTTGCCGGAAACACTACTGAGCTTTATTGCGACACTCGGCTGGAATGATGGCACGGAACAAGAAGTATTTACTATGAACGAGCTGGTTGAGAAATTCAGTCTGAAACGCGTGCAACGAAGTGGCGCCCGGTTCGACGAAAAACGTCTGCTGTGGATGAACGGACAGTTCATACGTGAACTATCGTTGGAAGATTTGGAGCAGCGGGTAGCTGACTTTTGGCCGGCCAGCGCCGCGAACGTCGACACCAACTACCGCCGCAAAGTACTTAGCCTGGCCCAGGACCGCTTGAAGACGCTGGCCGACTTGCCGCTCCTTACTTCGTACTTTTTCACTGAGCCAACTGCTGATATGTCGCTTATTACCGACAACAAGCAGCTCGCGAAACTCGGGACGAGCGAATGCGCCAATTTACTAAAAGTAGCGCATGAAGCATTGTCGGCAGTTAACGACTGGACCGCAGCGTCAGTACAGGATACTCTGAACAATCTGCTTGAAAAAACCGGTCAGAAACCAGGAACGCTCTTCAGCCTTATTCGAATCGCAACCACATGGGCGCCGTTCAGTCCACAATTAAACGATACCCTTGAACTTCTTGGTAAACAGCGCACCCTCGGCCGTCTAGCGAGTGCAGCCAACTACCTTAGTTAAGCATAAGCTTCATGCTATACTGAGGGCATTATGGGGCCCCGACAGTCACCTATAAAAAGGTTTTTCGTACGCCTTCTAGCTGGCGTTCGTTCGCATCCTGTGCGAACCTACCTTCTAGCCGGCTTCGGGTTAGTGCTCGCCGGTGGCCTGGTAACACTTATTTTCTTTTGGCAGCAACCAAAGGAGGTCGAGACCACCGCCAACAAGCCGAAGGCTGCCAAGGTTACTCCGAAGCCTAAGTACTATTCGCCGCTCACTGGAGAGCAGGTTGCGGATGAGAAAGCACGAATCAAGCCTGTTACGGCCATTATGCTTGAAAACAGCCCGGCAGCACGACCACAATCCGGGTTAAAAGACGCTGAAATCGTATACGAGGCCGTTGCTGAAGGCGGAATTACCCGGTTTCTCGCTTTGTACCAGCAGCGTCAACCAGACCTTATTGGGCCAGTCAGAAGTCTTCGTATGTATTACCTGAACTGGGCGACACCGTACGACGCCAGTATTGCGCATATCGGTGGCAGCTACAACGCGCTCAAGAAGGTTCGTGGTGGGGGCTACCGTGACATCGACCAATTCTTTAATAGCAAATACTACTGGCGGGCAACCGACCGGTACGCGCCGCATAATGTATATACCAGTTTTTCTAAGCTAAGCCAGTTGAACGCGCTCAAAGGGTACACGTCGTCCCAGCCAATTGGCTTCGAACGAGCAGACGATAAAAAGACCTCTACACAGGATGCAACCTCGATTAGCCTCAAGATCAGCGGGCCACTATATAACTCGACGTACCAATACGATCCCGCCACCAAACTGTATGCGCGCTCCGAAGGCGGTGCGCCGCACATCGACCGCGAAGCGGGCCAAATAACCGCTAAGGTAGTGATCGCACTGAGAGTCGACATGAGTAAAGTTATGGAAGACGGCTACCGTGAGAACATCACGACCACAGGTAGCGGTAACGTCGTTATTTTTCAGAACGGACAGGCGATAAGCGGAACTTGGTCAAAAATCAGCGACAGCGCTCAAATAACGTTCGCCGACGCCAACGGGCAACCGATCGCTCTGGCCCGGGGCACAACTTGGATTTCAGCGATTCCTAATAGCGGAGGAAATGTATCGTGGCAGTAAAAAGCAAAGCCGCCGAGTCAGAGCAATTACACTTGTTCTGGCCGCGTCACAGGCGCATGACGCTACTACGGGCCATGACCGTCCAATCGTTCATTATCGCGCTTGTCATTGGCGTGATTGTCGTTCTGTATCCCAACCCTCCAATCGGTGCTTGGATCGTCATTAGCATACTCACAGTCATGGCTCTGCTTGGCACATGGGTCGTCACTCTTATGGCCATGAGGCCGGTCAAAGACTTATCCAGCGCACTCGTTCACGTGTCCGGCGAATTAAGCGCGCAGGTTCCACCGAATCTTAACGACAGCTATTATGTCCACACGCGCCTCCGGCCGCTTTTGAAACTTGTGTACGACATGGCAACCAACCAGCCGGGATCGCCCGCTGAAGAAAATAACGAAGGAGCAGTCGTTACAAATGTCGATGTAGCCGGCCAATTAAACCATACGGCTACAGGACTTATCATGCTCGATGCGTCTGGCGAAATCGTGTTTGCCAACAAGAGCGCGCCGATTCTGATTGACGGCAACGGCAAAAAATCGATCGAACTTATCTTCGATGTCGACCCGAGCATTTCACAGTGGCTGGCCGAGCGGGACGAGCACGATATTCACGCCGAAAAAACCTGGCGGCGTATTGCCAACAAACTGACCGGCGAACCAGACAGGCGGCTGTTCGATGTTTACGTGTCATACGAAAAGGGAAGCGAGGCCGAAACAATCATTACGTTGTTCGATCGCACAAACGATTACCAACCCGAAGATGATGATTTGGACTTCATTGCGTTCGCGGCCCATGAGCTACGCGGCCCGATTACTGTTATTCGCGGCTATTTGGACACCTTAAATGACGAACTCGCCGACATCACAGATCCTGATCAGAAAGAACTGTTCCAGCGTCTCATTGTTAGTGCCAACCGGCTAAGTGGGTACGTAAATAACATTCTGAACGCCAGCCGATTTGACCGTCGACATCTCAAGGTGCACCTTGAAGAACAGACGGTGCAAAATATTTATGACACCATAGCAGATGACATGCAAATGAGGGCGACTGCGCAGCAGCGGCTACTTAGCGTATCGCTGCCTGACGGCCTGCCGACAGTTGCCGCAGATTTAAATAGCATGAGTGAAGTGCTAGCCAACTTGATCGACAATGCCATTAAGTATTCCAACGACGGTGGTTCAATCGAAGTTACTGCTGGTGTAAATGCAGACTTCGTTGAAGTCTCGGTCACCGACCACGGTATCGGCATGCCGGCTAATGTTATTTCGAACCTGTTCCATAAGTTCTACCGCTCGCACCGCTCGCGTGAAACCGTCGCGGGTACAGGAATCGGCCTTTATATTAGCAAAGCAATTGTCGAAAGCAACGGTGGCAAAATAAGTGTCCGCAGCGTCGAAGGCCACGGGTCAACATTTACATTCAGTCTACCTATATACTCAACCGTCGCCGATAAACTAAAGACTGGCGTTAACAATCAGGACTTCATTGAACGCTCGTCGAGTGGCTGGATTAAGAATCATGGGGCCTTCCGCGGGTAGGCGGGTATAATACGATTATGGCAATCAAATCGATACTCGTAATAGAAGATGACCGCTTTATCGGCGAAATGTATGTTCGCAGCTTAAAGAAGGCCGGCTACGATGTCGACTGGATGGTAGACGGTAACGATGGGCTGATTGCGGCTCGTAATAAACCGTACGACGTTATACTGCTGGATGTCATGTTGCCTGAACGTCGTGGCAGTGAAATACTTCAGATTCTCCGTGGCGGTGCCGAAGATCTTATTCCGGCCACCAAAGTTATCGTTCTAACCAACTTCGATCAGACCGAAGAGGCACGTCTGGCTATGGAACGTCACGCCGACGGTTACCTTATAAAAGCCGAGATTACTCCGAAAAAACTAATCTCTGTCATCCAAAAACTCGATCAGTAAGATTTGCTGTTTCCGCTTTCGCTTAAGTGCGCTACAATACGTATCAAGTTTTACGAGTCATAAAAGAAAAATCGTGAGCAGAATGTAACCTAGAGGGAAGTAGAGAAAGGGTTGGGCATTTACACCATGCTAAACTTCAAAACCAACAAGCAGCGACAGGTGGGCTTTACGCTTCTGGAAGTCCTGTTGGTCGTCGCGGTTATCGCGCTTCTGGCCGGAATCGTGATTGTCGCTATTAACCCAAACAAGAACTTGGTTGGCACACGCAATTCGCAGCGCTCAGCCGACGTCAACACAATCTTGAACGGCGTCTACCAACACTCAATTGACAACAAGGGTACTCTGCCGGCAGGTATTACCAACACTGCTACCGAAATTTGTGCAACCGGTGGCGGCTCATGTACTAGCCTAGTTAACCTATCAGCTATTACGACAAGCGGTAAATACCTTGTATCTATTCCTAAAGATCCACAGTGTCCAAGCGTATGTTCAACCGATGGCGTTGGTTACACCATTATGAAAGACGCCAATGGCCGTGTAACAGTGGCAGCTCCAGACGCTGAACAAAGCAAAACCATCTCGGTCACCAAATAAAACAAACCTTTCCGACTTTCTGACTCTACAGAATAATGCCAACAAAGCACCCGCCAAACATGCGGGTGCTTTTCTTTACGCATGCTAGACAACAGGGGTGGAAGTTGGTAGAGTAATGAAGTTGGTCCCGTCGTCTAACGGTTAGGACATCAGGTTCTCATCCTGGCAATCGGAGTTCGATTCTCCGCGGGATCACCACGTAAATGCCCCAGCCCGTCTGGGGTTTTTACGTGGTACTTTCAGTTGTAAAAGTCGAATCCGAACCGAATGCTATAACAAGAAATGGGTCAGAAAAGCTGCCTCTTAGCTTTTTTGACCGTGACGCATATATACCTTGGGATTCTTCATTTGCGGCTAATAAGATTATAGCCTCAATTTACGTAGAACATTAATCTTGGTGTTTTCAACTAACGGGATATAAGCATAAGTATTATAATACATTGTTGACATAGACGCAAAATAAGCGTATTTTACTAACAACACTAAAAGTTTCTTCTACAAATATTAAATTTACATAAGCTCACATGAATAGGGCAGTAAAGGAGAAGGTATGGGTAAACGCATCATTTCAGCACTCGTTGTAGTAGCTGCAATGGTGGGCGCGGTGGGACTACTACAAACTAACTCGGCAAATGCTACCGTTGTGGTAGCTGACAAGGTGGAAATTTGTCACCGAGATAACAATGTCAAAAAGCCATATGGCCCAAAAAAGATAGAGGTGAGCACCAGCGCCATCTTTACACAGGGTCATAATGGGCACAATGGACCGGTTGCTACATCAGAAGCAGTCGCTCAAGCTTTGAAAGATGACCATGACGACTGGGGTGACATCATCCCGCCGTTTAATTACAAAATCGGAAATAGTACTTTTAGCTACCCAGGCAAAAACTGGACAACTGCTGGTCAAGCAATCTGGAACAAGGGCTGCCAGTATGTCGTTGACCCCGAAGGTACTGCGGCTTACTCACTTAAATGCGAAGAGATTAGTCTTAGTGAACCAACCGGTGTTAAACCTGAAGGCGCTAGCTACCAATACTACATCGATGGCAATCCTGTCGGACTTGGTTCGCAGAGCGTAACCGCTGGTGGACATGTCATCACCCTGAAAGTAAACGGCACACTTGTTGACACTAAAGAAGTAGCAGTTGAAAAGTGTGAACGGCCACAAGGCAAATCCCACTACAAAACCTACTGTGAAGCTATTAAGCTGAAGAGTCCTTGGTACGTGAAGCCTAATAACGCTCAGTACCAGTACTACATCGACGGCTCGCCTGCATCACTAGGCATGAACGAAGTCAGCAAGGGTTGGCACGTCGTGGTACTTAAGGTAAATGGCAAGGTTGTTGACTTTGACTGGGTATACGTCAAGGAATGCAAGGAAGAACCGAAGCCAGCTGATGTTTCGGTAACATTGGTATGTGATCCTGTAACCAATAAGTTCACCTTTACTATCCGAAACGATGGTGAAGCAAGCGCTGAAGTAATGTTCAATGACGAAACCTTCACACTTGATGGTGGCAAAGAAGCTGTCCGAACCCTTGATGGTGGCGGTTCCCTAACTCTAAAGGTAGATGGCGATGTCTATGTCACCGAAGGTGGCGAGAAGTACGAGAACAAGGTATTCGTTTCTTGCCAAGGCCAAGGAAGTACTGGAACTCCAGTCACAGATGGTCAAGGTGCAGTTACCGGCGTAGTTTCACTGCCTAATACAGGCAGCGCTGCTGGCCAAATCGCTTCACTGATCGCCCTAATCGCTTCTGTCGGAACCGCTGTTGGTGGTTACGTCTTGCGAAACCGCGCTGCTTCAACGCTTTAATCTGAAAGGTTTACGTTGAAACGGTTGGGCAACATAACTACAAGGATACCGCTCATTTTACGAGTGGTATCCTTGTATGTCGTGGTGGGGGTACCGCTTTGGTATGCATCAACGACCATTCAGCCGCCCAAAGTCGTCGCTACGGTTCATCCGGCACAAAACCGTCAGATTACCACCGAAGTTACCCGGTCCATCAAAACCGGTGCACCGGTCTCCGTACTGGTGCCGAACGTCGGTATTAACCTTTCGGTCATTGATGGAACGTATGACGCCGCGAAAGATAGCTGGACGCTGACCGACGACAAGGCGCAGTTCGCTACCATGACCGACCGTCCGAATGACCGCGCCGGTAATACGTTCATTTACGGTCATAATACCGATCCGGTATTTGCCAAGCTCGCCGGCCTTAAAGTAGGCGACGTTGCCGAAGTGAAGACTGCTAACAACCTGACGTTCCGCTACGTATACAGCGGCGAACAAATCGTACAGCCAAGCAATACCGACATTTTGAACGCCGAACCTGCCACGCCGCGCCTGACCCTGATGACCTGTGAAGGTATATTCAGTCAGACCCGCAGGGTCATGTTCTTCGACTTTACGGAGGTCGTGTAATGTACGCACCGTTAGCCGCAACCGTAGCTGTTCTTGTCGTGTTTATACTGCTACAAATGATCGTTGATACGCGGCGCAGCAAGCGTTTCAAGGCGGTCAGTAAACAGCTTCTTGAAGTAGGGAAACATCAGTCGCTTACGACAATTAGTGTGGTAATACGCGAAAAGAATGGCAAGCAGCAAGTACTAGACCTTCTCGATCACTTAGCCTCATTTAAGTACGATAAGCTACAGGTCGTCGTCGTGCCACGTTCACGCAGCGCCCGCGACAGCCAATACCTTACCGACTACCGAGCGGCTCACCCCAAAATGAACATCCGAATCGTTCGATCAAGTGGTCGTCGCGACGACATGTCAATTGCTAAACGACATGCCCGCGGCGAACTTGTACTTTGGATGAGTCCGTTCGAACGGTTGTCACCACGCTTCTTTGAACGTGCGTCGTATGAATTCGCGAACCCGCTTATCGACAAGGTTAACGTCCCGTACCGCCACCAAGCGGCTCGATCGGTCGCCGATTTGGTCGCCATGTGGTCAAGCGTACGAGCAGAAACGATCGACGCTATCTTAGGGAAGAGTGCACGTCCGCATCAAGCGATATATCGACGAACCGCATTCAATCGCAGCACGTCACCTGATGACTCTGTAAAAGCCGGCACGCCGATTGCTGTCATTCGACGTCGCGGTTCGTCTGATATGCGTAATATCTTAGTAGTTTCAGCCAATGTACTTGTAGCCGCAGCGCTCGGCTACGCTGCCATGTATTATTTGTCGACCCAGTGGTTCTTTACGGTACTGGCAGTCGCGTCCGTCTATCTGTTATCCAACCTGTTCTGGCTTTCGTCATCTAAGCGATATTCTTGGCGTGAAGCCGCGGCACTTATAGCGGTATTGCCATTCGCTGTGCTTGGCGACTCTTTCGTCCGTACTAAACGAAGTTAAAGTTCCAACATTTTATCCGATATTATTGTTGATTTATCAAGTACTAAGGAGTATAAACAGTACATACGCTTAAGGACCGCCCCCGAGCAGGTGGTTCCCGGGTATCGTAGCCAACGATGCCTGCTAGGTGCGTACCGTAACAAACAGGGAAGAGGAGCTCATGACCGAGATGGTCCTGACCTACAACGATGTTCTCCGCGCAGTTCGCACATCCAGGTGTGTGACCACCAAGAAGCGCAACTCCGCCAAGACCCGCGTGGGCATCTACGGCGAGACCTTCCAGCACGCCGTCGCCCGTCTTGCCGCCAAGCTCGGCGCCAAGTTCCGGGTCGTCATGCAGCACGTCATCAACCTTCAGGCTCAGCACAAGCTCAGCTACGTCAACAAGCGGCTGGTTCCGACTGGCGACCACGACCGTTCGTACATCGACAAGCGGCTGCCGGTCATCCCGGCGGCCACCCACGAGGTCATCGACCTCATCACGCGGCCGGCTCCGGCAGACCGCGACGTCGACCCGGAGCTCACGCGCTGGCCCGAGTACCTCGATCAGCTGAACGTCCCCACGGGTGACCTGTTCCGGCAGGCCATCTGGGGGAGCGACATTGTCCCGGCCGACGGCCAGGACAACTGGCAGGCAAGGAGTCGTGAGGCCGTCATGGCCGACCACCCCACGAGCATGATCCGAGGCCTCCGCATCGCCTGATCTTCCCCAACAGTCGTGAACCGGGACCGACCACTACGGTCGGTCCCGGTTCACCGGAAATCTCGATATGTCAGCCCCACGGGGCTTTTTTGTTGCCCTTAGGCAGCCTTTGGAAGCATAGTTGGCTTGTGACCACCATAAATACGCTCTAAGTCTGCCTTTGTCAGGTTTCCGCCGTTCGCTTTGTAGGTCTGTATAGTGTCAGTCGTCCGTTTGCGCCTTCCGCTGTGGGCTAATGGGTGAAGCAGCGACGCATGCGTGCCACCGCGCACAAGTTTGACGTATACATTAGGGTGCTCTTCCCAGGCTTCGCGCACTTCATCAACGTTACTCATAGCATCGTGCCCGTATATAATATCGATTCCGGCCGCATCTTTCGGCACCCAGCCGATTGTCGTACCGCCTTCGCCACTAACAAGACTCCTCAGCGTACCAGTCAGCGTGCTGGCCATGAAGTTCGGGTTTAACGACGTCGTACCGCTTAGCACATGCAATTGTCCCTCTTTCGCTAAGCATGCCGAAACCGCTATGCCGCCGACGAGTGTCGTAAGCGCCCACGTTCCTACCTGAGGAAGGTCTTTCATGTCGAGCCGTGTAATGCCGCAACGCGCTTTGTTGTCGAATGTTACTATGTCGGCACCATATTCTGGCGCATATAAGTACTGACCAGGCGTCGTCATGCTATCACGAGAATCACCAATTGCTATTTGATGCTTAGAAAGCCCATACAGGTCAGAGACTGTGGCAAATAGGTATTGTTCAATCTGTGCCGTGCGGGCAAGAGAGGTCTGATACGCCTCATTGACCGTTTCGGGTACCCGAAGCCATTCCAACAGACCAGGAAGCTGCGTACCACTATGCGGTGAGCCTACTTGAAGCACCGCCTGGCTGTTATCGGCAAACAATTTATTAGCACGGTCTTCAGCGTAGCCCCCAATGGTCGTAAACCAAGCTGCGCCGCTTGTGATTGTAATGTCCGTATCTTCGCGATCACCGTCTGGTATGTATGCACGAACCAGGTGATCAACCCCATTCACATCGATCTGATGTAGTACCTTGCGGCCAATATGCCTACCTCGGCGGGTAACAAACTCTTCGGTCTCAAGCGGTTTCTTATAGTTATGGTTGGTGATTTCAAGGTCAAAAAAAGGCCTATCTTCTATAGACCCGTCTTCTTTTTCATACGCTACCATCGTTGCGCCGCCGCGTTCCCACAGTTCTTCTGCAGGTGGTAGTAGATGATCAAATACTTTTTCTGCTATTTCTTTCATGCCGTCTCTCAATCCGGTGTGTCTTCATCATACTCCCAAATACCTTAAAAACAATAGTGTTTTTATTGCTCCAACATGGCAAATTTGCCATAATGAAGCCAGATTACAAATAGGGGGCAAGGACTTATCCAACCGATCACGCTGACACGCTTCTGGCATCGCCGTATTACCGAGGCGACGATGTTCGTTTCGGCTGTCGTGGCGGCGCTGTACATACTGTCGCTCGTCATGCCCAAAGCCGACCTGGTAGTGTTATTTCCGGTCGGCGTTATAAGTGCCGTGGCGGCAGTAGTAACATTCGTCGTCTCACTGGTTCTATACCTTAAACCGCCACAGAACGCGATTGGCACATCGACGTTTATTGTTTATGCACTGCTCGTCCTTACAATTGCATCGGTCGTCTTTTTTACCGGCGAATCAAATTCGCCGTTCATTGGGTTGTGGATTGCCGTTGGGGTATTCGCAGGTGTGTTTGGCTGGAAGGGCTTCGCGCTCATTCTACTACTTATTGCTGGGTACGACGCGTACGCGTACCTACGCCACGTGTCGCCGGAATCGCTTATCATTGCGTCGCTGGCATCAATCGCCCCGCTCGTCGCTAGTTTCATCATTTGGCATTCGCGCTCTGCCAAAGAGGTACAGCAAGCCAAAGCCTATAAAGAACTTGCGAGCGAGCTTAGTCACGAAGCCAACAAGTCCGAAACCGTTATTAACGCCATCAACGACGGCGTAATATTAGTGGACAAAGAGGGCGTCATTCAGCTAATCAACCCGGCAGCCCAGCGCATAATCGGCTGGGGCCAGGAAGACGCCGTAGGCTTAAGCTACAAATCGGTCATTAAACTGAACGACAAATCAGACAAACCACTGACACCAGAGGTCGACCCGGTACAACAAGTACTTGTCACCGAACAGGAAGTCCATTCTGAAGATTTCTCGGTCATGACCGAGGCTGGCAAGAAGGTGTTACTTTCGCTTATCGTATCGCCAATCGGTCATCCTAGCACCGGCGCTATTATGGTGTTTCGCGACATGACCAAAGAAAAATCCGAGGAACGCGAACAGGCCGAATTCATTAGTACTGCCAGCCACGAAATGCGCACCCCAGTCGCGAGCATAGAAGGTTACTTAGGACTGGTTCTAAACCCAGCTACCGCTACGATTGACGACAAGGCTCGCGATTACGTTGAAAAAGCCCAGGCCGCCGCCAAGCACTTAGGACGGCTGTTCCAGGATCTGCTTGACGTGTCAAAGGCAGAAGACGGCCGCATGACGAACGACCCCAGCGTGGTCGACGTCGTAGAGTTCGTGGGTGACGTTGCCGAAGGACTTAAGCCAAAAGCCGTCGAAAAAGGACTACGTTTCCTTTATAAACCACTGCCTGAAGGCGAATCACCAGAACGGCAAATCGCTCCCGTGTACTACGCACACGTCGACAACGACCACCTACGCGAAGTTATTGCCAACTTGGTTGAAAACGCCATTAAATACACCCCACAGGGCGATGTTGTCATTGACGTCGGCGGTGACGAGACAAAGGTGACAATAAGCGTGCAAGACAGTGGTATTGGTATTCCAACCGAAGACATACCGCACTTATTCCAAAAGTTCTACCGCGTCGACAACAGCGATACCCGCGAAATCGGCGGGACCGGCCTTGGACTGTACCTGTGCCGCCGATTGGCCGAACTTATGGGTGGCCAAATCCGCGTCGAAAGCGAATACAAAAAGGGGAGTACCTTTTACGTTGACCTACCTCGCATCGACCACACTGAAGCCCAGCGACTCATGGAAGCTGCTACCGCCGCTAAGCAAATGGCCGAAGAAACAGCCGAAGCGCAGCCAACACCAGCTCTCATAACACCGGTAGAGCCTGCACAACCTCAACCTGTCGCTCAACCACTCTCTGCCATGCCGCAACCGACTCCGGTCCCCGCACCCCAACCACTGCCTACGACACCAGCCCCGCAACCCGTTCAACAACCGGCCCAGCCTGTCACGCCACAGCCGCCAGCCAACGTCCCATTAACTCAGCTTGAGCAAAATCCCACCGCTTATACGCAGCCACGTGCACCAATTCAAATTCCAGTACGTGGACCAACTGATTCGAAACAACCATAACCGGTATGGCAATTTAAAAAGGGAGCGGGTACAATAAGGGCAATATGGCAAAGATACTACTGGTAGAAGACGACAAGAGTCTTCGCGAAATATATGGGGTGAGGCTCCTTGCCGAAGGCTATGACATCGTTTCCGCCGGTGACGGCGAAGAAGCGCTGGCAATGGCCATAAAAGACCGTCCTGACCTGATTGTTAGCGATGTCATGATGCCAAAGATTTCAGGCTTCGACATGCTGGACATCTTGCGCTCGACTACCGAGACCAAGAATATCAAGGTCATCATGATGACCGCACTTTCGTCTGAAGACCAACGCCAGCGCGGCGAACAGTTAGGTGCAGACCGTTACCTGGTTAAAAGCCAAGTTGGTATCGAAGACGTTGTCCGCACCGTTCACGAAGTCCTGGGTGACGCCCCAAGCCTGCCAGGCGCTAACGCATTCGGCTCCAACGCACCATCGGCCGTACCACGACCTGCTGCTACAGCCGTTCCACTTCGCCCAGCAGCCCCTGCACCCGCACCAGCTCAGGCTCCCGCTGCTCCGCAACCCGCTGTGCCAGCACCTGTAGTACCAACACCTCCGCCAGCTACACCTACACCAGCGCCCGTTGCCCAGCCGCAACAACCAGTTGCGCCGGTCGCCCCGGTAACGCCAGTAGCTCCTCAGCAACCGGTCGCTACGACATTGCCACAACCGACTGCGCCATTTTCGACCGCCCGCCCAGCCGGGTTAGCCGACCGCATTATTCAGCCGCTTGAACGTCCCGAAGACCCATCCGAACCGATTGGCAGCCTAATGGACAAAGAACTTGGCAACTCGACTGCCGAACCTGATTTGGCACCACCAGCCGCTCCTCCGGCGCCTCCGATTCCTGCACCCACGCCGCCAGCACCTGCAGATGACACGCCTCAGGTCCCGCCAGCACCCAAGCCAACCGACATGCCTTCTAGCGTTTCGTTCGAAGAAACGCCACGGCAATAGGTCCTTACTTCGGCGCTTGTTATACTTAACTGGTGACAAACGAACCAACTCGCTTAAACAAATACCTTGCTCTTCATATGGGCATTTCTCGACGTGAGGCCGACGAACTAATAGAAGGCGGCAAGGTAACTGTTAACGGCACCGTGGCTATTCTTGGCTCTCAGGTTGCAGAAGGCGACACTATAACTGTTAACGGCAAAACACTAGAAGGCCGCACTGATTTTCGCTACGTTCTGTTTAATAAGCCAGTCGGGTACGTATGCTCGCGTAAACCCCAGGGTGAAAACCCGACGATTTATGAGCTTCTTCCCGCAGATATGGCATCACTTAAGCCAGTCGGCCGGCTCGACAAAGACAGCTCGGGGCTTCTCGTCCTCACCAACGACGGTGATTTCGCGCACCAAATGACACATCCGTCATTCCACAAAGTAAAGGTCTACCAAGTCAGCCTCGATAAATCATTAGAACCACTTCATCAGCAAATGATTGCCGATTACGGCGTCGAGATTGGCGACGGTACCAGCCAGCTGGCGCTCGAGCGTGTCGACGACGACCGTAAAGACTGGGTCGTCACTATGAGCGAAGGCCGCAACCGCCAAATTCGCCGCACCTTCGGAGCGCTTGGCTATACGGTGACCGCACTTCATAGGACAAATTTCGGCCCATACACGCTTGCTGACCTTCAAAGCGGCCAAACCAAAGAGCTGTCCAACATTAGCTAACTGAGACGCCTTCATGCCGCTTATGCTCGCTAATCTGTATTACCTCTGTTATAATATCTCTAATTATGGCGACTAAACTTCCTACCGTGGCGATTATCGGCCGTGCCAACGCGGGCAAAAGCTCGCTTTTTAATCGTCTCGTAAAATCACAGCAGGCAGTCGTCGCCCGTGAAGCCGGTACGACGCGTGACAATGTTATTGGCAAGGTGACTTACCGGAACGAAGGCGCGGAAGCCCAGTTTTGGCTGGTCGACACCGCTGGTCTTAAAAACCCCGAAGACGAATTCGAAGCTAGTATTCAGGACCAGATCGAAGAAGCCGCCGACGCTGCCGATGTTATTTTGGTGGTCGTCGACAGCACCCAGCACCCCGGTGACGAAGAGCGCACCGTCGCTAAAAAGGCGCTAAAGAGCAAAAAACCGGTCATCCTTGTTACAAACAAAGCCGATTTAAAAGGTAGCCTGCCGGACGACGAGTTTAAGCGCTTCGGCATTTCTACCATTATTCGCACCAGCGCCGAGCACAACCAAGGTATTTCTGAACTCTTGGACGCTATCGCCGAGCTCGTTCCGCCAGCGCGCGAACGCGATGCGGATGATGTACTGCGAGTAGCTTTAATCGGCCGCCCAAATGTCGGTAAAAGTAATCTATTTAACCGCCTCGCCGGCAAGCAACAGGCAATCGTGGCTAATGTCGCCGGCACTACGCGCGACGTTAACCGTGTGCAGGTAAACTACCACCAGCGCACCATCGAACTACTCGACACTGCTGGTATTCGCCGCCAGGGCAAGCAAGAGGTAGGAATCGAAAAGTTCAGCGTACTACGCACCCTGCAGGCAATCGAAGAATCCGACATCTGTCTACTGCTCATGGATGTCAACGAACTGAACACGCAGCTCGACCAGCGCCTGGCTGGCATTATCAGCGAGGCAGGTAAAGGCCTGGTTATTGTTGTATCCAAGTGGGACAGCGTCGAAGGCAAAGATGCCTACACGCGCGACGCCTTGGCACCAAAAATCGGCTACAACTTTAAATTTACCCCGTGGGCGCCGCTTATTTTCACCTCCAGTGTTACCGGGCAGAACGTTACCAAGCTGTTCGACCTGGTCACCGACATCGACAAACGCCGCAAGCAGGCAACCAAGACCCGTGTACTAAACGACTTGCTACAAAAAGCTATTGACCGGCACCCACCGGCAGGACTCAAGAACACCCACCCGAAGCTTCGCTACATGGTGCAAACCGACGTCAGCCCACCGTGGTTCGTCATTCACGGTAGCAACCTGAAGTTCGTTCACTGGAGTTACAAGCGCTACTTGGAACGCCTGGTGCGCGAAGCCTACGATTATTCCGGAACTCCTATAAAATTCAGCTTCCGCGACGAAAAGCAAATCAAAGAAAACCGCCAGCGTATCGCCGACGGTAAAGACCCTATTAATAAGTCTAAAAAAGAAGTCTAAAAAAGAAGAAGTGCCCCGTCCTCCAACCGCTCGCGCGGAAGGAGGACGGGGCAGGCGAGGGCTCGGATCAGCCGAGCAGACGATCGAACGCCTCGCCGAGAGGCACGCGCTCGCCCTTGTGGACGAACCATGCCTCTTGCACCGGCCGAGCAGCAGCCGCCGGTGCGGGGGAAGGGACGACAGAAGTGGCGCGTGCAAACGCACGACGCTGACTTCCACGAGCCGTCTTCAGGCAGATGAACGCGATGCCAAGAATGCTGGCCTGTGCGAACACTACCTTGTACCAGCTGTCTCCCATCATCAGGAAATAGCCAGTGACGGCGACCAGCGACAGCAGCACCGCTGCCACTCCGCCGATCCCGAATGTAAAACGGAACTTGCCAGCCTCATACACCGACTTGTTCGACATTACTGGACTCCAATCTCTATAGGGGAAGTGAGGGTGTCCAACTTTCATAATAACACTATTGCTTATAATTGTCAATAGTCTATACTTACTTTAAAGATATGAAAATCGTGTTTGGTCTTGGAAATCCTGGCGAAAAGTACGCTAAAACCCGGCATAACACCGGATTTTTGACACTGGACGCATTCGCCGAAGGGCAGGGAGTCCAGTTCAAGGACGCACCAAAGTTCTATGCGCAGGTGGCCGAGACAAACATAGACGACGAAAAAGTCCTGCTCGTGAAACCCCAAACCTTTTACAACGACACTGGTCGTTGCTACCGGGCAATTGTCGACTTTTACAAGGTCGACCCGCACGACACGCTGGTCATTCACGACGAACTGGCGCTGCCGTTCGGCACAATCCGCAGTCGGCTCGGAGGTAGTGACGCCGGTAACAACGGTGTAAAGTCAGTCAACCAGCACGGCGGTGAAGCGTCGGCACGCTTACGAGTCGGTGTAGCTAACGAACAGCGATCTGTCATAGGTGACGTCGATTTCGTGCTTGGGCGGTTCAGTACTGCAGAACAAAAGACGTTCGAATCGACGCTGGTCCCAAAGCTTATCGAATGCATTCACGAATTCGCTCGGGACAACCATTTGCATACCAGCTTCACCCTTATTGACAATCATCCCGACCAAACCGTATAGTACGCCCTAGATTTCGCGTCAGCAGCAACATCATCCATGCCTGTTCGAACCGAAGTTGAAGTTTGACAGGTGAACACTCAACCGATTGGGGACTTAGATGGACCTTTCTTTGCCGGCTCTGACCGACCCTCCGTCTTCGGACGAGGTGCGACTCAGCCTGCTTAGGCAGACGGCTCGAAAAGCTGTCAGCCACCAGCTCCACGACTACCCGCTTCAGGCACACCGAGCCACCGTCCGGTCAACCGGATGGCGGAAGGTGCTGCACCGTAGCCACCGAACGGTCCGCATGTGGCAGCTCGTCGACAGCCCGTTCGACGGCCTGTGCGTGGGCGAGGACATCGACTTCTACCAGCTGGTGGATGTCGAGTCTCCACACGAGGCGAAGATCTTCATGGTCGAGGACGAATGCACCCCGCACCAGATCGGCAGGATCACCGAGATCCTGTTCGAGATGTGCGCCCCGGCGCGCTGGTAGGGGTGCCGGTGACGTCAGTGATTCAACACAGAAACACCGACGCCCAAGCGTTGGCGTATCAGATCCGCAGTGAAGCGGGTCGAGCAGTCCGCATGATGGGCGTCAGTGGCGACTACAAGACCGAGAAGGTGGTGGTGCTCAAAAGTGGCTCTCGGCCGTCGGTACGGAACCTGTTCCGTCGCTACAAGACGGACGCGTACCGGATCAGTAACAAGGGAAGGTTCCTTCTGGACGCGTCGACCGGCCAGCCACTCATGAGGTACTGGCACGGGGACACAGTCTACTGCGTTCCCATCGTCCTCGAAAGCACCGACTCGCGGCATCTCGGCAAGCTGCTTCGCCGCATCCGGCGGCGCATCCACGAGTGTCAATGACCCACCTGTCGAACGACCCGGCTCCACTGGAGCCGGGCGTTTGATTTTTATGACAAAAAAAGTTGAAGGGGTGTCTTACCACCAAATCAAAAGGCGCCAGGTAAGGGTGGGCATCACCTGGCGCCATTTGACCCTTCG